>Ga0315271_10001186_pt1 | contig 15622 bp, 12 predicted proteins | sample C3_top_MG_FD_204664 | JGI IMG/M metagenome (GOLD analysis project Ga0315271, IMG submission 204664) | Sediment microbial communities from Yellowstone Lake, YNP, Wyoming, USA - C3_top | ecosystem: Environmental > Aquatic > Freshwater > Lake > Sediment | place: USA: Wyoming | collected 2017-08-01 | reverse complement strand
GCCGTATTGATTGGGCAGCCACTCGCCGGCGTTGCGCGAGTAATCGAGATACAGCATCGAGGCGACGGCGTCGACGCGCAGGCCGTCGATGTGGAATTCATCCAGCCAGTACAGCGCGTTGGCGACCAGAAAATTACGCACTTCGTTGCGGCCAAAATCGAATATCAGCGTGCCCCAGTCCTGGTGTTCGCCGCGGCGCGGGTCGGCGTGTTCGTACACCGGCTCGCCGGTGAAGCGCGCCAGCGCCCAGTCGTCCTTGGGAAAATGCGCGGGCACCCAGTCGAGCAGCACGCCAATCCCGGCCTGGTGGCAGGCATCGACAAACGCGCGGAAATCGTCCGGCGAACCAAAGCGCGCAGTCGGCGCGTAATAGCCCGACACCTGATAGCCCCACGAAGCATCGAGCGGATGCTCGGCCACCGGCAGCAACTGGATGTGGGTATAGCCGAGATCCTGCACATAGGGAATCAACTCGGCGGCAAGCTCATCCCAGGTATAAAAATCGCCATCGGGGTGACGCCGCCAGGAGCCGGCGTGCAATTCGTAAATGCTGATCGGGCGATGTTGCCAGTCGAAATGGGCGCGTGCGGCGAGCCAGTCGGCGTCGCCCCAGGCGTAGGGCATGTCGTCGGTAATGCAACTGGCGGTTTCGGGGCGCGGGAACATCTGCCGCGCATAGGGGTCGGTTTTTTTGACCAGTTGGCCGTGGCTGCCAAGAATTTCGTATTTATAGGCCTGCCCTGCCGTCAGCCCCGGGATGAACAATTCCCACACGCCGGTGGCGCCGCGACAACGCATCGGGTGGCGGCGGCCGTCCCAGTCGTTGAAGTCGCCGATCACGCTGACGCGCTGCACTGCGGGCGCCCACACGGCGAACAGGCAGCCTTCCACGCCGTCCACCGTTTTCAGGCGCGCACCGAGCACTTTCCAGGCTTCCAGATGGCGCCCTTCGCCCAGCAGATGCAGATCCAGTTCACCCAGTTGCGGCGCAAAACTGTAGGGACTGTGCAGGGCGTGCCACGTGCCCGCGCTCTTGTCCTGCCAGCGCAACAGCGGATGCGGCTCGACTGCCGCGCCCTTGGGCAGGGTCAGCTCGAAGCAGTCGGTTCCCGCGATGCGCGCCATCGGCGCGCCGGCCGCTTCGACCGCTTCGGCCGCAGGCAGGAACGCGCGCAACAGCGTGCCGCCGTCGGGTGCGGCGTGCGCGCCCAGCACTTCGAACGGGTCGTGGTGAGTGCCGGTTTGCAGCCGCAGGAGCGGCGCGCTGATTGCAGGCAGTTTGTTGTCAGCCGAGGGGGGCCGCGACGTTTTCATGGGTGGGCTGGCGTTTCGCATCGGTAGGTTTTCTGTAATTGTTCAAGCAAACGGGATGCCAGGTCTGTAGGCAATTCATTCCAGTCAAAGCGCCAGATCCAGTTGTCCGTCTCGGTGCCGGGGGTATTCATGCGTGCCTCGCTGCCGAGGTGCAACACGTCCTGCAGCGGCAACATCGCCAGCGCAGCGCGGCTTTGCAGCACGGTGTCCAGCATCGCATCGAGCAAAACATCATCGGCCACCGCGGCGTCCTCGCCCAAACCCAACTGCCGCAGCACCGGCTGGCGCGCATGTTCGGGCAGCGTGCGCCACCAGCCCAGCACCGTGTCGTTGTCATGGGTGCCGGTGTAATACACCGAATCCACCGTCACATTTTCGGGCTTGTGCGGGTTGTCGGCGTGATCGTCAAACGCGAATTGCAGCACCGTCATGCCGGGCAAGCCAAATTGATGGCGCAGCGCGATGACGTCGGGCGTGATGATGCCGAGGTCTTCGGCCACCAGCGGCAATCGGCCCAGATCATCGACCACCGCTTGCAGCAGCGCCGCGCCGGGGGTGGGCAGCCAGTGGCCGTGTATCGCTGTGGGTTCGCTGGCGGGGATCGCCCACGCTGCCGCCAGCCCGCGAAAATGATCGATGCGCAGCAGGTCGAACCATTCGAAATGCGCACGCAAGCGCGCGCGCCACCAGGCAAAGCCGTCGGCCTGCATCGCTGCCCAGTTGTAGTGCGGATTGCCCCAGCGCTGCCCCGTTGTGGAGAAATAATCCGGCGGCACCCCGGCCACCACCGTGGGTTGCCCGGCGTCATCCAGCAGGAACAGATCGCGCTGCGCCCACACGTCGGCGCTGTCGTGCGCGACGAAAATCGGCATGTCGCCAAACAGTTGAATGCCGTGCGCCGCTGCGGCTGCGCGCAGGGTCTGCCACGACACGGCGGCGCGATACTGTTCGGCCATCACCGCTTTCAGCACCTCGGCGTGGCTGGCGTCGAATTCGGTCAGCGCCTGCGCATCGCGATCGCGCAGCGGCTGCGGCCAGTCGATCCACGGCGCACCGCCCTGCATCTCCTTGATGACCATGAAGCGGGCGTAGTCGTCGAGCCAGTGGCGCTGCTTGTTACGCCAACCGGCGAAGCGGCGCATGTCGGCGCGCGGACTGGCGTGAAGAAGATCGGGGAACAAGGCGGGGTTGACCGCAAACGCCGACGCGCACTGATAGGGCGACAGCCCGCCCAGCGGCGGACTCAGCGGCAGCATCTGCCACACGCCAACGCCCGCCGCGTGCAGAAAATCCAGCCAGCGCGGCGCGTCGGCCAGGGTGCCGGACGGCAGCGAAGTCGGATGCAGCAGCAGGCCGGCGCGGCGCGTATTGAAGTTCATCAGGTGTTCCTGCGCATGGTGCCGGCGTTTTCCGCCATGCCGCCGCCGCGCGACAGCGGCACGTCGAGCAGCGCGGGCGGCGCCACGCCGAGCAGGCGATACAGTTCGCGCAACTGGGTGCGATACAACTGCTCGAAGTCGGAAACGCTGCCCGCCGGGTTGGCGTCGCCAAACCACCAGAACCAGTCGGAACCTTCGCACACGGCGAGCTGGCGGGTGGCGAGCGCCAGTTGGTCGGCGTTCAGTTTGCCCGCCGCCGCCGCGCTGTCATAGGCCTGTTTGGCGGCGACCAGATAATCCCAACCGCGATTCTTGTCGTCCGAACCGATCCAGGTGGAAAAGCTGCCGTACACCCAACTGCCCGCTGCCAGCCGCTTCATCGGCAAGGCCCGCGCGCGCGCGGCCTGCTCGGCAAAAGTGCTGACCTTGAGCGTGGGCTGGCTGGAGAGCGTCGCGTAGAGCGCATCCAGAAAATGGTGGCCGTTATCGGGGTAATACTCCCAGGCGTTTTCGCCGTCGAGTATCACCGATACCACGTGCTGCTCCGCGTCCTGGCCAAACACCCCGGCGATGTTTTCCAGATGCTGGACGAAATCGCCGACCGCATCGTCGGCGTGCCAGTCGCTGTACTTGAAGCCGATCAGATCCGACAGGCCATCGTCGCGAAAAAATACCCGGGTGTTGAAGCCGTCGATATGCGCGGGTGAAAACAGGGCGCGCTTGGTATGCGTGTCGTCGTCCTTGACGTCCGATTTGGCGCAACTGTTGCGCCACACCCCCTCGCCCGAGGCGGTCCAGGCGATGCCCATTTCGTCGAGTTGCGCCAGCGCATCCTCGCTGACGCCGCCTTCGGACAGCCACACCCCGGCCGGCTTGAGGCCGAAGTAACGCTCGAACACCGCGACGCCATGTTGCAAATGCCAGCGCGCGCGCGCCGGGCCGCCAGGATAGACAGGCGCTTCCGGCGCCGGCGCCACCGGCAACGCGTCGCGCAGGTTGGCAAAGTCGTTCAGCAGCGGCACGATGGGATGGCCGTAAGGCGTCATCGACAACTCGACCTGGCCGCGTTCGGCGAGCGCGCGGTAACGCGGAATCAGCCCGGCCATGCAGTGCTGCATCAGATGCAGCAGTTCGTGACGGTCAGCGGCGGAATAGTCTTTTTCCTGCGTCATCAGCCGCTGCGCCAGCGGCAATTGCTTCAACGAATGCCCCAGCCAGGCCAGGTGATACCAGGTCAGCAAATCGAGAAAATACTGTTCGGACAGATAGCCCAGATGCCACTGCAAACCGGTGCTGCCGACACCCGCTTCGTCGGTGGCGCCGACCATGCGCAGCAGGCGGTGAAACGCGGGATAAGGATGGATCATGCGCGGCGCGTGACAGCGCTGGCAATCCTGCACGATGCGCAGGCGGCTGGCGACATCCGAGGGAACACGCTCGGCGCCGGACAGCAGATTCAGCATGTGATCCTGGGTCGGTTTGCCATGCTTTAACAGCGCATCCATTTGCTGCGCGTAATCGTCGAGCTGTTCCAGCAGCACCGGCGCGAAATTCACCACCGCGCGCATCAAAGGATAGCGCTCCAGGTGCGCCGCCATGTCGCTGTAATCCTTGATGCCGTGCAGATAGACCCAGGGCAGGTGATACGCGCCCTTGATGCCTTCGCGGTAATACGGCTGGTGCATGTGCCAGCACAGCACCACATTGATTGAAGCCGAGTTGTGCGATTTAGCTGTCATAGCCGTTATGCAGCCTCGCATATAAATTCTGGCCGAGCATGGCCGAGGTCACCAGCACGATGCCTTCCGGGGTGACATGAAAGCGCTTGGCATCCTCGACCAGGTCTTCGCCGATGATGGTGCCGTCGGGAATCACGCAGCCCTTGTCGATGATGGCGCGGGTGATACGGCAGTTGCGGCCGATGCTGACCTTGGGCAGGATCACGCTGTCCTTGATCAGGCTGTAGCTTTCCACCGTGGTGGCAAAAAACAGCACCGAGCGCTTGACCCGCGCACCCGACAAAATGCAGCCGCCGGCAATCAGCGAATCGATCGCGGTGCCGCGTCGCCCTTCGTCGTCGAAGATGAATTTGGCGGGCGGATATTGCGGCTGATAGGTCCAGATCGGCCATTCGCGGTCGTACAGGTTGAGGTCGGGTTCCACCGAGCACAGCTCCATGTTGGTTTGCCAGTAGGAATGCAGCGTTCCCACATCGCGCCAGTAGTCCGGCGCACCTTCCTTGTTGCGGAAGGGGTAAGCCATCGCGCGCGAAGCGGCAATGCTGGCGGGGATGATGTCCTTGCCGAAGTCATGCGAAGACTCGGGATTGCACGCGTCGGATGTCAGCGTCTTGTAGAGAAAATCCTTGGAGAAAATATAAATCCCCATCGACGCCAGCGCGATGCCGGGCTTGCCTGGAATACAGTCGGGGTTGTCGGGCTTTTCGGTGAAATGGGTAATACGCATGTTCTCGTCCACCGACATCACACCAAACCCGCATGCCTCTGCCGCCGGCACCTCGATGCTGCCGACGGTGAAATCCGCGCCGCTCTGCACGTGATGCAGCAGCATCTCCGAATAGTCCATGGTGTAGACGTGATCGCCGCCGAGCACCAGCACGTAATCCGGGTGATGGCGCTGCACGATATCGAGGTTCTGAAACAGCGCATCGGCGGTGCCCTGATACCACTCTTTCTTGTTGGTGCGTTGCTGCGCCGGCAGGATTTCCACAAACTCGCCGATCTCGGCACGCATGAAACCCCAGGCGCGCTGCAGATGGCGGATCAGCGAATGGGATTTGTATTGCGTCAGCACGCCGATGCGGCGGATGCCCGAGTTGACGCAGTTCGACAGCGGAAAGTCGATGATGCGGTACTTGCCGCCGATCGGCACCGCCGGTTTGGCGCGCCACGCGGTCAGGTCTTTCAGCCGCGAGCCTTCGCCGCCCGCCAGCACCAGCGCCAGCGTCCTGCGCGTCAGATCGGTCACCATTTTCGGTTCGGTGTAATAGCGGTAGAGCCGCGCCTGTTCGTCCTTGGAAATCGTCATGTCCCACTCCTGATGGCTGCCGCATTGGAATTCAAGTGATGCAATAAAGCATAGTGCGACGGAGCCATCGCGTTTGCAATCGCGCCCTGCACGCCCAGCCTGTTGCTGGTGACCAGAAAAATCGGCGTGCGCTCGACCACGCCGCGCATCCGCCCCTTGTCGCTGGCCGCCGCCATGAAACGCGGCGACTGCATCCGCGACTGCATATGCGTCGCCACCCCGCCGGCGATATAGAGCCCGCCGCGCGGCTGGTAAAGCAGGGCCACATTGCCCACCCACGCGCCGTATACATCTATGAACAAATCCAGCGCGGCGGCAGCGGCAACCTCGCCCGCTGCGGCGCGTGCGGCCAGCGCGGCGCCATCCAGGGTTTCCTCTGGCAACGCGCAGCCCTGCTCGGCGCAGCAGAAGCGGTACAAGTCGTTCATCGCCAGCCCTGATGCCACGCGCTCCCACGACACATGCCCGTATGCAGGTCGCAAGTATTCCAGCAGGCGCGCCTGCATCGCGTTGGCCGGCGCAAAGTCGATATGTCCGCCTTCGGTGGCAAAGCTCTGATAACGCCCATCGGCGTCGGCCAGCATGAACGCCAGCCCCAGCCCGGTTCCTGCGCCGGTGATGGCGCGCACGCCGCCGGACTCGGCTGGCTGCGGGTTGAGCGCGACCACATCGGCATCCGTCAGTGTCGCCACGCCAGCCGCCGCCGCTTGAAAGTCGTTGATGAAGCGCACCTCGCGTATCCCCAACATTTTTCCCATCGCGGCGGCGTCGAGCACCCAGTCGAGATTGGTCAGGCGTGCGCACTGGCCGTCGAGCGCACCCGGCAAGGCGAGCAGCAGAGCGTCGGGCGGACTCGGCGCGCGCGCATCGGTGATGAACTGGCGCAACAGGCTATCCGCCGAAGCGAAATCGGCGCTGGCGTAAATCTGTTCGAAACGCAGGCGCTGCTCACCGGCAGGTTCCAGCGTCACCCACGCCAGCCAGCTTTTGGTCCCGCCAATATCGCCTGCTATCCATTCCATGACTCAACTATAAGCCAGCGCGCGGCTGACTCGTGCGTCGGTTGTCATGCTTGTTGAATTTATTGGTGCCGGGAGGGGGACTCGAACCCCCACACTGTTACCAGCGGCGGATTTTGAATCCAAACGCTTAATTCTGGAAAACAAACGCTTGCAGGATTAAACTTCTACAAACAAGCAATCGACACCACCCGCCAAAGCCCGTATCCACGCGGGGCGGTTTCGAATAGTAGAAGGATTTGACACCATGAAACCCGAACTCACCCCCGCCATGCAGCGGCGGCTTGCCAAGCTGGCAACCGCCGCAGGAAGCACCCCGGAAGCCATGCTGCCTTACGTCATGAAAGACGGCTTCGAGTACAACGAAGACTTCGTGCGTAAGGTGAACGAGGGCATCGCCAGTGCCGACGCGGGCGACGTAGTCCCACATGAAGAAGTCATGCGCGAAGCCCAAGCCATCATCGACGCTGCCCATGCCGCCAAGCGCAAAAAAGCGGCTTGAGTGGCTCCGGGCTGCGCGGCTCGAATTTCACGAAGCCTTGGCTTACTACGCCAGTTTCAACCCCACCGCCGCCCAGCGGATGCGCGATGAAATCGAACAGGCCGCGCTACTGCTAATCGACCCATTCCCCACCCCCGGCAGACCGGGGCGCGTTCCCGGCACCTTCGAACGCTTGATCGGAAGGCGAACGCCATTCATGCTGATTTATCGCGAGAAGAGCAACACCGTACAAATCCTGCACGTACTGCACCACTCACGAAAATATCCCTGACCGATCCGCCCCAGCCTTGCACGGCTATATCGCCAGCCCCGGCAGGCCGCGCACAATCTTCATCGTCTTCAGACTCACCGTCACCACGCGGCAAAACAGTTCCAACGGATAGCGCGGGTTGCGCATCGTATCCACTGCCCAGTCGTTGGCGTCGTTCACTATCCCGCTGTCCTTGTCGGTTTTCACGCCCTGGCGTTCCACCACCCAGTCCAACGCGGGCTTGCCGTTGACCACGTAATCGTAGGCTGCCAACGGAATGCCGGTCAGCGTGATTTTGGCGTTGTAGTGCAGCGTGGTTTTGTCCTTGTCCTTGCCTTAGCGCATTTTCTCCACACGGTAGTCGGCGTCGGGCAGGTCGAGATTCAGGCCGGGCAAGGGATAGGGTTCTACCGTCTCGTAATTCAAATGCAGTTCCGCCAGCGCCCGCCCGGTCTGGCTAAACACCCAAAAATCCGCAGCCGTTTTTACACACGGAATGCGCGGCAGTTCCTTGGAAAGATTGTCGGCATATTTTTCACGATAGTCCGGCGAATGCAGCAGGCCGTAGACGTAATAAAACACGTCTTCCTTGCCGATGACCTCGCCCGGATACGCGGCTTGGAAGTGCGCCAGCCCGGCGTCGGTGAGTGCGTCGCGGCGGGTCGCTGTGCTGGCTGCTGGCTGCTGGCTGCTGGCTGCTGGCTGCTGGCTGCTGGCTGCTGGCTGCTGGCTGCTGGCTGCTGGCTGCTGGCTGCTGGCTGCTGGCTGCTGGCTGCTGGCTGCTGGCGAACATAGTGTATTGCGCGGATGATTCAAGCGATTGCTGCGCTTCGGTTTCTGCACTGGGTTCGTACAGATAGAGTGGGAAGCATTGGCCGTTGAAATGCATTTGAAAGTCTGGAATTGCATCCGAAATCAGAGTGGTAAACGCATTTTTTGCACCGATATTCGACATGCAAATCACCCGATTCACTGCCGATATATCCGGGAAGATGCGTGGCATCTGGAAAATGTATTCATTCAAACTCCGATTGAAATACAGCCACTGTTTGGTGAATGGGCGATACAGGCTGGGGGTCAGGCTGCTGTCGTCGAAAGTAAAGCGTCGCTCTTTGACCAGTTCCTGTTTCAATGAGCGCGTCCAACTGATTTGTGTCGCGTCGGTATCGATAAATTCGTCGACCTTGGCTTCACGCGCTTTCTTGTCCAGCCCAGCACACCCCTTTGCAAACCGCACCGACTCGCTGTTGTAGAAAGCGATCATGCGCGTCATATTTTCTATCACGCTAATTCTTGCGCTGTTGTAGCACCAAGTGTCACGAGCTGTGAGCACACCCTGCGAGTAGTTTTCAAACAGCTTGAGTGCATCGCCTTTCTTGTCCCCCAACACGATGTATTCACCAAAACCATCATCGCGTTGCTTGAGCCAGTCGCCGTGCGCGTCGGGGGTAAGGGTTTGCCAGCCGCCTACCTCGGTGATGCCTGCGATGCTGGCGAAGGTGCGGATTTTTTCCAGCTTGTCGGTCTGGCTCAGGTAGTCGCCGATATCGTGGAAATGAATTTGCCCGCGCGCCTCGGCGGCGGGGTTTTTCACCAGCAGGGAAATGGCGATGGGCGCGCGGCTGCCGCTGCCGAATACGTTGTCTTTTTCCTTGCGCCGCAACTCGCCGGAGGTGCGGGCATTGCCGCGCAAATGAAACACATACAGGCTGGAAAACTCTTCTGCCAGCGCTTTGCGAAGCCCATCAGCAGAGCTGGATTCGAGCCATCCGGCGTTGGTGACAAAACCGATCACGCCGCTGTTACCGATGCGATCAGATGCCCAGCGGATGGCTCGTATATAGCTGTCGTACAGGTTTTTTACCGAGGTCATTTCTGACTTGGCGGCGTAGGTCTCGGTAATGCGTTGATCCAGATGTTTGTAAGCGACGTTCTGGTTATTGTCGTTGGCGCTGGTTTGCCCGGCGGAATACGGCGGGTTGCCGAAAATCACACGAATATCGAGCTTCTTCTGCCGTTTGCGGCGGGCGCTGTTTTGCTCCAGCAGCGCGTCCACCAGGTCTTCCTTTTCGTAGAGCTGGAAGGTGTCGGTGAGGCAGATACCTTCAAAGGGCTGGTAGGCGCTGCGCTTCTCCCTCTCCCCCAGCCCCTCCCCCGGAGGGGGAGGGGAGTTCATGAGGTCGTGATACACCGCCTCGATATTGATGGCGGCGATGTAGTAGGCGAGCAGGACGATTTCGTTGGCGTGGATTTCGTTTTTGTATTTGTAGGCCAGTTGCGCGGGGTCGATCAGCCCGCTTTGCAGCAGCCGCGTGATAAAGGTGCCGGTGCCGGTGAAGGGGTCGAGGATATGCACGCCTTTGCTGCCCAGCGTTTGGCCGAATTCGCTTTGCAGCAGGTGCGCGACGCGGTGGAGGATGAAGTCCACGACTTCGACCGGGGTGTAAACAATGCCCAGCCGCTCGGCCATTTTGGGGAAGGCGTTGCGGAAAAATTTGTCGTACAGCTCGACGATGATCTTTTGCTTGCCTGCGGCGGTGGCTATGCCTTCGGCGCGCAGCTTCACGCTGGCGTAGAAGGCTTGCAGGGTGTCGGTTTCTTTTTCCAGATGGTGCTCGTGCAGCAGGTCGAGCACGGCCTGCATGGCAAGGCTCATGGGGTTGTGGCTGGCGAAGCTGTAGCCTTCGAACAGCGCGTCGAATACCGGTTTGGTGATGAGGTGCTGGGCGAGCATTTCGACGATTTCGGCGTCACTGATGCTGTCGTTGAGGTCGTCGCGCAGCTCGTGGGCGAAGGCGTTAAAGGCTGCGCGTTCGGCGGTGTTGGCTGGGTTCTCCAGAATGCCGCTGATGCGGTCGATGTGGGTGCGGGCGATTTTGGCGATGTCGTTGGCCCAGTCTTCCCAGTGGTGGCGGTTGCCGACTTTTTGCACCAGCTTGGCATAGATGGCACGCTCGATTTCGCCGATTTCAAATTGCAGGTCGGCCTGCGACTCTCTGCCGGGTTGCGGGACGGCTTCGCCGATGGTGAAGCCGCCCTTGCCCGCGTCTTGGTTCTTCGCGCCTTTGGTTTTGGGTTTTTCCTGGCGCTTTTCGATCTTGTCGGTGATGGCGATGACTTCCATCTTGCTGGGGTCTTTGCCAATTAAATCGAGCTTGTTGACCATGGCATCGAAGCGGTCGTCGTGCGAGCGCAGGGCTTGCAGCACTTCCCACACGACTTTGTAGGTTTTGTTGTCGCCCAGCGCCTCGTGCGGCTCCATGCCTGCGGGGATGACGACGGGCAGGATGATGTAGCCGCGCGCTTTGCCCGGTGCGTTGCGCATGACGCGCCCGACCGACTGCACCACGTCCACCTGTGAATTTCTTGGCGTGAGGAAAAGCACGGCATCCAAAGCGGGTACGTCCACGCCTTCGGACAAACAGCGCACGTTACTCAGGATGCGGCAGGTGTCATCGGGCGGCGCGGCCTTGAGCCAGTCGATCTTGGCTTCTTTTTCGCTGGCATTCATGCCGCCGTCCACATGCGCGGCTTCGCAGCGCAGGCTGGCGGGTGATTCCGTTTCCTCTTGCTCTTTGTAGGCTTCGACCACGGCCTGGAACATGCCCGCGATGTTTTTGGAGCTGACTTTGTGGGTTTTTGCGCCTTTCGAGATTTCAATCACTTGGCAAAACGCCACGGCGCGGCGCATGGGTTCGCTGTCGCCCGCGAGTTCTTCCTGCGTACCTTGTTTGGACAGCGCTTTCCAGCAGCCGACGATTTTGGCGGCATCGTCCACCTTGAGCGCGTTGTTCTCATCGGAGAGCAGGCTTTGCAGGCGGCGGCTGACGTGGGCTTCGTCGATGGACAGCACGATGACTTTGTAATCAACCAACAGCTTGCGACTGACGGCTTCGGAAAAGGTGATGACGTACAGCTCTTTACCGTAGAGCGTTTCGTCGTCCATGGAGCACAGGGCGACGTTGTCGCGCTCGGCGCTGGCTTTGGCCATGTCGCCGTAAATGCGCGGGGTGGCCGTCATGTACAGCCGCTTGGCTGCGCGGATAAACCCAGCATCGTGGATTTTGACGAAAGCGGATTCGTCGTCGTCGCCAAAGGTGGCGCCGGTGGTGCGGTGCGCTTCGTCACAAATAATCAGGTCGAAGGTTTCCAGCCCGAAACCCTGCTGGGCGCGGCTGACGGCTTCGATGGAGTGATAGGTACTGAACACCACGCTCATGTGATGCGCGTCGTGGCGCTGGCGCATTGCGTCGACCAGCCGCTTGGCGTCGGTGGTGGCGGGGTAGCGCAGTTCGTGGGTAAAAGTCTGGACGGTGTCGTCGTCCTTTTTGCGTTTTTTGCCGACATCGCTATCGGAGCAGACGGCGAAGCTGTGCAGCGGGGTATCGCTCTCCTGCGTCCATTCGGTGAGGGTTTGCGACAGCAGGTTGAGGCTGGGCACGAGAAATAGCACGCGCCCGCCCTTGCCCGCCAGTTTCTCGGCAATTTTCAGCGCGGCGAAGGTTTTGCCGGTGCCGCAGGCCATGATGAGCTTGCCCCGGTCGGCGCTTTGCAAACCCGATTCGACGCGGGCAAGCGCAGTTTGCTGGTGCTCGCGCAGGGTTTTCTTGGGCTTCAGAACCGGCTCGGCGTCCGGCTGGTAGCGCGCCCAGTCGATCTGGCTGTTTTCGAGGTCGTGCAGGTCGATCTTGCTGACCGGCGGTTGCTGGTTTTGCAGGGCATCGCTGGCGTGCTCGTTCCAGTTGGCCGTGGTGGTGACGATGAGGCGGTGGGTAAACGGCTTTTTGCCAGAGGCGGTAAAAAAGCTGTCGATGTCTCTGCGGGTAACGCGATGCTCCGCCGAGTAGAACTTGCACTGGATGGCGTGAAACTCGCCGGAGCCCTGCGTTTGCGCGACAAGGTCGATACCGGTGTCGCGGGCATCCAGCCCCTGTTCGCGCGCCCAGTCGGCGTAAGTCCATACCTGGGCGTAGAGGTCGCGGTAGCTGGCCTCGTTACGCAGGTAGGCAACGATAAGACCTTCAAAATACGTGCCTTTTTCGCGCTCGGTGGCGGCGGCCTGTCGATAGGTATCGAGCAGCTTTTCCAGTGCTGTCATGGGTTTTGATCGAACGATTCGGTTGGCGTGGGAGCGGGCAATTTATCAGGCTTTTTGCCTTACCCAGCATGTGGCTTATCGACACGCGGCCAACCAGGCTTCCCCATTTGCTGCTGATTGCACGATTTAATTGGTGCCGGGAGGGGGACTCGAACCCCCACACTGTTACCAGCGGCGGATTTTGAATCCGCTGCGTCTACCGATTCCGCCATCCCGGCAAAGGGGCTGGTCACGAACGTGGCCAACAACAGAAGGCGCGCATTATGGCTCAAGCGGGCGGGCTGCCGCAAGGACTAGGCTGGTAACGGCGGCTATAATCGCGCCCCATGCAGCTTGCCGATTTTGACTTTGATTTGCCCGATGAACTGATTGCGCAGTTGCCGCCCGCAGTGCGCGGCGGCAGCCGCTTGCTGCATGTCGACGCGTCCGGCGCGCTGCATGACCGCTGGTTTCGCGAGCTGCCGACGCTGCTGCGTGCGGACGATCTGCTGGTGATAAACGATACGCGCGTCATCAAGGCGCGGCTGTTTGGCCAGAAGGAAAGCGGGGGCAAGGTCGAACTGCTGGTGGAACGCGTCACGAGCGAGCTCGATGCGCTGGCCTTCATCCGCGCGAGCCACGCCCCCAAGCCGGGTTCGCGAATTCGTCTGGCCGATGACACCGTGGTCGACGTGCTGGCGCGACAGGACGATCTGACGCAGTTGCGCTTTCAACGCCCGGTGCTGGCGGTGCTGGAGCAACTCGGCCAACTGCCGCTGCCGCCCTACATCACGCATACGCCGACGGCGGATGACGAGGCGCGTTATCAGACCATTTATGCGAACGAACCCGGCGCGGTGGCGGCGCCGACGGCCGGGCTGCATTTCGACGATGCGATGCTGGATAGCTTGCTCGAGCAGGGCGTGCGCACGGCGCGGGTGACGCTGCATGTGGGTGCGGGCACCTTCCAGCCGGTGCGGGTGGACGCACTCGCCGACCACAAGATGCATAGCGAGCGTTACACGATCCCGCAGGCAACCGTCGAGGCGATCCGCGAAACACGTGCGCGCGGGGGCCGCGTGGTGGCGGTGGGCACCACCAGCCTGCGGGCATTGGAAGCCGCCGCGCAAAGCGGCGAGTTGCACGCGGGCTCGAATGAAACCGATATTTTCATCACGCCGGGTTATCGCTTCAAAGTGGTCGATGCGCTCATCACCAATTTTCATTTGCCCAAATCGACGCTGTTGATGCTGGTTGCAGCGTTTGTCGGCCTGGATGCCATCCGCGCGGCTTATGCCCACGCCATTGCACGGCGCTACCGTTTTTTCAGCTATGGCGATGCGATGTTTTTAGAATATGCCCGATGAAATTTGACCTGATCACCACCGACGGCGGCGCACGGCGCGGCCAGCTCCACCTGGCGCACGGCACCGTGCAAACACCGGTGTTCATGCCAGTGGGCACTTACGGCACGGTGAAGGCGATGTCACCGGCCGAACTGACCGAGATCGGCTTCGAGATGGTGCTCTCCAACACCTTCCACCTGTGGCTGCGGCCAGGGCTGGAGGTGATCGAACAGTTTGGCGGCCTGCATCGTTTCATGGGTTGGGATAAACCCATCCTCACCGACTCGGGCGGCTTCCAGGTGTTCAGCCTCGGCAAACTGCGCAAGATCACCGAAGAAGGGGTGAAATTCGCCTCGCCGATCAACGGCGACAAGCTGTTCCTGACGCCAGAAATCTCGATGCAGATTCAGCGCACGCTGAACTCCGACATCGTGATGATTTTCGATGAATGCACGCCCTACCCCGCCACTGAAAAAGAAGCCGCCGACTCGATGCGGATGAGTCTGCGCTGGGCGGCGCGCTCGAAAGCGGCGCACGCGGGCAATCCCAACGCGCTGTATGGCATCGTGCAGGGCGGCATGTTTGAGCACTTGCGCGACGAGTCGACGCGCGAACTCATCGGCATGGACTTCGACGGCTACGCCATCGGCGGCTTATCCGTAGGCGAACCCAAGGAGGACATGGCGCGCATCCTCGCCCATACCGCGCCGCAACTGCCGGCCGGCAAACCGCGCTATTTAATGGGGGTCGGCACGCCGTCCGACCTGGTCGCAGCGGTGGCCCAAGGCATCGACCAGTTCGACTGCGTGCTGCCGACGCGCAACGCACGCCACGGCATCCTGTACACCCGGCGCGGCGACATACGCATCCGCAACGCGCGCTGGAAAACCGATACCGCACCGATCGACGACGAATGCACCTGCCACACCTGCACCCATTTCAGCCGCGCTTATGTGCATCACCTGATCCGCGCCAATGAAATTTTGGGCGCGCGGCTGGCGACGATCCACAACCTGCATTACTACCACCGCCTGATGGCCGGGATACGCGCCGCCATCGAGGCCAAGGGCTTTGCCGACTTTGCCGCCGGGTTTCACGAGATGCAGGCGCGCGGATGGTAGAATCGCCCGGTTTTAATCGATTTATCCTGATTTTGGAGTTTCACCCATGATTTCTCTTGCTCACGCGCAAGCCACAGCCGCCGCCCCCGGCGGCGCTGAAATGATTCAGCAATTTCTGCCGCTCATCGTCATCTTCATCCTGTTCTGGTTCATGCTGATCCGCCCGCAGATGAAACGCGCCAAGGAACAGAAGCAGATGCTGGGCGAACTGGCCAAGGGCGACGAAGTCGTCACCGCCAGCGGCCAGGTCGGCAAAATCGCCAAACTCGGCGACCAGTACGTCTCGCTGGAAATCGCCGACGGCGTGATCACGCATGTACAGAAGTCGTCGGTGCAGACGCTGCTGCCCAAGGGCACCATCAAAGGCCTATGAAAACGAGGGGTCAGGATTCAGGGATCAGGGAATGAGCGGCTGCGCCGCGAACCCTAAGAACCTGACCCCTGACCCCTGACCCCTGACCCCTGACCCCTGACCCCTGACCCCTGACCCCTGACATGAACCGCTTCCCGCTCTGGAAATATGTGCTCATCGGCATCACGCTGGTGGTGGCCTTTCTCTACGCTCT
>Ga0315271_10001184_pt1 | contig 15625 bp, 9 predicted proteins | sample C3_top_MG_FD_204664 | JGI IMG/M metagenome (GOLD analysis project Ga0315271, IMG submission 204664) | Sediment microbial communities from Yellowstone Lake, YNP, Wyoming, USA - C3_top | ecosystem: Environmental > Aquatic > Freshwater > Lake > Sediment | place: USA: Wyoming | collected 2017-08-01 | reverse complement strand
TGTAGGTCTTGGTGGAACTCGCCGGGGCTTCCTGGAGTTCGTTCTCAAGCACTTCCTTGTCCACCGCGGCGAGACCGCCGTCCTTGCGCACTCTCCACATGTGGTATGCGAACAACGCGCCCACCGCGATGGGGAGCACGACGATGTGAAGGACGTAGAAGCGGATCAAAGTCGGCTGATCGATGGCGCGCCCGCCGATCAGAAGTTCGCGCACCTGCGGTCCGACGAAGGGGATAGACGCTGCGATGTTGGTGCCCACCGTGACCGCCCAGAACGCGAGCTGGTCCCAGGGAAGCAGATAGCCCGTGAAGGAGAGGAGAAGGGTGAAGAGCAGCATGAAGACGCCGATGACCCAGTTCCACTCGCGCTTCTGGCCCTGTCCGACGCCGTTCTTGTAGGCGCCGGTGAGGAACACGCGGACGAGGTGAAGGGCCACCACGACGACCATCAGGTGAGCGCCGACGCGGTGGACGGAGCGAAGCCACGACCCGAAGGTCACCACGTACTCGATGTCCTTGATGGACGCGTAGGCGCGCTCGACCGAGGGAACGTACAGGAACAGAAGCGGTCCGCCCGACAGGATCAGCAGGAGGAACAGGGCGGCGGAGCCCGTACCCAGCCAGAACGAGTACTTCCACGCGAGAGACGCGCGGGAAACCTTGGCCGGAAACATGTGCAGGGCGAAGTTGGAGACGATGGCATCGCCGGACTCGCGATCGGAACGCGGCCGGAAACTCCAGAAAGGCTGCGGATGAACGCCCGGAGCCTCGGGTCCTTTGGACCGCTTGAGGAATGAGAGGAAGGGAAAGGCCATCGGTCTAGGTCCTCAGGCGAGAGTGAGTCGGAAGTCGCGCGCCACTTCCTGGGCGAGATCGACCACGAGCGCTCCGTCGTCGACGGAAATGGAAAGGTGGTACCAGGCAAGGGCGCGGGGCGCGGGCCCGGCCACCGCCTTGCCGTCGCCCTCATAGCGGGAGCCATGACAGGGGCAGAGGAAACGATGCGTGAGCCGCATCTTCACGCCGTCGACTTCCTTCGTCTCGGGCTGGGACATGGCCTCGGCGCGCACCGTGCAACCGAGATGCGTGCACACCGCGGAGATCGCATGGAACGTCTTGCCCTCGCGAAAGACGAACAGACGCTGGTCGGGCAGGAACTTGAGCCCGTCGGGAAAGTCCGTGGGCATCCCGATCTTGACCGTGGTGGGGGCGTCGTAGGACACGTTCGGAACCAGCGACCTGAGGGAGGCCGCGGCTTGAAGACCGAGACCGGCGATCCCGGCTCCCAGTCCGGCCTTCATCATGAAGTCGCGACGATCGTTGTGCTCAGCCATCCTCAGCTCCTTTGCTCGTCAGCCTGAGCGGGGGCATATCGCTCGGTGATCTGAAATTTCTCCATGGTCATGGCGTCCGTGGGACAGCGGATGGCGCACAGGCCGCAGCGGATGCAGCGGTCGTCGTCCTTCACCATGGCCGCGAGCGGCAGGCCGTTCGCCTGCGCGCGCTCCATGAGTTCCTCAAGCACCTCCTCGGGAAGCGCGAGGCTCTCGACCGGGACGATGGCGAGGCAGAACTCGGGGCACACGTCCACGCAGCGGGAGCAGAGAATGCACTTCTCCGGGTCGTAGATCGTCTGCACATGGCACACCAGGCATCGAGACGCCTGCGTGCGCGCTTCTTTCGCGTCGTAGCCGGTCTCGACTTCGGCGATTCCCGTGCGGCGTCCGAGGTCGAGGGTCGGGGCGGCCTTGCGGTCGAGGATCTCGAAGCCGGCGCTCATCCGGTACTGCGCGGTGGGCAGGACCTCGATGGCCAGCGTGCGCTCGATGCGGGCGCCTTCGTGCGAGAAGTGTTCGTGGATCGACCGCGCCGCGCGCTTGCCGTTCGCGACCGCCTCGATGAGATTCCGGGGACCGAAGGCCACGTCGCCGCCGGCGTAGACACCGGGAGCGGTGGTCGCGAGGGTCGTGGCATCGATCTTCACCGAACCGCTTCGCAGGACCTCGACGCCGTCCTCCGGCTTGAGGAAGGTCAGATCCGTCTGCTGGCCAATGGCGAGGATGCAGGAATCGGCTTCGATGGTAAGGACGTCGTCATCGTCGTAGACCGGCGCGAAACGGCCGTTCTCGTCGAAGACCGAACGGACGGCGCGGAGTTCGATCGCGCTCAAGCGCGACTCGCCGAGGAAACGCTTGGGCCCGCGGCCGGGCAGGAAGGCGACGCCCTCGTTCTTGGTTTCTTCGAACTCCTCGTGGCCCTGAGTGGTGCGCAGGACCGGCATCTCTTCGAATCGCTCGAGGGAGACGATGGTGACCTCGGCAGCGCCTCCGCGGATGGCGGCGCGGGCCGAGTCGATCGCCTCCTTCGCCCGGGCGTCGGATTCGGAGACGAGGGTGTCGAGCTCCTCCTCCGCGGTTTCGCGACCCAACCGAAGCGCGGTGCGCGCGGCATCGAAGGCGACGAAGCCGCCGCCGATCACCACCACCTTGCGTCCGAGGGGAAGCCGGTAGCCGCGATTGACGTTGAGGAGATAGTCCACGGCCTTGACGACCCCATCGAGATCCACGCCGGGAGCGCTGAGCTCGCGTCCGCGCGACACACCCACCGAGATGAAGAAGGCTTCGAAGCCCTGGGCGCGAAGTTCCTTGAGACCGAAGGTCGGGGTCAACGGCTCCTTGGTGCGCAGGGTGACGCCGAGAGACAGGATCTTGTCGACCTCCTGTCGGATCAGGGTTCGAGGCAGCCGGTACTCGGGAATGCCGAAGCGCATCATGCCGCCCGGCTCCTCCGAAGCCTCGAGCACGGTCACGTCGTACCCGAGGAGGGCGAGGTCGTGGGCGGCGGCGAGGCCCGCGGGGCCGGCGCCGATCACCGCGACCTTCCGGCCTTTCGCCGCGTCGGGCGCGGCGCTCACCGGAGCGGTGGGCAGATGGCCCGGGAATCGGTTTCCCTCCTCGATGAGGGTGTTGCGCAGAAGGTCCTGGGTGTCGGGGCGCATCGACTCGGCGCCGTATCGCTCGGTCACGTAGCGCTTCAGCGATCGGATCGCGATGGGAGCGTCAATGGCTCCGCGGCGGCACGCGTCCTCGCAGGGAGCGGCGCAAACTCGCCCGCAGACCGACGCGAAAGGATTCGGCGCGCGCGCGGTGAGATACGCCTCCTGGTCGCGACCCTCAGCAATGAGCTGCACGTAACGACCGGCGTCCGTGCCCACGGGACAGCCGGACTGGCATTTGACCTGGCCCTTCCAGTGTTCGAGGTCGGGCAGGCGAACTTTGAGAGTCTTCATAGAAAGACACTCCTCCGCCCGATGGTCATCGGGTATCGACGACTCAGGCAGCTTGGCAGCGTCTCAAGACCTGCGAAAAGAGCCATTTGCATCATTCCGAGGCAGATTGTGACGAGCCCGCCGAACTTCGCTCATGACCGCCGTCATGTCGACAAGAAAATTGTGCGCTGACCGGGGAATAACATCCCGAGGTGCGCTCGGCCATCCCCCGACCAGCGGTCCTGGCCCTTGTCATCTCGCTGTTTTCGGGGACGCCAGCGGCGGACGCCAACCTGCTCCGCAATGGGAGTTTCCAGGACGACTGGCTGACCCTTCTCCCGGAAAACCAGAACCATCACTGGTGCTACTCGACGGGATTTCAGAACCGCCGGGACTACAACCCCGATACCTGGACCCTGTCGGGAAGCTGGAGGTGGCGGAACGCCGACGGGCCGCGTGGTTCGCGGCGCCTCTTTCTCGAAGGCCCGCGCTCGGAGGTATCGCAGAGGGTCAACTGGATCACCGTCCATGACGACCGACGACGAGACGGCTTCCCCGACGCCGGCGGCTTCCCCGCTCCGGTTCTGCAGCGAAGCCTCGATCCGCTCGCGCTCGTCCGCGATCTCACCCTGCGGATCCGGGTCCGCGGAGAAGACGTCCCGAAGGACGGCGCGCGTCTTGAACTCGGACTGGCGCCGCCCGGTCCGATCGCCGCGGACGATCCGATGGGCGCGCGGCTCCCGCCCACGACCTCCGTGTCGGCCTCGCTGCCGTCGGGGACCTTCGCCTGGCAATGGTTTGAACTCCGGCTTCCCGCGGGGCAGTGGCTGAAGGCCGCGCAGGAAGCGGCGGCGAAGGACCCGAGGGAGGCTGCGGAAGCCGCGCGAAACGGCGTCGCGCTGCCCGGTGTCGCTAGTGTCGCGGTTCGCTACGCCGGCGCTTCAGGCCGGATCGAGATCGAGAGCGCGGCAGTCACCGCCGCGGAGGCCGGCGTTCCGAACCTCCTTCAAAACGGCGGCTTCGAGTCAAAGGACGCGGCCGGCTGGCCCCTGGGGTGGAGCCGTCCGGAGAAGTACCGGTACTTTCCTCCCGCCCTCTATTACCTCTTCAACACGTGGCACAACGGGCCTTTCGAGAACCGCGGCTTCGTCGCCCGCGACACCCTGATCCCGCACGATGGGTCGGCGAGCCTGAAGATGGTGGTGCCGGCCGGCGACGAGGTTCAGGTCGCGTCCACGCCCATCGCTCTCAATCAGATCGAGCCCCGCCTGATCGAGGTCAGCGTCTGGGTCAGGACCGATCAGGTCAACATGCTGCAAATCGATGGCCTGAGCGACACCGGCGAGCGGCTCGATGGTTTCAACTTCATCCACAAGGCGCCGGTCTCCATCGGCACGGACGGATGGCGGCAGTTGAGGCAGGTCTTCAGACCGCGGCGGCCCATCCGTTCGCTTCGCCTGGTGCTGGCCGCGCGCGGCGTCAACGGTTACACCCTCGGGGACACCGGAGACACACCTCAGGCCAACGTGACGGGCACGATCTGGTGGGACGACGCGCGGGTGTTCGAGCCCGAATCGAAGCTGGCCGACCTTCACAGCCGCGGAGTGAAGCCCGTCGCCGCAACGACCGAGGCGCCACGGACGGCCTACCTCGAGGACCTCGATACGGGCGAGCGGCTCTTCGGCGCCAATCTGATGAAGGCCACGGTCGTGAACCAGGGCGTCGCGCGAACGCTGTCCCTCGTCTGGCGCTTCACCACGTTCGACGGCCGCACATCGGAGACGCGTTCGCCCGCACGAGCCTTCGGCGCGGGAGAACGCCACTCGGTCACGGTTCCCTACGAGCTTCAGCCAGAGCTCCTGCCCGCCTACGCCGAGCACAAGGGTGAGGTCAGTCTCGTGGATCAAGCGGGAAGAACGCTTGCCGCGAGCGAACTGTGGTTCAGCACCTGGAGCACGCCGATCGATCTGGAACTGGGAGCGTTGTACCTGGCGCCGGAGCAGAAACAGTTCGTGCGGCTGAATCTGGGATTTTCGGCGGCCGCCATGACTCAGGTCGCCTCCGTCCGCCTCGACCTCATTCGACGGGGCTCCGGCGAGGTCCTGACCTCGCAGACGGTCGCGGCCGGCCTCAAGGACGTGATCGCGCAGCGCGAACGGCTTCCCGTGGATCTGCGTGAGGATTTCACGAACCTCATCCTGGCCGAACTCGACGTCTCCAATCTTCCGGTACAGCCTTTCGCCTCCCCCGAGCGCCACTGGCTGATTCGCGCCGCCGTCCTCGACCTCAGGGGCCGGGAAATCTTCTCGAAGGACTCGCCGCCTTTCTGTCGACAGGCTCGCACGGGCCCGCAGCCGGGCGTCGTTTCCGTGCGAATCGGCCGCGACAATCTGCTTCGCGTGAACGACGAGCCGTTTCTTCCCTGGGCCGCGGTGTACGGCCACGTCCCCGTTTACGCGGGTGCAAAGGTCAGCGGCGCGCCTTACCGGGATCTGCACAACCTGCCCGCCTGGTCCATCTACGATGGCTTCACCGCGAAGGGCTATACGCGTGCCGAAGGAGGCTTCAACGCGGCGAGGTACGTGGCCGGCTCCATCACGAGCCGGACCGACCTCGAGAAGTTGTGGGCCAGCGACAACCGGCTCGCCTCTTCCGCCTTCGTGACGCCAGGTCCCGTCTATTCGGCCGAGGAGCTGGCGAAGGCCGCGGGTGGAGCTCCTGCCCTGAACGCGAATCTGCTTTTCCTCAAGACCGCGCCCATGGTGATCTCGGTGGCCCCGGGAATCGAGGAGGCGTTCGGTCTCTTCCATGCCGCGACACCCGCCCAGATCGCGGGCCTTCAAGGCGTGGTGAATTCCCTGCGCGCCGCGACGGGGAAGCCGGTGATGGTCGGCCACGGCGGCTACTGGAATCGTTTCGAGTTCGAGCGCGTCCCCTTCTTCGACATCTTCGATCCGGAGACCGAGCCCCTCTATCCCGCCAACCTCCACACCGACCTGATGCCTCTGATCGGGGGACAGGAGAAGACGATCTGGCTGCGTCCGCAGATGTACGAGGACGTTCCCTACGAGCGCTGGCGATTCCATGTCTTCGTCGAGCTCATGCGAGGCGCGCGCGGCTTCCAGATCGCCCATGGCCCGGGGGACGCGTCGCTGTTCCGCGGCCTCGGTGGAGAACTCGAAGGACTCAAGCCCGTGCTGTGGTCGACCGACCCGGGACCCGCGGTGCGCCTCTGGCCGGAGATGGAGCACTGGGTCCGCCGGCAGGCGGGTCATACGTACATCATGGCCGCGACCACGCGGGGGCTGACCTTCGGCCGGTGGAACTGGCAGGAAGGCGCCAGCGGAGCCCATGGCCGCGCGCGTGTCACCGAAGGCGACACCTTGGTGAGGGACGAGGCGAACTCCTACGGTGTGGGAGAAACCCCGCCCGCAGGGCCATCGTTGCACGGCATCCAGTACATCCCCGACGCGCGACGTCACGCGAAAGGAAGCCGGATCGTGCAATGGGTGTGGCTCGATCCCAGGACACCTCCCCGCAATCTCGCCCTCATCGCCAAGGCCGACGGGCGATTCACGCATGCCGCGGCGTGGGGGGCGTTCGATCTCGAACGGTTTCGAAGCGGATCCGGCCTCGAGTGGTTCCTCCACAGCTTCTACCGCCACGCGGACGGCTTTCTGGGCTGGGGGAAGGATCTCCTGAATGCCGCTCTCCCCTATGTGCCGCGCGAGGTCAGAGCCATGGGAGAACTTCCCCGGCCGGGCGAATGGACCAGGCTCGAGGTCGACCTCTCGGACATCGGGATAGCAGACGAGCAGTTGGACGGCGTCGGTTTCGTGCACGACGGCGGCCGCGTGCTCTGGGGTCGAACGACGATCCAGAACGGCTCGAACTCGGAGACCCTGTGGGGCGATTCGGTGGGACCGCTCCCCGCGAATCTGGCGACCGCCAGGATCGAGGTCAGCGGCCTCAAGACGGGTACCAGAATCAAGGTCCTCTTCGAAGATCGCGAGATCGTGGCCGGAGCCGGCTACTTCGTGGACGATTTCCGCGGACAGGACCTGTATCAGCGTTTCGGCGGCGGCCCCGGCGTGGGCTACGGGAGCGACCCGGTGGCCCTGCATATCTACGAGATTCGCTAGACCGCCGGAGGGCGCGCCTTTGCGGTTCGCATGACCGCGGTCATACCGCCCGTCCCGCGGGCTCGCTAAGGTGAGCGCCGAGGAGGAATCATGAGCGAGCTATTGGAGAATGCCAGGGTCGGTGATGTTGTCGCCTCCGACTTCAGGACGGCCGCCGTGTTCCAACGATTCGGCATCGACTTCTGTTGCGGCGGGCGCCGGTCCGTCGCCGACGCGTGCCGCGGAGCGGGCGTCGATCCCGCCGCCATCCTGAACGCCCTGGAGGCGCTTCGGCCGGAAGATGCTCCGAGAGACGATGTCGCGGGCTGGCCCCTCGATCGACTGGTCGCCCAGATCCTCGAGACTCATCACGTCTACATTCGCGCCTCGACTCCGGTGATCTCGGGTTACCTCGAGAAGCTCGTGTCCGTTCACGGGGCGCGGCATCCCGAACTGAGCCGAATCGAGAACGCCTTCCGACAGGTGAGCCGCGATCTCGCGTCCCACCTCATGAAGGAGGAGCATGTCCTGTTTCCCTACATCGCCGAGTTGCTGGAATGGGCCGGGGCGAAGGAGGAGCAGCCCCGATCGAGCCCCTTCGGCACCGTGGGAAACCCGATCCGCATGATGGAGCGGGAGCACGAGGAGGTGGGCAACGAGATGCGGCTCATCCGCGAACTGACCAGCGACTTCACTCCCCCGGAGGACGGTTGCACGACCTACCGCGTCTGCTTCTCCGAGCTCCTTCGGTTCGAACAGGATCTGCATCGCCACGTCCATCTCGAAAACAACGTCCTCTTCCCGAAGGTCCTGGCCCTCGAGCAGCAACTGTGCCGAGGCTGACAGCAGTCGCTCCCGGCCGTCTTTTCGGGGCTCCAGGCCCGCTATCATGGCGGGATGTCGCCGGACTCCGAGACCCTGCTCCGCTCCTGCGCCCTCTTTTCCAGACTCAGCGCTGAAGATCGGCGCAAGGTCGCGGAGATCTCGGTCGAGCGACACTATGACAAGGGCGACCAGGTCTTCGCCGAGGGGGACCCTTCGGACCTGATCTTCACCATCGTGTCGGGGCGCGTGAAGGTGGTGAAGGCGATCCCCGGCGGCAAGGAACTGATCCTGGAGATCCTGGGCTCCGGAGATCCCCTGGGCGCGATCGCGGCGTACGAGGCCCGGCCTTATCCCGCTTCGGCCGTCGCCCTCGAAGAGGCGGTCTGCATCGCTTCGAAGCGGGCGGCCTTCATGGCCCTGCTCGAGACGTGTCCGTCGCTCGTCCGCGGAATGCTCGGCGGCTTCTCGCTGCGCGTGATCGAACTCGGCAAGCGGCTCGGCGAAATCACGGGAAGCCGCGTGGAAGCGCGCTTCGCCCAGATCTTCCTGAAGCTCGCGGATCGCCTGGGCCGGCCGCGCGGTGCGGGGATCTTCGTTCCCATCGTCCTGTCCCGCCAGGATCTCGCCGACCTCGCGGGCACCACCATGGAAACCTCCATCCGCATCATGAGCCGCTGGGGCAAGGAGGGCGTGGTGTCGACCGAGTCGGACGGCTTCCTGGTTTCAAGCCGCGACGATCTGGAAAGCCTCGCGCGCTGAAGACGCTCCGGCCGATCAGGCGGCCTGAATCCGGGCGACCAGAACGTCCCGCCCCTGCTCACCCAGGGCCTGGTCCGTCATGGGATAGACGATGTTTTCTTCCTTGAGGTTGTGATTGCCAAGGACGAGGTGAATGCCGTGGCGAAGCGAGTCAACCGGGGCCGCGCCATCGCCGATCGCCTGCTCGATCCGATCGAGGAACGCAAGAATCTCCCGATGCTCGTCGCGCATGACCGCGGTGGGCCCCTCTTCGCTCGGGAAGCCCGCCTTCGCCTCGAATTCCGGGAAGAGAAGCTCTTCCTCGAAACGAATGTGGCGCCTCAGACCGACGGCGAAGATCGTGTAGAGCGCCTTCGCCTCCGTGAAGTCTCCCCGCTCCCGGGCCTTGAAGGCGCGGTCCTCGAGATCGTCCAGCCGGTCGTGGTCCCAGGACAGGGCCTCGTTCACCGTGCGTAAAGAACCCTTCTCGGCCTCCCGCCTCGACACCTCGATCCGCCATGCCCCCGGGCCTTCGAGCGTGGGTGTCCAGTCGAACTGACCCCTTCGCTCCTGTTGGAACCGGGCGAGCAGACCCTTCGGGGCCCGATTGAACTCCAGGGTGACCCTTTCGCCGGGATGCAGGGCATCGAAAGCGTCCAGGGCGCGACCGGCCACCTCCGCGGGCGAAAGATCGGATCCGAGATGGGTGACGGGCGGGAATGTCGTCTGGTTCATGGTTCCTCCGGGGGCCTCGAGGGCGCATGGAGCGCCTTGCCTCGATGATTGTGAGGCGTCCCCGGCCCAGGTCATATGACGGTGGTCATGGGTGTCCCCGCCTGGCCGGGTGATAATTGCCCTGCAAATGATGCAAATGGCTCCTCAGGAGGCGTTTGGATCGCTGGCAAGCTCTAGGTCGCGCCGCCGTGGCGCCCCGTTTGGAGGCCTTTGATGGAAACCGACGTTCGCAAGAATCCCGCCCTTCTCAAGCTCGACCTCTACTGCAAGGGCGTCCGGCTGGACGACTCGTGCCTGGTCGAAGAGGACGGGGGCCGAAAGATCCTGCGCACGCGCGCCGGCCTCGGGAGCGGCCTCGAGCTGCTCCTTCCATCGGGCCTGTGGACCAACGTCCCGGTGACCGAACCCTTCGCGAAGGATTCGCCGTACATCCTGAAACGGGCGGGGGGAGCCTACCGGCTTCATATCGACGACCACTTCCTCTGTGATGTGGAATTGGCGCCCAAGCCCGGCTGGTACGACCGCAAGACCGCGACCGGCAAGCCCATGACCCGCATCGGCACGCTGCAGGGCACGTACCTCGGGGTCTACCAGGCCAAGGTCTGCGAGTACTGGGTCGAGAAGACCAAGGTGAACTGCAAGTTCTGCTCGGTGGGCCTGAATCTGGGAATCGACGACGCCGACGAGAAGTCGCTGGATGAAGTGATGGAGGTCATCTGGGCGGCGCGGCGCGAGTCCGGCATCACCTACGTGGACTTCAACACCGGCCACTACACCGGCGAGACCTACCTCGACATCCTCGAGCCCTTCATCCGGCGGATCAAGAAGGAAGTCGGGCTCCTGGTCGGCATCCAGACTCCGCCGCACCACGATCTGTCGCGCTACGACGCCCTGCGCAAGATGGGCTTGAACCGCGTCTCCTTCTGCTTCGAGATCTTCGACCGCGAGAAATTCAAGGAAACCTGCCCCGGCAAGGACCGCGAATACGGCCTCGACCGCTATCTGGAAGCGGTCGAATACTGCGCGTCGCTCGGCCGCAAGGGGCCGCTCACCGAGCCGTGGGTGACGAACGGCGAGATCATCGCGGGCCTGGAATCGCCCGAGTCCTCGATGGCTGCCATCGACTGGATCACCTCGGTGGGCGCCATCCCCACCGTCTGCGTCTTCCGCCCTCTCATCGGCACCGACTACGCGGACGTTCCGCCTCCGAAGACCGAGGACATGGTTCCGATCTTCCGGCACCTCTACGAGAAGTGCATGGAGCACGGTCTGCCCGTGGGAGCGGCCCCCGACATTCACGTCAGTCTCGTGATGCTGCCCGAGGAATGCCGGCCCCTGAGCGACAAGCGTTACCCCCTGGGTGAGTTGAAGCTCAAACTCCTCGGCAAGGCCGTCCGCTACGGGCTCGGGAAGCGGCTCAAGAACCGCGAGCAGCAGTTCGGACCGCCCCCGCGCAAGGTCACCGCACCCGCCTTCGCCGACCCGGGCGCCTCCGCCAGCGTCTGAGGAGCTCTAGAAGCTCAGGAACATCAGGCCAAAGGCGCAGGGCAGGTAGAGGAGCGAGACTCCGAAGAGCGACGCCGCCGTCTTACGGTCGCGGTGCATCGCGAACCGGGCGGCGAAACCCACGAAGACGAGGGAGAGCCCGATCAGGAGAACCGTGCCGAGGACCGACGCGCCCTCGGCCAGAAGTGGCGCCGCCGCGATGGGAATGAGACAGATCGCGTAGAGCACGGCCTGGCGGCCGACCATGCCGCCCTCCTTGTCCTCGACCGAGAGCATCTGGAGCCCGCCCTGCTCGTAGTCGTCCCGGTACATCCACGCGAGGGCCAGGAAATGGGGGACCTGCCAGACGAACATGAGCAGGAAGGGCACGAACGCGAGCATGGTGAGCGGCGCTCCCGTCGCGGTCCATCCGATGAGCGGGGGCAGGGCGCCGGGAATCGCGCCCACCACGGTGTTGAGCGAGGTCATGGCCTTGAGCGGCGTGTACACCACGATGTAGAGGAGCCAGCAGAGCGCCGCGATCCCCGCGGGAAGAAGGCCCAGGGGCAGCAGGACAAGGAGGCCCAGCAGGCTCGCGATCGCACCGATCGCGAGGGCCGTGGCCGGGGTCAGGATGTTCATGGGCAGGGGACGCGTTTTCGTCCGGTTCATGAGCGCGTCCGTCCGGCGCTCCAGGAACATGTTGACCGCCGAGGCTCCGGCGGTGATCAGGAACACGCCGACCGCTACGGCGATGAAGCGCCATCCCCACTCCGGCCTGGGCGCCAGGCCGTACCCCGCCATGGCCGTGAGAGTCACGAGGCTGGTGATACGAACCTTGATCAGGGTCAGGAGAGGCCGCACGCTCGTCAGTCTACTTTCTGACGCTCGCCCGTCAGTTCCGGCACGGCCAGGTCGAATTCGTGCTTCAGCGCAAGATACGCATGCTCGCAGTCCTCCGGGTTCTTGAGACGAAGAACGCTTTCGAGGGTTCTGGCCGCCTTGACCACCCCCACGACCCCCAGGTTCCCGGCCGCGGATACGAGGGAATGGGCGAACCGGTGCGCCTTGAGGAAATCTTCTTCCGTGAGGGCCTTGGCGATCCGATTGAGCTTGTCCGGAACTTCTCTCAGGAAGCCGTCGACCAGTTCCGTCACCAGATCCGATCCCGAGCTTCCCGTCGGCAGGCCCAGGCCGCGGAGTCGTTCCAGGGCACGAGTGTCGATGATGGCCGGCGAGGGCGACGCAGAATCGCCCCGGGGCGTCGAAATCGCCTCGCTGCGCCTCTGTGCGCCGGTGGGGAGCGTGGCCGGGCGGCGGACCTCCACAGAAGCCGTCGCCTGCCTGGCGATCCCCTCCTTGGCCCGGTCGAGCACGAGGATGAGATCGTCTCGTTGAAGGGGCTTGGCCAGGTAGTCGTCCATCCCCGCGTTGAGGCACATCTCCCGATCGCCGGCCATGGCACTCGCGGTCAGGGCCACGATCCAGGGACGGGGAGTCCGGGCCTCGGCCCGGATCGCCTTCGCGGTCTCCAGTCCATCCATCTCCGGCATATGCAGGTCGAGGAAGATGATGTCGTACGGCTGCGCCGCCATCGCCTTCAAAACCTCACGGCCGTTCGCGGCCACGTCCACCTTCGGGAAACCAAGGCTCTGCAGGGTCAGGCGCGCCACCTTCTGATTGACGAGATTGTCCTCGGCGATCAGCACCGAGAAGGAGGAACGGGGCGACGGCTCGGCGGGGCGCCTGGCCTCGAGGGTCAGCCGTTTCGGCCCGCCGAAGATGGCGCGGTCGACCGCCTGGTAGAAAGCCGCGGCCTTGATCGGGGTCATGGCCGTCGCCATCGAGATGCCCTGGGTCGCCACCACGTTGCGCGAGGCGATGGGTCGGAGCGAGATCACGGGCACGCGCTTCTCGATGCAGCGCTCCTTGAGCGCGCGCAGCGCGGTCTCCGAAACCGCGGCCGCCCTTTCATCGAGATTGCGGCTGTGATCGATGACCGAGAGATCGAACGCTTCGCCTCGCCTCAACCGATCGTTGGCGTCGCTGATGGTGGCCCGTACGAACGAGCCGCCCCACCGTGAGATCAGGCGGGCGATGACGTCGGTCGTCATCGAACCCGTGGCGCAGACCATGACCCGCTTTCCCGCGAGCCAGGTGGAGGCGGGAGTCAGGTACGGCTGTTTCGTCCGGGAGATCACCTCGACGGGAATGCGAAGGGTGAAGCGCGATCCCTTCCCGGGCGTGCTGTCCACGGTGAGCCTTCCGCCCATCATCTCCGCGAGCTGGCTCGAAATGGCGAGCCCGAGACCGGTGCCGCCGAAACGCCTCGTGGTGGAGGCGTCGAGCTGTGAGAAGGGTTTGAACAGCCGGTCGAGCTTCTCCTCGGGGATGCCGATCCCCGTATCGGTGATGGTGATGGCGAGGTCGGCGCGGGCGAGGGCACTCGCGTCGGCGACGCCCTCATGCTGAACCCGGGCCTCCACCATCACGCCGCCCGTTTCCGTGAACTTGACCGCGTTCGCCACGAGATTGACGAGGATCTGCCGGATCCTCGTGCCGTCGCCCCAGAAGTCGATGCCCGCGGTCGCATCCACGAAGCCGGCGAGGTCGAGGCCCTTCTCCGAGGCCCGGGAGGCGAGGAGATCCAGACACTGTTCGACCAGGCCCTCGGCCGAGCACGAGTGCCGGTCCAGTTCGAACTTTCCCGCCTCGATCTTCGAGAAATCGAGGATGTCGGAGATGAGGGAGATGAGCGCTTCCCCGCTCTTCTGGATGATCTCTGCGTAGTCCCGCTGTTCGGCCGAGAGGTCGGTGTCGAGAAGAAGCGAGGTCATGCCGATGACCGCGTTCATCGGAGTCCGGATCTCGTGGCTCATGTTGGCCAGGAAGTCGGACTTGGCCGCGGTCGCGGCTTCCGCCGTCTCGCGGGCTTTCGTGCTCTCGCTCTCCGCTATCTTGCGCGCGGTCACATCCTGACCCACCGCGATCAGGGTTCCGCCCGGACCCATCGCGAACTGGAAGGCGAGTTCACGCAGCGACCCGTCCTTCCCTACGAGCCTCGCCTCGAAGGGCGATTGCGGCGCATCGTCGCGACGGAGCGTCCCCACGAAGGCCGCGCGCATGCGTTCGGCGTCTTCCGGACGCGCCCAGGCGAGCGTCCAGAAACCCTCTCCCATGGCTTCCCGGGCGTCATAGCCGAGAAGCGTGTTGACGCCGGGTCCGGCGTACGCGACCCGGCCGTCGGGATCGGCGACGAGGACGATGGCGGGCACGCGGTCGAGGATCTCGTTGGAGAGCCGGAGCTGGCTCTCGAGGTTGCGCAGCTCCGTCACGTCGCGCATGGAGATGCCAAGGGCCTTCTCGCCCTCGTAGACCATCTCCCTGGCCCGGATCACCACGTCCAGTGACCTTCGTCCGGACTTGATCTTCTTCTCGATCACGCGCTGTACGTCGATCGGCTCCTCGAAGCGCGCGCGCCGAAGGTCCTCGGGAAGGGCCAGGAGGGTGCGCGCCGCGGGATTGGCGAAGAGAACCTGTCGATCGTCGCGAACCACCAGGAAGGCGCCGGTCCGGTGCTCCAGGGGAATGGCGGACGTGTCGGTCGAAGAGGCGGGGGCGGAAGCCCGGGCGGTGGAAGTTTCCGCGGGTGGAGGCAGGACGCCCATCGCTTCGGTGGCCTGCAACAGATGGTCGATGAGAAGCTCCGGCCTCGCCCTCATCTTGTAGACGACGCCGCCGCGGCGAACCCGGAAAACGGGCGCATCGTCGTGGTCCATCAGCTCCACGGGATCGGCCTCCGCCGCGCTTCGGATCCGGCGAACCAGGTCCGCGGCAGAGTGCGGCTCGAAGGCGATGCCGAGAGCCGAGACGTCGATCGCGCGAAGCGCATCCTCGGCGCTTGGCGCATCGCCGAGAATCACCACGCGCAGGGGCGTTTCCGACTTCTTTCGGAGCGCCCGAGCGAAGGCAAACGCGTCGGTGGCGCCCAGGCGGCGGCGAAAGAGGAGGACGCGCGCTCCGGCGAACTTCGCGGCGGCTTCCTCGGTCGAGTCGCAGACCAGGGTGGAAAGACCCCGAGCGGAGAGATCCGCAGCCAGAGCCTGACCGCGGGGCCGGTCGGGATCGAGGACGAGCACGTCCGCCGCCAATCGCGGGGCCGGCCGGGACACGCGGCTAGACATGCCCTCTCATCCCGGCGCGCCGGTTCGACGCGATGGCGCTGGCCGGGAGTTTCCCGAGAAGTCCTGAGACGAATGAAGACATGGCGATTTGGTGGCCCGACAGACCATGGTCGATGGAGGTTGTGAGGATACGCCGAACCCCCCGCGCTCCGCTTCGCGGACCCGCCCCAGAGCAAAGTCGCGATCGCTCGTCTGTCACTCCGGCCGAAGCGATCGGGGGTTTGGGGGGCGGGGCCGTTCTCAACCCGGAACGGAGCGAAGGCCGGATTG
>Ga0315271_10001183_pt1 | contig 15630 bp, 6 predicted proteins | sample C3_top_MG_FD_204664 | JGI IMG/M metagenome (GOLD analysis project Ga0315271, IMG submission 204664) | Sediment microbial communities from Yellowstone Lake, YNP, Wyoming, USA - C3_top | ecosystem: Environmental > Aquatic > Freshwater > Lake > Sediment | place: USA: Wyoming | collected 2017-08-01 | reverse complement strand
ATCAGGCGAAGGTGCCGGTGATCCAGATTGTGAAGATCGGCGACTCGGCCCCCGAGGCTTGGGCAAGCAACCCGACGCAGCCGCTGTCGGGCATCAAGGTGATGTCGAACACCCATGTCATCGCCGGTACCGTGTCCTCGCGCACCTTGGCCGAATATGGCGCCGAAGTGCTGCATATCGCGCGCGACCAATCTTTCGAGCACGAGGCGCTGGTCGTCGATGTCAACGTCGGCATGCGCTCGACCTATGTGGATTTGCGTAACGTCGATCAGAACAAACGCTTGAAGGCCTTGGTGCCCGGTGCCGATGTTTTTGTCGCGAACTTCCGCGTCGGCGCACTTGATCGACTCGGCTTTGGGCCACAGGAGCTGGCCAGCGTTCGCCCTGGCATCATCTACTTGTCGATCATAGGCAATAGTTTTGACGGACCCTGGGCCAAACGCGGCGGCTTCGATATGGAAGGCCTGTCAACTACCGGATTCACGGTGGCAGAAGGCGCTGGCGGCCCGCCACGCTTTCCGCCCACGCAGATCATGAACGATTACATAGCGGGTTATCTGGGCGCAGCCGGCGTGCTCGCCGCTTTGCGGCGGCGCGCCAAAGAGGGCGGCAGCTATCACGTCCGCGTCAGCCTGACCCGGGCCGCCATGTGGTACGCCAGCCTGGGCCAGTTTGCCAGCAAGAACTTCGACGCCAACGATCCGCTGCACCGCATGATCGAACCCGAATTGTTGAAGGCGCAAACGCCCTACGGTCTGGTGCAGCGTCTCGGCCCGCAGGTCAAGTTGTCCAAGACGCCGGGCAAATGGCGCACGCCGCTCGTCGCGGTGCGCGGCGCCGACCTCCCGGTTTGGCAAAGCTGAGGTCGTCGATGCGCGCATTTCTACCCTGTGGGTTTGGCTGGCGCAAGGTATTGATGTGCGGTTCGCTGCTTCTGGCACAGATGCATGTGCTCGCCGCCGAGCCTGTGGCGACATCCACGGCGGCGGCGCCGAGTGAATCCGACAAACCGAGGTTTCCGAACCTGCTCCAAAGCACACTCACGCCTGGCGGTGAGCTCGAAGAAGAAGACGCTCCAAAAAGCAGTTTTTTCCGGCGCCCGACGGAACTCGAACCGTGGTTCGACTGGAAGAGGCAGTTCCGGAAGGATTATGGGCTCAACATCGGCGGCTCGATGATGGTGCTGTGGCAGAACTACTCGAGCAGCCGCATCGGCCAGTACAACGCGGTGGGCGGCAAATTCACGCTGAACCTGTCCTACGATCTCCTCAATCGTGGCAACCCCAATGCGCTGTCGTTCGACATGGCGGTCGAGCAGCGGGGCCCATTGGGGACCGACCTGCCGCCATTGCAGGCGGGCATCGGGGCGGGCTCGATCATTCCAACGGCGGCGACCTACGGAAAGTTCGACATGGGCATCACGCAGGCGTACATCCGGCAGAGTCTGGACGACAACCGCTTTCAGTACACGATCGGAAAGGTATTTGCGCCGAACTTCATCGACGCGTACCCGTTCTTCGACGACAACCGGCAGTTCCTGAGCCAGGCGTTCTCGACCAGTCCCACCATCGCGTCGCCGCTGCGGGGCTTCGGCGCCGTCGCCGCGGCGTTCCCCACCGACGGCGGCCTTTACATCATGCCGGGCGTGTTCACCAACCACAGCAGCGACGTGGGCAGCACGTATCACGACTTCTTTACCGTGAACGAGCGCTTCTACATGCTCGAAGTCGGCTTGAGCGGGCTTGCGGGAAAGGGCGTCCCCATCCAGGGGCGAGGCCCGACGGACGCCAACAACATCCACCTCACGGGCTGGTACCGCGATGCGACGCAGGATACCGGCCAGCCGCGCTCGTACGGTGTCGCCTTCAACGCCAACCAGCAAGTCGGCGACAACATCATGTGGTTCCTGCGCGCCGGCTGGTCGGAAGGGTGGGCCGCCGATCGCGCAGTCGCCGCCGGATTCGGGTGGCGGCCCTCGCAGGCGTTCTCCGACCTCTTCGGTTTCGGTATCGGCTGGACCCATCCGGCCAGTTCATTCCTCGAAAGCCAGTACACGGCGGAAGCCTTCTATCGCTTCCACGTGACACCGAACTTCGCGATCACTCCGGACATTCAACTGCAATTGCATCCGGCGTTGAATCCGGCCGAGAACGCGCTGTGGGTGTTCAGCCTGCGCGCGCGCCTGGTCTTCTGATTTGAAAGCCGGTTGCGCCGGCGGCGATGCCGGTGCGTAGAATGGGAAAGGCGTGCCCTCAAGGGTGCGCCTTTTTTCATGATCCCCATGCCCGGACCTCTTTCCCATCTGACCATCCTCGACCTGTCGCGCGTGCTCGCCGGTCCATGGTGCACGCAGCTCTTAGCCGACCTCGGCGCCACCGTCATCAAGATCGAGCGTCCCGGCACAGGCGACGATACTCGCGCGTGGGGTCCGCCGTTCCTCAAGGATGCCAACGGGCACGACACGTCGGAAGCGGCGTACTACCTCGCCTGCAATCGCGGCAAGCTGTCGGTGGCCGTCGACTTCACCAAGCCTGCGGGGCAGCGCATCGTCCGCGACCTGGCGCTGCAGGCCGACGTGCTCATCGAGAATTTCAAGGTCGGCGGCCTCGCGAAATACGGGCTCGATTACGCGAGTGTCGCGGCGCTGAATCCGCGGCTCGTCTACGCGTCGATCACCGGCTTCGGCCAGGACGGTCCCTATGCGGATCGCGCCGGCTACGACTTCATCATCCAGGGCATGAGCGGGTTCATGAGCGTCACCGGCGAACGCGACGACCTGCCGGGCGGCGGTCCGCAGAAGGCGGGCGTGGCGATCACCGATTTGATGACCGGCATGTACGCGGCGGTGGCCATCCTCGCGGCACTCGCCCATCGCGACCGCACCGGCGCGGGCCAGCGCATCGACCTCGCTCTCTTCGATTCGGCAGTGGCGATGATGGCGGTGATGGGGATGAATCACCTTATCGCCGGAACGCCACCCAAGCGCGCCGGCAATGCGCACCAGAACATCGTGCCGTACCAGGTGTTCGCATGTGCCGATGGCCACCTGATCCTGGCGGTCGGCAACGACGGCCAGTTCGCCAAATTCTGCGAAGTCGCTGGCCACGCGGAATGGGCGCGCGATGAACGCTTTGCCCGCAACGAAAATCGCGTCCGGCATCGCGAGACGCTCGTGCCGCTGGTCGCCGCGGTCATCGCCTTGCGAACGCAGCGCGAATGGCTGGCGGCGCTCGAGGCCGTCGGCGTGCCCTGCGGGCCGATCAACAAGCTCGACCAGGTGTTTGCAGACCCGCAACTGCTTTCGCGGGGCATGAAGCTCGACCTGCCGCATCCGCTGGCCGGCAGCGTGCCTCAGGTGAACGTGCCGGTGAAGATGTCCGGCACGCCGCTCACGCCGGAACATCCGCCGCCGCTGCTGGCCGAGCACACGCTGCAGGTGCTGCGCGCACGGCTCGCGCTTTCCGACGATGCACTGGCGACGCTGGCCGCCGAGGGCGTCATCGGTATCGGCATCGGCATCGGCAAGCCATGACGGGCATCACGCGCAGGCCGGCGTTCTGGATCGCCTACGCAGTCCTCGCGCTGATGTGCATGGCGCTCGCATGGCGACTGTTCCCTCTGGCGATACCGCTGGTCAACCTCGACATCAAGCTCGCGCGGCACGACGCTGTCGCGCGGGCACTTGAGATCGCGAAGGAGCACAACCTCATCGCGTTCGAGCCGCGCACGGCCGCGCGCTTTCGCAACGACCAGGATGCGCAGAACTACATCGAGCTGGAAGGCGGCGGGAAGCCGGCCTTTGCGCAGCTGGTCGAAGGCAACGTCTACGCGCCCTACTGGTGGGAAGTGCGGCTGTTCAAGCCTGGTGTCGTCGAGGAGGCGATCGTGCGCTTCCGCCCCGACGGCACGCCGAACGGCTTTTCGCGCCGAGTGCCCGAGACCTACGTTCGCGACGCGGCGACGAAGGCGCTCGATCCTGCGGCCGCGCTCGCGCTTGCGCGGACGCGGGCGCACGACGAGTGGAACGTCGACTTCGGCCCCTACCACCTGCTGGAGCAGTCGCAGCAAACGCGGCCGACCGGACGCGTCGACCACAAGTTCGTGTTCGAGCGCGACGAGCGATTTGCCGACGCGCGCATCCGCATGCGCGTCACCGTTTCCGGGGACGAGCTGACCGGCGTCGCACCCTACGTGCACGTGCCGGAGAAGTTCGAGCGCCGCTTCCAGGAGTTGCGCAGCGCGAACAACACGATCGCGAATTTCGCGAGCCTGGCCGCGGTCGCGCTGTACGGTCTCGGGGGCTGCATCATCGCCGTGCTGTGGCTGCTGCGCGAACGCTGGCTGCTGTGGCGGCCGGCGCTGGTCGCGGGAAGCGTCATCGGCGGCCTGATGGCGCTGACGGTGCTGGCTGGGGCGCCCGCGGCGTGGTTCGGCTTCGATACCGCGGAAACGGTCGGCACGTTCTGGGTGCAGCAGGCTGGCGCCGCATTGCTGGCGCTGGTGGTGGGCACGCTTGCCTATGGCCTTGTGTTCATGGCGGCGGAGAGCCTCTCGCGGCGTGCGTTCCCGGGCCATCCGCAACTCTGGCGCCTGTGGTCGCGCGACGCGGGCAGTTCCACGCAGGTGCTGGGCAGGACCGCGGGCGGCTACCTGTTCGTGCCGCTCGAGCTGGCACTGATATCGGCGTTCTACTTCGCGACCAACCAGTGGCTCGGCTGGTGGCAGCCGTCGGAGTCGCTCACCGACCCCAACGTACTTTCCTCGGCCGTGCCGGCGTTGGCGCCGATCGCCATCTCGCTGCAGGCGGGATTCATGGAGGAATGCGCGTTCCGCGCGATCCCGCTTTCGCTGGCCGCGCTGCTCGGCGCGCGTTTCGGCCAGCGGACGCACTGGATGATCTTCGCCGTGGTGCTGCAGGCGGTGATATTCGCTGGAGCGCACGCCAATTATCCCGGGCTCCCGGCGTATTCGCGGCTGGTCGAGCTGCTGCTGCCGGCAACGCTGTGGGCGCTGATCTTCCTGCGCTTCGGCCTGCTGCCGACGATCCTGCTGCACGCGCTCTTCGACCTGTCGCTGTTCTCGATACCGCTGTTCCTGGTCGACGCGCCGGGCGCATGGATACAGCGCGGCCTGGTGATCGCGGCCGCGGCAATTCCGCTGGCGGTGGTCGGCGTTCGGCGCTGGCAGGCCGGTGGATGGCAGGAACTGCCCGCTACGCTGTGGAACCGGGCATGGCAACCTGCCATGGCGGCTGCTGCCGGGGTTGTCGAACCTGCACGCGCGGAAATCATCGGCGCGCGCGTCGCGGTGTTGCAGCGCGCGTTGCCGTGGCTTGGACTCGCGGGCTTCATTGCCTGGCTCGCATGCACGCCGTTCGCGGCCGACGTGCCGGCGTTGCGCATCGATCGCGACGGCGCCGAAACCGCGGCCGTTGCCGAACTGGCAAAGCGGGGTGTCGTGCTCGCGCCGGAATGGCGGCGATTCTCCGGGATACGCAGCGGCGGAGATTCCGGCCAGAGCCTGGCGCAACGCTTCGTCTGGCGCGAGGCGGGCGCCGACGCCTATCGCGCGCTCGCCGGCAACACGCTGGCGCCGCCGCTGTGGGATGTGCGCTTCGTCCGTTTCGACGGCGATGTCGTCGCCCGGACCGAGGAATGGCGGGTCACCGTTGTCGGCGACGGCGCGGTCCGGCAGGTCCGGCATCGCTTGCCTGAGTCCGCGCCTGGCGCGACCCTCGACCGCGACGCCGCGGTCGCGCTGGCGCAGCGTGTGGCGCGCGAGCAATTCGGCCTCGATCCCGGCGCATTGCGCTTGCGCACCGCGGACCAGGCGAAGCGCGACGCGCGCAGCGACTGGACCATCGTGTTCTCCGACCCGAAGGTCTTCGTCGGCAAGGACGGCGAGGCGCGCATCCAGGTCGCGCTGGCGGGCGACGAGGTGATCTCGGCGGGCCGCTCCGTGTTCGTTCCAGAGGCTTGGCAGCGCGCCGAGACCGAGCGCGACAATCGATTGCAGGTCGTCAAGTACGCCGCCTTTCTCGCCGTGGCGCTGGGCGCGCTGGCCGCGCTGGTGTTCGCCGTGATCAGCTGGAACCGCGGCCATTGCGACAGGCGCGCGCTGCTCGTCGTCGGCGTGCTGACCTTCGTCGTCGGCGTCATCGATCTCGCCAATGCGTGGCCCGAGACAGCGCTGCAATTGCAAACGGCGGAGCCTTTGGCATCGCAGCTGGCTTTGGGAATCGCGGGCGGCCTGTTTGCGGCACTGCTGGCGGCGGGGCTCATGGCGCTGCTGGCAGGCGTCGGCGCGTGGTATGCGCGTACGTCAACGCCAGCGCGCCTGGCGACGCGGCTGCCGGCGTGGGCGATCGGCGTCGCCGTCGCGCTGGCCGTCGCCGGACTGGCGGCGGCCAGCGGAATGCTGGCGCCGCGTGCGGAGCCCCTATGGCCCGCGCTGAAAATGGCGACCCAGGCGTGGCCGGTCGTCGCCGCGCTGACCGATCCGATCGGCCTCGCCGGTGCGAGCGGCGCAGCGCTGTTCGTCCTGTTCCTGCTCGAACGCGGCACGCGCGGATGGACGATGCGACCCTGGATCGCGGCGCTGCTGCTGGTGCTAATCTCATGCGTCGCCGTGCTCGTGGGCGGCGGCGAGCCGGAGGCCGCGGCGCTGCGCGGCGTGGTCAAGGGACTCGTGAGCTTTGCGCTGCTGTGGTGGGTGCTGCGTTACGACCTCACCGCGATCCCGGCGTTCCTGGCCACCGGCACGCTGCTCGACGCGGCGCGCAATGCCGCGCTCGAGGGAACTGACGGCGCCTGGACGCTGTTTGGCGTTGGCGCCGTCGTCACCGTGGCCGTCGCGTGGGCGGTCACGCGCTATATCGCCCGGCCGCTGCCTGCTGCTACTGCACGCTCATTGTAGTGTCACCCAGTAAGGCATCACCTGGTTGTCGGCGCGGTGCACGGCCGTGACATTGGCACGCGCAGCCCACGGAATCACCTGGCGGTGCAGCGGAATGTGATTGGTTTCCGCGTTGTGCGCCAGCAGCGCCGCGTGAATGTCGTTCAGCCGCTGCTCGGAATTCATGTTGACCTTGATCTTCGCCAGCAGGTCGTCGAGCTTGGCGTTGGTGTAGCGGCCGTAGTTGTAGTCGCCGTCGCCCTTGCCGTTCTTCGTGGCCAGCACCGGCTGCAGGATGAAGACGGCGTCCGTGGTTCCGCCGCCCCAGCCCAACATGTACATGCTGGTGTCGTTCTTCTCCAGCTTGGGGAAGTAGACGGCGCGCGGCATCGAGTTCACCTTGGTGTTGACGCCCACCTGCGACCACATCGCGGCGAGCGCCTGGCAGATCTTCTCGTCGTTGATGTAGCGGTTGTTCGGGCAGTCGAGCGTCACCTCGAAGCCGTTCGGGTAACCGGCCTCGGCCAGCAGCTTCTTCGCGCGTTCACGGTCGAAGGGGAGCCGCTTCTCGATCTCCGCGGTCGTCGTCAGCGGCGAGGGCAGCATCGCGCCGGACGGCGCCGACAGCCCGCGCATCGTGTTCTTCTTGATGGCCTCGATGTCGATCGCGTAGTAGAGCGCCTCGCGGACGCGCTTGTCCTTCAGCGGATTCTTGCCCTTGACGTTCGAGTACAGGAGCTCGTCGCGGTACTGGTCCATGCCGATGAAGACGATGCGGTTCTCCGCGCCTTCGAGGATCTTGATTCCCGGCGTCTGCGTCAGGCGCGGCACGTCCTGCGGCGGCGGGTCGTTGACCAGGTCGACTTCGCCGGAAATGAGCGCGGCGACGCGCGTCGCGTCGGACACGATCGGCGTGTAGATCACCTCGTCGGCGTTGCCTTCCCACACGCCCGCCTTGATGCCCCACCAGTTGGGGTTCTTGACCAGCACCGTCTTGACGTCCGGCTCGCGTGCCTTGAGCACGTACGGCCCGGTCCCGTTGGCCTGGCGCGCGGTGATCATCTCCTCCTTCTGCGTGAAGTTCTGCGGCTTGGTGGCGCGGTTCTTCTCGCACCACGCCTTGCTCATGATGTTGATCGTCTGGACGTGCTCCAGCTCGATTGGGTTTGGCCCGTTGGTCGTGAACTCGACGGTCAGATCGTCGATCTTCTTCGGAATGCCCGAGGCGTTGGCATAGACGCGCAGCTGCGAGGTGTCGGCGCGCGCGCGCTCGAAGCTGAACACGACGTCGTCCGCGGTGAACGGCGTGCCGTCGTGGAACTTGACGCCCGCGCGCAGCTTGAAGCGCCAGGTGGTCGGACTGGTCTGTTGCCAGGACTCCGCGAGCGCCGGCACGAGGCCCAGCTTCTTGTCCCGGTTGAGCAGGAATTCGTAGACGAGGTTGTTGATGTTGTTGGTCAGGTTCTCGTTCTGCGAATGCGGGTCGGTGGTCTGCATGTCGCCGCGACCGGCCCAGCGAAACGTGGCGGCATCGACCGCCACCGCGGCGGACGCGAGCGCTGCGGCCAGCATCGCGGTGACGAGCGTGTGTTGGGACCGGCGAACAATCGAGCAATGCATGGCTGGAACCTCCAGAACGATTCGACGGGCGCCACGCTGGCGCCGGCAAGGGATAATGATAACCCGTCCCATGCACCCGATCGCTGCCTCCCTCCCGAGTTCACTTGTGGCCCGCCTGCCGCTGGCGATGGCCCGCGACGCCGCACGCTTAAGCGCAAGGATCGACCGCGCCCGGGCGCAGCGCGCCCCCCAGGCCGAGTGGACCCGACTGGCCGCCGATCTCGAGCGCTCGATCGCTGGTTGCGCGGCGCGCGCTCACGCCAAGCCCGCGATCACCTATCCGCCGGACCTGCCGGTCGCGCAGCGCGCCGATGAAATCGCGAAGGCCATCCGCGCGCATCAGGTCGTCATCGTCTGCGGCGAGACCGGGTCGGGCAAGACGACGCAGTTGCCCAAGATCTGCCTGGCGGCGGGCCGCGGCGAGCGCGGTCTCATCGGCCACACGCAGCCGCGCCGGATCGCGGCGCGCGCGGTCGCGACGCGCATCGCGCAGGAACTGGGGCAGTCGGTTGGCGAGGCCGTCGGGTACAAGGTGCGTTTCACTGATCACACGAAGCCGGACGCCTACATCAAGCTGATGACCGACGGCATCCTGCTGGCCGAGACGCAGGGCGACCGCGAGCTCCTGGCCTACGACACGATCATTGTCGACGAGGCGCACGAGCGCAGCCTCAACATCGACTTCCTGCTGGGCTACCTGAAGCAGCTTTGTGGCAAGCGGCCCGACCTCAAGGTGGTGATCACGTCGGCCACGCTCGACGCGGAGCGCTTCGCGCGGCACTTCGGCACGGACGCGGCGCCCGCACCGGTCATCGAGGTTTCCGGCCGCGTGTTTCCCGTCGACGTGCGGTTCCGGCCGCTGCGGAAGGGCGCCAGCACTGGCGATGCCGTGCTCTCGAACGAGGCCGACGACGAGGAGGAGCTGGAAGAGGCCATCGTCAACACGGCCGAGGACCTGTGGCGCGAAGGTCCGGGCGACATCCTCGTGTTCCTGCCCGGCGAACGCGAGATCCGGGAGACCGGCGAGCTTCTGCGCCGCGGTCTCGCGCGCCGCCCCTACGCAAGCCAGCTCGAGATCCTGCCGCTGTTCGCGCGGCTTTCCGTGGCCGACCAGCAGCGCATCTTCGCGCCCGGCAACGGCCGGCGCATCGTGCTCGCCACCAACGTCGCGGAAACCTCGCTCACCGTGCCGGGCATCCGCTACGTGATCGACGCGGGGCTGGCCCGGGTCAAGCGCTATTCGCTGCGCAACAAGACGACGCTGCTGCAGATCGAAAAGGTGTCGCAGGCCGCAGCCAACCAGCGCGCCGGCCGCTGCGGCCGCGTTCAGGACGGCATCTGCGTGAGGCTGTACGGCGAGGACGAATTCGCGGCGCGCCCGAAGTTCACCGATCCGGAAATCCTGCGCTCGTCGCTGGCCGCGGTGATCCTGCGCATGGCGTCGCTCGACTTAGGCGCCGTCGACGCGTTCCCGTTCCTCGAGCCGCCGGGACCGCGGGCGATCGCGGACGGCTACCAGCTGCTGCAGGAGTTGGGCGCCTTCGACGGCGAAAGGGGGTTTACACCATTGGGCCGCGAACTCGCGCGCCTGCCGCTGGACCCGCGGATCGGCCGCATCGTCTTAGCCGCGCGTGACGCCGGCTGCCTGCCCGAAGCGCTGGTGATCGCCAGCGCGCTGGCCGTACCCGATCCGCGCGAGCGGCCGCTGGAACGGCAGCAGGCGGCGGACCAGGCGCACCTCCGGTTCCGCGACGAGCGGTCGGACTTCCTGTCGCTGGTCGCGCTGTGGGAATTCTTCGCCGACGCGGACGCGCAAAAGCTGTCGCACCGCAGGCTGGTCGACGCCTGCCGCGCCCAGTTCGTCTCCTGGCTTCGTCTGCGCGAGTGGCGCGACGTGCACCAGCAACTGGTCGCAACGCTGGAGGAGGCGGGCTGGAAGTGGGCATCGCAGTTGCCGCCGGCGATGGATGTGGCGCGCTACGCGAAGCTGCACAAGGCGGTGCTGGCGGGGCTCCTCGGCAACATCGGCGTCAAGGCCGACGCCGAAGAGCACTACCTCGGCACGCGCGGTCTCAAGTTCTACCTGCATCCGGGCTCGGGACTGGCGAAGAAGGGCGGCGGCAGCGGCGCCGGTGTGGCAACTAAGTGGATCCTCGCCGCCGAACTCACGGAGACGTCGCGGCTCTTCGCGCGTTGCGCCGCCCGCGTCGAACCCGAATGGATAGAGGAGATTGCCGGTGACCGCGTGACCCGCGACCACTTCGAGCCGCATTGGGAAGAGCGGCGCGGCGAGGTCGTAGCCGCGGAGCGCGTCTCGCTCTACGGCTTGACGCTGGTGGCGAGGCGAATGGTTTCCTTCGGCGCGATCGACCCTGCGACCGCGCGCGACGTGTTCATCCGCGAGGCGCTGGTGCCCGGAGCGCTCGCCACGAAGGGGCCGTTTCTCGCGCACAACAAGCGGCTGGTTGCCGATGTCGCCGAGCTGGAGCACAAGGCGAGGCGGCAGGACGTGCTGGTCGACGACGAGACCATCGCCGCGTTCTACGCAGAACACGTGCCCGCGCACGTGCATTCGCTGGTCGCGTTCGAGCGTTGGCGCGCGGAGGCTGAAGCCAAGGACCCGCGCGTGCTGTTCCTGACCCGCGACTACCTGATGCGGCATGCGGCCACGCAGGTCACCCTGGAACTTTTTCCCGCGGAACTCGAGTTGGCAGGGGCCAGGCTGCCGCTCAAGTACCGCTTCTCGCCCGGCCACCCGCTCGACGGATTGACACTGACCGCGCCGCTGTCGCTGCTGAACCAGCTGGACGATGCGCGCCTGACCTGGCTGGTCCCGGGGATGATCCGGGAAAAGGTCACGCATTGTCTCAAGACGCTGCCCAAGGCATGGCGCAACCGCCTGATCCCGCTGCCGGAGGTCGTCACCGCGTTCCTCGAGTCAGCGCAGGACATGGCGGCGCCGCTTCCCGAAGCGCTGCGTCGCTATCTGCGGGAGCGCCTGGGGGAGGCGCCTCCGGCGGATGTGTGGGAAGGCAGCGACCTGCCGCCGCACCTCGCGGTCAACGTGCGCGTCGTCGACGCGGCCGGCGGCGAACTGGCGATGGGCCGCGACCTCCCCGCATTGCGGATGCAACTGGGCGAGGCGGCGCAGTTGTCGTTTGCCGCCGCCGGCCCGGGCATCGAGAAGCGTGGACTGCGCAAGTGGGACTTCGGCGACCTGCCGGAAACGCTGGCGGTCGCGCGCGGCGCGCAGCGCCTGACCGGCTATCCCGCGCTGGTGGACGATGGCGACAGCGTTTCGATCGCGATGCAGGACACGCGCGAAGCGGCAGACGTGTCGACGCGTGCGGGCGTCATGCGGCTGCTCAAGTTGAGCCTCAAGGATGCAGCCGCGCGCTTCGACAAGGGCGGCCCGGGGTTTGCGCAGGCGGGCCTGCAGCTCAAGACCACGATTCCCAGCGACCGGTTGCTCGCCGACGTCCTCGCCGCGGCGACCGATAGGGCCTTCCTGGGCGAGGATCCGCTGCCGCGCACCGAACAGGCCTTTGCCGAGCAGGTGCGGCGCGCGCGGACGCGCCTGCCCGCCGTCGCCGAGGGCGCGTTCAGGCTGCTCGCGACGATCGCCGCCGAGCATGCGGCCCTTGCGCAGCGCCTCGCGGGCCTCCCGGCGGCGCAATCCCGGCTCGGGGCGGAAATCCGGGCGCAGCGCGATGCGCTCGTCTATCCGGGCTTCTTTTCCGCCACGCCGTGGGCGCAGCTTGCGCACCTGCCGCGGTATCTGAAGGCGCTGGACCGGCGGGTCGCCAAGTTCGGCGAGCGGCCCGAGCGGGACGGCAGGCATGCCGAGCAGGTGGCGGAACTCTGGCAGCGGTACCGGGAACGCGCCAGCCGCAACGCCCAGGCCGCGCGCGCCGAACCGGCGCTCGAGGCGTTTCGCTGGCTGCTGGAGGAACTCCGGGTGTCACTGTTCGCCCAGGAGCTCAAGACCCCGGTCCCGGTGTCGTTCAAGCGCGCCGAGCGCGCATGGGCCGATCTGGCGAGGTAGAGGGACCTTACCGTTTGGCAGGGTCTAGGCCGCGTGCTACAGTAAGTTCGCGGTTTTGTTGCCTAAGAGCTTGTCTACTAATAATTCGCGGGATGCCAGAACCCCGATCGATGTCGTGAACGCTACCACCAAGCCCGAGGCGGCGGCCCATCAGTTGCCGCCGCGCGAAAGTTCCAAGATCCTGCACGACTGCCGGGATCTTGCGATCTCGCGCCTGACGATCTCGTTCGCCCAGATGATGGACCGGGTGGGCGAGCTGCTGATGGACCGCGCCAACAAGTCCGACATCCGCGAGGAGCAGCAGCTCTACCTCGACGCGCGGCATGCGCTCAAGGGCGAGCGCCCGGCGCTGATGGCGGAGTTCGAAAAGCAGCTGCGGCGGACGATCAACGACCGCATTGCCGGCAAGGTGGCCGAAAAAGCCGACTTTTCCAAGGCCGACGCCGCGAATCTCACACTGGTCGAGACGTCGTCGATGGACGAGTCCGTGCTCACCGGGAACATCACGCGGATCGTCGAGAACCTGTCGCACGACGAACTGCTGACGCTGAATCGCGGACTGGGCTTTCTGCTGGGCCGTCCCGACATGGGGACGGATGCGAATCCGCTGGCGCCGGCCGCCATCGTCGAGGCATTCGCCGAGGCCTTGAAGACGGTCAAGACCGACAAGCGCATCAAGTTCCAGATACTCAAGGAACTGAACCAGGCGCCGATGGGCGACATCGGCGCTATTTACGGCGAGCTCAACCAGCATCTCGCCAAGCTCAAGGTGGTGCCCGCTGCGCAGCGCCCGACGATCATCAACCGCGGCGGCGCCGCGGATCGCGATCACGCGCGCGCCGACGCGGCGAGGGCGAGGGCCGACGCGCCGCCGCCCGAAGTCGACGTCATGGCCATGTTCAAGCGCATGTATGGCAGCGCGACGCCGACCTCGATGCCGCAAGCGGCGCAGCACCCGTTCCCGCAAGGAATGGCCGAGGCATTCGGTTCGGCGATGGGCGCGGCCATGGGCGGCGCGATGCCGCAGTCGGCGGGCGATTTTCCGCAGATCCAGGCGCCGGGGCAGGGCAGCTATTCGTTCCAGCCGATGCAACCCACGCCGTCGGGCTACGTTCCCGGCGCGCCGATCATCTCCACGCAGGATCTGCATGAAGGCCTGACCCGCCTGCAGGCAGGGCAGACGGGCTTCGACGTCGGTGGCGCGAGCGTCGCGTTCTCGGGCATCCCGCAGGGCATGCACAACGTGCTGCGGGACCTGCAGGAATCCCCGCTTGGCCAGAAGGCGAATCAGATCGAGTCGATGACGATCGAGATGGTCGCCATGTTGTTCGATTTCATCTTCGACACCAGGGATCTCCCGGACGGCATCAAGGCGCTGCTGGCGCGCGTGCAGATCCCGGTGCTGAAGGCGGCGATGCTGGACGGCGCGTTCTTCGCCAAGAAATCGCACCCGTCGCGGCTGCTGGTCAACGCGCTCGCGCAGGCGGGCCTGGGCTGGTCCCCGGTCATGGGGCAGGAGGATCCGCTCTACAAGAAGATCAGCGCGATCGTCCATCAGATCCTCGACAACTTCTCCGACGATCTCGCTATCTTCGACGAGCAGCGCGTCGATCTGGAAGCGTTCCTGGCGGAAGAAGAGAAGGCCGCCGAGACGAACATCCAGTCCACGGCCGAGGAGATCAACCAGCGCGACCGCCAGCAGATCTCCACGGCCGTGGCGAAGGCCGAGATCGAGCGCCGGATCGAGGCGTACCCCGTTCCCAACTTCCTGGCCTCGTTCCTGCGCCAGAACTGGGAAGGGACGCTTTCGCACATCTACCAGAACGACGGCGAGGAAAGCGAGTCGTGGGGCTCGGCGGTCACGACGCTCGAGGACCTGGTCTGGAGCATCCAGCCCAAGAAGTCCCCCGAGGATCGCCGGCACCTGGTGGCGCTGCTGCCGTCGCTGCTGAAGCGCCTTTCCGCCGGCATGCACAGCCAGGGCTGGCCGCCTGCCGAGCGCGAAGCGTTCATGGCCAACCTGGTCGAGGCGCACGCGGCCTCGGTCAAGCCTTCGCTCGCCGCCGAGCGCTCGCCGACTTCCGCCGTGGCGGAGGCGGCGAAGGTCCAGGCGGAAATGGCCAAGGCGTCCGGCGACGAGACGCTCGCCGCCAAGGCCGAGGCGCTGGCCGAAGCCATGTCGGACGCCGCGCCGGAGCCGATCGAGCCGGAACGCGAGATCATCGACGACGACTACCTCGAGATCGCCCGCAGCATGGAGCGCGGCATGTGGATCGAGTTCGAGTCCGACGATGGCCAGCTGGCGTTCGCGAAGCTGGCGTGGGTGAGTCCGCTGCGCGGCACGTACCTGTTCACCAACCGCCAGGGCCAGAAGGCGCTGTCGATGACCGCCGAGGATCTGGCCGAGCGCTTCCGCAACGACCGCGCACGCCTGGTCGAAGCCGAGCCGCTGATCGACCGCGCGTTCTCGAGCATGATGTCGCAGATGGAAGAGAAGCTCCAGGTTGCCAGCACCGACTAGACGTTGGCCGTTGCGGCGGTCCGGATGAACATCGGCGCGCTGATCATCGGTGACGAGATCCTGTCGGGCAAGCGGGCGGACAAGCACCTGCCGCACGTGATCGCCACGCTCGCTGTGCGCGGTCTCACGCTCGACTACGTCCACTATCTCGGCGACGACCGCGAACGCCTCACCGCGTTGCTGCGCGATTCCTTCGCATGTGGCGACCTGCTGTTCAGTTTCGGCGGCATCGGCGCCACACCCGACGACCACACGCGCCAGGCGGCCGCGGCGGCGCTCGGCCTTCCACTCGCCCGCCATCCCGAGGCCGTCGCGGAGATCGAGGCGCGCTTCGGTGCCGATGCGTACCCGCACCGCGTGCTGATGGCCGAGTTTCCCGAAGGCGCGCGCGTCATTCCGAATCCGGTCAATCGCATCGCCGGATTTTCGATCCGCGACCACCACTTCTTTCCCGGCTTTCCGCAGATGGCGTGGCCGATGCTCGATTGGGTGCTGGCGACGTGGTATGCCGGCCTGCGCCAGGTGCCGCCGCAGGAACGCGCGATCGTCG
>Ga0315271_10001182_pt1 | contig 15635 bp, 12 predicted proteins | sample C3_top_MG_FD_204664 | JGI IMG/M metagenome (GOLD analysis project Ga0315271, IMG submission 204664) | Sediment microbial communities from Yellowstone Lake, YNP, Wyoming, USA - C3_top | ecosystem: Environmental > Aquatic > Freshwater > Lake > Sediment | place: USA: Wyoming | collected 2017-08-01 | reverse complement strand
GCGCGCGTCACCGCGCGCCAGCGCTCCCAGGACTGGCCGAACAGGCGATGCAGCACTTCGTCTTCATGCGCAATGGTGCCGGGATAGAAGAAAAATCCGATCACCGCCCAAGCCAGGACACTCCACCACAGACCGGAGGCCAGGCAGAAACCGAGGGTGATGAGGTGGTTGCCGACATACAGCGGGTGACGCACGTAGCCATAGGGTCCGGTAGTGGTCAGCACCTTGTCTTTCTTCACATGCCCGGAAGCCCACAGACGCACGAGGATTCCGAGCAACGCAAACGCGGCTCCACCCAGGAATAGGATCCGACCGGATATGGGGTTTTCAGCCGGATGTCCAAGGAAGGTAAGCACGAACAGAAAACCAACGCCGACGAACTGGCGGAAGCGGTAGCGGCGATGTACGAGATCGTGCGCGAGCTTGTCGAAGCCGAGCGAGGACGGGGCCTTGAGGCGGCGGAACATGGACATGCGCGAAGAAATCCTGACGGGTTGGCCACGCAGTTTACCCGAAACGCGCAGCAATACTCAACGCAGCGTCACACAGACGCCGCGCGCGCCGAGATTCTGTATTACGCCTTCCTCGGAGTCTGCACGACACTGCGCGGCGTTGCTTGCTTAGCCGGCCACAGCCTTCTTGCGCGCCTTTTCCTTGCTGAAAGCGATCACGCCGTCCACGACATCCGCCAAAATGGTGTCGCCGACCGAGAATTTGCCGGACAGAATCTCCGTGGCCAGCGGGTTCTCGATCTGTTGCTGGATGGCACGCTTGAGCGGACGCGCACCGTACACCGGATCGAACCCGGCCTCGGCCAGCTTGTCGAGCGCCGCCGGTGTGAGCGTGAAGCCCATCTCGCGCGCCGCCAGACGCTCGCGCAGATAGCGCACCTGGATTTCGGTGATGCGGTGCAACTGCTCGCGTCCGAGCGGATGGAACACCACGATGTCGTCGATGCGGTTTACAAACTCGGGACGGAAATGCTGGCCGACGATCTCCATCACGGCCGATTTCATGCGCTCGTAATTCTCCTCGCCGGCCATTTCCTGAATGGTCTGCGAACCGAGGTTCGAGGTCATGATGATGACCGTGTTGCGAAAATCCACGGTACGCCCCTGGCCGTCGGTCAGGCGGCCGTCGTCCAGCACCTGCAACAGCACGTTGAACACCTCGGGGTGGGCCTTCTCGACTTCATCGAGCAGGATCACGCTGTACGGCTTGCGCCGCACCGCCTCGGTCAGATAGCCACCCTCTTCGTAACCGACGTAGCCGGGCGGCGCGCCGATGAGCCGCGCCACCGAGTGCTTCTCCATGAACTCGGACATGTCGATGCGCACCATCGCCTCCTCGGTATCGAACAGGAACGAGGCCAGCGCCTTGGTGAGTTCGGTCTTGCCGACACCGGTCGGGCCGAGGAACAGGAACGAGCCGTTCGGCCGGTTCGGGTCGGACAGGCCAGCGCGCGAACGGCGGATGGCATTCGACACCGCCTTGATCGCCTCACCCTGGCCGATGACGCGCTGGGTTAATTCCTCTTCCATGCGCAGCAGCTTGTCGCGCTCGCCTTCCATCATCTTGGACACCGGGATGCCGGTCCAGCGCGACACCACTTCCGCAACCTCGTTCTCGGTCACGGCAGTACGCAACAGTCGCGCCTGCTTGCCGGGCTGGGCGCTGGCCGTGGACAGCTGCTTCTCGAGTTCCGGGATGCGGCCGTACTGCAACTCGGACATGCGCGTCAAGTCACCGGCGCGACGTGCGGTTTCGAGTTCCAGGCGCGCGCGATCGAGTGCTTCCTTGATGTGCTGGGAGCCGTGCACGGCGGCCTTCTCGACCTTCCAGATCTCGTCGAGGTCCGAGTATTCCTTTTGCAGCTTGGTGATCTCGCCTTCCAGTGTACCAAGACGTTTCTTGGTGGCCTCGTCGGTTTCCTTTTTCAGGGCCTCGCGTTCGATCTTGAGCTGAATGAGCTTGCGGTCGAGCTTGTCCATGGTTTCCGGCTTGGAGTCGATCTCCATGCGGATGCGCGATGCCGCCTCGTCCACCAGATCGATGGCCTTGTCCGGCAGCTGACGGTCGGTGATGTAACGATGCGAGAGCGTGGCGGCGGCGACGATCGCCGGATCGGTGATGTCCACGCCGTGATGCACTTCGTATTTTTCTTTCAGGCCGCGCAGGATGGCGATGGTGTCCTCGACACTCGGCTCTTCCACCAGCACTTTCTGGAAGCGGCGTTCGAGCGCCGCATCCTTCTCGATATATTTGCGATACTCATCCAGCGTGGTGGCACCGACGCAGTGCAACTCGCCGCGCGCCAGCGCCGGCTTGAGCATGTTGCCGGCGTCCATGGATCCTTCGGCCTTGCCGGCGCCGACCATGGTGTGCAGCTCGTCGATGAACAGGATGACCCGACCCTCCTGCTTGGCCAGATCGTTGAGCACCGCCTTGAGGCGCTCCTCGAATTCACCGCGAAATTTGGCGCCGGCGATGAGCGCGCCCATGTCGAGCGACAGCACACGCTTGTTTTTGATGCCCTCTGGCACTTCGCCATTCACGATGCGCAGCGCCAAGCCTTCGACGATGGCGGTCTTGCCGACACCCGGTTCGCCGATCAACACCGGGTTGTTCTTGGTGCGGCGCTGCAGGATCTGCACCACGCGCCGGATCTCCTCGTCGCGTCCGATCACCGGATCGAGTTTGCCCTGCTCGGCGCGCTCGTTGAGGTCGATGGTGTACTTCTGCAAGGCCTGACGCTGATCCTCGGCGCCGGCGTCCTGCACCTTCTGGCCGCCGCGCAGCGACTCGATGGCCTTGTCGATGCCGCCCTTCGATACGCCCGCCTCTTTCAACAGCCGGCCGAGTTCGCCCTTGTCGTCGAGAGCTGCGAGCACAAACAACTCCGACGTGATGTACTCATCGCCGCGTTGCTGGGCAAATTTGTCGGTAAGGTTCAGGAGTTTCGACAAGTCGCTGGAGATGTGCACCTCGCCGCCGTTACCTTCCACCGACGGCATGCGGTCCAGCATCTGGCCAATCTTGGAACGCAGGGCATTGGCATTGACGTCACCTTTCGCGAGCAGCGGGCGGGTGGTGCCGCCTTCCTGATCGAGCAGCGCCGCCAGCACATGCACCGGCTCGATGAACTGGTGGTCACGTCCCACCGCCAGGCTTTGTGCCTCGGCCAGTGCCGACTGGAATTTGGTGGTGAGTTTATCCATCCGCATGCAGTGTGCCTCGCTCGAAGTCCGGAAAAATTCGTTATGCTGGATTTATGGGGCGCGCCGCGGAATTTTCAACCCGTCTGGCCACTCAGGCTCGCTTGGTTGGGGGCGCATCGTTTGGGTAGGGGAAAAGCACATCCAGCGGCAGACTCTTGCCGGCAGTCTGGACAATCCGCGCATGCCGACGGCGCAACTCGCGCGCGTGCTGTACGCCGCAGGAATGCGCAATCATGTCGATTTCGTGATTCATGGCGTGCACGTAATTCGCCACGCGCTGCGACTTCTCGCCGACCACCAGCCCGCGCTGCAGGCGCTTGTTGTGCGTGGTGATGCCAGTCGGGCACAGGTTGGTGTGGCACTTGAGCGACTGAATGCAGCCGAGCGCAAACATGAAACCGCGCGCGGTATTGACGAAATCCGCGCCCAGACACAGGGCCCAGGCAGCGCGCGCCGAGGTGGCGAGCTTGCCGCTCGCGACCAGCTTGATACGCGGCTTCAGGCCGGAGGCGATTAGCCGGCTCGCCACCGTCGGAAGCGCTTCCATGATCGGCAGACTCATATGATCGGCGAGCGCCTGCGGCGCCGCACCGCTGCCGCCTTCGCCACCATCGAGGGTGAGAAAGTCAGGTGCGTCCTGCACGCCGCGCCGCAGCACCGCCTCGATCAGATCGTCGACGAATTGCTCGCTGCCGACCGCGGTCTTGACGCCGACCGGTCGGCCGGACAGTTCGCGCAGGCGCACGACAAAGTCGAGCAGCTGGTCCATATTGGCAATGTCCGGATGCCGGTTTGGACTGATCGAATCGCGTCCGGCCGCGATGCCGCGGATGCGCGCAATTTCCGCAGTGACTTTATCGCCCGGCAGAATGCCACCCTTGCCGGGCTTCGCGCCCTGCGAGAGCTTGATCTCGAAGGCCTGCACCTGCTTGCCAATCTCACGCGCGAGCGTCGGCGCGAACCGGCCCTCCAGGTCGCGGATACCGTACTTGGCGGTGCCGACTTGGAACATGACATCGCCACCACCGGCCAAATGGTGCTCGGACAATCCGCCCTCGCCCGTGTTCAGCCAGCAACCGGCCTGTGCCGTACCGACCGACAGCGCGCGCGCCGCCGGCACCGACACCGCGCCGAAACTCATGGCGCTGCAATTGATCAGCGAACGCGCTGTAAACGGCTGCGCACAGTAGCCCTCGCCAATGATCAACGGCGGCGTCGGCATACGCTCCTCATCCTGTACCGGAAAAACGGCGTTCACGAACAGAATCGAACCTGGCTCGCGCAGGTCGTTGGTCGAACCGAAACCGATGTTGCCGCCAAGGCCCTTGGCGTTGCGATAGATCCAGGTGCGGGTCGCGCGGTTGAATGGCATCTCCTGGCGGTCACCGGCGAAGAAGTACTGACGGAAGAACTCGCCCTGACGTTCGAGGAAATAGCGCAGCCGGCCGATCACCGGAAAATTGCGCCGCACGGTGTGTTCGCGCTGCACAATGTCCTGAATGAACATCACCAGCAACACCAGGAGCACGATGCCACCCGCCCAACCGAGCGCGACCACAAGGTCGCTGAAGGTGCTAAAGAAACTTTCGAAGTTCACGTCGAATCCTGTTTCGGTTCGTGCGCGGGCCGATTGATTTGCTGCCCGAGAGTCTCGAGCAGCCGCGGCGGGTCGCTGTCTACATAGTATAGATGCGGAAACAGCGTGAGTCGGGCGCGGGAACGCAGGAACACGGCGCTGACCGTAAGACCCGCACCGCGCACGCCGTCGATTCGCAGTGGATACACCGGTGCGCCAGACAGCTTTGCCAGATGCAGAATGCCGGGCTTGAGACGCATCGGCCCTTCCCTGTCGAGATGAATGCGGCCATGCGGGAACAACGCCACCACGTCACCGTGCTGCAAGGCGTGGCGTGCCGCGGCCAAGGCCCGGTGCGGGCTGGCGGCGCGATCCAGCGGGATGCAGCCGACCGCGCGCAATAACCAGTGCAGACCGAAGCGCTCATATTGCTCGCGCGCGATAATGAAACGCAGCGGCCGCGGGCTGGCAGCGATCATCAGCAGCGGATCGAGCCCGGAGAGGTGATTGGCTACGACCAGTGCCGGTCCGTGCTTCGGCAACGGCAGGTGCGCGGTACGCAGACGATGAAAGCGTCGGCAGAAGATACGGTTCAAGCCATCGAGTGCATTGAGCCAGCCGCGCCCCCAATCGGCGCGCGCCGCCGCCCGGCAGGCGCGCAGCCCACGCGCACCAAGCCATGCGACTATGCTAGCAACGAACACCGCGAGCCCGAACCAAAACGGTGTGCTCATCGCGGCATGTGGTCTGTCTGTGCCGCCAGCCGTCCACGACGCTCGTTCACTGTCATGAGCAGCAGCAGGCCGGCGACGAAGAACACCGCGGTCGCGAGCAACGCCAACCGATGGTTGCCACGGCTGAAGTAGGTGACCAGGCCATAGCACAAGGGCCCGATCACGGAGGCGAGCTTGCCGGCCAGCCCCCACAGACCGAAGAACTCGGCGCTGCGCGCCGCGGGCGAGAACAGGCCGATCAGTGCGCGCCCGGCCGACTGGCTGGAGCCGAGCGCAATGCCCACCAGATTCGCCACCACCCAGAAGCCGCTGCGCGTTTCGATAAAGTAGGCGAGTACCAGGGCGGCGATCCACACCAACAGGGTAAGTGCCAGTGTCGGTACTGAACCGATCCGGTCTTGCAGGAAGCCGAAGCCGAATGCGCCGAGCGCGGCGGTCGCGTTCACCACCAGGATCATCACGATCGTGTCCTGGGTGCTGAAACCCATGACCTGCTGGGCATACACAGCCGCGAGTACGATCACGGTATAGATGCCACAGTAATAGACCGAGAGCGTGACCAGAAAACGGAACAGGTCGCGGTAGTGATGCGCATGTTCGAATGTGCTGCGCACGCGCGCAAAGCCGGTGCGCACTGCCTCGGCGACCGAGGGCAGCGGCTGCGGCACGGCGCGCTCGCGCAGCCACAGAAACGTGGGCAACGCGGCGAACGCGAACGCCACAGCGGTGATGAGCATGGTCACCGGTACGTACTGGGCGGCGCTCTCGCCACGCGCCTGCGCGGCCAAGATATAGACGAGGCACAGACCGAGCACCAGCATGCCGCCGAGGTAGCCGAGCGACCAACCGTAGCCGGACACGCGCCCCATGTCGCGCGCGTCCGCGATCTCCGGCAGGAAACCGGCAATCAGGTCCTCGCCGGTGTGAAACATGAACGCCGACAGCACCAGCAGCAGCATGCCGAGCGCCACCTCGCCCGGCCCGACCTGCGCGAGCAGCGCGGTGAACAGCACGCAACCGGCCGTGCTGATCAACAGGAAGGTCTTCTTCTTGCCGCTGTGATCGGCGATGGCCCCCACCACCGGTGCGCTCAGCAGCACTAGTACGTTGGCGATGCCGGTGGCGAACGTCCACAGGAGCGTGGCCGTGCCGTCGTGGTCCAGTCCATCGCCCGCCACCACGCCGACAAAATAGGCATTGAAGATCGCCGTGAGCACCACCGTGGTGTAGCCGGAGTTGGCGAAGTCGAACATCGCCCAGGCGAAGATTTCACGACGCGTGGCGGGTGCACTCAATCCCGGAGAGTATACGTTGGACATGTTGACGCATGAGCTTAACGGAACAACCCCGGCTGTCAATCGACAGGCGACGCTGTGTGAACAACCAGCGCGCGAGCGAGCACGAATGGAACGGTCGGCTTCATCGACCCGTAGAGTAATACCGGATTGCATTTAATCGCAAGCAAGGGTCTGCTACGCTGCGCTCATGCGGCTTGAAGATCTCGGTCTGATCGGCAATTGCCAGTTTTCCGCGTTGATCGAAAACACGGGTGCGGTCGTATGGTGTTGCCTGCCACGCTTCGACGCCGAGCCGGTATTTTCGACGCTGCTCGATGAGCGCGATGGCGGGCGTTTCATTGTCGGCCCCGCCGATGGCAGCCACGGCAGCCAGCGCTATCTCGACAACACCAATGTGCTCGAAACCACGTTTCGCACTGCGGATGGAGCGTTCCGCGTTCTCGATTTTGCACCGCGTTTCCCGCAGCACGAACGCATGTTCCGTCCAACACAGCTATTCCGTATCGTCGAGCCGATCGACGGCACACCTCGCATTCGTGTGCTGTGCGACCCGCGCCTCGGCTGGTCGAAGGCGACGCCACAGGCGCTGCAGGGCTCGAATCATATCCAGTTCGACGGCTTTAACAGCCCGCTGCGGCTCACCACCGACATCCCGCCGTCCTATCTCGCAGGCCAAGCGTTCGCGCTCACCGAGCGCCGCCATCTGGCGCTTACCTGGGGAGCGCCGATCGAGGAACCGCTCGCCGGACTGAGTGAACGCTTTCTCCACGACACGACGCAGTACTGGCGTCGCTGGGTCAAGCACTGCAACATCCCGCCGATGTTCCAGCAGGAGGTCATCCGCTCGGCACTGACACTCAAGCTGCATTGTTTCGAGGACACCGGCGCCATCATCGCCGCCATGACCACCTCGATTCCGGAATCGGTGGGCAGCGGGCGTACTTGGGACTACCGCTACTGTTGGTTGCGCGACGCCTATTACGCCCTCGAGGCCTTCCGGTTGCTCGGTCATTTTGAGGAGCGCGAAAAATTTACCCTGTTCCTGCTCAACATCGCCGGCGATCACCCCGACCTGGAACTCGCTCCACTGTACCGTGTGGATGGTACGCGCGATCTCGACGAGCGAATTCTGACACAGTGGCCGGGCTTCAATGGCGACGGTCCGGTGCGCATTGGCAATGCCGCCGCCGCCCAGATCCAGCACGAACTCTTCGGCGAAATGGTGCTGGCACTGGCACCGGTATTCTTCGACGACCGTTTCAGTGCCGAGCGCACACCGGCGTCGCTGGCGCTGCTCGAACGACTCGCACGCAAAGCCATTGCGCTGGCCGGTACGCCGGACGCCGGTATCTGGGAATATCGCACCGACGCGAAACCTCAGACCTTTTCGAGCCTCATGTCCTGGGCGGCGGCCGATCGCATGGCCGCGCTCACCGCGCGCCACAGCCCGACGCAAACCGCCGAATGGCACCAAGCTGCGGAAACAATACGCGACCAGATCGTCGCGCGTGCATGGAATCCCCAACTGAATGCGTTCACCGCCAGCTACGACGGTGAGGATCTGGATGCCTCACTGCTCGAAATGGCCAACCTGCGCTTTCTGCCTGCCGGCGATCCGCGTTTGCACACAACAATCGATGCGATCCGTAACGGGTTGTCGCAGGATGGCTGGCTGTTGCGCTACCGGCTGGATGACGGCTTTGGCCGCCCGACTGTGGCCTTTCTCATTTGCAGTTACTGGCTGGTGGAAGCGCTCGCGACGGTCGGGCGTACGAGCGAAGCGCGCGACGTGATGACGCACATTCGTGGTGCCTGCTCACCGCTCGGGCTGCTATCAGAAGATTGCGAAACCGGCACACGCCGCTTGTGGGGAAATTTTCCGCAAGCCTATTCGCACGTTGGCCTGATTCACGCCGCCTTCGCCGCCTCGCCGCGCTGGTCGGAAGTGCTTTGAGAAGCCGGTGAAACCGATGCGCCGGTGGCCGGACACACATCGCCGCGACACTGGCGTCGTCGGGCGACGATGAATGACAGCCTCGCCCTGATACTGGGTATCGCCTGTGCCGGTGCCGGCGGCGAGCTGTTTGTGCGCGGCATCGTTGGCGTCGCACGTGTCACGCGCGTACCGCCCGGCATCGTAGCGGTGACACTGGCCGCCTTCGCCACGTCCAGTCCGGAATTAACCGTGGCCATTAACGCGGCGCTCGCGCGCACCCCCGAAATTTCGCTCGGCGATGCCCTCGGTAGCAATGTTGTTAACGTCGCATTGATACTCGGCCTGACAGCAGTGATGGCCGCTATCCACACACCGCGCGCCAGCGTGCGGCGCGATTTTCCTGCCGCGCTGCTCGTGCCACTACTGCTTGCCGCCCTCGCCTACGATGGCACCCTGTCGCGCGCCGACGGCGTGGCGCTACTGGTGACCTTCGTGCTGTGGCTCACGCTCACCGTCATCGAGGCCTGGCGCCGGCGCAGCGCTGCCGAAACGGTGCTGGGCGGGACACGACCGTGGCTGGCCTTCGCGCAGTGTGCCGCGGGGCTGGTCTTGCTGGTCGTGGCGGGCCGACTCATCGTCTTCGGGGCACAGGGAATCGCCGCGGCGTTCTCGCTCGATGCGTTCGTGGTCGGAGCCACGCTGGTGGCCATCGGCACTTCTGTGCCCGAGCTCGCCACAGCGCTCATCGCCAGACTGCGCGGCCACGACGAGGTCGGCCTGCACACAATCCTCGGCAGCAATATTTTCAATGGGCTTTTCATCATTGGTGTGGCCGCGACCATTTCACCGATTCGGGTCTCCTGGAACGAGGTCGCCGTGTCGCTGCTCTTCGGCCTCGTCACCGTGGCCCTCGTCTTTCCCGGACGAGGAGGCACGATCGGTCGCGGGCGCGGTCTGTTGCTGCTCGCACTCTATACTGGCTACTTGCTGGCCGTTCTGTGAGTCACGAGAACGCGACGTGTTCAGCGATATAGTAGAATCTCGACATCTCTTCACAAAATTCTCATCATGCGCCTCCTCTCGCTCATCGCCTTGTTCGCCGGAATGTTACCGGCCACGGTGTTCGCGGCATCCGGCGCCGACTTCACCACCTCGACTCTTGGCATTGTGGCACTAGCATTCTTTGTCTTTGCCTATGTCATCGTCATCAGCGAAGAATTCCTGCATCTGCGCAAATCGAAACCGGTGATCGTGGCGGCCGGCATCATCTGGGTACTGGTCGCCGTCGTCTACAACGTCCGCGGTGATACCACGACTGCCGCCGAACTGTTACGCCACAACCTGCTCGAGTACGCCGAATTGCTGCTGTTCCTGCTCTCGGCCATGACCTTCATCAACACACTCGAGGAACGCAACGTGTTCCGGGCGCTCAAGTCCTGGCTCGTGAACGCAGGCTATTCGTTGCGCACAATCTTCTGGCTGACCGGCCTGCTGGCGTTTTTCATCTCGCCGTTCGCCGACAACCTCACAACCGCGCTGGTGATGGCAGCGGTGGTGCTCGCCGTCGGTCGCGGCAACCAGCACTTCGTCGCACTTTCCTGTATTAGCATCGTGGTGGCGGCCAACGCCGGGGGCGCATTCTCGCCGTTCGGCGATATCACGACGCTCATGGTCTGGCAGAAGGGGCTGGTCCAGTTCGATCAGTTCTTTGCACTGTTCGTCCCATCCGTGGTGAACTGGCTGGTGCCGGCGACGCTCATGTCATTCGCTGTACCCGCGGGCAAGCCCGAGGTCGCGACTGTGCAGTCCCCGGTCAAGTTCGGTGGCTACGCCGTGGTGGTGCTGTTCCTCGCCACGATCGCCCTGACGGTCGCGCTGCACCAGTTCCTGCACCTGCCGCCGTTCCTGGGCATGATGACCGGCATGGGGTTGCTCAAGATCTTCGGCTACTTCATCCGCCGCGATGATTTGCGCCACCCACCCACAATCCCCGAGCCGGACTCCGAGGCGTTCACCTGGCGTGAACACTACAAGCCAGCCGTCAAACCATTTGATATCTTCATCAGTATGAAACGCGTCGAGTGGGATACGCTGATGTTCTTCTACGGGGTTGTACTGTGTGTGGGTGGCCTTGGCGCGCTCGGATATCTCGCCGCCATCTCCCAGTCGGTGTACACCGGACTCGGCGCCAGTTGGGCGAATATCCTCGTCGGCTTCGCCTCGGCCATCGTCGACAACATCCCAATCATGTTTGCCGTGCTCAGTATGAACCCGGACATGTCACTTGGTCAGTGGCTGTTGGTTACACTCACTGCCGGCGTCGGTGGTTCGCTGCTTTCCATCGGCTCGGCCGCGGGCGTTGCCTTGATGGGCCAGGCACGCGGCGCCTACACTTTTTTCGTGCACCTGAAATGGACCTGGGCGATCGCACTCGGTTATGCCGCCTCCATCTGGGTGCATTTCCTCATCAACGCCCACCTCTTCTGAACATGACGAGTCCGAAACTCCCCAATGACATTACCGACACAGTCAGGCGCGCGCTGGCCGAGGACGTTGGCAGCGGCGACCTGACTGCGTCGCTTGTACCCGATACCGCAACGCGTGCCGAACTGGTGACGCGTGAGGATGCTGTGCTGTGTGGAAGCGCCTGGGTCGACGACGTGTTCCGTCAACTCGATACACGCGTGCGCATCACCTGGCTCAAGCACGATGGCGAGCGAATCGCTGCCACCAGTGTTATCGCGAGACTCGAGGGTCCGGCGCGGGCGCTGCTCACAGGCGAGCGCTGCGCGCTCAATTTTCTGCAGACGCTGTCCGGCACCGCGACACTCGTGGCGCGTTATGTCGACGCACTGCGCGGCACACACGCCACGCTGCTGGATACACGCAAGACCATTCCCGGCCTACGGCGCGCGCAGAAATATGCCGTCACCTGTGGCGGCGGGCAGAATCATCGTCTCGGCCTGTATGACGCCGTGCTCATCAAGGAAAATCATATTGCCGCCGCCGGTTCGGTAGCGGCTGCGCTCGCCCACGCGCGTACTGCCGTAACGGCGGCTATTCCGGTAGAAATCGAAGTGGAGAATCTCGATCAGTTGCGCGAGGCCCTGAGTGCCGGCGCCACACGCCTTCTGCTCGACAACTTCGATCTTGCACAGCTCGCAGCCGCGGTACGTGAAACTGCCGGGCGCGCTGCCCTCGAGGCTTCCGGCGGCATAACACTCGACAACATTCGCGCCATTGCCGAAACCGGGGTGGATTTCATATCGGTCGGCAGCCTGACGAAGCACTTGCGCGCCATCGACCTGTCGTTACGCTTCTTGCCGCATTGATCGCACTGCCGGGCGCAGGATACCCAACCCGCTGCTGTGCACACCTATTCACTTGGTGCTTGCGTCGGGTTGTACGTCCCCCTTAAAACGTCTAGTCTTAATATCAGCACAAAGGCATTCGGCCCACATCCGCGCCAGACTTCACGCACGGCATGAAAACAAAAATAGACGTTCATGACCTCTGCAAAGGTATGTACGTCACCGAGCTGGACCGTCCCTGGCTTGGTACGCCGTTCCTGTTCCAGGGTTTCGAGATTCACACCAATGAGGAACTGGAGCAGCTGCGCCAGCTCTGCCAATACGTGTATGTGCTGAGTGGGGACGAACTTGCGCGTACGCAGGCGCAACGGTCGAGATCCGGCACCGGCGCACCACCGACAACGCGTACGATCGTAGCAAAACAACTCGACTACGCCGTTACTGAAACCTCAAGCCGGGCGATTCCGAAGAGCGGTATGCCGCCCAGCCTGTACCCCGACCAGACACCGGTCGAAGAGGAATTACAACAGGCGGTGGAAGTCGAACGCAACGCGCGTGAAACCATCTATTCGATTCTCGACGATGCGCGCCTCGGCCGCAGCGTCGACACCCCGCGCGCCAAGAAAGTCGTCGGCCAGATGACCGAGAGCATCATCCGCAACCCGGATGCACTTGTCTGGCTCACGCACCTCAAGAAGAAACACGAGTACACCGCCTTGCACAGCCTGCGGGTGTGCGTGCTGGCACTCGCCCTCGGTCGGCATCTCGGCTACGGGCCGGAGACACTCAACATCCTCGGCATCGGCGCCCTGCTGCACGACATTGGCAAACTACGCATACCGCTCGACATTCTCGACAAACCCGAGGCACTCACGCGCGACGAATTCGAGATCATGAAACAGCACGTGCCCAACGGACTCAAAATCCTGGAGAGCGCGGAAGGTTTTTCGGCCCATGCCCTCGAGGTGGTTGGCCGGCATCACGAGCGTTACAACGGCAACGGTTACGCCTTCGGCTTGAGCGGCGATACCATTGGCGAGTTCGGACTGATCAGCGCCATTGTTGATACCTACGATGCCATCACCAGCGACCGCTCCTATCACCTGAGCTTGTCCGCCGCCGATGCCCTCAAGATCATCTACGAAGGGCGCGAGAAGGCCTACCACCCGTGGCTGACGGAACAGTTCATCCAATGCATGGGGATTTTTCCGATCGGCAGTATTGTCGAAATGAGCACCGGCAGCATTGGCGTCGTGATCACCGCCAACCGCACACGCCGTTTGCGCCCGCGTGTGGCGTTGGTTTTGTCGCCGGAGAAGAAACCGTATACACCGGTCGAGATCGTGGATCTCATGACGCTAACACACGACACCAAGGGCAAACCGGTCGAGATCAAAACCATGCTGCCGTCCGGCACGTTCGGCATCAACCCCACCGACTACATCCCCATTCAGCACCACTGAGAAATCAGTTATAAGTTTTGAGTGATTAGTTATGAGTAATGGTCGCGGCTTCGCCGCGGTCATCAACTCATCACTTAGAACTCATAACTCAGCACTGCTTTACAACTTGCGCCGAAACAGATCATGGCGCGTACTGACCACGCGATCGAGGAACAGCAATCCATCGAGATGGTCAATCTCGTGCTGCACGGCACGCGCTTCGTAACCTTCGCAATCAAACTCGTGCCATTGCCCGTCGGCATCCTGGTGGCGCACGTGCAGCGACTGCGCACGCAGTACCGTACCGGTGAAGTCCGGTACCGACATGCAGCCTTCGCGCCCTTTGACCTCACCCGCACGCAGCACAATCTCGGGGTTGATGAGTCGCAGGCAACCGTGCTGCGGAATATTCGGTTTGGACGAGACATCGACCAGCGCGATACGAATGAACTGATTGACCTGCGGCGCGGCGATACCGACCGATCCCGGCCCGGCACGCATGGTGGCTTCGAGATCGGCGAGGAAAACGCGCAACCCTGCGTCAAACACTGTCACCGGCACCGACACCTGCTTGAGGCGCGGGTCCGGGTACTGCAGTACCTCGAGCACCGCCATGCGCTTACCCGATCATGGTGTCGAGGGCGGTAACACGTACCTCGATGCCAGCGACGCGCAGCGGCGCGATGACGCGCTCCACCGCCGCCATTCCATCGGCCACATAACCGTCGATCAGCATGATATAAATCGGCCGCTCGGCCGTGCCGGCAACATCCGTATTCAAATCGAGAATATTAAATCCGGCGGTGGCCAGCGCTGCCGTCGCCTGCGCCACAATGCCGGGCCGGTCGGCGCCATACACCGTCACTTGCACATTCGGCTCGATATGCTGATGCAGCTCGCCTTGAATCGGATCTAGGTGCAGACGCAGACCGAGTGCATCGGTCACCGGTCGCACCAGCTGCTCCAGGGCCGCGGCACCCGCGCCCTCGACCATGAGCATGATGCTGAAGTTGCCGCCGAGCCGCACCATCGAGGCCTCACCCAGATTACAGCCGCCGCGCAACAGCGCCTCGGTGAGTTTCGCCACAATGCCCGGCCGGTCGGTGCCGACCACCGTCAGCATGTGCCACGGTGCCTCCTTTCTTGCCGGTGCGGACATGCTTCCCCCTGATTGCCGCCTTAGTGCAGCGCGGCGTGCGTGAAATAGATGAGCGAGACGCCGGCCGCAATCAGCACCACCTGCTGCAACGTGACCAGCGGTTCAAGACGCTTGTGCAGGCCCGGTATCAGATCAGCCACCGCGATGTAAATGAAGCTGGATGCGGCCACCGCCAGCACATAGGGCAAGGCCGTTTGCGCGAGGCCGAGTGAGAAATACGCCAGCACCCCGCCGATCACCGTGGTCAGGCTCGACAGCACATTGTAGAACAGCGCCTTGGCGCGGCTGAAACCGCTGTGCAGCAGAATGGCGAAGTCGCCCACTTCCTGCGGGATCTCGTGCGCCGCCACGGCTACTGCGGTGACAATACCGAGATGCAGATCGGTGAGAAACGCCGCCGCAATCAGCACCCCGTCAACAAAATTGTGCACGCCGTCGCCGATCACAATGAGATAGCCGGCGGCCGAGGCGCGCTGCTGGGCATGCGCGTGTGCGTGCGTTGCCTCTGGCGTGCTTCCATGTACTTCACATTCGTCTGTGTGGCAGTGACGCCACAGCACGAGTTTTTCCAGAAGAAAGAACACCAGCAATCCGAGTAATACCGTGCCGGTGATCGCGTGCGCGTCGTGCACACCGGGCGCCTCGAGCGCATGCGGCAGAATGGCCAGGAAGGCCGCGCCCAGCAGCGCGCCGATGGCGAAACTCACCATCGGCTGCAACGCGCGTGCGCGCAGGGGCTCCGGCAACAGCAGGAACAGCGCCGCGGCGAGCACGCTCAGCACACCACCCAGCAGCGTAAACAGAATGATCCAGACCAGCAGACTCATGCGACATTATTCTTGTGATCAGACAGGGAACGCATCATACCCGCTGGCCGGGCACAGCGTCATCAACCGGTAAGCCAAACGAGCGCGGCCATGCGGCCGGTGGCGCCATCGCGGCGGTAGGAGAAAAAGTGCGC
>Ga0315271_10001180_pt1 | contig 15649 bp, 15 predicted proteins | sample C3_top_MG_FD_204664 | JGI IMG/M metagenome (GOLD analysis project Ga0315271, IMG submission 204664) | Sediment microbial communities from Yellowstone Lake, YNP, Wyoming, USA - C3_top | ecosystem: Environmental > Aquatic > Freshwater > Lake > Sediment | place: USA: Wyoming | collected 2017-08-01 | reverse complement strand
ATCAACTGATCGAACTTGCCGAGGATCTCGAGGTAGCGCCGGCCACTCGACGACAACACACCCACCTCGATCTCCAGCGGCTTGGTGTCATAGGTCGCCACGCTGGTGATGCCATTCGCCTGGAACAACGCCTCGGCACCATCGATGGCCTTGTTGAGCGTGTCCGTGACCTTCTCCATCCGCTCGCGCAACGCTGCCTCGACCCTGGCGATGTCGTCGTGGTCGAGCTTCGTGCGCGCGATCACCGAGACGAAGTGCGCGTTGAGCTGCAAGGTGCTGAACAGCCGCACGAAGAAGCGCTTGCCCTCGGCGCTGGTGAAGCGCGCCGCCATCTTCACGCTCGCCGCCTCGATACGTCTGAAATCCGCCTTGGTTTCCTTGGCCAGGATGCGCTCGTTGACACCGCCCTGGTCCATCTTCACGATCTGCAGGGTTGGCGGGCTGGGTGGCGTGACGACGGACATGGGAACGCTCCTCGGCTGTCGGTGCTGACGGGCCATGTTCGGCAGCGCCCGATGCAATCGCCACGGGAAAGCCACCCCACCTGTCCGCCCTTTCGGCATCAGCGTTGATCGGGCGCCGTTTGCGCATTGACCGCCACGATCCATCCCGCTACCTTTGGCGTCATGCAGCAGCTGGCCCTGCATTCAGTTCGGCAAGCCCTGGAGTTCCCTGTCCTTCGTGCGTGATCGCGGACCACCGGTCCGGCGGACGCACAGGCGTGCCGATGCCGACTGAGGCATCGCATTCCGAGACCACAGTCGAAGCACGCTTTCGAGGCGGGAGCCGTTCCGCCCTCGCCCCCAAAGCGCTTTTCGACCGGTAGCTGGCACACCGATCACGCGGCCATCGCCGCGCCAAGCCAGCCCCAGAAGTTTCCATCCGTAGCGCCGGTCTGACGATCGGCCTTTCATCACCCCACGGGGGCATACGCCTCCCGCCGGGATGCGTGTCGCCTCCGCTTTTGCCATGGAGGCCACGATGCTGAACCCCAGTGAATCACCCGCAGTCGGGCACCGCGCCCATGCCGATCTCAGGCTGGCACCGCCGGCTGCACAACGTAGCCATCTCACCGATTGGCATCACGGTGTCGTCAATGTCGACGAACCGGACGATGACGAGTCACCGGTCGAATGGACCGAGGAAGACATCGTCTTCCTGCACTGGCGACTGCTCCAGGAGGTGAGCGACCTCTCCGACCCGGAGACGCCGCTCGAAACCAAGCTCGACACCTTGCGCTGGGTCTTCACCGACCGCGACAAGGATGGCAGACCCTTCTCCTTCGTGAGTTGTCTGCGAGTCGTCGGCTGCAGCCCGCTGTCGCCGATCGCGTACTGCGGTCTGGTCGACGCCGAAGAGGTCCGCGACCGCATCCGACGCAGCGTCAAAGCCTGGCTAGCGGCCACGCTCGAACGCTACCCCGAGTGGGTCCGCGAAGCCGTCGTCCGAAACCCCGAGTGGATTGAGGCCCGTCTGGCCAGAAACCCGCAGTGCATCAACGAGCAGATCAGGGCGCGGACCTTTCAGGGCGACCTGTTCGCCTGATTCGCCTTCCCGGAGCTGCCTTGGTCCCCACCGCAGTTCCATCCGATTCAAGGAACACCCCATGTCAACCGTCAAGTCAATCCTGTGCCTGTTGGTCGTCGTGGCCGCCTACGGCATCGCGGGGCACCTCGACTACGAGGACGCCCTGATGCTGGAGGAGATCGACCACCAATCGCTCGTGGTCGTCGCTGACGACTGCCTCCAGGCGGAAGCGCACCAAGCCCAAGCGCGCCACCGGCCCCATGAGCTGCGGGACCCGGATCGGCAGTTGCCGCTCGATGCAACGCGTTCCGGCGCCGCCGCCATTGCCCGGGCCTGTCCCGACAACAACCACTGAGGAGCCGCCGATGCACATCGAAACCCAACGCGGCGAAGCCAGCCCTCTGATGCTGGCGGTCCGCTCGACCGAGGACATCGAATACCTGGTAAAGGAGAGCGAAGTCCTCACCGGCCTGCCCGGCCGCACGTTCGTGATCGCCGGCGCCGACCGCCTGACCTACCGCCTGTTGTGGCATCCGCTGGGCTTCAAGGTCCAGCGGCTGGACGACCAGGCGAAGGTCCTGCACACGCAGCACCTTCTGACCTTCGAGTTCCTCGACCACAGCCTGCTCGAAGCCCTGCATGCAGGGCAGTTGTTCACCGTGCCGGTCGATTCCCCACCGCGATGCGGTTGACCGAGCCAATCCCCCAACCGGCGGACCCACCCCGCCGAGGGGAGCCCGCCTTCATGGAGACCATCATGCAGATTCAGGTTCGCATCAATGAAGAAGGCGCACTGCGCAACCAGCGCTATGCCTTCTCCGACAAATTCACGCTCGTCTCCGAGCTGTTGCAGAACGCCCGGCGTGCCGGCGCGACCCGCGTCGAGATCGACCACGACGCGGCATCGCAGACCCTGCGCATCGCCGACGACGGCAGCGGTATCGACGACTTCCAGAAGCTGCTGACGCTCAACGAGTCGGGCTGGGACGCAGCGACCCGCGACGAGGAGCAACCGTTCGGGATCGGCTTCTCCAAGTGCCTCTACTCGGCCACGCGCTGCGTCGTCACGTCACGCCACCAACGCGTCGACTTCCAAACCGCGGCGGCGTTGGCCAGGATGCCCATCGATGTCGCGGCCGTACCGTGCACCGACACGGACGACGTCGCATCGGGCACCGTGATCGAGTTGCACGGCGTTGTCCTGCCCGATCTCGACACGCGGATCGCCACCATGTGCCTGGGTTTTCCGGTCACGGTGAGCTTCAACGGCAAGACGCTGGACCGGCCGTTCGCGGTAGGCAATCTGCCGCTGACGCCGACTCCCGTCGGTGCGGTGTACCTCACCGGCACGCGTGATGGCAAGCACCACCACGACACGCTGGTGTTCCTGCAGGGATTCTGCGTTATGAAGCCGGTCTACCACCGGCTCGATCACGTCAACGTCGTGCACCTGGATTCGCAACAGTTCGTGGCCCGGCTGCCGGACCGCGACAAGCTGATCGACGAAGAGGATCAGCGCAAGCGGATCGACGCGGCTCTGAAGGCCAGTTGGCGGCAGATTCTGGAGCTCGCCAAGACTCAACTGCCGCCCGGGCGCTTTGTGGAGACCTACTACGCAGCAATGCGCGCCTGGGGGCACCTCGATCTGCTCAACGATATCGGCGAGCTGCCAAGCGAGGTCTGCGACGACATCGTGAGCTACCCGTACCAGGAAGGTGGTGGCGACTGCGACTACCTTCGCACGGTGGCGGTGGTGCCGACGCGGCAGGCCATCGAGAGCGGCGAGGTCAAGCTGGTCGCGCTCGACCCGGTCAACGAAGAAAACATCGGCCGCTGGATGTTCGCACGGGCCAAGCGGCATGTCGTCTTCAACAGTATCGGCTTACACCTCGACCATTGGGTGCAGCGGTATGTGCGCTACCCGGAAGACGACGAGTCGCTGGTTGAAGCCATCGACGAGCGGGCACGCGCGACGCTCGAGGGCCGATGGATTTGGCCCGACGTCGTGCTGTGCCAGGCCGTTCGGGTACGAGTTGGTGACGAGTCCGTCGACATCGCCGACGACGGCGTGTTCCACGACGGCACCCTCTACATCCCCGATGGCGAAGCGACGGGCACGCCGGTGCGACAGGCGTCGGACTTCACCGACGAGCACGAGCAGTTCCTCGAGGCCGATCTCGACGCCGACCGCGAGGCCCTCGCGGACCTGATTCGGCGCCTGCGATCCGTCGACCCCAAGGACACCCTGGACTCGCTGCTGCAGGAGCTGAAGCTGGAGAAGTACCCGCTGCTGCGCGGCAGGACGTTTCGTCTGACCGTGGGGCAGGTGTCGCTCGGCCATTCGGTCGAGTTGGTGGACTGAAGAAACGCGAATCGGGAGGAAGCCTTGTGCTTCCTCTCCAGAGCGCGCGCAGGCCCCACCGGCCATGCGCGCGCTGCGGAGAGTGTTCCTGCAGGTAGCTGACAGACCTGGAACCTGAATGGGTTCGCAAGCCAGCCCAGGAGTTTGCTTTGGCGCGCAGCGCCCTTTCGACAACCCGCCCACGCAAGGCAGGAGAGCGAGCCCGCCGCGCGCAGGCCCGCCTTGCCGCGTGGGCATCACCCTCACGGAGATCATGATGAATCCGAACCCATCCACGCCGCTCGATCCAACCGATCGTTCGGCGAGCCATTGTCCCGGCGACTCTTCAACCCGTGGAGGCCGCCATGCATAGCCCGGAGTACGCCGCCCGCATCGACGAGGCCAAGCGCCGTGCCCACGGCCGCTGGACCGAGATCCTTCAGAGCCTGGGCGTCGAAGAGCGCATCCTGAAGCGTCGCAACCTGCCCTGCCCCTTGTGCGGTGGCACCGACCGCTTCCAGTACACTGACAAATTCGGCGAAGGCAACTACCACTGCCGGCACTGTGGGCCGGGTGGCGGCTTCAAGCTGCTGCAGGCAGCACTCGGGCTGGACTTCGCGACGGCGCTGCGCCAGGTCGAGGCCTGTGTCGGCGCCGTCCACGCGCCATTGCCTGCAGCGTCGAATGAACCGTCAGCCGAGCGCATGAAGAAGCTCGCGCAGCGCATCTGGGGCGAGGCCAGGCCGGTCACCGCCGGCGATGAGGTCGATCGTTACCTCGTCGGGCGCGGTCTGCGATTGCCGGTCGTCCCCAAGGTGCTGAGGTTTCACCCGGCGCTGGGGTACTACGAGAAGGACGCTGCGGGCAAGTCCACCAAGGTCGCCGAGTACCCTGCGATGCTGGCCTGCATCCATGGCCCCGATGGCCACGCCGTGACCTTGCACCGCACCTACTTGAAGGACGGTGGCAAGGCCCCGATGAGCGACCCGAAGAAGGTCTTGTCCGCGGGGATCAACGGTGCTGCGGTGCGCCTGTTCGAAGCGACCGAGCAACTTGCGATCACCGAAGGCATCGAGACCGCGCTCGCCGTGCACCTGGCCACCGGTAAGCCGGTGTGGGCGGCCCTGAATGCCGGCAACCTCGAGAAGCTGTGGCTACCCGCGACGGTGACACGCGTTTGCTTGTACGCCGACAACGATGCTGACGCCGGCTACGACGGTCAGGCCTTCGCGTTCGCGCTGGCACGCCGCCTGAAACGAGAAGAGGCTGGGACCGGCCCAAGGCAGATTCAGGTGTTCCTGCCAAAGCAGCCCGGCCTTGACTGGGCCGATGTGTGGCGCTCGCGCATGGAAGGAATGCAGCGAGCCGCGTGAGTGTTGTGGCGATGCGGTCGAAGGACCGCATCCGCCTTGTCAGCGTCATTGCCGTGCGAACGCCGGGCGATGACGGCGACAAGGTTTCTCGACTGGTAGTTGTCAGACCAGGCTGTACCGCAAGGTGCAGCAAAGACAGCCCTGGAGACGTTTGGAGTTCCCGGCGCGAAGCATCGCGCCATCGTGGATTGGGGCTGCCCCGATCCGTCATTCACCCATCGTGGGGATGTGCATCCCCACGAAGGGTGATGCCGTTCCCGCTTCACTTCCCGAAACGGAGATTGTTATGAAGAGCGGACGTTCTCTCGTGAGCCTGGCCCAGGAACTGGATCGCCAGCTTCACTCGAAGAAGGATCTGGTCGTGCCGTCATCGCTGATGCGCCACGACACCGACGACACCGGCGACACCCGGCTCGTCATCGAAGAAGCCGGCGGCGCCAGCCGCTACGGCATCACCACGCTGGCGCGGCACCAACTGGCCGACAAGCTGAAGATTCCGTATGCGTACTTCGAGCGTATGCGCAGCGAACAGCCGGTCTTGCTTGACCGCAACGTCAACACCTGGCTTCAAAGCGACGACGACCGTCGCATGATCCGCACGCTCGACGGCAACGTCCGGGCGGTGCTGTCCGACCGCTACCGCCGGCTCGACAACTTCGACCTGGCCGAGAGCGTGCTGCCGATTCTGCAGCGGCTGCCGCAGGTGCGCTTCGAGTCAGTCGAACTGACCGAGACGCGCATGTACCTGAAGGTCGTGACGCCATTGGTGAAGCATGAGATGGCGCCGGGCGATGTCGTGCAGGCGGGCGTCGTGGTCAGTAACTCCGAGGTCGGCCACGGCACGCTGTCGGTGCAGCCGCTGCTCTACCGCCTGGTGTGCCGCAACGGCCTGATCGCCTCGGACCGCACGCTGCGCAAGACCCATGTCGGGCGCAGCATCGGCACCGACGACGAGGTCATCACGGTGTTCAAGGACGACACCCTGCTGGCAGACGACAAGGCCTTCTTCCTGAAGGTGCGCGATGTGGTCGAAGCGGCGGTGTCGGAGGCGACATTCCTCCAGGCAGCGCACAAGCTGCAGAAGACGCTGGGCATCCCGCTGGTCGGCGATCCGGTGAAGACAGTCGAGGTGCTGGCCAACCGCTACACCCTGAACGACACCGAGCGCGCCGGCGTGCTGCGGTACCTCATCGCCGAGGGCGACCTGTCGGGCTACGGGCTGGTGAACGCCGTGACCCACTACTCGCAGGAGGTCGAGGACTACGACCGTGCCACCGAGTTCGAAGCGCTGGGCGGCCGGCTGATCGAGTTGCCGGCGGCCGAGTGGAAGGGATTGGTCGAAGCGGTCTGATCCAGAAGGCGTGTCGAGGGTTCGATGGGGGCATCTCGCCCCCATCGCGCGCCCACGAAGCAGGGTGAGCGCCACCGAGTCTGAAGGCTTGGTGGCGCTCTACCCACCCTTGAAGCGCTGAGCGCCGATGGCGCCGTTGACCCGACCAAGCACGCGCAAGCCCATGCGCCGCGCAGCGGCAGTGTCCTTGATGACGCAGTCGGCGTACGCAGCGTTCTCGCACCGGAACACCACGCCAGTGCCGATGCGGCTCTCGACCTTGCGGATCATGACTCGCCCATCGAGTTCGACGGCATAGATGCCGTTGCCCGACAGAGTCACTACGGTTCGATCAACGAACATGAGATCACCGTCGCGAATTGTCGGAGCCATCTCGTCGCCGCTCATCCGAACGGGTTCGCAGTCGTCGAAGGCCCTCGTCATTTCGTTCAGCAGTTCGCGTGCCGAGTGCATGAAGCCTGGACCCGAAAGCATCGCGGCTGTGGCACGCCCACGGGCACGTTTGGTAGGCGCCTGGGGCAGCCCCAACATCCAGTCTGCGCTGCAGGGCAACAGGCGGCAGAGCCGCTCGCACGATGCAAGGTCGGGCAGCCCGGGTTGTTGCCGGTCGAGCCAGCGGCTGACGCTTTGCGCCGCACGTTCGGTGAGCGCAGCCAAGTAGGCCGTGCGTGCGTGGGCAGGAATGCCTGCCTGATCGAGCCGGCCGATGAGCCGATCCCTGAGGCCTGTGTTCAAGGGCGAGGGACATGCATCTTCCGCCGTGGAAGAAGCCCTTGTTGCACCTGCGGCGCTCGCGGGCTTTGCAGTGGTCATCTTTGTTGAACGAGCGCTCGACATTCCATCGCTGGAATTCATTCGCTGGTCCTTTCCTTATCGTGGTCACCATGTTGCTTCGTACCGATAAATGGCGCCTTGATCCGCTGTGCTCACGCATTCGCCAGAAGTTCGCCGCGATTTCGGATGGCAAATCGGTAAGCAAATACACGTCCCAGCATTTGCTATTGCTGCTCAGGTTTGGACCAACATATGCTGGCGCGTACCCGTGACACACCCTGCGACCCATCAGGACAGTGCCCATCGAAACCCGACACCACGCCCCGCACGGGCTCACCCAAGGGATGCACCATGAACCATGCGCAGCTCTCCGACGTCCAGATTGCAAACCTGACCCTGCTGCTCACGATCCGTGACGGCGTACTTCAAGATCGGCTGGCCACCTGCTGCAAGTTCGCGCTCGATGCGGCCCAGGCGGCGCGGCTCGGCACCCTCGGCATCCAGCAGATCATGGCCATCGTCGCCAACGTCGGCGATGCCACGCTGTTTCCGCCGCGACGCGACCTGATCGCGTTGCTCGACCTGCCGCTGCCGCTTGCGCGACCGCTCGCCGCAGTGCACTCCTCCCACCATTTGCTGTCCTAAATCGACAGGCCGGCACTGATGCACGTCGGAGCCGCCCATGCAGACGCGAGTCGACCGTCAGTTGCGCGCGCTCACGCTGGCCAAGGAATGCGCCGCGCTCGGCGCACGGGTGCGCACCATCAGCCACCTCAGCGGCATGAACCCGCGCGACCTGCTGCGGCTGCTGTTCCCCGACCGGCAAGCTGTCCCTCGCGGACGCCCTCCCGACTCACCGGAGTGGTACCACGGCGCCAACCTGCTGTACCGCGCGGAGGCGTCCATCGTGGTGTCGATCTACCGCCGGCTGCGCGTTGCCGACTTCAGCGCGGCCGAAGGACTGATCGGCGCCTATCGCCACTACCTGGGGGTGTGCCAGCCACCCCATCGCATCAGCTTCGACCGCGCCTTCGATCTCGCTGCGCACACCGATGGCCTGTGGCTCACCGAGGCGCAGAGTTTCGGGATCGTCGTCTGCCCGGCCTGCCACAGCGAGTTCCTCGCGGCATTCGGATCGGTCGCCGTGTCGAACGACGAGTGTCCGTTCTGCAAGCTGGTGCAGCGCTACGGCACCGACCAGCGCGTGCAGTCTTCGTTTCCGACGCGGCCGCTGGCCGATCCGACGTCGGTGCAGTTGGGCATGCTGACGCTGTTGAGAGGCAACGTTAGTTGACGGTACTCCTGGTTGGAGTGCGCTGCGATTACGCGATTCATCGTGCAACGTGGCACATGACAACGGCCATTCGTCATCCGCGGCTCGCGGCCACCAGCTGCCGTAGGAGGCAACGCCGCAAACCGGACGTTACGCCCCTCCGCCGATGACCCCACACTCGCTCGATGGGTGGCGGATTGCTCCCAACGATGGTTGCACTGCCGCTGCCACTAACAAATCGACCTTTGGGCAAGAATGCTAGGTATCTGAATGGAGCGCAGTCAATATGGCAGACGTTGCAGAGTTCCCGGACGAAGAACAGCCGAGGCGCAAGAAGACAGGTAACCGAGCGCTGTCGCACGGACAGTCAGTGTCGGACATGCTGAAGAAGCAGGCGGAGTTCCTCGACCCGCTGAGGAGCGTTCGTAGCGCCCTTGCGCAAATTGAGTCATCCAGCGTCCACCGCCTACTGCGTGAGCAGTTCAGCGCAAGCGATACAGCGGCTCGTCGCTTCCGAGAGATGAGCGGTGCCGCAGACCTACTGCGGCAGCAGCAACAGACTGTTGCTTTAACTATCGCCGAGCGGTACGCAGCCCTGACAGAAGACACCACCAACAAGTTCTTTGAGCAGGTTACGCGGCAAGGGCGCGCACTGGAAGAAGCGTCTCGAGTGCCGCGAGACATGCAGCGGTGGGTTGCCGACCTGGTCCAGGAACAAAGTTTCGCGGGTGCTATTGCTCAGCAGTGGCAGAGCAGCACCAGCGAAGTTCTGAAGGCTGTCGAACGCTCTAGGAATCCGCTAGCGGGCCTCGCGACAAACAAACTCTTCGAGAGCATTGCCGCTCGCGCAAGGCAGTTCGAGGAAGCGCAACGAAGGTCGACTAGCAGCGAGGCAGTCGTCCCACACAAGCGCGTCGCGGAGGCTTCGCAGACCGCGCAAACCATCGTGGTGGAGGCGTCGCACGAACCAACCCTACAAGGTGCGCTCAACCAGATTCTGGTGGCGGTCCATGCGACTCAGGACACCACCTTGCAGCGACTGCTGTGGTTTGTGCTCGTGCCCCTGCTGCTGTTGATGCTGGCCGCGGTCGTGAATCCTCTCGCAGACCACTACATCAAACGCAAGTTATCGGAGAGCAGTCAGGGCGCAGAAAAGCAAGTCCGGGAACGGGCAGCACAGACGGTCGGCGACCTCAGCGCGTTGTCCGAGTACCGATTTGTGCGTACAGATGTTCTGACTGTTCGAGTTGGGCCCAAAGCGAAGGCACCTGCTGTGGGGCAGCTTCGATTCGGCCAGGCCGTCCTCGTGCTTGAGAAGCGGGGCGCCTTCACGCAGGTACTGTGGACGAGTTCTGACGGGGCCTCGCAAGTCAAGGGTTGGGTGTTCAGCAGACACCTCCGCAAATTTGGCTGAAAGCTGTAGTTCGACGGACTCTAAAAGGACGCCGGCTCACACGCGTCCTTTTGGCTCGCCGGCTTACCGGTACGCGGTCCACTTTCGCAGTGGCCGACGGACCGGTGCGGGTCGGGGGCTCTATTTCGCTCGCGACGGGAAGCAGCCACTGGCCAGCGTCACTGCCGGCCGACGAACGCTCGTCCGTCCGGCCGCCGATGAAGGTCGGACTACTCGCCTCTTCCGTTGGCAACGAGCTGTTTTTCGTTGGTCATCGCTGTCTCCGGCGGCGGTGGGTTGGCATTTCGTGCCGCCTTGGCTGAAGCGGTCGACGTGGCGGGGTGGAACTGGCTACTCAAGCGTGAAGGTATCTTTCTCGAAATCGTCACCTTCGGCAAGGTAGTCGTCGACGGTCAGGAAGGCGTTCCCCAGGTCATTGAGGGTCAGCACTAAGCTGTAGCTTTCAACTTCGCCGTTTGACGACACCGGAACGATGCCCTCGTCGGGCTTGTACCATTCGTCGAACGTCTGTGAATAGAACACTTCACCGGTTTCACTGTCGCCGAATGAGTAGCATTGCGCCTCCCAGTCGGCCTTGGCACCTTCGCTGTGTGCATCGTGGTCGAGCGCGAAATCGGCCCACGGCACATAGTGATCAAGCAACGCTGTGATGCTCATGCCGGAACCGTAGACCATCGGCCATTCCTGACTCTCGTCATCGCAGGTAATCGTCAGCTGAAACCGGGGCAATGACTTGTTCACCCAGTCGTCGAACTGCACCTTGACCTCCGCGCCTTCGGCGACCTTCTCGATCCAGTGTCGATCGAGCCGCAGCCTGTTGAGGCGGCGAACGTAGGGCTCAGGCTGTGTCAGCGCGAGGAATGCGGGGAGACTCTGGTCGCCTTCCACAAGCAGATGGGCCTTCGGCACCAGGACCTTCCAATGCTTCCCGGTCGCTTCGGCGGTGTCCTTCGCGATGACTTGCCAGAACAGCTGTTTGGTGTCGGGGTGGTAAAGGACGATGACGACGGGCATTGCGTGGTTGAGCCAGTAGCCGATGTGCTTGTCGTCGGTCCTGAAAACGTAGGCATCGGCGGTTTCTTCTTTGAAGAAACTCGGGCCGGATTTGATCTGGAACGCGATGATCTTGCCGCTTGGATACGGGCCATCGACGATCTCGACGTGGGCGTCAATGCCATAGTCGTGCGTCAGCTGCTCGCGAAACAGCCACCCATGGCCGGAGAAGTATGTGTCCAGGGCGGCGACACCCAGTCGGGCGGTCTGAGGATGCATGGTGGCGCTCACGTTGGTTATCGCACTTAGGCGAACTAGGATGGTTGGCATCCGCCACCAGTGATTGTCCACACGTGACGCGCTGATGGAGGATCGTGTCCAGCTGCGGCCGGCTGTGCCAATTTGAGCCTTGGCGGGCCAGCACGCAGCGGGTCAAGCGCCGCAATTCATGAAGTTCCAGACGGCTACGACTGCCTCACGCCCCCTTGATCGCCGGCAGTTGACGCGATGACCGCTTTGGTCGGTTCTGGATGACGGCTCAGGGTCGGGTCTTGCCCGGCAACTGCACGGATTGCGCACCGGTAAGCGGTCAGCGATGTCGATCACGGCGACAGCAGACGGGCAGCACGCCGCCACGCGTGCCCGGCCAATCCGGTTTCAGCGCCGCGCCCAGCGATCGAAGCCATGCTGCACACGCTCCCAGGCGGTTCGGTCGTACTCGACGGTGGCGAACAGGTTGCCCTTGGCGGGACGGGTGAGCCGCGCGGTATCGGCCAGGTGCCCGAGATCGGGTCGCATCACGTCGACACATCCCGCCAGGTCAGTGAAGCGCGCGTCGAGCCGTTGAAACAAGATAGCGCGCTGAAGCTCGGTCGCCTTGAATGAACTCTCCTCGACGGCGCGCACAAAGATTCGAGCAGCACCCTCGCCGAGCAGTTGGACGCAGAACTCGCGACGCCACCCGGCCAGGCTCTGCGCCGGCGTGATCTGGGGGAAGTTGGGTTCGATTTGCAACGTGGCCATACTCGATTGCTTGCGATCAGGCGCTCAGCTTATCGGCTTTCGCCACACACTGGCCAGCCATGGCTGCTGTTCGATTGGCGCACCCGTTGGACGATAGAAGTGCGCCAGTTCCACAAATCCGGCAGCGCTGACATGGCCGTGCCAGGTTGGCCAATCATAGAAGGCACCATAGCGCTCGCCGTTCCAGCCTTCTTGACCGGCGCCTCGGGGGTTCGAGCTGAAAAGCACACCGCCCGGCTTCAACGTCGTGTGCAGTTCCCCGAGGATCCGCGGCAACTCCTGGCTGGGAATGTGGAACAGCACCGCGTTGGCGAACACGCCATCGAAGTGGCTGCTGGGCAAGTTCAGTTCCAGGAAGCTCTGCTCGAGCACCTTGCATCCGCTGCTCGTACGCGCCATCGCGACCAGTTGTGGTGAGCCTTCCAGGCCGATCGCGCGATGCCCGAGCGCCTTGAATGTCCTGAGGTCACGTCCGGGCCCGCACCCGAAATCCAGCAGGTCGAACGGCGGCGGCGCGTTGATGTGCACCAACAGCGCATCGATGTTCTGGCTCACGTCGTGATCGCGCGTGCCTTCCCCGTACGCCTGGGCGTGCCGGTCGTAGTGCGCCAGCGTGCGTGCGGCGATTCGATGCAATTCTTCGGAAGTCAGGGGCATACCTGATCATTCAATACGGCTGACGATCCCAAAAGCCGACACGCGGAGTCGGCACACTTCGCCAAAGTGGGCCTTACGAAGAGGCCGAGGGTAACTAAGGCGCCCTTTGCAGAGACGCCAGCCGTGCAGCGGCTTCCTTTTTGCCCAAGATCCTGAGGGCCGCGATGGCAGGCAAATGCTTGGCTCTAGGACGGGCTTTGCCGTCCTCCCATTTGTAGATCGACTGACCAGACGCCCCCACCAAAAGCCCACAGTCATTAGCTGACAGCGCAAGCCGCTGCCGCTGTGACGCCAAGCCCTTCGCACTGAACCGCAGCGACTGCGAAGACACCTCGCTCGCTGCGACCGGCGCAGCTTTCGCACTGGCCTTGCTCAGGCGGCGCAGTTCCTGCTCCAGCGCTTGGGTACGACGCTTGAGCGCGGCGATCTCTGCGCGGTACGCGCCTACCGCCTTCTTGAGGCCCAGGATTTCGCCGCGCACTTCTTTGCGAGCGACGCGGGAGATCTCGCTCTTGAGGACGGATGCAATGTTGGGCATAGGGTGCGATTGTGCAGCGACACCTGATCGGCGTTCGCCAGTCACCAGGAGCGGCTCGCCGCAGCGCATGTATCGAGCTGATCGCGAAACCAATCTGCTCTTGGCGCCGTTTCGTCGCGACGCGCAGTACGACGGGTCGAAGAATGGTCCATCCCCATGATCCGCATTAGCGATGGCCATCCCTCTGCCATCAGGCAACCCCTATCCCTCCGCCGACCCCGGCTTCGCCGCCCTGCCGGTCGAAGACCTGCTCGCATCAAACGACGACCTGATCGCCCGAATCCGCCTCTGCTTCGGCATCGACCGCGACACCTTCGAGCGCGACGTGCTGTTGCTGCTGCGCCGCTATGCCGCCTGCGTGCATCTGCTGCCGGCCACGGCCGACAACTACTTCTGCGCGCCGGGCGGCTTGCTGCGGCTGGGGCTCGAGGTCGCGTTCTTCAGCCTGCAAGGCACGGACGCCCACATCTTCGCCGGGCGGTCGACGATCTCAGTGCGTCGGCAACTTGAACCGCGCTGGCGCCATGCCACTTTCATTGCCGGGCTGTGCTGCGAGTTACACCGCGTGCTCAGCCACATCATCGTGACCGACGCTGCCGGCGACGAATGGCCGGCCTACCTGCAGCCGCTGGCCGGCTGGCTGGAAAGCCGTGGCGCCGAGCGCTACTTTGTGCGCTGGCGGCCGAACGCCGTCGAGACGCGCGGCATGGGCGTCTTCGCCCTGCCCCATGTCGTGCCGGCGGGCGTTCTGCAATACCTGAACGAGGACAACGCGGTCATCGTGCCGCACCTGCTGGCCAGCATTGGCGGCGTGCCGGTGTACCGCGACCACAACGTGCTCGACGGCCTGGTGCGACGCTCGCTTGCGTTGGTGATCGACCGCAACCTGCAAGCCAATGCCGACCGTTACGGCGCACCGCAGTTCGGCTCGCACCTGGAACGGTACCTGGTTGATGCGCTCCGGCGGCTCGCCGCCAGCAACTCGGCCTGGGTGCCCAACCGCGAGAAGTCGCGCATGTGGTTCGGGCGCGAGGGCCTGTTTCTGGTCTGGCCCCAGTCGGCCGGCGATGTGCAGGCGCTGCTGGAGGCCGACCAACTGCGCGGCATTCCCAAGGCGCCCGAGACCATGCTCGAACTGCTGATGGCCGCCGGCGTCTTCGAGGCGCAAGACGCCGGGCACGCCACCTGGACCATCCAGCCACCGGAAGCGAAGACGGTGCTGGAGGCCGTCAAGCTGTCATCGCCGGCCATCCTCTTCACCGGCCTCGACCCCACACCGCCGCCACTCGATGTCAGGCTGGTGCGCAAACCCGGTGAACCGCCGCCATCGACGCCGAAGCCTCCGCCCTCGCCCGCCGGTTCGCCGGGGACGCAGCTCTCACTGATCCATCCACCACCAACGGCCGACGAAGTCGACAGGCCACCCACGCCCGAACTGCCATCTGCGCGCGCACCCACAGCGTCGCCAACAGCCCCCGAGCCGCCGCCTCGGCCGGCCTTCACCTTGAAAGCCCCCCTGCGGCTCAATCCCGCAGTCCGCGATGCACTGGCCGCTGTAGTTCAAACGCTCAACGCGAACGCAGCGCCCGCCGCCGCCTGCACCGTGGCGAGCGGCCTGTTCATCCCGCTTCACGAACTGGAGCGGCGCGACATTCAGCCCGCACTGGCTCTGCGCGCCCTCGCCGATGTGCGCATGCTGGTCCACCCCGACCGAACCCGCCCGCCCACCGTGTCCCGAGACTTCGGCGGAGACATGACCGTCGGCCTGGTGATCGACCCGCGCTTCATCGACGGATTCGACCTGGCGGGCTTTGCCCTCACCGAGCCCGTGAAGGAATGACATGCTGGCGCGCCGCTATGAAATGCCCTGGCGGCGCGCCTATGAAAGCTACGCCGCAGCCGCATGGTTGGCGGCGATGGCCTACTTCGCGTTTGTCGGCGCGACGTCGCAACTGCCGCGCACGCTGGCCCTGCCGCTGGCGCTCCTGTGCTTCGGCCTCGGCGTGCTGCGACTTGCCCAGGCGCTGCGCACACTGGTGCTGCGCGCGTCGCTGTCCGGGCGCGGCATCCAGGTCATCACCACCGGCGAACTCGCACGCTGGTGCCGCAAGCCCGACGAGGTGTTCCTGGGCTTCGGCTTCGAGTGGCGCCCGGTGCACTCGCAGCGCCTGTACGAACTGGCCAAGATCGACTATCGCGACTTCACCGTCTCCCCTCGCCTGCTGACTCTGCTGGGTTACGACTCGAAGCCGCAGCCAGACGCCGAAATCGGCCTGCCCTACATCCACGGTGTCGAGCCCAAAGAAGTTGCACTGCATCGACCATTGCAGAACTTCGAGGGCGGCACGCTGCTGGTCGGCACCACGCAGTCGGGCAAGGGCGTGG
>Ga0315271_10001178_pt1 | contig 15659 bp, 15 predicted proteins | sample C3_top_MG_FD_204664 | JGI IMG/M metagenome (GOLD analysis project Ga0315271, IMG submission 204664) | Sediment microbial communities from Yellowstone Lake, YNP, Wyoming, USA - C3_top | ecosystem: Environmental > Aquatic > Freshwater > Lake > Sediment | place: USA: Wyoming | collected 2017-08-01 | reverse complement strand
CACCTTGCACGAAGGCAATATCGTCACCCGCCAGCACGGGACGCAACTGCATGCGTTGATGTAGCGACGGGTCGCGGTTTTCCACCACGTCGGTGGGAATATTGGGGACGAACAACAGATAGTCTTTACGATCGATAACTGTGATATCGACGCTGTCACCTGCGTATTCGCGAATTTTCTGGGCGCTGCCGAGTCCGGCAAAGTTACTCCCGAGTACCAGTACGTGAGGTTTGGTTCCTGTTTGCATGATCTTTCCTTTCGGATTTGGTTTCAGGCATTGCGCTGCGCGCAGCGTTGAAAGGCCGGGAGATGGCGATCCTGCGAAGCTGCGCGCAGCGACTGGAACACGTCGAGAATGTCCGCACGCCGGGTGCTGGCGAGCAGCCGGTCGTACAGCGCGACGTTCTCGATCTCGCCCTGCACACCGGCCATGCATGCCGCATGCACGCTCTTGAATCGCGGCGCCTTGCCGGCCCAGCGGTTTTCCGGCGGCACGGTGCCAAAACGATCGAACAGTACAAGCAAGGCCGCGATGTGCCGCGCTTCCGCCTCGACGATGTTGATGAACGGGCGAACCTCGCCGAAGTCGCGGATCACCTGCGCATAGGTTTCATGCGACTTGTATTCGTCGTCCAGCGCATCGGCCAGCGCCTGCTGTTCCATTGCGTCGAGCGTGTCTTCGTCTGACATTTTGTTCCTCCTTCGAATTTGCAAAGAACTGGTCAACAGAACAGCCCCTGTTGGTCAGCACGCCGGATCAGGCTGCGGTGACCAGCTGGCGCGTGACATAGAACGGTTCGACTGGGCCGACCATCACGGCCGCCCCCACGGGTGCGACGGCGGCCTGGAAGCGCGGGTCGAGATGGGAGTTCTCGTGATCCCACACCGATTCCCACACGCCATGCAGGAGATAGGCGCGCAGATCACCGTCGGCATGCACGTTGCGCAGGATTTCCGTGCTCAGCGCCTTGCGGTAGTGGCGGTTGTCGCTGGCGCCGGGCAGGCCGACACCGTTGGCCTCGTCCATTGGCTGGTATGTCCCCTGTGCGATCTTGAGCAGTGCGGCGACTTGCGGCTCCAGGGCCAGATGCCCGGCGTCGGCGACCATGACGTGGTTTTCGACGCTGACCGTGTCGCGTTCCGGCAGATCGACGGGACGGCGCAGGAAGTCGCGAATCGCGGCCGGGGAGCTGTAGATGCCCTTGCGGTCGCCGGCGGCAACGGTCACGAACAGTCCGCGATAGATCGCCATCGGCTGGGGGCCGGGCTGTGGGCCTTGCGCCGTCGGCAACAGCGGGTGCAGATGCGGCAGCACGGCCTTGTCGAACGCCTGCGCCGCGCCCGAGGCCTGCAGCGTGGCGGCGTCGTTGAAGCGGATGAACAGGACGTAGAAAACCGGCTGGGTGTGCGCTTCCACGCCATCGAGATAGGCGGTTGCCAGCACGCCCTTGTAGCGCTCCGGGTAGTTCTTCACCATGGTCGAGTCGCCGCTCATCTGCTTGAGCGCGAGGCTGAGGAAACCCGGCCTGGCGCGCAGATCCTTTGCCAGCGCGTCGATCGCGGCGAGCACCTGCGCATTCTGCGACGGCACGACCCGAAACTCGGTATAGAGCGTCAGCGCGCCCTCGGTCGAGGGCGACGCGGACAAGCCCTGGGCGGAAAAAGCGGAAGGCGCGAAGCCGGTGGCAATCAGGCCGCCGGTGGCGGCCAGGCTGGATTGTAGAAAGGTGCGGCGGTTCAGGTCCATATTGATTCCCAGTAGAAGGATGAGCTTGGCTGAGTCGCGTTTCCAGTCGGATAACAATTCGACCAGGAACGCCTCATACCAACGAAGACGTGCAAATCGGCAAAAAGATGCAGGCGCTTTGGAACGCGTTCATTGTGACGCACCTTCCCCGGCCAAAGCGGCTTTCAGCAAAAGACTGCGACCCGTCATTTGCGGCGGTTGGGCAAGGCCCAGCAGGTCGAGCACGGTGGGCGACACGTCCGCCAGGCCGCGCCCGGTACCCAGCGCGGTTGCTGCCGTGCCCAGCAGCAGGAAAGGCACCGGGTAGGCGGTGTGCTGGGTGTGGGGTTCGCCGCTGACCGGGTCCACCATTTCGTCGCAGTTGCCGTGGTCGGCGGTGAGCAGAATGCGTAACCCGCGCTGGAATGCGGACACACGGATAGCGCTCATTCGACCTTCCCTCGCAGCAACAACGCCAGCCCCAGCCCGGATAGCAACGCCGCACCAATCGTCCACGACAGTACTATGCCGAGCCCGGTGCGGTAATACCAGGTGGCGATGCTGGCGGCGATGAAGCCGATCTTGCCGGCATCAAGCCAATTTGGTGGGCATACGCCGGACAATTTTCTGCGTCGCGCCTGCTGGTGATCCATGGCTCAGGCATGGGCACCTTCCCCCGCTTCCACGACGACCATGGCACCACTACCCGCATCGGGATACCGCCGCCTGAGCAGCAAATACAGCAGTACCGGCACGATCAGCAGGGTGAGGAAGGTGCCGGCGATCAGGCCGCCGATGGCGACCACCGCCAGCGGCGAGAGGCGCTCCAGGCCCACCGCCCATTCGAAGGCCACCGGCACCATGCCCACCGCGGCAGCGGCGGCTGTCATCAGGATGGGGCGGGTGCGCAGGTCCACCGCCTGCAGGATGGCCTGCTTCAGCGGCGCGCCGCGCGCGAGCGCCTCCTGGGCGAAGTCGACCAGCAGGATGCCGTTCTTCACCACGATGCCCATGAGCAGGATGAGGCCCATGAACGAGGGCATGCAGCCGTGCTTGTCGGCGATCAGCATGGCCCAGGCGGCGCCGATCACCGCCAGCGGCAGGGTGGCGAGGATGGCCACCGGCGTGACGAAGGAGCGGAACGCGATCACCAGCACCACGGCGAGCAGCACGATGCCGAGCGCCAGCGACTGGATCAGTCGGGTGAAGGATTCGTTCATCTCCTTCATCTCGCCCTCGTCGCTGAGGGTGTAGCCGCGCGGCAGTTCGAAGCCCTTGAGCGCCTCTTGCACGTGCGCGTCGAGCGCGGTCACCGCGATGTCGCGGCGAAAGCCGAGCACGTCGACGGTGCGTTCCAGATTCTGGTGGGTGAAGGTGGTCGGCGCGTATACCGTTTTCACCGTGGCGACCTGCGCCAGCGGCACACCGGCCCCATTCGGCGCCGTGATGTTGAGCGCGGCGATGGCGGCGGGATTGGAACGCTGGTCGCTGCGCAGCCGCACCCATACCGGGATGCCGTTCTCGCCGGCCACCCGCAGGCTGCCGCCGGGAATGCCGTTGACCTGCGCTGCCACCTGCTGGGCGATGGCGCCCGGGGTCAGGCCATAGCTCGATGCCCGGGCGGCGTCCACGTCGAGCTGGAGCCGCTTGGCATCGCCCTGCCAGCTGCGTTCGATGCCGGTCAGCCCGCCGACCTTGCGCAGGCGTTGTTCCAGTTCACCGGCGAGGCGGTCGAGCACGCGCCAGTCCGGACCGGTCACCATCAGGTCGATGGTGCCGCGGATCGACGACAGCGGCGTGGCCCCGTACACCACGGCGTTGGCGTTGATGAGGCCGGGGATCGCGCGCACGCGGCGTTCGATCGCATGGTTGATCTCGAAGATGGTCTCGTCGCGGTGGAAGCGGTCCACGATGTTGACCGTGGCCATGCCCTGCTGGTAGACCCGTGCGGCGCCGAAGGACTTGTCCTGCGGCTCGGCGCCGACGACCAGCGAGGTGGAGATCAGCCACGCGGGCCTGACCGCGCTGCGGATCGCGGCGTCGACCGCCGTGGCGATCCGCTGCATGCCGGCGGCATCGGTGTCGGGCTGGGCCTCGAAGCTCACCTGGGTGATGCCCGAGTCCATCAGCGGCATGAGTTCGCGCCCCACCACCGGCATCTGCCGCAGCGAGGCCAGCGTGAGCAGCACCGCCACCAGCAGCACCCACTTGGGGTAGTCCAGCGCCCAGGTCACCAGCCGCGCATAGAAGCGCTTGAGCGGCCTGATCACCCAGGTGTCGAAATAGCCGAGCGGGCGGCGCAGGGGATCGCGCGCGCCGGGCTTGAGCAGCCAGGGCGTGAGCAGCGGGATGACCGTGATGGAGACGATGAACGAGGCCGCGAGCGCCAGCATCAGCGACACCGACAGCGGCCGCAGCACGGTCTGCACGAAGCCGCCGATGAACACGATGGGCAGCAGCACCACGGCGTTGGCGAGGGTGCCGGAGAGTACCGCCAGCATGACTTCCTGGGTGCCGCTGGCGGCCACCGCCATGCCGGACTCGCCCTGTTCGCGCATGCGCCGCTCGATGTTCTCGATCACCACGATGGCGTCGTCGGCGAGCAAGCCCACGGCGATGATCACGGCCGTCAGCGTGATCATGTTGAACTCGTAGCCGATCAGCTTCATCACCAGGAAGGTGAGCAGGTAGGTGAACGGCAGCGACAGCGCGGTGATGAAGGCCGCGCGGGTGTCCGCGAGGAACAGCAGGATCACCAGCACGGTCATGATCAGCGCATCGCGCAGCGCGCCGAGCATGTTGTCCACGGTCAGGTCGATCAGCCGCAGCTGGGTGTCGGCCTTGTCGATGCCGAGCATGGGGAACTGCGCCCGGATCGCCGGCAGTGCGGCGTCGATGTTGCGCGCGGTGGTCGCCGCGTGGCCTGCCTCGCCGCGCAGCAGCGACACCGCAATGGCCGTTTCGCCGTTGCCGCGATACAGCGAGGTGGGGTCGGCGCTGCCCCAGCCCACCGTACCCAGATCGCCCACGCGCACGAAGCCGCCGCCCGGCACCGGCACCTGCACGTCGGCGAGTTGCTGCGGGTTGTGGGCGAGGCTGTTCAGGGTGAGCAGGAAGCGAAAACCGTCGCGGTGCACCAGCCCTTCGGGCGCGGTCACGTTGCTCGCAGCCAGCGCCGCGGCTACCTGCACCACGCTCAGGCGATGCGCCGCCAGCGCGCTGCGGTCGAGGTCCACCTGCACCTGGCGCTGGTGGGCGCCGAACACTTCGACCTCGGACACGCCGGGAATGCGCAGCAGGCGGTCTCGCAGCTGATTCTCGGCGATGCGGCGCGCGTCGGCGAGCGTCAGGCCGGAATCCCTGGCCGGCGTCAGCGCCAGCACCGTCACCGGCTGCACGGCATTGGTGATGCGGAAGATCACCGGCGCGCGCGCGCCCGGCGGCAGCCCGGCCTCGACGCGCTTGAGCTCGGTCAGCACCTTGGTGGCGGCGATGTTGATCTCGTTGCCGTATTCGAACTCCGCCGTGACGGCGGACACCTGGTCGCGCGACACCGAGGTGACGCGGCGCACGCCGTCGATGGCCGACAGCTGCGTCTCGATCGGATGGGTGACGTCCTGCTCGACATCGCCCGCCTCCGCGCCCGGCCACTGCGTGACCACGGTGACCATCGGCCGGTTGGAGTCGGGGAACAGGTTCATCGGCATGCTGAAGTAGGCGGCGATGCCGGCCACCACTACCAGCACGGCCAGTGCCACGATGGCGTGCGACCGCCCCAGCAGCCGTTGCATGAAGTTCATTGCGCGGCCCCCACGCCGGCAGCCACGGCCGCGTCGCCGTCGCGCAGTTGCGCGAGCACGGCAGTCTGGCCGACCACGACCTGCTCGCCCGGCGTCAGCGACCCCTTCACCGCGGCGACACTGCCGCCTTCCTGCAGCACCTCGACCGGCACGACGCGCAGGCGGCCCGGTTCACCCGGTTTGGCACCCGGCGTGAACACCACCACATGCGCCCTGTCGCCGCTGCCGACCAGCGCCGCCACCGGCACCGTCAGGGCTTCGCCACCGTGCTGCGCACGCAGCGTGGCGGCGACCGTGCTGCCGCTCGGCAGGCCGAATGGCGCAGCGGAGGCGTCGGCTTCCACCGTACCGAGGCCGGCGGCGTTCGCTGCCGGAGAAATGCGGGTGATGGACAGCGTCATGCGCGCCGCGCCTTGCTGCAATTCCAGCGTGTCGCCCGGTTTGACCCCGGCGAGCTGATCGGCCGGCAGGCTCACGCGCACCACGGCGCCCGTACCGGCAGTGAGCTGGTACACCGGTTTGCCGGGGCCGACCGTGTCGCCGGCTTCGACCAGGCGCTGCGACACCACCGCATCCTGCGGCGCGCGGATCTCGGCATAGCCGAGGTTCACTCGCAGTGCCGCGATCTGGTCGCCGAGGCTGCGCATCCTGGCGCGTGCCGCATCGGTTGCGGTACGCGCCTGATCGGCCTGCGCCTGGCTCACCCCGCCTTCGGCCAGCACGGCGTCGATGCGTGCCTGCTGCTTGACGGCGTAGTCGGCATCGGCCTGGGCGGCGTTGCGCTGCTGCTCCAGCGCCGACAGATTGCTGGCGATGCTGCGGGCATCGATCCGAACCAGCAGCGCCCCGCGCCTGACCGCCACGCCGGGGCGCGGCCCTACGGCCAGCACCGTGCCCTGGATCTGCGGCGCCAGGGTGATGACATTGGGCGCCTCGACCGTGGCCACGCTCTGGATGCTGCCGGCCACGCTGCCGCGCGCCACGGGTCCGGTCTGCAGCGCCCACGGCGCATGCTCGGCCACCGGGCTGGCGTCGGCCTGGTGCAGCCGGTGGAAATGCAGCCACAACGCGCCGGCGATCAGCAGGAGCAGGACGGGCAGCAGGATCCAGAGGGTGCGCGTGCGGGGCGTGGTCGGGGCGGTGTTCATGGCTGTTGGCTCGGGGCGGGGTTGGGGTTCGGTTCCTGCAGGGCGGCGGGGGGCTCGCCGTAGGCATAGCGCAGCGCATCGTCGGCCTGCCACCAGCTGGCGATGGCGCCGGCCAGCGAAGCGCGGGCGCGGGCCAACGCAGCTTCGGCGTCGATCAGTTCGGTAGCGGAGCCCAATCCGTTCGCGAAACGGTTGTGCTCGATGTGCGCGCTTTCGGCGGCGGCAAGCAGGCCGGATTCCGCCGCGCGCCGGGCCTGGTCCTGCGCATGCCATTGCGCCACCGCGCCTTCACGCGCGGCGCGCAGGTTATCGTGTGCCCCGCGCAGGCGCTGGCGCGCTTCCTCTTCGGCGGCCTGGGCCGCGTCGAGGGCGCTCTTCTGCCCGCCACCCGCCCACAGGTTCAGCCTGACGCCGAGGTTGACCTGCCAGGTATCGATCGCGCGGCTGTCCCACTGGATGGCATTGCGGTTCCAGCCGCCGTTGGCAACCAGCTGGGGATATTGCACCCGCTGCGCCGACTGCACCTTGGCCTGGCTGGCCTGCAGGGCGCTTTGCGCGGCCTGGATGCTTGGCGGCGGCGCGTCCGGGTTCGCGGGCAGCGCCGCCGGCCCGGCGTCGGGCGGCGCGATGGGTGCGGCGAAGGCCTCCACGCCCATCAGCGCCGCCAGTTGCGCGCGCAGCTTCTGTTCCTGCCCCTCGACATTGGCGAGGGACGCCTGCACATCCGCCACCGCCGCCTCCACCCGCAGCAGGTTGACGCGCGCGATGCTGCCGACCTTCAGCCCGGTCTCGGCGACCCGCCGGCTGGCCTGCAGCGCATCGAGCTGCCGGGCCAGCGCCGAGCGCTGGCCCGCCAGCGCCTGCAACGTGCGGTACAGGCTCGCGCCCTGCAGCAGCACGCGCAGGCGCACGTCCTCGGCGCTCCATTGCGCGCCGCGGGCACGGCTTTTCGCGGCATCCACCTCGGCGGCGATCTGGCCGCTGACGTCGATGGGGAGCTGGAAATCCAGGCCGTAACCGAACTGGTCGCTGGCGAAGGGGTAGAGCGCAATAATGGGAGGCTGGGTGATCGGACGGGTGAGCCGCGGATCGTTGAAATGCTGGCTCGTCGCGTAGGTGTCGACCTTGCCGAACCAGGCGGCGCGCGTCTGCTGCACCTGCGCGTCGGCCTGCGCCCTGGCAGCCTGTGCGGCGAGGACGTCGGGCGCGCGGGCGGCGATGGTTTGCAGGATCGGGCGAAGGTCGTCGGCCGACGCCGACGACGTGCCCGAAGCGGTCGTGGCCGGCGCGACCTCTGCCGGTGCGGGCTGCGTGGCCGCAAGCGCCGAGCCTGAGCAGCAGGCCAGGGCGATGAGCACGGCCACAGGGCGGGCGAATGGCTGGGTTGTCATGGGATCAGGTCGAAGGTTCGAAAAGGGCCGGACACGAACCCGGCCGCAAGCGTGGCGTGCAGGAGTGACAAAGGCTCACGGGCATGATCTCCAAGGTAGCTATCGACTTGTTTGCATTCTTTCTCAGCCGGACTTCAGCATGGGCGGAGGATGTCCTGGCCAGAAGAAGACGAACGACCCGGCAAAAGGATGCGCGCGGAAGTGAACGTGTTCCGGGAGGTCCCGCCGCTTGAGGCGACAAGCCCTGCCCTAGCATGAACGGTATCAAAGTAATTCCTCAGGCGCGAGCGCACCGAGCAGGCCGGCGACAATACGCCGCCAGGCGCTTGCCAGTGGTTCGCCACTGTAATGCACGGGTTTGCCGTTTTCGCGGCCTGTCCAGACAAGACGCGCTTCCGGATTGCCGGGCTCGGTGAGCCTGACCTGAAACGCCTGGTCCGGCGCAGTGGCCTCCTCGAACAGGATCGCGAGTTGCTCCCCCAGCGCCGGACTCTCGATCCGTATGGCGATCTCCGTGTTTGACTGCCGAGAACGCGGGTCGAGGTTCATCGAACCGATCAGCACGGATTTTTTATCGACCACCACCGCCTTGGCGTGCAGGCTGGCGCCGGAGGACAGCCCCGGACGCGCACTGCCGGAGCGCAGGGCGTTCGGCCGCATCTCATACAGTTCCACGCCGCACGCGAGCAGCCGGGGTCGGTAACGCGCATAGCCCGCATGGACCACCGGCACATCGGTCGACGCCAGCGAATTGGTGAGCAGCCGCACGCGTACCCCGCGCCGGACGAGCGTGCAGAGCGTGTCCACGCCGCGTTCGCCCGGGATGAAATAGGGGGTTATCAGCATCACCTCATGTTGTGCGCCACGGATAAGCTGGCTCACGGCTGGCGCTATAGGCAGATGTTGTTCAGCCGCACCTGCTTGCGAAGGCAAGGGCGTGTCGAAGACGGTGGCTTGCGCGGGAACGAGCGGGAGGCGGCCAGTGCGTACCTGGGTTCCAAATCCAGTCGCCCGCAGTGCCTGCGCATAGTCCGTGTCACGAAAGTGCTCGGCATTCGCCGTCATGCGCGCCAGTGCCTGATCCAGTTTTCCGGCGTCCGGCGCCGTATCCACGAAAGCCGCGATGGGTACCGCCAGATCGCTGTTCCAGTATTCGTCGAAGCTTTGCGAAACCTGCGCCACGACCGGGCCGGCGGCGAGCACGTCGAGGTCGGCGAAATCGCTGTCGGCGTGCAGTTTGAAATAGGCGTCGCCAAGGTTGCGCCCGCCGATCACCGCGACCGCGTTGTCGGCAATCCACAGCTTGTTGTGCATACGCCGGTCGAGGCGGGCGCTGTCGCCGAGATACTCGAACAGGCGGGAGAGGCCCAGCGGGCCGCGCAACCGGAAGGGGTTGAACACCCGCACCTGGACGTTGGGATGCGCCGCCAGCGTGGCGAGGTCGAAATCGCGACCGACCGCATAGATGTCGTCGATCAGCAGTCGCACGCATACGCCACGCTGCGCCGCGCGCAGCGCCCGGTAGAGCAGCAGGGTGGCACTTGCGTCCTCGCCGACGAAGTAATACTGGAGATCGAGCGTGCGCTCGGACGCTTCCGCCAGCGCCGCCCGGGCGACAAAGGCCTCCTGCCCCGAAACGAGCAGATGAAAACCGGACTGGCCAGCGGCTGCCTTGAGCTGTGCCGCCGAAGCGCGCCCGAGGAAAGTCGACTCCGGGTGCGCGATCGCATACGCGGGCGGGTGCGGGACATCACGACGGCCAGAGGAGCATCCCATGACAAGCAAAGCAGCCGCGACGGCGGACATCCAGTTCATCGCCAGAAATCGCAAGAAAGGCCCACAGCGCGGTAAACCGTGCCTCATAAGGATTCCCAAGCCAGATCGTTATATTTGAGAAAGCCGGATAAATAGAATTGAATCCGCCCTGGATTGACCAGCGCGCTCAGCGGAAAATGCCGCTGAGCGCAAAGTTATACCTTACTTCTTCATGCATTCGACCATGAACTTCCAGCGCGGATCACGGCGCAGGTTTTTGTCGTTGGCCTGCGTAAAGCAGGCGTCATGTTTGGCCGGATCCTTGATCGCGAGGGCATTGAGCTCCGCCGCGTAGGGATTGGCCGCGCCATACATCGGAGCGGCGTAAGGCCCATACGGCCCAGGTCCGCCACCCGGCCACTGCTGGGCTTCCGCGACGATGGGCAAGGCAGTCACGATGCCCAACAGGGCAGTCAGCGTAAGATTTCTGAGTTTCAGTTTCATAGGATGCTCCTTGGCAAAAATTTACTTGGATCACAATTAACCCAAATTAAATATAGATCATTCTCCCCCCCCCCCCGCTAGTCTGGATAGGGATCAACCGCATTGCATTATTCACGTGCTGCTTATGCGTCTATCCATGCTCCTGGAATGCATGCTTGCTGGACAGGATCACTTCGATTTCCTCGACAATCTTTTTCTGGCGCAGGGCGTTGCGCTTGAGGGCGAGGCGGTCGAGGGCCTGTTCCATGTGCGCGAGTCGCTGGCGGCTTTCCGCCGCGAGCGACTCGTAGAGCAGGCCATAGAGGGCGGCCAGCAGGTACTGGTCGAGCAGTTCGGCAAAGAATGCCGGCGGTGCGAGTTGCAGGCGCGGCGGATGTGCGAAGTGTGGCGCGGGCGACAGCCCACTACGGCGTCGGGGGCGGGCGAAAGATCGGTGGCAACGATGAAGCGTTTGAACATGAAGGTCTCCTTGGATCGGGCGGCCCAGGCGGAACGGATTGGGTGCGGTCTGGGGCGTGGGATTGCAGGCAATCCGTTTGTGACCGCCAGCTCATTCGACCTTCCTTCGCAGTAACAACGCCAGCCCCAGCCCGGATAGCAACGCCGCACCAATCGTCCAGGCCAGCACCAAGCCGAGCCCGGTACGGTAATACCAGGTAGCGATGCTGGCCGCGCTGAAGCCGATCCCGCTCGCGCCGAAGACGATGGTGAGCCAGAACTGCAGCAGGTTCACGTGCTGCTGGGAGCGCGTGGTAATCGTGAAACTTACCGCTTCCAGGCGTTCTATCACGGCATCATAAATGTCCCCGACGCCGAGCAGGGTTTCGCCGTCGGCGGTCACCGTATCGCTGAAGCGGGTGGCGTTGGTGATCGCGCCGTAGTATTCCTCCAGTCCGTCGATTACTTCCTGCTTCAGCGCAATGAGTTCCTCGACTGACTTGGGCATGTGACGCGAAAGCCGATCGTAGAGGTGTTGCAGCACCGCGTGTTCCAGCAGCAGGAGTTCGAGGGTGATGAGGAAAGGCAGCGCGCTCTTCGGCGGCAGGCCGGCAGGCGTCGCCTCTTCGGCGGGCACTTCTTCCGCATCACGCAAATCGATCCCGCTGCGGCGGGCTAGCAGCGTTGTGCCACCTTGTCTCGCGCAATAATCGCGAGCCAGTTCCTCCGCCACGACGCCGGATTTCAGCGTCCGGTGCGAGCGGTCAAGAAACAGCAGGCGCACGATGTCCGGGCCATGTTGCTCGATGAAAGTCGTCAGCGGTTGCAGCGGCACGCGCAGCAAGGTCAGCGGAAAATACAAACCAGTCCAGGTTGCCTTGCCGGTGATCTCGTGATTGATTGAACCGAGTATGCGCCACAGGCGCGTGACCAAACCCACCTCCCCCTCGGGGTCGAGCCAGTTTATCCAGCGCGACGCGTCGAAGGACTGTGCCGGCGCGGGCAGCCATACCTCCCACAGTGCCACGCCGGACTTGTGGCTGAGCAGATAGACGTCGGCATGGGCGGGGAAATATTCTGCCGATCCCTCCAGCGCGATACGCCCCAGCGGCCAGCGCGTGATGCGCCGCGTTTCCAGAAAGGTCTTGCCCAACAGTCGCCGTTCGAACTCGGTGAGCCCGGTCGTGTATGCTTTCGACTCGTCATTCGGCAGCGGTGCCACGCCGGGATGCGATGTGTCAAAGCCCTTGAACGCGCCTTTCAGCCGAATGGAAAACAGCAGCACGAAAGCAGGTTCAACCGTGGACATGTTTTGATTCACGTTCATTCCGCCAACTCGCTTGCGCTGATGACACCGCCGCGCCTGGTCTCAAGCCATGCGCCCAAACGGAATCCTGCCGCCGCGAGACCCGCCAGTAGCAACAGGATCAGCCAGATCGGCAGTCCCGTTAGCGCGGCAAGCGTCTGGCCCTTGGGGCCTTGTGCCGCGAGATAAATGCCTTGCAGCGAGTCAAAGTTTGCGGCGAACAGAGCCGTGCCGATCAACATGCCGATGATGAAGACCAAGGCATCGAGACGCCCGGTGAATAAACCGACCACGGAAGTACCGGGGCAGTAGCCGCCGATGGCCATACCCGTGCCCAGCAGTGCGCCGCCGATGGCCATCGCCAAATAAAAAGTGGTCTGTATCTTCAAGGCATCGAAGCGCAGCCAGCCAAGCACGTCGAACAACCACAGTCCCGCTGCCGCCACGACGATGGCGACGAACATGACCTTGAACACGCTCCAGTCGCGCAGCGTGAATTGCGCGGTCAGCTTGCGCGGACTGCCGAGGCCGGAGACTTCGAGAAAGTAGCCGAAGAAAAATCCGGCCACGAGCACGATCAGCATGCCGCTGTTTTCGAGGGGGAAGTTCATTGCCATAGCCTCCGTGTCAGCGCCGACAGCAACAGACCGGCGGCAAAAAATGCGATCAGAAAGACGAATGCGGCGACCGCCAGCGTTGCGCCGCCGGACAGTCCCAATCCGCTGGTGCAACCGCGCGCCAGCGGCGCGCCGAAGCCGGTGAGCACGCCGCCGCCCAAGGCCAGGGCCAATCGTGCAGCCACGCCGGTGCGTGGCCCGCGTTCGATCTTCCATTGAAAGCGCCGCGTCGTGAGACTGCCCACCAGCGCGCCGATGGCCACCCCGGCGATTTCCCAACTGATCCATTCATTGAATAGATGGTCTTTGGCGAGATAAGGATTGAAATAAGCGTTGGCCTCGGCCCACACAGGATTGGCTGCATCGCCGAGCCAGACCGTCAGGTGCGTGAAAAAACCGTTCGCGCCCAGGCCGTGGCCGGTAAAGAGAAACATGCCCATGAGTGCCAGCCCCAGCCCGATGCCAGCGGTCAGCGGCGGCCAGAAGTCTTGCGGTTGTCTATTGTTCATGTTCGGCTCCTGTCAGTGTGCTTCTGGTACGTTCTTGTAGTCGTTGTCGCGGCGTTTACCCATGTCCTTGCAGGGTGGCTCTGGCCAGGTGTAGTCGGGGTTGTCGGTCACGTCCACCGATTCGATCGCCGGTCGGCTCACCAGCTTCTTAGCATAGGCCCATTGCACATCCTGGAAGCGGTCGATATCGGCGGGCTCGAACTGGCCCGATTCGATTTTCTTCATCTGGGTGCGCACGTCGTGCGGATAGGTGGCGGCGTTGATCACCACGCGCACCGTTTTGCCGCTGGAGATGCGCTTCACCACGAAATCACTCTCCTTCAGCTTGGGGTCGATGAGATGGGTGCCGAAGCGGGTGCGGGCACCGGTGAGATAGGCGGCGATGTCGCCGCCGCATGCGGAATTGTTGGAAGCGATCATCAGGTCAGTGCGGTCGATGACGCCGTCCGGGAACAGATGGTCGAAAGCCACGCGCAAGGCCGTCGCGCCCTCCACCAGGCCGCCGCAGAAATGACCGTGGAACTTGATCAGATCCTTTATCGTGATGATTTTCGGCTCGCTGGCGTAGCGTCCGTATTTGTTGACGGTGTCGCGAACTTTGAACACCGGCGCATGGGGTGCCTCGGCGAGCCACTCCGGGTAGTACCAGTCGGGGGCGTCAGGGGCGGATGTCGCCCAGGCCGGCGTGGTGAGGGACAGTAGAAAAGCAAGCAGGGTTTTCATAAAGCTCTCCAAATAAAAGGTGTCGCGGGCCATGCATGCGCAAGGCTCCTTGCGCCTGTTACAGGCTGATCACGGTGGCGCCCTCGATAGCGAAGCGCACGAAGGCATCGCGCGCGAATTCTAGGCCGAAGCCCAGCGCCTGCATGGTGTCGGCCTGGCCGATGGCTTCCACTGCCTGCTGACAGACATGCACCGGAACGCCCTGCTTCGCCAGCGCCGCGAGGGCATCGCGGAACGCGGCCTGGGCCGGATCGGCGACGGCGCCGATGGCCGCGCCGAACAGGAAGATTTCCAGTTCGATGCCGCGCTCGGGGGCGACCTGACGGATGCGTTCGGCCAGCTTGGCGCCGGTGATGGCGGCGTTTTCATGCACGTGATAGATGTGGATGACGAGTTTTTTTATGGGGTTTCCTTGATGAATGCGTTATTCGAGTCCGAAGGAATCAATCACGATGTGATCCGAGGCGATGCCTGCTTCGTGCAAGGCTTCTACCACCGATGGAATCATGCCTGGAGGCCCGGCGACATAGGCATCGTGGACAGCGATCGGCCATTCGCTCTGGCGCAGGGCCTGGGCGACATTGCCCGCCGCGAGATGGATGCCATGGGGGAGATGGAAGGCGTCGAGGCCTTGCTCGGCGGTGAGGGTGAGGTGCAGGTTGGGGTGTTTTCCCGCCCAGGCGACGAGCAGCCCGATGGCATAGCAGGCATGCAGGTCGCGCAGCCCCCAAAACAACTGCATCTCGCGCTCGGGTGCGAGCTTGAGTTGCTGTTCGATCAGCGCCTTGATCGGTGCAAAGCCGGTGCCGCCGGCAATGAACAAGAGCGGCCGGTCCAGCGGCGAGTGCATGGTGAAATGGCCGAGCGGGCCGCGCACCTGCACGCGGTCGCCTTCCTTCATCTGGCCGAATGCCCAGTCGGACAGGCGGCCGCCCTCGACGCGGTGCAAGTGCAGCTCGATGCTGCCATCGTCGCGCGGCGTGTTGGCGATGGAATAGGCGCGCGATAGATACGGGCTGCCGGGTATCCAGATTTCCACATACTGTCCTGGCGTGAACTGGCAGAAGCATTCGCCCCGGGTGACGGGCGCCAGACATACCACCAGGATGTCCTCCGTCCGGCGATATATGTGGTCAACGCTCAGTTCGACCATCCGGTCGGGATGGGGAATCCGGGAATCGGCGGCAAGCTGGTCGTGGCGCGCGATCAGATCGTCCTCGATGGCGTGGCGCACTTCGGCCTTGCCCTCCAGCGCAAACACGGTCGACAGCGGCGGGAAACGGATCGCATGCGTCGGGCAGGTGTTGGCGCAGGTGGTGCAGCCGACCATGCAGTTGAGCGGATCGGCCACCACTGATTTCTTGCGCTCGTAGTCGTAGCGGTAAACCAGCCGGCTGCAGCCGGTGACGCAGGTGCCGCAGCCGATGCACGCATCCTCGACCACAGTCGGATTCCAGTTGATCTCTTCGCGCGGCACCCCGTGCCAGGGTTTCATGAATTTTGGATCGGGCATGTCGTTCTCCTCAGGCTTCCACGCATTCAAGGCGTGATCGTAGCGCGGATAGGGGCGAGCGGAGAATGAACGGTCGGGTGTCAATACTCACCGCTTGCTGTGAGCCGGCCAGATGACCGTTGCCAGGAATCTCGAAACCGGCGCTCAGCATCGTGATGATGAGCACCGCCCGGGTTCAGTGACCGAAGCCTTGGCTTCGGAGATGAATCGCTTAGTTGTTCAGGAGAAA
>Ga0315271_10001177_pt1 | contig 15668 bp, 17 predicted proteins | sample C3_top_MG_FD_204664 | JGI IMG/M metagenome (GOLD analysis project Ga0315271, IMG submission 204664) | Sediment microbial communities from Yellowstone Lake, YNP, Wyoming, USA - C3_top | ecosystem: Environmental > Aquatic > Freshwater > Lake > Sediment | place: USA: Wyoming | collected 2017-08-01 | reverse complement strand
ACAATCTGCTCGTCCCTGGCCAGATTCGGATGCCGGTGAATGTCGATCACTTCCAGGTCGTACCGGCCCTTCAAATGCTCCTCGCACACCCGCTTGATGTTCACGACGGCCCGCTGTGACTTCAACGTGGATCGGCTGATGTACAGGCGCAACACATATGTCGCCTGCCGGGCACGAGCACCGTGTGGCCTTTTCAGACGGCCTGTTCGGAGCGTAGTCACTCCACGGGCTGCAGGGCCAGACCCACCAGCACCCGATCGGTGTTGGACAGGTCGCCAATGATTTTCTGGACTTGATGGGGCAGCTTGATCTCCAGGGTCGGGATGGCGATGATCTGGTTGCCGCGCGCCATCTCCGGATGCTCCAGCAGGTCGATTACCTCGATCCGATAGGCGCCCTTCAGATGCTTCTCACACAGCACCGTCAGGTTGGCAAAGGCGCGCGCCGACTTGGGCGTCTGGCCCGCCACATAGAGTCGCAACTTCCACGCCTTCGGGACAGGGGGCTTCGGCTTGCGCGGCCGGGCCCGAGTCTTGGCCGTGGTCTTGGCGGTGATCTTGGTTGTGGCCATCAGCGTTTCCGCGCGGCTCGCGCACGCCCGTTCTTCTTGTAGTCGGAGGTGTCCGCTTCCCGGCTGCGTCCCATCTGTCCGCGATCCAGCCGCATTTCCGCGTCGGACGATTTCGACTCGGAGATGTTCCGTTGAATGACTTCTTCTTCCATTTCGAACTCCGCCCGAAGCATCGTCATGCGGGCCTCGAAGATCTGGCGCTTGCGGTCCAGTTCGCGTCCACGGCCCTCCAGTTGCTGTCGGCGGAACGTGCCCGCGGCTTTCTCGCGCCCTTCCTGTGACATCCGGGCGGAACCGGTGAGCACGCCCTCGGGCCCGAGGTACACGTCCAGCATGCGGATGCCGTCGTTGGTGAGCACGAATTCGCGAATCTGATTCGAATGCGCCATGCCTCGCGCTTTGAGCACGCTGAGCGCGCGGTTCCGCTCGCCCCCGATCGCGATGCTTTTCAGCCGGATACACAGGTCCATCAGTGTGGAGACGTCCGCCTCGGTGGATTCCACGGCATCGCTCCCTGCCGTCAGGCTGGTGAAGACCGCCGTGATCCCGAGAGTCTTCATGTAGTCCACCAACCGCGTGAGCATGGACCGCGCTTCGTGCTCCGTGCTGAACGAGGCCAGATTGGTGACCGGGTCCACCACCACGATAGCCGGTCGAAAGGCGGAGACGTACTTGTGGGTCAGCAGCAGGTGCTCTTCGATGCCCCCGTAGCTCGGCCGTGCCGCCTGGAATTCCAACAGGCCCTTGCGCACCCATGGTTCGAGGTCGATGCCGATCGAACGCATGTTGCGGAGAATCTGCCGCGGGGATTCCTCGAAGGCGAAGTACAGGCAGCGCTCGCCGCGGCGGCAGGCGGCATCCACGATGTGTGCCGCGACGCTGGTCTTTCCCGTTCCGGAGGTGCCGGACACCAGGATGCTGCTTCCCCGGAGAAAGCCCTTGCCTCCGAGCATGCCATCGAGGCGGACAATGCCGGTCGAGACGCGTTCGGTGGGCGCCGGATGGTCCAAACCCAGTGACGAGATCGGCAGCACGGAAATGCCGTGTTCATCGATGAGGAACGGATACTCGTTCGTGCCGTGGGTCGATCCCCGGTACTTGACGACGCGCAGGCGCCGGGTCGAGATCTCCTCCCGGATTCGATGGTCCAGGACGATCACGCAGTCCGAGACGAACTCTTCGATCCCGTGCCGGGTCAGCTTGTCTGGCCGGTCCCGCTCGGCCGTGATGACCGTGGTCAGTCCCTTGTCCTTGAGCCAGCCGAACAGTCGGCGGATTTCGGCGCGCAGGATGCCTGGATTGGGCAGCTCGCCGAAGAGCGCTTCAATGGTGTCCAGGACGACGCGCCGCGCGCCGACCCGCTGGACCGCGTCGGCAATGCGAATGAAAAGGCCGTCGAGGTCGTACTCCCCGGTTTCCTCGATCTCGCTTCGCGAGATGTGCACGTGGTCCAGGAACAGCTTCTTGTCCGCCACCAACCGGCCCAGGTCGAAGCCGAGCGAGGCGGCGTTCTTGGTCAGGTCCGGGATCGTTTCCTCGAACGACATGAACACGCCGGGCTCGTGGAATTGGGTCGCGCCCCGAACCAGGAACTCCAGGCCGAACATCGTCTTTCCGGAACCGGCGCCTCCGCTGACCAGCGTGGGACGCCCGCTGGGCAATCCTCCCCCGGTGATTTCGTCCAACCCCTGGATGCCGGTCAAGGCCTTCCGCAGTTGCCTGGATGCTGGTGGCCGGGTCTTCTTCTTCTTCTGTGTCATCGGGTTCGTCCTTGCCGGTCGCGCGTCACGCGAGCCTCGACGATGAGCAGATCGCGCCGGTGACCGGCGACGGTGGCCTTGGCGGCGGCCAGGAGCGTTCTCAGGCTCGCCTGAACCGCCAGGTCGCGTTCAATCCGCAGAATCAGCCGTCGGCGCTCGTTGTCGTCTGTCATTGATGCCGGTTGAGGATATCTGTGCTGGTTTGTGAAAACTGTACCGAATTGCACACTCCCGGATGCGCTCAGGCCGGCCTGGAATGGCGGCCACCTTCCGCTACTGACGCCCCGCGGCCGCGAGACGCGTGCGGGGGATGATCCCGGAATCGACCACCGCGCCCGTTCGCGAGACCGCCTGGAAATACAGGTCGTCGCCGGCGATCTCGATCAGCAGGAACGTGCGGTCCGTATCGAAGCCCTTCGCGGTGATCGCCGAGGGCGCCAGGTTGCCCGCGCGCAACTCGCCAGAGGCGCCCTCCGTGAAATAGGTGATCCCCTGTTGCGGGATGATCCGCTCGTACACGTGCTCGTGGCCGGCCAGGACAACGCTCACGCCGTACTTCACGAACAGCGGCTCGAGCACTTTCCGCAGATCGGTGGCCGGGCCGTGGTACCTCCCGGAGGAGTACAGGGGATGGTGGAGGAAGCAGATCTTCCAGTCGTCCGGGCCGGCGCCGCGCAACTGGCCCTCGAGCCACGCCGTCTGCCGCTGGTCCATGTAGTTGCTGTCGAGGGCGAAGAACCGCACGTTGCGCTTCGTGAACGCGTAGTAGTTCGCGCCGTTCATGTTGAAGGGCTTGTAGAACCGTTCATTCGTCTTGTCGTGGTTGCCGAGGGTCGCGTAGAACGGCACCCCGGCGTCGAGCAGCGCCTTGTAGGGCACCGCGAAGTCCAGATCGAAGTCGGCCGGCGCGCTGCCCGTGTAGAGGTTGTCGCCCACGGTGAGGACGAACTCGAACGGAAACGCCGCGCGCGAGGTCACCATCTGCCGCGCCGTCCCGATCTGGGGCTGCAGGCCCGTCCCGAAGTCGCCGATGACGGCAAGGCGCACCGAGTTGGCCTGGAGCGGAAACGCGAACTCCGCGGCTCCGCCGACCGACAAGGCCAGCGTGGATGCGGCCAGGAGCACGACAACGAGCATGGCGCGACGTCGCATGAGCACGTCCAGTTCCTATGACGAGGGCGGGAGGATGGAGCGAGCGATGTCCACGATCAGCCACGATTTCACGTCGACCAGGATGAGCGCCCGGCCGACGACGCGGTAGGCGACCTCTGCCGGCAACGACGGAAATGCCGCCAGCAATTCCGGCGAAAGCGCAGTGATTGGCTCGCTGTCCGGGTAGATGTGATTCACTTCCAGCCTCATGAGTGGATCCGCCTCGCCCTGATGCATGTAGGCGCGCGAGTTGACGGCCACCTTGCCCGGTCCCCCAAGGGCCGCGTTCGCGGCCAGTCGAAAGGCATTCCTGGCGTCAGGAGTGAATACGTCTCCCGGCTTCGCCTTCGGTCTCGCCTCGCGGATCTTCCTCGCGAGCGCCTGCTGATGCGCCGTGATCATCTCCGGCAGGTCCGTGGAGGTCATGGCGGGCAGCCTCGACTCGACCTTCTGCTGGTGGCTGACGTACTTCTGCACGCGTTCCGCGAACTCCGTGAAGCCTGCATTGGCGCCGGCCGCAGCGATGGCCGAAGCGGCGGGCAGCGCCATGGGCTGGCCCGCCGCGACCCCGGGGACGGCCCCCACGAGGAGCGCCAGCAGCCCGCCGATCCCCAAACCACGCACCGATCGTGTCGTCGTCATACCGTGCTCCTCTCGGGCAAGGCCTCCTGGGCCTCGTGAACGGCGTCCTTGACGGCCTCTTTCACCGCCTGTTTGACCACCTGCTTCATCGTGTCCTTGACGTCCTTGTCGTGGAGCACGTCCTCCCCGGCCTTGGCCACGGCCTCACGCACCGCTTCCTTCACGGTGGTGGCCAGCGACTCCAGCTCGTGGGTGAAGACGCCGACCGCTTTCGCGATGTCCTTCGCGGACGCTGGCGGCGGGATGGCCGGAGGGGGGCTCGCCGCCGGCGGCGGAGGCGCGTCGGCGGACGCGGGCAGCGGGGCGCTCAGCGTCCTGGCCCGGCTCCAGTCGAGCTCGAAGGTGTCGGCCAGCTGCTTCACGGCCTTCGGCGCCCGAATCAGGAGGCCCAACTCCCGGCGCGAGTCCAACTCAGCCGGACGCAGGCTCTGGCTGCCGACAAACGCCTGACGCCGGTCCCGGATGATCGTCCGCGTGTGGAGCCGCATGCCTGCCAGCTTCTGCACGTCGAACAGGTGTCGGCCTGCCACCTGCCCGATGACTTTCACGTCCACGCCAGCGCGCGCGCGTTCGTCAAGGATGCCGAGCATCTCCCGGTCCGAGATGTTGGGGTCGTAGATCAGCAGCTGCCGCCTCGCCCGCTTCAGGAACGTCCCGAGCACCCGCCGGGAGTTCGCCGGGCTGACGACGAACTTCTCGACCTTCGGCGCGTAGGGCGTGCGCGCGCAGTCGGCCGTGAACAGGTTCACCGCTTCCTGAAGGCAGTCCGGCCGGCTGGTAAAGACGCCGAACCCCCGGCTGTGATCGATGTCGAGCGCCGTGAAATTGAACGAGAGGACGTAGAGGACGCGCCGGTCGATCAGGATGTACTTGCCGTGGTAGCGGATGAGATCGTCGGCCGTGCGCGCCACCGTGATTCCGGCCGCGAGGCACTGCAGCTCGAGCTGGCGCAGCCGCTTCTCGCCGCCGCGGTTGTGGAAGGCGATGAGCGCGGTCACGCGGACGCCTCTGGCGGCCGCATCCACCAGCGCGGATTCGATGTCCTTGCGATCCAGGCGGAAGATGGCAATCTCCACGGACTTCTTCGCCCGCTTGATCGCGGCAAGCAGGGGCGCGGCGCCGGCGGCAGGCTCGATGATGAGTCTCACAACGCCTCGAGTGCCAGAATCCGCTGGCGCATCGTTCGTGTCAGGACGTCGACGTCCCCGGCCCCATAGCCGGCGGCGCGGAAGCCGTCGCGGATCTGGCCGTCGGTGAGCTTCGACAGCCGCTGCCCCAGCCACTTCGCGTCGGCGCGCGGGACGTGTTTCGTGATCTCCTCCATCCGGGTCCGCTCGCGGTAGTTGGCCACCGCGAAGACCGACAGGAACATGGGCCGGCTGTTGAGCACGAAGTCCAGCAGGCCGGGCGTGTCCTTGGCGATGAACGTCGTTCGTGCGTATTCCCGGGGCTTGCCCTTGGATCGCGATCCTTTGGCGCCGGTTCTGCCGAACGTGGCGCCGGCGTCGCTGATCGCGTAGCGGCGCTCGCCGTCCACCACGTAGATGGCGTTGTTGACCGCCTTCAGGTCCCAGTTGTTCACGAGCGACATCATCACGCGCAGGCCGTTCAGCTCCCGCTGCCCGACAAACGGGTTGTCGAACCAATCCCAGTCCCCGAGCCTGGCGGCCGCCTCCCGCTTCCGTTCCAGCCGGACGCCGTGGACGATGCCGCCGGGGGACACCTGTTCCTGGCCGCGCCGCAGGGCCGGAAGGCCTTTCACCGTGAGTTCGGCCAGGTAGTAGTCGTCGTCGGTGAAATAGCCGGCCGCCCAGAGGAACCGAGTCGCCGCCGTTTCGGGTTGTGACTCCGGCCCGAGCTTGGCTTTCCACGTCACGCCCCGGTCGTCGACGACCTCGAACTTGGGGCTCGACGCGCCGGGGTCTTCCTTCACGAACGTGAACGTGCCCGTCGGACTGGGCGCGTTCGCCCGCCCGCCGGACCCGTACGTCAGGTCCAGAGACGCGGCGTCGCCCGGATCCCGCCAGATGCGGTCCGGTGTCGCGGCTGGCGCGGCCGCGACGGCAGCGGGGCCCGCGCGCTGCGCGGACAGGCCGGCGGGCCACGCCGCCACCACCAGCATCGACGTGACGCACAGCATCAGCGTGGTTGATCGCATGGTCGTTGTCCTTTGAAGCGTCCCAACCGCGGTCATTGCGGCACCGTCACTTGTTGATCGACGCCGATCGTGGCAGCGTCAGGGGATTGAAGTCTGTGCAGTTCCGCATACACGCCGTTGCGGGCCATGAGCGCGTCGTGTGTGCCCTGCTCGGCCAGGGCGCAGTCCTTGATGACGAAGATGACGTCGGCACGGCGGATCGTGCCGAGGCGATGAGCAATGACCACCGAGGTCCGTCCCTTCATCAGGCGGTCGAGGGCGTCCATGACCGCCCGCTCGGACACGGCGTCCAGGCCCGACGAGGGTTCGTCGAGAATCAGGATCGGGGTGTCGCGGATGACCGCGCGGGCAATCGCAATGCGCTGCCGCTGGCCGCCCGAGAGCGTCACGCCGCGTTCCCCGACCATCGTGTCGTAGCCGTCGGGCATCGCCTCGATGAACTCGTGGGCATTGGCCAGTTCGGCCGCGCGTCGGATCTCCCTGGGCGATGCGCCAGGCTTTCCGTAGGCGATGTTCTCCCAGATCGTCGTGCGGAACAGCAGCGTGTCCTGGAGGACGAAACTCATCTGATCGCGCAGCGACTTCAACTTGTAGCGCCGGATGTCCGACCCTTCAATGACCACGCGTCCGGAGGTGGGATCGTAGAAGCGCGGGATGAGGCTGACGACGGTCGTCTTCCCCGCCCCCGACGGACCGACAATCGCGGCCACCTGTCCGGCTTCGACCGTAAAGCTGACATCCGAGAGGATCGGCCGATCCGGCCCGTAGCCGAAACTGACCTTGTCGAACTCGATGCGGCCGCGAAACGCCGGGGCCCGACGCGCGCCCGGCGCGTTGCGCACCTGGCTTTCGATGTCGAGCACTTCCTGCAGGCGCTCGTACCCGACCATCGCCTTGGAGACGGTGTCCGTCATCTTGGACAGATCGCGCATGGGCTTGTACATCTTGCCCAGGTAGATGAGGAAGACGATCAGCACGCCGGCACTGAGTGCGCCGGCCATGGCGAGCCGCGCGCCGTACCACAGCACCAGGCAGGTGCCGGTCGCGACGATGACCTCCACCACCGGCGCCAGCCTGGCCTTGAGGGTCCTGGCCTCCAGGCCCGCCTCGACATTGGCCAGGCTCTCCGCCTCGAATCGCGTCTGTTCGTAGTCCTCCCGCGCGAACGCCTTGACCACGCGGATGGACGTCAGCACTTCCTCCACGACGGAGAGCAGTTCGCCCTCCTGCTTGCGCACGGCCCGCGAGGCCTTCTTGATGCGCCCCGTGTATCGGTACACGACGGCGAAGAGCACGGGCATCACCGACAGGGCGATCAGCGTGAAGCGCACGTTGAGGTAGAACATCACCCCGATCATGCCGGCCAGGGTCATCAGGCTGACGAGCATCCCGAGCAGCGCGGACTCGATGAAGCTCTGAATGACTTCGATGTCGCTCGTCACCCGCGTGATCATGTCGCCGGTCCGGGCCTTGTCGTGGTCGGCGAGCGAGAGCCGCTGAATGTGGTGGTAGACGGTCCGGCGCAAGTCGTGGCCGACCCACTGGCTCACGCTGGTGGTCAGGTACTTGTCGAAGTACGCGCTGACGGCGCCCACCACGGCGATGCCCGCCACGGCGGCCACGGCGAAGTTCAGCACCGCATGGGGGTCCTGGCCGAAGACCCCGGTGACAAGTCGGCCCAGGGTCCCGGGGAGCGGCTTCGCCTGCAGGATGTTGTCGACGACGATCTTGATGGGCCAGGGCTCGAGAATGCCGGTGAGCGTTTCGCCGAGGACGGCGACTAGCGCAAGCGTCAGCGCCTTCCAGTGAGGCCGGACGAGACCGGCGATGCTCAGCACCAGGGGGGGAGGCCTGGACGGCGGCGGAACGGCGGCGCTATGGATCACAGACACGTTTCACCTGTCGGGCATCGGAGTGCCGCCTCGCGCTGCAGTACTGGGAGCCCCGGACGATGGTAGGCCGATGCCGCGTCGCGGCGATGTTCACTTCGGCACACAGGCGCACCGTGACCGGATTTTCGGCGCACGGCGACGCGGAGCGCCTGCGGTGTGCACTCCGGCACAGACGCCGTCGGTCACCTGCGCGTAGGCTGATTCCCAGACCCAGCCCGTCGGTCCCGTGCCACTCCGGCACGGGCCGTCGGGGGCGGGTCATAGAGGTAGACACATGTTCCGATCAGTTGTCGCCGTCTTCGTCGTCTGCGGCGTGGCCGCCCTCGGCGCTCAGAACGCTCCGAACAAGGAGCAGAAGAGCCTCGAAAACTGCGGCGTCGTGATGGAGGAGGTCCTCGGCATCCCCGAGAACATCCCCCAGGACCTCCTTGCGAAGGCCGAGTGCGTGATCGTCATTCCGTCGATGATCAAGGTTGCGGTCGTGGTGGGCGGCAGTTCCGGCCGAGGGGCGATGGTGTGCCGGACGGGCAAGTTGTTCGACGGGGCATGGGGCGCGCCGGCCATGTATGCGATCGAAGGCGGCAGTTTCGGACTCCAGCTCGGCGCCGAGGCCACTGACCTCGTGCTCCTGGTCATGAATCCGAAGGGTGCGAACGCCCTGCTGAGCACGAAGGTCAAGCTCGGGGGGAACGCCTCGGCGGCCGCCGGGCCCAAGGGTCGCTCCATGGAAGCGTCGACCGACGCCTCGATGCGCGCGGAGTTCCTCAGTTACTCCAGGTCGCGCGGCCTGTTTGCCGGCGTGTCGCTGTCGGGCAGTTCGCTGCGCCCCGACAACGACGCCAGCGCGGAGGTGTACGGGCGCCCGATCACAGCGCGCGGCATCGTCACCGGAACGTCCACCGCGATCCCCGAGTCGGGCCATCGTCTCGTGGACGTGCTGCAGAAGAACGCGCCGAACAACCTGTCGGCGCCCTTGCTGACGACTCGCTGACGCGGTACGCGCAAAGGCACGGGGCGTCGGTCCCCGTGCCTGAGAATCGTGAAGAGCCTGGCGCCGGCTCCTGTCGATGGAGCCGGCGCAGTAGCCGCCGGACGCCGTAGCCTGCCGTGGTCCGGTTACAGCCGGACCGCCCGCTTCCCTTCATCCAGCCACACGAGCCCGTGCCGCCAGGCCACCGACAGCGCGGCGACCACGGGAATCGACAGGAAGATGCCGGCAATGCCGCCCAGTTCGACGCCGGCCAGCACGGCGACGATGACTGCCAGCGGGTGCATGTGGATGCGTTGTCCGATGAGGCGTGGATAGATCACGTAGTCCTCAATCACGCGGATGACGAGGAGGAAACCGATGGTCCAGAGGAAAAGCAGAGGCCCTTGCCATGCCGAGATGGCACCGGCGATCGCGGCCACCGCCAACGGACCGACCAGCGGAATGAACTCCAGGGCGCCGGCGAGCACGCCGAGCAGGGCGGCGTAGGGCACGCCAAGCGCGGCGAACCCCAGGCCGCAGACGGTGCCGACCAGCAGGCACGCCAGCAGCTGCGCGCGGATGTAGGCGGCCAGCGTCGTGTGCAGCTCTTCGAACAGCCGGTATCCTCGGCCGCGCAGGCGTTCGGGAAGCGTATCGAGGGCGGACTGCCTGAAACTCTCGACGTCCTTCAGCAGGAAGAACGACAGCACGGGAATCAGCATCAGCCAGGGCAGGTACCCGAGGATGCCGAAGCCTGCGACGAGCGACTGGCGCACCTCTTCGACGCCGCGATCGCCTGCGTCGATCACGGACTGGTCGATGCGCCGCCGCACTTCGATCGGCAGGCGCAGGCGTTCATAGGCCCGCTGCCAGCCCGCCTCCCACGTCCGGAGCGACTGGGAGTAGGCCGGCACCTGCGCCACGGCCTCGCCGAATTGCTGCGAGACTGTCGGCAGCAGCATCGCGGCGCCCGCCCACGTGGCCCCCGACACGGCCAGATAGACGAGGCCGATGGCCAGACCCCGTGACAGACGGGCCGGGATTCTGGCGGCGCGCAGCGGGCGCTCGGCGGCCGCGACGAGGGGGGCGATCAGGTACGCGAAGAACATCGCCAGCACGAGCAGGAGCGCGACGCGTTCCAACCAGTACAGCATCAGCCCGCCGACGGCCACTGCGATGACGATCAGCACGAGCCTGGTCATGGTGGTGGGCATCTCGATGGTGAACGGTACGTCCCCCTCCGCGCTACTTCTTCGCGGTGACGAGCAGGCCTGCGCCTACGACCGCGAGCGCCACGCCGGCCCACAGCGGGACGTTGACGCGCTGTTTCTCGCTGACGGAGATCTTCAGAGGGCCGATGTTGGCGTCGTGGGTCTCCTTGGTGTAGCTGAACCCGCCGTACGCCAGGGCCAGTATCCCGGCAGCCAGAATCACAATCGCGATCGTTCGCATGTCATCTCCTACGCCGCGCATCGCGGCTGTTGCCCGTGCTTTGTCCGTCCCGCCGTTATCTCCGCCGATCGAACAGATGGATGACCGCCACGACGATGGCGGCGCCGATGATCGACCAGAGCACGGGGTAGGCGTGCCCGGCGATGTTGACCATGAAGGGCTCGGTCAGCCCGAGCTTCGTCGCAACCCAGGGCCCGACGAGCGCGCCGATGAACCCGAGCGCGGTGGACACGATGATGCCGCCCCGGATGTCGCCGGCGATGGCGCGGCCGACGGCCCCGCACACCGCCGCGATGACGAGGAGCAGGATGAGACCCGGCAATGTGAACGTCATGACCCGTCGTCCTTTCGTCTGCCTGAGTGCGCGCCGAGTGGCGGGCGGGCGATCATCCCCGAATCGCTGGCCCGCTTCGTTAGCTCATGGGGTTCTGTCGGTCCGTGAACCGACCGCCGTCCTCTGATGGGCACCACGGTAACAGCCCCGTCGTCGGCTGTCTGTGCAAGACGGCACACTGGCGACCGCGCAGCGCCCGTGTTCAACAGTGAACAGACGCCCGCCGTCCAACGCGGCATGCTGGAGTCTGTCGAACCAGGAGGACGATGCCATGCGCTCGCGTCGGAGATGACCGCCTCTCGCCGCCGCACGCATGCACACGGCCTCCACAGAACACCGAGACCAACCATGATGGAACACTGCACGACACTCGCTATTGCTCTCGCGCTCGTGATTACCGGTGCCGGCTGCACCCATCGCGCCGACGTTGAGAAGGTGCCGGTGGGCACCAAGGTCGAGCTGACACGCCAGGATGGAGGCGTCATACGCGGCACGCTCGCCGCGCGCGACGACACCACCGTGAGGCTCGACGCGGGCACCACGAGCCGTTCGGTCCCGCGCGATCAGATCGCCGACGTGCAGCTGGTCAGCGATACGCCGACCGTGCTCCCGGCGATCGCGAAGTTCCGCGAGTACACGATCCCGGCGGGCACCAGGCTGGCGATCCGGCTGGAATCCGCCGTCGACTCGGAATCGAGTCGGGTTGGAGACGCAGTCCAGGCGGCCCTCACCCATGCCGTGGTCGTCGACGGCATCGAGGTGCTCCCGGCCGGCACCATCGTCACGGGCGAGGTCTCGGCGGTCAGGGCGGCCCCGAAGGTGAATGGCCGCGCCAGCCTCGCGCTCGTCTTCAATGGCATCACGCTGGCGGGACCGGATGGCCAGTATCCGATCGCGGCACGCGTGGCGCAGATCGCGCCCACGACGAGAAAGAAGGACTTCGCCACGGTGGCCATCCCGGCAGCGGGCGGTGCGATTATCGGGGCACTGTTCGGCGGGAAGAAGGGCGCCGGGATCGGCACGGCCGTCGGTGGCGGCGCCGGTGCCGCCGTGGTGCTGTCCACTGAAGGGCCCGAGGTCCGGATGCCGCGCGGCACCGTGCTGTCGCTGGCCCTCGAGCAGGCCGTCGAGGTGCGCGTGCCCCTCAACAGGAGGTAGCCGCGCGATCCTCGGGGAGACAATCCCCGAGGATCGCACCCGGGCTTACCGCTTCACGGCCTTGGCGACCTTGTCCACCGTGTCAGCGACGGCGTGACGCACGTTGCCCTTCGCCTCCTGGAACTTCCCCTTGGCCTCGTCCACCAGGCCCTCGGTCCGCAGGTGCTTGTCGCCGGTCAGATCGCCGACCGCCTGCTTGACCCGCCCCTTGGCCTGCTCGAACTTCCCGTTGCGTTCGTCCTTGTTCAACATGCGTGGTCTCCTGTGATGACGTGTACGTGCGTGTCGTCGATGGCAGACCGCGTCGCCCCGCCTCGTCGTGATGCACGGGGAGCGGATGCCTGGCGTCGGTCAGCGCTGCCCGCCGGACGTCCCGCGAAGCCTCCCCGAAGCCACCGAGGTGAAGGTCACCTCCGTGCCCCGCGGCAGGTCGAGTCGGTCCCGCCCCTCGATCATCACCGTGCCCGCGCCGCCTCCCGCGCCGATGGCCGCGCCAATCGCGGCGCCCTTGCCGCCGTCGGCCACGGCCCCGATGATGGCGCCAATCGCGGCGCCGATCGCGCTGCGTTCAATCGCCTTCTGCGACTGGCTGTCCTGGCTGTCGATGGTGCCTGCGCGATCCACCCGAAGGCGATCGCCATTGGGGGTGCGCACATCTTCGATCAGGCCGTCGAACTCGTACGAGCGCCCGTCGCGCAGGCGGATGCTGTCCAGGTTCATCGTCAGGCCCGCCCGGCCCGTCATCCGCCCCGAGTCGGTGAAGGTGGACACGGATCCCTGGATGACGGCGCCTTCGAAGCGTGACGGGCTGCGGGCGGTCATCGAGAAGCGATCGCCCTCACGCGCGCTGGCGGATCCCAGCGCGCTGTCCAGCACGGCCACGAACGTCGTGCCGTCCGGCACCGCCACCCCGCCGCCGGCCGGCCTCGTGCCGTAGGGAGCCCGATCGCTTCCGCCCTCGATGTCCCACCGGGGCTGGTCCGAGATCCGCCGGTAGAGGCTTCGGACCGTCACAGGACGAGCGAGACGCTCGTCATCGATCGTGAGTGCCATCTGCAGGCCCCCGCCGTTCCCCGTCGGTTCGTAGGTCGCGGTGTACGCGCTGCCACGATGGCCCGTTGTCGCCACGACCAGCCGGTCCCCCGTGAGCGTGGCGCGGGTCGTCATGGTCCGATCCGCAGCCCATTGCTCTCGGCGGTCGACGCCGTTGGTCTCGATGGCCACCCGCTGCCCGCGCGTGGACGCCATGGTCACGCTTGCGTTGCGACGCTCGAGCGCGATCTGGTCTGGCGCCTCGAGCCGCCCCAGGAGGCTCTGATAGGTCCGCTGCTGCTGTCCGGGCGGCACGCTACGAACGGCGAGTTCAGCCGCGCGCCGGGGATCGTCGCTACGGACTGGGTCGAGTTGGTACGTGCCCGTGAGGCGATCGGAGATTCTGATGGCGGGCCACCCGGTCGTGTAGCCGGGAGGGTTCCAGTTCCATGCGACGTTGAACCCGCGGGCGAGCACGTCGAGGTCCGCACTGAGCGTCGACCACTGCTGTTCCGCCTGCGGACTCCACTCGTAACGCTGCATGACACTGTCGATGCTCGTCCCGCGTCGGAGCACGTTCTCGACGTCGGGCACGCCCGCTTGGCGACGGTTCGCGAGGTCACGCAACCGGCGAGTGGCCTCCAGGAAGTCCGTGACGGACTGGTTGACGTCGGCGTTCCAGCGCTGGTCCCCGATCCGGCTGCGATTGACCGACTGGCCGAGGCTGGCGCGGAACGTGTTCGCCCCGCTGTCGATGCGACCTGCCAGGTCCCGCAACTGCTGATCGTTCATGCGGCCGGTGTCGCGCTGCTGGGGCGCGGCGGTCACGCCTGTGCCGGCCAGGCACACCCCGACGACTGCGAAGACGACTGCGCGTGCAATGCCTCTCATCTACCGTTCCTCCATGTACGACGAGGCCGCCACGGCGATCCCGTCACCGACGAGAGCCTACCAGCCTGGCCGCCGGGCGTCTGTGCAAGACGGCACACTCCGGGCTCGGCGCCCGCTCGCGCAAGCCCGGCGCGACGGGCGCGGCCGGGACATGGCGGTGTGCGCAACTGCACAGACATCCGCGGGCATTGGCCCTACGCTCGTTGGCAGGGGTGACGGGTCGGCCGGATCCGCGAGGGGGACGCCAGACGAGCCCGCCCACAGACAGGAGTGTTCTCAATGCTGTATACGCTGGCCGTCATTCTCCTCGTCGCGTGGTTGCTCGGCCTGGTCGGCACCTACACCATCGGCGCATTCGTGCATGTGCTGCTGGTCGTGGCCATCGTGCTGTTCCTCGTCGGGCTGGTGAGCGGCCGTCGCTCGGTCGCCTAGTGCCGCGAGTCACGCGTCGGCGGGGCGGCGCGTGACTCGTGCGTGTGAACTCCACTCGCTGATGAAGCCTATCGAGAGGTGTGCCATGAAGATGAATGTGCTCACTCGCACGATCGCCGCCGCGGGTATCAGTGCGATCGCACTGGTCGGCGTGAACCTGACGCTGGCCGCGCAGGCGCCGTCGCAGCCGGATCAGACACAGCAGGACGGCCAGAAGGACAAGAAGGACCAGAAGGCGAAGCCGGCGCAGGGCAAGTCGCAGCAGGCGCCGGGACAGCAGAAGCGCCTGCCGCCCCAGGAGCAGCAGGCCCGGGTCCAGCAGCAGGAACAGCGCACGGCGCAGTACCGGCAGCACCTGGACGAACAGCAGCGCATCGCCGAGCAGCAATCCGCGCGGTTGCAGCAGCAGAAGCGCCGGTCGCAGGTCACGTTCCAGCAACAGTACGCGGCCGGCCTGCACGATCAGCAGGTCCGCATCCAGACCCAGGGCCGGTACAACTACGACAGCGACCCGTATTTCTACACGCCTTCCACGTATCGATACGCCCGCTCAGGCCGCTACTACGAGACCAATCAGTACGGCGCCGACATGCTCCGGCACGCCGTGAACTCCGGCTACGACCAGGGCGTCCGCGCGGGGCTGGCCGACCGGCAGGATCGCTGGGCATCCAATTACCAGAGCTCCTACGCCTACCAGGATGCGAATTACGGGTACAACGGCCTCTACATCGATCGGTTGGACTACAACGCCTACTTCCGTGAAGGCTTCCGACGCGGCTATCAGGACGGGTACAACAGCCGCTACACCTACGGCACCTACGCCAACGGACACGGCACGCTGCTGGGCGCCATCATGGCGACCATCATCAACTTCGAGTCGATCCGCTAGCGGGCGAGCCAAGACCGATGGAGCGGGCTGTCCCGCTCCCGGGCGCGCCTGACCCCGGCGTGCCAGGGAGTGCGGACGCGGCCCGCTCCACCGCGTCGCCGTCGGCCCCATGCGCATGTCGTTCCCGCCTCGCATCCCGCGCCCCGCACTTCCCGTCGCCGACGGGACACCCGACTTACGCCAACTGGTCGAGACGGCGCGCGCCGATGCCGATGCCGTCCTCATCACGCTCGCCACCCGGCCGGGCGGGCTGAGCGCGGCCGAGGCGGCAGCCCGGATGCGGCAGTTTGGGCCCAACGACATCGCACGCGACGAGCGCCAGTCGGCCGTCAGGC
>Ga0315271_10001176_pt1 | contig 15674 bp, 9 predicted proteins | sample C3_top_MG_FD_204664 | JGI IMG/M metagenome (GOLD analysis project Ga0315271, IMG submission 204664) | Sediment microbial communities from Yellowstone Lake, YNP, Wyoming, USA - C3_top | ecosystem: Environmental > Aquatic > Freshwater > Lake > Sediment | place: USA: Wyoming | collected 2017-08-01 | reverse complement strand
GTACGCGCGTGTCTGGTTCCTGGTGAAGAGCCAGACCAGCCAGGTCAACCTGCTCAGGATGCGCGACACGACGCCGACGCCCCTCACGCCGATCTCGAGCTACGTCTACATCGAGGACACCGGCCAGCTGGGCTTCCACAACGACGCCACCGGCACGAGCACCCTGAGCGCTACGATCCCCAGCCCGGGCTGGCACGCCGTCGAACTCCACATCCTGCCCGGCGCCAGCGGCGCGGTCGACGTCTGGCTGGACAACGTGCGGATCGCGGACCTGTCTGGCACCGGGTTGAACACCGGGTCCAACCCGATCGGTGCCTTCCAGATCGGCGAGGCCCAGACGACCAGCCAGGTCTATGACGTCGTGTTCGACGACGCGGCCTTCGGGACCGCCCGCCTTGGGCCGGTGGCGGACACGCCGCCGTCCGTTCCGACCGGGCTCACGGCCACGGCTACGTCACCGTTCTCGGTGAACCTGACCTGGACCGGTTCGAGTGACGACCTCAGGATCGTCGGTTACGACGTCTTCCGTGGGGGCGTGCTCGTCGGCAGCGTCGGCGCGGCCACGCTTGCCTACTCGGACACGACCGCCCTGGCGTCCACGGCGTACAGCTACACCGTTCGGGCCCGGGATACCTCCAACAACCCGTCCGCGCAAAGCGCGCCGGCTTCAGCGACGACGCCCGCTGCACCCGCGCCGGTCTTCGCCGACGGCTTCGAAGCCGGCGACATGACCGCCTGGACGACCAGCGCCGGGCTGCTCGTGCAGGGCGCCACCGTCCGGAACGGCAGTTACGCGGCTCAGGGCGTGGGCCCCGCCAACGCGAGAAAGACGCTTCCTGCCACGTACGCCGATACGTATACGCGCGTCGGGTTCCTCGTGAACGCCGGCGGGACCCAGGCGAGCCTGATCCGGCTGCGCGACGCGGCCGGCGCCTCGGTCGGTTATGCGTTCCTGTCAAGCACCGGCCGGATCGGATTCCGGAACGACTTCCTCGGCATCAACGCGACCAGCTACACGAGCCTGACCGGGCCCAGCGCAGGCTGGCACGCACTCGAGCTCCATCTTGGTGTCGCGGGGGCCTCCTCGCCGATGCAGGTCTGGCTCGACGGTGCCCTCGTGGCCGGCCTGCCGTCCACGGTTGACCTCGGAGCAGCGGGCGCCATCGGCCAGTTCCAGATCGGGGACACGGTCGGCGGCACCAACGACATCGCTTACGACGACGCCGCCTTCGGGACCGCTCGCCTGGGCCCAACGGGTGACACCGTTGCACCAACCGTACCGGCGAACCTGTCGGCCACCCCGGCCCCCTTCTCCGTCCCGCTGAACTGGGATCCATCGACCGACAACGTCGCCGTCGCCGGCTACGACGTCTACCGTGGCGGAACCCTGCTGGCCAGCCTCGTCACCTCGACGAGCTACACGGACACGACCGTCCTGGCATCGACCGGCTACACGTACGCGGTGCGCGCCAAGGATACCTCTGGCAACCCGTCCGCAACGACCACAGCGCTCTCCGTCACCACGCCTGCTCCACTTCCGCCGGTCTTCGCCGACGGCTTCGAGTCGGGCGACCTCAGCGTCTGGACGACCTTCAGCACGAGTAGCACCTTGGCCGTCCGACCGGGCGACGTCAGTAGCGGCCTCTACGCCGCCGAGGGCAACACGAGCACCGGCGCGTTCGCAAAGAAGACGCTCGGCACCACGTACACCGACGCCTACGCACGGGTCGGCTTCGAGGTCAAGAGCCTTGGCGCGAACGATGTGACGCTGCTTCGTCTGCGACCCGCACCTCTTACCTCGGTTGGCTACGTCTATGTCACGACCCAAGGCAAACTCGCCTTCCGCGCAGACGCCGCAACGTCAGGCAAGGCCAGCGCCACGACCGTCGGTCTAGGCTGGCATACCGTAGAGATGCATCTGCTCGTCAACGGGTCATCGAGCACGGTCGAGGTCTGGCTCGACGGTATTCTCGTCAGCGACCTGTCCAGCACCGGCGTTAACCTGGGCACGAACCCTGTCGCGGGCCTTCAGATCGGTGACACCGGTGGCACCTACGACATCGTGTTCGACGACGTCGCCTTTGGGACGACGCGTCTCGGACCGACGCCCGACAGCCCGCCGGCTGCCCCCGCGACCCTCGCCGCGACCACGCCTTCGCCATACTCGGTGGCTCTGACCTGGGCCACCTCGAGCGACGATCTCGGGATCGCCGGCTACGACGTCTTCCGTGAGGGGAGCCCACTCACCTCCACGACCGGAGTCGGGACCACCTTCACGGACGCGACGGCTGTCCCCAACACCCTGTACACCTACAAGGTCAGGGCTCGCGACACCTCCGGCAACCGGTCGGCGTTCAGCCCGGACGCCTCCGCGACAACGCCGGCCGACAACCCACCGACCGTCCCGACGAACCTCGCCTGGACCGCCCCGTCACGCACGTCCGTGGCCCTGACCTGGACAGCCTCCAGCGATGACGTCGGCGTGGCCGGCTACGACGTTTGGCGCGACGGCGCGGCCCTGGTGACCCTTGGTAACGTCACGACCTACACCGACTCGACCGTGACCGCCGGCACGACCCACACGTACGCGGTCCTGGCCAGGGACGGGTTCGCTCACAGCTCAGGGTTGAGCGCGTCCGTTTCCGCGACGACACCACTGGACAGCCCGCCGACCGTTCCGGGGAATGTCGCGGCGAGCGCTTCGACCCCATACGCAGTCAGCGTCACCTGGGACGTCTCCACGGACCCCGACGGCACCGTTGCCGACTACGACGTGTATCGCGAAGGGGTGAAGATCGCCGGTCATGTGACCGCCCTGAGCTACGCCGACGTCGCCGTCAGCGGCGGTGCGACCTACGCATACACGATCCTGGCCCGCGACAACGCCGGCAACGTCTCGGCGCTCAGCACGCCGCCGGCATCGGTCACCCTCCCAGCGGCGCCAACTCCGACGTTCGCCAGTGGGTTCGAGGCAACTGATCCAGCCTGGACGACAAACACCCTGGCCCTAGAGTCGACCACGACCCACAGCGGCCTGGTCGCTGCGGAGGCGAGCCTAACCAACGCAGCGGGCTTGTCCGCCAGGAAGACGCTGGCGGGGGCGCCCACGGACGTCTACTCCCGCGTCTGGTTCTACGTCAAGAGTCAGGGGACGAACGCGACGCTGCTCGGCTTCCGCTCAGGCGGCTCACTCGTCGCCTCCGTATACCTCGGGACCAACAACAAGTTCGGGGTGATCGGGCTGGTGAGCACCACGGCCCTCCCTAGTGCGACCGCCCCCAGCCAGAACGCCTGGCATGCCCTCGAATTCCACGTCTCGTTTGGTTCGTCGACGACCACGCAAGTCTGGCTCGACGGTGTCCCCGTCACCGACCTCTCAGGAACGATCGTCACCACGGGAATCACATCCACCGATACGTTCCAGGTCGGTGATACCACGACCTCACTCACCCGGACCTACGACATCGTGTACGACGACGCGGCCTTCGGGACGAGCCGTCTGGGCCAGTAAGCGACCGCGGAACCCATCGGCCACTCGGGCCCGGCTGACGCTCGCGCGGACGCTTGGCATTGAGAAGTTAACCCAAGTAGGTACATCGGCGTAGTGGACGGCACCGTGGACTTGGTGCAGTATCCCCCGTCAGAGGCCGGCGGCGCGCCACCCACCAGGGTGCGGTCCGATCCGGTCGGTGCGGATCAGGGCTATGTACGTGGACTGGAACCTGTCCAGTCCAAGCATCCGGCCTGATCATGACCCGGGGAGTCACCGGACGTGAGCAAGCGGAACGACCAGCAGATCGAGGTCAGTCTCGAGGCCGCCTTCGATCGCTATAACCGCGCGGTCATCATGGGCATGGAGCCGACGTCCGTGCTCTTCATCGAGGCGCTCGAAGCCGAGGGGCTGCGCCTGTCACTCGCGGCGTCTGAAGCCCCGGAGTCCAGGGAGCCGGCGCAAGTCGGTTCGGTCCCCGTCGCCCGGCGTGCAGGGCGCCTCGTCCCCCGCCGCGCCCGAGCCCTCTTTTAGGCGAGCCCTTCTCTAGGCGAGCCCTCGGCTAGGGAGGCGAGCGCCAGTCACGGGCGGTAGCCGGATCAGGCCACTGCGGGACCGGCGGGCCAGGATCATCCGGGCCATCCATCGGATCGTCCGGGCCATCCGTCGAGACGCGTCGGCGGCGAAGCACGTGCGGCCGTCCGATGACGATCAGGCCCACGACGAGGGCAAGCCCGACGCCGACAACGAGGCCGATGTCCAGCGCGCTGATGATCAGGACGTCCACACCCTGGTCGCGGGACAGCACCACGGGCGTGGTGATCGGGATCCCGAAACCTCCGCCGGGGACGACGCGGTATTCGCCGCGAGGCAGCCGCATCGTCGCGCCCGCACCAGCATCCAGCTCGATCAGACTCATGCTGCCGTCCGTGTCCGTGACCGTGACCTGGGAGCCGAACGGCGTCTTGAGCAGGGCGTCCCTGCCCTGCACGACGAGATCGAACAGGAGCAGGCCGACCTTGACGGTCTTTGGGCTATCGGCGGCGAACCGCTGCTGACCACGGTTGACGACATTCAGCCCACCCAGGGGCACCGCCTCCACGCGGTATTCGACCGGAGAGGAAGCCAGGCCGGTGGTCAGGCGGTTGATCGCGTTGGAGCGAAGCCAGTTGGATCCGGTCCCGGTCAGCTCCTCCTCGTTCCCCGCCCCGTCCGTGACGCGGACGACGGGCACATCTGCCGCGGCGATGGGTGCGCCCCCCGGCGTGGCGAACTCGAACTGCACCGGGTGGAGGATCTGCAGGCCGACCGCGGCGTTCAACGTGTCCGGGATGCGGATCCTGCGGATGAGGTCCTTGGACCCATCGTCCCACCGAGCTAGGCGGACCTGCCGCGTGGCGTCGTCCGCCGGGAGAGCGAGGCGCAGGTCGACCTGGCCGACCTTCGTCATCTTCACGACGAGCCTGCCGTCCGGGCCGGTCTTCAGGATGGGTCCGCCACCGATACGCACGAGGGGGATCCCGGGCATCGCCGGGACGGTGGCGATCGTGAGTTGGACCGGCTTGACGGTGAAGACGGCCGTGTTGCTCGATGACGACCAGTACGTCGGCGTGCCGGCGAACGTGGCTGTCACCCGGTAGCGACCCGCCGACAGGTCGCGCGTGATCTCCGCCGTCGCCCACCCATCGGCACCCGTGGTGACCTGCTGGGTGACTTTCGCCCCGAGCTTCACGCTGACCAGCTGCCGGCGGAGCGGCCTGCCGCCCGAGGTGAGCCGGACGCGCACGACCGGGTGGGCTCCAAGTTCGACGGTTGCCGGGGCCTTCAGCACGAGCGCCGTCGGCAGCCTGTGGGACACCGCGGCCCGCACCTCGCCAGACGGGACCGCCAGGCCCACCAGGATCAGCACGGCCACCATCAGGATGACCGGCCCGAGTCCTCGGCCGGACAGACGCACGAGGCCGGACCCACGGACGCGGCCGATGGCGGTCAACGGGCGGTCCTGGGGTCCCGCGCGCGCGGTCAACGGGGCCTCGTAGAGCGCCGGGGGGAGTGCCGGGTAGCCCGCCGTCGCCGAACCGTGACGCCCGCACCGACCACACCGATCCCCCCGACGGCCAGGATCGCGAGCAGGCGGCCGGCGCCGGCGGACGCATCAACGCCGGCCGGGGCGCTGGAGTCGAAATCTTCGATCGCGGTGAGGTTCGTCTTGCGCAGTCCGGCCAGGACCTGCAACGAGCGATCGCCGTAGGTGTGGCTCGGCTCGATGTACGAGTTCTCGCTGAACTCGTTCCAGCTGATCAGGCCGACGGCGTCCGGCAACGAGTCGATCGCCGCCTGCAACTGCCGTTCGAGCATCTTCCCGTCCTGACGCTCCACGACCGTAGTATGGCCCAGAAGGCGGGCATCGAAGCCCGGGGCGGCCGGAGGGATCCAGAGGCCGCCGGCATCGTGGACGGCAGCGCCCATCGCATCCAGCTTGCCCTGGTAATCGGGGAACGTGTCCGGGTTGACCGACGACCAGTAGTAGGCGTCGCCGTCGACGAGCGGGGCAAGCCGCTCGAAGCCGCTCACGGATGGCTCGGAGGCGAGGATCTGCAGCCGATCACGCCGCGGACCGGTGACCGCGGCGACCTCTGCCTCGGTGAACCGCCAGGTCCCGGACCAGATCACGAGAGGCTTGCCGAAGAGGTCGAAGACGGGGTCGCCGGCGTAGTGGGACAGGAAGTAGTCGAGGTCCTCGGAGACCCGCGCGACGGGCAGCGGCTCGCGCGCGAAGTCCAGGCCCTGGTAGATGATCGAAAGCTTGAAGTCCTCCTCCCGGGCGACACGGATGAGCGCCTCGAGACGCCTGTCCAGGACGGTCGTGCTCTTCCAGCTGACGATGAAGCCGTCGATCCCGGCGGACTTCGCCCACGTGATGTGCTGGCGCATCACCGCTTCGTCGTCGCTGGAGTACGCGCCCAGGATGGGCAGGTCCTTCTTCGCCCGATCCCACGAACTCGGGTCGAACCAGATGTAGTAGTAGGCGAGCACGGGCACGGACGTGAGATCGATACGGGGCGCGGCCGTCGGCGAGCTCGTGACCGTCGGCGAGCCCACGGTCGTCGGCGCGGGTGACGAGGCGGGTGACGGGGCGGTCGGCGCGGGCGAGGCAGCGCCGGCGGCGACGAACGTGAGGACGCCGAGCGCCAGGAGGGCCGCTCGTGTCGTGGCCCGGATAGAGCTCGTCGTCCGCTCCATCATCAGCCCACCTTCGTCGCATGGTCCCGGCGCCGTGGTCGTCGAGACCGGAACGCGGCGACACCGATCAGCGCCAGGGCCGCCGTCAGCGCGATCCCGTACGCCAGGAAGATGATGGCGCGCTTCGGCTCGGCCCGCGTCGCACCGGTGTCGCGAGTGGAGGCCAGGAAGACCGGGGGTCGACCCGGGTTCACAAAATCGAAGGCGCCCGTGAACGTCTTCGCCGAGGCGTCGCGCGAGGCGAGCGGCTGGAGACCCCAGTTCTGTGTGATGAAGGCGATGATCGAGGTGAAGTCCAGCTGCGTGTCGTCGATGTAGCCGCGTCGCGCGTATGGACTCACCAGCAGCGCCGGAACCCGGAAACCGTAGCCATTGCCATCCACCTGTGGCGGCACGACATGGTCGTACCAGCCGCCCCACCCGTCGTTGGTCCAGAGCAGCATGGAGGTCGGCCAGGCGGTGCTCCGGGTGAGCGAGTTGATGAGGGACTGCCCAAGCTGATCAGCCGCCCGGATGCTCGTCGGGGTGGAGGCGCCACCTCCCGCCGGCACGATGTAGGAGACGGCCGGAAGCGTGCCCTTGTCCAGGTCGCGGTAGTACTGCGAGAGGTCCACGATGTGTCGGTTGAGCTTTGGGACGTCCAGGAAGCGGGCAAAGGCGAGGAGCGGCGCCCGCTGGACCTGGGCGGGACGGTCGATCATCGCCTGGCTGTTTCGGAAGGTGACCGTCCGGTCGTAGTTCTGGATGTAGAACTTCCAGTCGATCCCCGCCGCCTGCAGGCGGTCGAAGATGGTGGGGAGGTCGCCGAACCCCTCGGCCGGGATCACGTCCGCATCCGATCCGGCCGCACCTGACACCCAGTACATGTTGTTCTGGATGCTGCTGCCCCTGGCCGAGCTGAAGAACTTGTCGAACAGGACGTAGGCGTCCGCGACGTTCCACGCGTACGGCATGTCGCGCTCGTCGTAGTGGCCCATGACGAGCTGGGCATCGGCCCCCGCGGCGGCCTGCGCGTGGACGAAGCCATCCATCTTGCCGTTGTCGTACTGGGCGTCGAAGATCTCCCTCGACTGCGCGAACCTGGGAACCGTCCGATCGCCGACCCACGACGGCGGGACGCACCCTGCATCCGGCTTCGCGGGATCCTTGGGCATGCAGGTACCGCCCGGGATCCCGTCTGCGCCCGGGTACGTGCCGAAGAGGTTGTCGAAGGAATGGCTCTCGTCCATCAAGAAGATGGCGTGCTGGATCGGCGTCTGTGACGGCGGAGGCGACCCGTCTGCGGCGGCGCCCGGAGCAACCGCCAGCCAGAGGGTCAACGCACAGACGGCACCGACCCGAACCAGCCGGGCTGTCACCGGTGGACCTCGTAGACGACGATGGCATCGACCGGCGCGCTACTGTCCGGTCCCGGGACCGTTTCCGTGTGGACGACCCGTCCGTTGTAGCGCGCGACATAGTCGAGCAACTTGGCCTCGAAGTAGGTGGAGCGCGCCGCCGAGTATGAGTCCCAGACCACGTACTGCAGCTGGTTGGACCGGATCTGCAGGTCCGGGTTCGACAGGGCGTCATACGACGGGTTCCGCTTCAGCGGGTTGCGGCTGACCGACAACCCGTAGGCCTTCCGGTGCCCGTAGAACTGGACGATGTTCGCCATGGACGGGCCGATGGTCATGAGTTGCGCCCCTGACGGCGTGTTGTCCCGGATCCAGGTCCCGGCCTCCCGGCCTCCCGGGACGCCGCCGGCTCCCGCCAGCATCTGGGATGGGCTTGCCGGCTGGATCCGTGGCCAGGTCGCCGCGAACAGGGTCACGGCGACGAGGGCCGACACGATTACGACCCGCGCGGTGGGCCCGATCAAGACCCCGGGCACGCGAAGGCGATGGCGCAGGCCGTCCACCGCCAGCATCGCCCTGGCCCCCGCACCGTAGCTGGTGACCCGTCGGGCGATCCCGCCACTGAAGTCGTCCAGCCAGCCGGGGAAGTGCAGTCGCGAGATGGCGACGATCCCGCGTGCGGCGAGCAGCGCGAGCGGCGGTGCCGCCGGGAGCAGGTACTGGAACCCCTTGACCGGCCAGAGCTCGAAGAAGATGACGACCACCACGATCCACGCCAGGAGCAACCGCTCCCGCCAGTCGAGTCTCCGCCGCAGGAGCCACAGGCCGACGATCGCCGCGACGATGAGGAGTGGACCGACGGCCGGCGGGACGATCTGGAGGTAGAAGGCCGCGTCATGGTTCGGCCGCCGGAAGAGCTGCCAGATGAGGTACTGCTGCGCAGTGGAACCCCCGCCGGCTCCCGCGAGGATCAAGGCGAGCGGAAACGCCGCGATCACGCCGACGAACACGAGCCCCGCGACGACCAGATCGCGGATCCTCACGGTGATCGTCGGCGCGAGCGCGAAGAAGGCGAAGATGGCACCCAGCAGGATCACCCCCGTCTCCTTCGACAGGAAGGTAAGGCCCATCGCGGCCCCCGAGGCGTACAACCACGTGCGCTCCCCGGTGACCGCGTACTTCGCCACGGTGTAGAGGGCCAGCGTCGCGAATAGCGTCATCGGGCCATCCAGCAGGACCTGCCGGGTGACGATCACGTGGTACGGCATGAGCGCCATGAGCAGCGCGGCGATCAACCCCACGGGACGGTCGTAGAGGAGCTTCCCCAGGCGGTACACGATGTACACCGTGAGGACACCCACCAGGGCGGCCGCGATCCGAGCGGTCAGGGTGCTGACGCCGGTCACGGCAAAGACGTCTGCCAGCGCGAACTGGAACAGCAGCGGGTGGGCCCGGAAGATCGGGAAGAAGGGCGTCAGATCCGGGTCGTTCGCGAGCGACGCCGCCTGACCAGAGTAGACGGCTTCATCGGTATTGAATCCGACGGCGTCGAGCTGCCACAGCCGCACGAACGCCGCGATGACGAGGATGCCCAGCGGAAGCAGCCACGAGATGTTCTCCGTCCAGCTCCGGCCCCGGATGGAGAGGCCGGCGAAGCGCGACCATGCGCCGGAGATGCGCGCCCAGAGAGAGGGGCCGGCCGGCTCCGGGACGGCGACGGCGACGGCCACTGCGAGCGCAGGCTTCGCCGGGGCCGCCCGTGCCAGCTCCGGGGCGACGATCTCCGCGGCGAGGGCTCTGTAGTCCTCGGCTCCGCTGCTCTGCGGAGCGTAGGTCGTGATGGGCAACCGGAACGACGGAGCCTCCGCCAGGCGAACGTTCTCTCGGATCTGGGTCTGCATGAACGAGTGTGGGAAACGGCGGGCCAGTCGCTCGACGACCATGCGGCTGTGCGTCGTGCGGCTGACCCGACAGGCGACCACGCCGGTGATCCTGAGTTTGGGGTTGAGCCGGCTCCGTGCACGCCCGATCGTCTCGATCATGCTGGAGAGGCCGGCCATGGCAAGCACGTGGGCTTCGACCGGCACGAGGACTTCCTCGCAGATCGTCAGTGGGGCGACGCCGAGATAGCCGAGTGACGGCGGGCAATCGACGAGCACGAAGTCCCAGAGCGGCGGAAGCCGCTCCATCGCCCGGATGAACCCGAGCGCCGTGTCGGTCTCCTCGTCTGGGCCAGAGACCACCAGTCCGGGTGAGGCCGGCACCAGTTGGACACCGGGAGCCGTCGTCTCGTACACGAGATGCGCGAGGTTCGCTCGCCCGCGGATCGCATCGATGACGCTGTGTTCCGGGTCGCGGACGCCCAGCCAGGCCGATGCGGAGCCCTGCGGGTCCATGTCGATCACGAGCACTCGATGGCCGGTCTCGGCCAGGGCCGCCGCCAGGTTCACCGTGGTGGTGGTCTTGGCGGTACCCCCCTTGTGATGCGCGACCGCTATGGTCCTCACGGCCGATCCTCGTCGCCATCCGGGTCGCGATCGTCGTCGCGTCGATCCGCGATGCCCCCCAGGAGCTGGTCGATGGCTCGGCGGAGGGCTCGCGGCGTGTTCCCCTGATCCAGAGGGTCGTCCCCGAACGCCAGCCGGCGGCGACCGCGCTGCGGCGGGACCGGGGCAGGTCCCTCGGGCCGGCGGTGGACCACGACGATCGGTGGTGGCGGAGGCGGCCCAGCCCGGCGCGCGGGCGCGGGTGCCGGACCCGCATCACCCTGCCCGGCGTCGGAAGTCGGCCCGTTGTCGGAAGACGGCCCGGCGGCCGTCCCTTCGTGCGGCGATTCCGCACGCAGCAGAAGACGGTCCCGGGATGTGGCGAGCAGCGTCAAGACGACAGCCGGGGCGGCGCGCGAACACGCTGCCAGCCGGCCGGCCAAGGCGCTGACGTGGGGCATGCGAAGCGATGGAACCCGGAGAACGCCGCCGGGGACGGCAGATGATGCCATGAGCCATCTAGTCTATCGGCGCACCTTACGATGGTCCTGTCACGAGCAAGGAACTGATGCGCCCGCGCACCACGTGCTACGACGTCCAGGCGCGGCTCCTCGGAGGGTCGACGAGATCCAGGTCCGCGATACTTCGTGGTGATGACCACCTCGCCCGCCGCCCTCCTACCCGTCCGAGTCGACGTCGCGGTCATCGGCGGCGGGATCCTTGGGCTCGCCGTCGCACGCGAGCTGCTCCGGCGACGACCGGACCTGCAGCTTGCGGTGCTGGAGCGCGAGGCCCGACTCGCAACCCACCAGACGGGCCACAACAGCGGGGTCGTGCACGCCGGGCTCTACTACGCGCCCGGGTCACTCAAGGCTCGCCTGTGCCGCCAGGGGCAGATCGCCCTGGGGCGGTATGCGGAAGAGCACGGCATCCCCTACGAGCGCTGCGGGAAGCTCGTCGTGGCGAGAGACGCGTCCGAACTCGGACCGCTCGAGGCGCTTCGAAAGAAGGCCGAGGCTAACGGTGTCCCGGGCCTGGAAGTGGTCGGTCCCGACCGAATCCGCGAGATCGAGCCGCACGTCGCAGCCATCCGCGGGCTGTCGAGCCCGGGCACCGGGATCATCGACTACGTGGCGGTCAGCCAGGCGTTCGCCGATGACGTCCGCGGATCTGGCGGGACGATCCACCTTGGCCACGAGGTTCGGTCGATCACAGAGACGCCCGAGGGGCTGATCCTGGGCTCGGATCACGGTGAGTTGCTGGCGAGCCGGGTCATCGCCTGCGCCGGCCTGTGGGCCGATCGGGTGGCGGCGTTGAGCGGGACGGCTGGCTCGGAGCGCATCATCCCGTTCCGCGGCGACTACTACTCGCTCACGCCGGATGCACGGTCGCTCGTGCGTGGCCTCATCTACCCGGTCCCGGACCCTCGATTCCCGTTCCTGGGCGTCCATTTCACGCGCCGCATCGACGGCGCGGTATGGGCCGGCCCCAATGCCGTCCTGGCCTTCGCCCGGACCGGTTATCGACGGCGGGACGTCAACGTCCGCGACCTGGCCGCGATCATGGGCAGTCGGGGGTTCCTCCGGCTGGCCGGCCGCTTCTGGCGCACCGGCGCCGCCGAGATGTGGCGCGACTGGTCCAGGGCCGCCTTCCTGGCCGAACTCCAGCGCTTCGTGCCCGAGTTGCGCGCCGACCAGATCACGTTCGGGCCGTCCGGCATCCGGGCGCAGGCAGTGGACCTGGATGGCCGCCTCGTGGACGACTTCCGGTTCCGCGGCACGGACCGGATCCTGCACGTGGTCAACGCGCCATCCCCGGCGGCCACGGCGTCGCTCGCCATCGGCGAGGAGGTCGCGAACCGCGCCGTCGAGCGCTTCGCACTGTAGGGCAAGGCCCAGCGACTCTGGCGACCGGCGGGCCTACGGCGCGTAGGTGACGCTGACGGCCAGGTAGTCCAGGGAGAAGTCGCGGAGCGCGTCCGTCGATGCATCGATGATGCGGACTCGGAAGAAGGTCGTGCCCGTCTCGGTGAGCAGCCAGGTGTGGCCCCATGTGTCGTTCGTGGCCCCGAAGATGTAGCTCGTCTCGGCGGCGACCGTGATCGGCTTGCTCTGGATCGTCGTCCAGTTCGTCCCGCCGTCCCACGACAGCTGGGCACACAGGTTGCTCGTCGTGGAGGTGACCGAATCGACCTTCAGGTCCGCCCTGACCTGGATGCCATCGATGTGCGCGACAGCCCCCGGCAGCCCGAACACGAACCCGTAGAACCGGTGTCGGTCCTTGGTGACATCCGGGACGGCCCCGACACCGCACGCAGCGGTGGTGCTCGTGCCGGTGTCCGTATCCACCGCATAGACATTGTTGTTGTTGCAGGCCGAAGCCGCGGCCGTCTGGTAGCCGTCGTTGTCGCCGGCATTGAGCGTGTCGGCCAGCGTCGTCACACAGGCCTTGAAGGTAGTGGACGTGGCGGTCACCACGGCGGTCGCCTGGTTGCTGTTGGCACTCGACCAGCTCTGGAAGGTCGTGCGCACGACGTAGAACCAGGTGCCCGCGCCCGGGCTATCGGTGGTGGTCGTGGCGGTCCCCGGCGTCACGCTCTTGACGAAGGTGTACCCGCTGCCGCTCGTTTTGGATTGGTAGACGTTGTAGCCCGTGGTCGTGGGGTTCGCAATGGCATAGGCGCTGGGCGTCCAGGTCAAGGTGGTCGTGGCGCCATTGGTCGCCGCCAGGCTCGTCGGTGGCGCCAGCGTGCCCGCCGCAAGGGATCCCGTCGTTGTCGCCGCGCTTGTCAAGACCGAGAGGGTCGTGGACGCGGGGAGACCAAGGGTCAGGAGCAGCGAGGCAACGGTCAGGACCGAGAGGCGGTGACGCACGGGCAGATCAGGCTCCAGGCTCGGGACGCCTCGACCTCTCGATCCCCCACCGACTTCGCCGTGCGCGGCGCTCGCGCGACGCCGCGACGACCTCCTTCACGGTCGCCCGCCCCAAGACCGGGGTCGCTGCGGCGGACGTCGCCGGCTCGGGCGCAGCGGCGACCGTCGGCCGCGCCCCGAGCGGCTCCAGCAGGACGCCAAGGAACAGCAGGCCGAGCCCGAATGAGATGACGAAGAGGACGCCGCTCACGGTCGAGTAGAGGGCCAGCAGGTATCCGGCATACGGGATCGACACGACCACGCGTCCCATGACAGCCGTGGCGGCGGTCAGGGACGGGTCCGCTGTCACGTTGGCATCGCCCTTCGTCTCCAGCCACAATCCCCCTTCGCGCTCAGCGAGACGGATGACGCGGTGAGTGAAGATCGCTCGGTCGGCACCGCTGCGCAGGCTGACGACGTCGCCCACGGCGAGGCTGGACGGAGGTACGGGATCCAGGACCACCGCAGCACCCATCGGGATCGACGTCTCCATCGACGGCCCGGCGACGACGAGCGTCGGGTGGCCGATGAGGGGGACGACCCGGCCGAGTACGAGGACCCCCAGCGACACCGCGACGAGTGCGAGCAGCAGCCCGTCGAGGAGTCGCCGGAGGACGGTGATCGCGCGGTTCGCGATCGTCATCGTGATCTCGGGTTACGGGTTGTTGGCAGTCTGTTCGGCGGCGAAGGTGAAGGTCGCGGCGGAGGCGATCCCCTGGAGGGCATCTCCGGTGGCCAGCGGCAGGCTGACGCGGAAGCACAGGATCTCGTTGGTGGCTCCTGCCAGCGTCCGGTCACCGGCCTGGGCACCCTGCAACGGGCTGCCGATAGCGGCCCCGTTGAGGACCGTGGCGGCAAGGACACTCGTCCCATCGAAGAGGGCGCAGCTCGTGCCGAGCGTCTTGACGGTCAGGGTCAGGGTCGTGCCCAGCGTATTGGTCGCCGTCGTGGTCATCGCATAGCGGAGGGAGGCCGTGCCCGTGTTGGCGATCGTCAGGGCCTGGGTGTTCGTGTCGCCGGGCATCATGCCCGCGACCGTGAATGCCACGGTCGGGCTGGAGGTGAGGACCACGGTCCCGGCCGCGAACGAGCCGGAGGACGCGGCGGTGCTGGTGAAGATGGCCAGTGAAAAGGCCCCGGTGCCCAGACACAGGACAGAGAGGCCCAGGAGTGCAGCGAGAAGCCGCCGGCGGCGGGCCCCGGCTGGGCGGACTGGCTGTGATGCGCGCTCGGTCTCGGACACGTCGATTCCCTCTCGATATGCGGTGGGTCGGCTTGGTTCCCCCGACGCAGATCGATGGGAAGTTGGGTCTCGCGGCCCCGGTCGCTTGCGTCTGGAGCGATTACACCAGCCTGGGCCGCGAGGGCGCTATGGGACGCAATGACATACGGGGCCGGTACCTTATTCTGGGACGCGGTGCGCCTGATGGGACGGGCGCCCGGAACGGCCTGCGGGGTCCGGGCGGTGTCAGGGCGGTGTCCGCCCGCGCCGGCCGATGGTCCGGGCCGTTACACCCTTGGTGCGGTGCCCGCTCAGAGCCCGTGAATCCGGCGATCGCTGGCCTCACGAGGCCTCCAGCGGTCGCGGTGCCCGCTCAGAGCCCGTGAATCCGGTCTTTCTGCCCACCAACCGGTTGTGATCCGGGCTCTGAGCAGAACACCGAGCGCGAAGCGGGCCGGAGCCACGCGTTCGTGCTCGATCCACGGGCTCTGAGCAGACTTGGGCGCGGTGTCGAGCGCGAATCGCCCGCCGGTGCTCGATTCACGTGCTCTGAGCAGACGCGGGCAGCTGACGAGGGCGCCGATCGGGATCTGGGCCGGCCGATTGGTCCCCGCCGTCAGCCCGCCGGCGGGTCTCCGCGACCACTCTGCGCGAGGCGCTCGTCGTAGCGTGCATCGCGCCAGGCCAGGGCGGCCTTCAGGCCATCGCGCTTGACGATGGCGTCCCACTCGCGCTGCTCGGGCGTGTCGGCCGCGTTGATGATGGCGCCCAGGTCCAGGCACGCCTCCACGGCCAGCCGGAAGCCGGCGGCATCCATCGCCCGGTTGAGCATCGCCTTGGTCGGCCCCATCACCTCTGCCGGGGTCCGGGCGAGTCGGTCGGCCAGCGCATCCACCTCCGCCTCGAGGCGCTCGGCCGGCACGACCCGATTGATCAGGCCGATCCGCTCCGCCTCAACGGCATCGATGAGGTCGCCGGTCAGGA
>Ga0315271_10001175_pt1 | contig 15684 bp, 16 predicted proteins | sample C3_top_MG_FD_204664 | JGI IMG/M metagenome (GOLD analysis project Ga0315271, IMG submission 204664) | Sediment microbial communities from Yellowstone Lake, YNP, Wyoming, USA - C3_top | ecosystem: Environmental > Aquatic > Freshwater > Lake > Sediment | place: USA: Wyoming | collected 2017-08-01 | reverse complement strand
CGTCTTGGCTTGCTGCTCCAGTTCGGTCACTCGCACTTGTAACGCGGCTTCCTCGCTGCCGGTCTGTGTTTTCGGGCTGGCGGGCAACGGGCTTTTCAGCCGCCGGTCTGCGTCGGTGTTGCCGCCGCCAGCCAGATTCACCTGTGCCAGGGCGTCGGGGCTGAGCGGTGATTCCGCGCTTTTGGCGTTGACCAGCACCACTTCCATCGGCAGGTTGGGATCCTCGAACAGGCGCGGATTGACCTGCACGAACTGGGTCGATAACACCATGCCATGCACTGCCGCCGACGCCAGCAGAGCCAATGCGATGCGGGTACCTTGTTTGGAGGGCTCGGCGAGAGAAACGGGCGGGGCAGACACCATGTGGACCAGAAGTGGGGATATCCGGATTCTACGGAACGGCAGCGCTGCTGTCAGGCGGCGGCGTCAAGGTTTCCAGCAGCTCGGCGTGAAAACCGATGTCGAGCAGGTCGATACTGGATATCGCCAGCCGCACTTTCGCGCCCGCCGCAACGCCCATCACCGATGGCGCGCGCGTCACCAGCGGCAGCGCGTCGAAGCGCACCAAGTCTTCGCGAATCACGCTGGCGGTGACTTCGCTGATGTTTTCCTGGATCAGCCAGCGCAGCATCCAGTAGCGTTCCAGCTTGCGCTGGAACTCGTTGTAGGCGTCGTAGGCCAGTTCGAATTCGCGCACCACCGAAAACAGTTGCTCGCTGCGCGGTGGGTACACCGGGTCGGTCTGCTGCACCAGCGCAATCAACTGGCGCTGGTTGACCAGATCGACGTAGCGCCGCAGCGGCGACGACGACCACGCGTACTGATCGACGCCGAGACCGACGTGGGGATCGGGTGAGGTGGTCATCCGCGTCTTGCCGCCCGCCTGCGCACGATAGATGCCAGGCACGCGGTTTTCCGCCAGCCAGCCGCCCCAATGCGCGTTGGCAAAAATCATCAGCTCCGACACCACCTTGTCGATCGGGCTGCCGCGTTTGCGCGGCACGATGCTGATGTGCTCGCCATCGAGCTTGAAGTTGTAATCGACGCGATCCACCGTATCGGCCTTGCCGCGTCCGGCTTCCAGCACGGCGGCGAAGTCGCGCAACCATTCCAGTTCGCGGCGATAGGGGTAATCGGGCACCGCCGGATTGCGCAGCGTGTCATCGTTGAACTGCACTTCCAGTGATTCGTGGCGCAGATTGGCGGCGATGTGCACCATTTCGAGTTTGGTCTCGGTGCCCAGCACGCGCAGATCGGACGCCACCTCCACATACAGCGACAAGGCCGGACAGTCGTGCGTCTCACCCAGGGTGTAATGGTGGATCAGCGCTTCCGGCAGCATGGTGATCTTGTCGCCAGGGTAGTACACGGTCGACAGCCGCTCGCGCGCCAACTGGTCGAGTTCCGAGCCGGGCGCGATGCCGAGCGCCGGCGCGGCGATGTGGATGCCGACACGGATGCTGCCGTCGTCACGCCACTCGACCGACAGCGCGTCGTCTATTTCGGTGGTCGCCTCGTCGTCCATGGAAAACGCACGCACTGCGCTTTTGGGCAATTCAGGCGGATCGAGGGGCTCGCTGACCGGGTTGAAGCCGGTGCCGCGCGGGAAGTATTCCAATAAGAAGGTCGCCAGATGGAAGTCGAGTGTCGACGGAATCGCCCCGCAGCGTTCGATCAGTCGTAACGGCGATAGCCCGCTGGCTGCCGCCGCGTCTTCCAGCGCCTTGTATTCCAGCGTGTTCTTGTCTGGCGCGATCAGGATGCGCGGGATCAGTGAAGCGTATTCAGCCGGCAAGCGGAAGGCGGCGAGTTCAGCCGCCAGATGCGCCTGCCGCTCCGCCACCAGCCGTTTTTTCTCCAGCCCGGCCTTGGCCGCCGCCAGCGTTTCGGCGGGCGCCGGACGGTAGCGTCCTTTGCCTTTTTTGTGGAAATAAATCGGCGACGTGTGCAGCTTCAGCAATAGCGCCAGCGACTCTGCCGGCTGCGGCGCATGGCCGTAGTATTCCTGCGTCAGCTGCTCGAATCCGAACTCGTCCAGCCCTGCCGCCTCCCACAAAAAATCGGCGTCGAGTTCCGCCGTCAGGGTTTCCGCCTCGCTCATCACCTCGGTCGGCGCGGGCGCAGCAAAGCGCAACAGGATGTTGGCCGTCTTGATCTTGCTGCGCTTGCCCGACGCGGTTTCCACCTGCGCCGTAGCGTCGGTTTCGGACAGGATGGAACCGGCCTTGAAATGGCCGTCTTCTTCAAAGATGAGGTGCATGAAAAATCAGAAATCCAGAATGGTTTGAAAGTGGCGTTCGAACCCGGCAAAGCCGTGGTCGCCACCGTCTTCGATGATCTGCGCGGCACCCGTGTAGTAGGCCACCGCGTCGTGGTAATCGAGCACTTCATCGCCGGTCTGCGCCAGCAGCAGATAGCGGGCGGGTTGGGTGATGGCGGGTACATCCAGTGCGGCAAGTTCGGCCAGATGAGACTCGGTGAGCACCCATTTCTCGCCGGTGTGCCAGTTGGTCTGGGTGCCGAGCGCGTCGCACAGCAGTTTGTGCGCATGCACCGCCGGGTTCACCAGCACCGCTTTCCAGCCGTGTTTTTCCGCCAGATAAGTCGCGTAGAAACCGCCCAGCGAGCTACCTACCAGGGTGATGGAACTGGCCCGACCGCGCGCCAGCGTCAATTCGATTTTGGTAATGGCTTCGCGCGGGCTGTTGGGCAGCGCCGGGCAATAGTACTCCGCCAGACGGCCGCTGCTCGCCATGTACTCACCCAGCTGTTTGGCCTTGCCGGATGCGGGGGAGGAGTTGAAACCGTGGAGATAAACAATCATCCCCGGATTTTACCGGGGCGGCAGGGATTACAGAAATTTGGGGGAAGTGGGGGCCGACACTTTTAATCAAGCCGTATTGAAGCGCAGCGTAACCGAGAACCCATGGCCGCCGTCTGCGCGCGGCAAGCCGTCACCCAGTTCGAGTTGCGCATGGGACAGCGCAGCGATGCGGGCGACGATAGACAGCCCCAGTCCGCAGCCTTCTGCTTCGACCTCGCCGCGCACAAAGCGCGCGCTCAACTGCGAGCGCAGGTCTGGCGCCACGCCGGGGCCATCGTCCACCACGCTGATGGTGCAGTCTGATCCGCTGCGCGCGAGACGTACTTCGATGCGTGCGCCTTCACCGGCATAGCGTAGCGCGTTGTCGACCAGATTGCGCAGCGCGATCCGCAGCCAGGCCGCCGTCACCGCGACCCTGCACCCCGGTGCCGAATCGACCATCAGGAATTGCGCCTGACGCTGCGCTTGCGGCAACAGGTCGGCGCACACCGCGGCGATGATTTCGGCCGGATCCAGTGGCGAGGGTGCGCTGCCCTGATTGACCGGGTCGACGCGCGCCAGCGTCAGCAATTGTTCGACCAGATGGGTCATCCGCTCCACGCCCGCGATCACTTGCCCCAGCGCGTGCTGCTGGCTGTCGGCCGTTTGCGCGCGTAGCGCCACCTGCGCCTGCACCTTCAATGCCGCCAGCGGCGTGCGCAGTTCGTGCGCGGCATCGGCGGTGAAGCGACGTTCATTTTCAAAGGCTTCGGTGACGCGTCGAATCAGCGCATTGAGCGCCGCACGCAGCGGCGCGATTTCACCCGGCAGGGCGGGCGATTCGTCGAGTGACGCCAAGGCCTGCGCGTCCAGCGAACCGACCTGTCGCGCCAGCGCATCCACCGGCCGCAAGCTGCGGCCGACACCCCACCATACTGCCAGCGCCATCAGCGGCAGCGCCAGCGCGGCGGGAATCAGCAGTGACAGGCCGATTTCACGGGCCAGCCCTTCGCGGGAGGCGTGCGCCTGACCCACCACCACCTGGTATTCCGCGTTGGCATCCTGCACCGCATAAAAGCGCCAGCGCGCGCCCTGGAACGGGTGTTCGCTGAATCCCAGCACCACGGCCGATTCAAATCCGCCGTGCCCGGTTGACGTGACCAGACGCTGCATCGGCCCGTGTTTGCGGTGCCACACTTCATATGCAATAGGCACCGGCTCGTGACGGCTGTACTCGTGCAGTTCTTCCACAAAATGCTCGACTTCGCCGCCCGCTACGATCGCCAGCAGGGTGTCGGCCACCTGGGTCAGTTGGGCGTCGAGCAACACGTCCGCTTCGTGCCGTGCCCGTTGATACACCACCAGCGCGGATAGCAGCCAGATCACCGCCACCGAGCTGGTCAGCAACCACACCAGTCGGCGACGCAGGGAATACGACACCGGTCGGCTCATGGCGTGGGCGCGCTCGCCGACGCCATGTAGCCGACGCCGCGCACGGTGCGGATCAGTTCGCTGCCGAGCTTGCGCCGCAGGTGATGGATGTGGACTTCAAGCGCGTTGCTGTCGACCGCGTCGTTCCAGGTGTAGAGCTGCTCTTCCAGCGTGCGTCGGGTCAGCACGCGATCGGCGTTTTGCAGCAGCAGATGCAGCAGATCGAATTCGCGCGGGGTCAGATCGACCAGTTGGCCGCCACGTGTCAGCGTGCGCGCCGCCGGGTTGAGTTCGATCTCACCCACGCTGAGCAGCGGCTCCGGGCGGCCGTGGGCACGCCGCACCAGCGCGCGCAGCCGCGCGGCAATCTCGTCCAGATCGAATGGTTTCAGCACGTAGTCGTCGGCGCCCAGATCGAGCCCGCGCACCTTGTCTTCCAGTTGGTCGCGCGCGGTGAGAATCAGCACCGGCGTCGCATCATGACGTGCGCGCAGCCATTGCAGCACCGACAGGCCATCGCGCTTCGGCAGCCCCAGATCAAGCACCACCGCGGCAAAGCTTTCGGTGGACAACGCAGCCACCGCGGCTTCGCCGTCGCGCAGCCAGTCGACAGCATAGCCCGCCTGCGTCAGCCCGGCCTGTAGGCCGTCGCCCAGCATCCGATCGTCTTCCACCAACAATATGCGCATGGCTACATTTCAATTATTTGGGAATCCTGACCGCGTCTTCGTTGAACACGCCCTGCTCCGCTTGCCGGTGGCAGGCCGCGCAGTTGGCGGCGGATCCCACCGCTTTGCGCGACCATACCGCGCGCGACACCTCGTCGTGCTTGCGCACAAACCAGCGGGTTTCGGTGATGCGCATAGGCGCATCCTTCGCTCCCATGCTCCGCATCACCCGATTGCCCATCTGGCTGCTACCGGCATCGGCGGCATTGGCCTCCAGGAAGCGCAGGATATCAGCCTGGGTTGCCGGATCAAGGCTGGCGTTTTCGCCGAAGTGCTGGTCGAGCCCGCCCATCACGCGCCGCCAGGATGCCTTTGGCAGGAAGGCCGGCGCATACGCGATATGGCAACTCGCGCATTCCTGTTGCCAGGCTTTGTGGGTCAGCCTGGGCAGCGTCTCGCCGCCGCCATCGCCGCGTGCCTCACCCGACGGCAGCGAAAATGCCAGCACGCTGATCACGCCGACCGTCATCAACACACCGATTCCACGCAATAGATAATTCATGGCTTGCTCCTTATTGAGTCTGGCTCAGCCAGGCGATGAAATCGCCTTTTTCCTGCGCGCTACATTCGCGTTGCAGGACATCCTGACAGTTGCGGCGAAACCATTTCTCGACCTTAGCTGCATCGGTGAAGCGTTCCGGATTCGCTATCGGCGCCATCGGCTCGATGCGTTTGCCGACGCGGCTGCGGCCGGCCTGTTTCGGGTTGGCGGTGTGACAAGCGGAGCAACTCACCGGCTGACCATCGCGCCCCGGATGTTCGGTACGGTAGAACGTTGCGCCGCGGGTGGCGGACAGGGCCGACACCGGGACGCCTGCCTCCTGTGCATAACGCGTCATCAGGCTGGCGGGGGTGTCAGCGGCGCCAGCCACGGCCGCGCTCATGCCCAGCGTCGCCAAGCCAATCAAGACGATGCGCTTAATCATGCTTCACCCCGCTTTCTACCTGGTGGTATTGCTTGCCGGTGATCATGCTCTGCGCCACCCGATCGCCGCGCAGCTGGTGAAACACCAGCGCCGTCAGATGCAGGCCGATAAAGCCGAGCATCAAGGTGAAGCCAACTTCGTGCGGCTCGCCCAGCACGTCCTCCAGCCACTTCGCGTTGCCCAGCCAACCGGCGAGCGGGCCAGACTGAAACTCGCTGGCGGCGAGCGCCAGCCCGGTGGCGACCATGAATGCCATCACGCCGTAGGCAAACAGATACCCCAGACTGGCGACAGCATCGTGTCCTGCACGATGCTTCGTGGGCAGGCGCCGTTTCTTGACGCTGTCCTTCCACACGGAGGGGTGCCACAGATCGCGCCAGCGCGCGCTGACAGGCCCCACCACGCCCCACAGCAGCCGCGTCAGCAAGCCCGCCGTCAAAACATAGCCGCTGAGAATATGCAGATTCCACAGCGTCTTTTCGAGAGGTTCGTGTTCAAACCAGTCGGCCAGCTGGCTGGTGGTGATCAGCGCCACAATCGCCAGGGCAATGACCCAGTGCAGCAATCGCAGCAAGGGGTCGAACACGCGATGCGGGTAGGTGGCGGAATGCGGCGTGGATGGATGCGGCATGACGGTCTCCTGAAATGAGGGATGTAACAGACTGTATACGCGCTGTCTTAGGGAAACCTTAAGGGGATATAGGCCGACTTGGTTCGGCCAGGAACTGACCGTCGTAGTGACCGGCTCGACTGTCGATTCCTCGGCCAAAACTGACATCGGACTGTGTTTGACAGGTTGAATTGGCAGTATGGCAAAAGGCAAGGCCAGACCCATGTTTTGGGGGCGACTGGGTGCTACAACTGATCTGCCTTCATTGCGCCTAGCCGAGCTGCTCGCGCAGGGTATTCAAGGTCTCCTGCTCGCCGCGGACGCGGAAGAACGCACCCTCATCGTCGGCGCGCTCCTCCAGCACCTCACAGCGCGCGAATATTTCCCCGCGCAGTTGCTGTGCCGACCAGGGCAGAAAAAGCTCGGCCTCGACGAGATCCCGCTGGAAAAACGCAACGATCGCCTGGTGCAACTTCGCGACGTCGTCAGGACGGCGCGCGCTCATCACGATGCAATTGGGGTACTCGGCGCGTAGCGCAGCTTCGCGTTCAGCTTGCGCCGCTGTGTTTGTTTCAGCTTGCGCCTCTGCGTCGCCGACGTGGTCGATCTTGTTGAAAATGCGCAGGCGCGGCACGTCCTGCGCTTCGATCTCGTTCAGCACGTGTTCGGTGGTTTCGATCTGTCGTTCAAAGCCGGGATCGCTGGCGTCGATGACGTGGAGCAGCAGCGACGCATCCAGCGCCTCTTCGAGCGTTGACTTGAACGACGCAACCAGCCCGTGCGGCAGATTCTTGATGAAGCCGACCGTGTCGCTGACCAGTACGCGCGGGATGCTCTCGGGGTGAAGGCTGCGCACGGTGGTGTCGAGCGTCGCGAAGAGTTTATTGGCGACCAGCACCTCGCTTCCGGTGAGGGCGCGCATCAGGGTGGACTTGCCCGCGTTGGTGTAGCCGACGAGCGCCACGCTGGCGAGCCCTTGGTGCGCTTGCCGCCGTGCGCGCTGCGTCTTGCGCTCGACGTCCATCGCAGCGATTTCCTTCTGCAGTTCGGCGATGCGGTCGCGGATCTTGCGCTTGTCCAGTTCGGTGTGCGATTCGCCCGCGCCGCGCCCGCCGACGCCGCTGCGCTGCCGTCCTTGCGGCCCCGCGAGTTTCGCCGCCTCGCGCAGGCGCGGCGCCAGGTAGCCCAGGCGCGCGATCTCCACCTGCGCGCGCGCAGCGGGGGAGCGCGCGTTGCGGTGGAATATCTCGAGGATGACCATGGTGCGATCCATCACCTGGCAGCCCACCTCGTTTTCGAGATGGCGCGCCTGCGACGGTGATATCTCATGGTCGACGAAGACGACGTCGATCGGGTCGGTCGAGACCAGGGCAGCCTCATCGTCCAAGCCCTCGACGAACGTGGAAAGTCGATGCAAGGGGTTCTGCGGCTCGGCATCCGACACGGCCTCGTTGCCCGGCTCGCTGTTAACAAAGCGGCGTATCTCCTGCCGCTTTCCCACGCCCAGATACGCTGTCGCGTCAAAACCGGAACGTTTTTGCGTGAACGTGCGGGTAACCGTGAACCCCAGTGTCTTTGCCAGCTCGCGCAACTCGGTCAGCGACGCCTCGAACTCAACGTCGCTCACCCCCGGCAGCTGCACCGACGCCACGACGGCGTACTGGGGCTTTTCTTTGGCTTCTTTTTGCATACGACGTTTGCTTCTGTTGGGTGGGCGAAGCCGGGCATTATCCGCCATTGTCATCGGCCAGCTTGAGACGGTCGAGATAGTTGATGTAAATGTCCGTTTCTCGGTGCCGGCTCAACCGATGTTCGCCGGCATCGCGGAATTGTTGGCGAATGACCGAATGTGGAAATCGGCTGAATTCACACTATCGGCTGCGGACTCAATCTGTTGCATCCACCGGTTGAATCCGCAGGTCAAACCAGCCGTTCAGAATCCATATAGATCAAGACTCAGCGAACAAACTAATTGTCCATGTTCCGCCTTACAACAAAAAACCCCGCCGAAGCGGGGTTCCCGATTTCTAATGCCGGATGGGCTTAAGTGGAAGCTGATTTCTTGCGTCGCGCTACAGCCCCAACCAGCCCGAGACCGGCCATCATCATGGCGTAGCTTTCCGGTTCGGGAACAGCAGAAGGACTAAAGAGCGTGTAATAAATTAGCCCATTGTCCAAAGTCACTGGCTGTCCGAGCGCACTAATGGTGAAGTTCGAAGTGACCGTGTCAAAAGTGATGGATGTATTGTCGGGAGGGAAAAAATCTACACAGCTGGCGAGCTGTCCACTCGTAGTACAACCGCCCCCCCCGCTGGCGCTGGCTACGCCCTGGTTGAAAAAGGATGTCGTTCCTGATGTTCCCGTATCAATCGACGGAAACGAGGCCCCACTCAGAATGAGCGCAAAGGCTGTTATATCGACGGATGCCGGTATCGTGACGCTTTGATCGAGCGTAATGGTCGCGTTGATCGTATCGCCACTTTGTGCCGAGATTGAACTGCTGGAATCGAGACCGCTTAATAACAAAATCCACTGGTCGTAGTGAGTGCCGCCGCTGTCGAAACTGGAAAAATTACCATCGCCCACATTGCCGGTGAGGTTGACATCGAAGGTGGTTGCTTGCGCCTGACCCAAACCCAGCGCCGCTAGAACAATGGCACTACGAATGCCAGCGATGGCCAACTGGCGAGAGAAATGGAAAGAATGGTTCATTGATCGATACCTCAGAGGAAAGTCACGGAAGGTCAATAGTCATAAGCAATTTCAATGCCATTAACTTATTACATATCATGATCAATGGTTTGGAAATAAATGGGTAATGCGTTCAACGGAGTTCTGTAAAAAAATCCGACAAACAGAAATGTCCGATTGATAGGCTCCCGGCTGAGGCTGACAATATAGAAGTTCCTGTCTGATCTGATACCCAGTCAGAATATTTTAACTTCTCTCCATGGTCTGTCGAGCCAGATCGTCAGCCTTGGCCGCCCGCCCATTTTCGCTGCAGTTCTGGCGGATTGGCGATATGCCCAGACAGGCCGTTCAGGATCATGTTCGGAAAGTAAACTGTGCCGAATGTAATCGTAGATATCAATGCGGTGATGACTGGCAATTAACGACCCGGACCAGTTCCTCAGAGCATTTCCACTACCCACCGGGTTACAGTGGCAGTGGCCAACGCACAGTGCTGGCCGCGTGCTTCGCTAAAAGCCTTGTACTCTTCCGGCTTCCACATGTCGTAAGTACGGCCGGTGAAGCTATGCTGGAGATCTTCACAGGTTACACCGCCAAATTCATTACGGAAGCGTTCTACCAGTTCCGCACCTTTCTGAAAGTTGCCGATGAAACGACCCTTGTCCAGTTTGTCGCGGTCGCGGCCGCGCTTGGAACTCAGCGCCAGGAGTCCACCCGTCAATGCTCCGCAGGAACCCTGACCACTCAGGCCACCACCCCCTGAAAGGCCATGACTGGCCTTGATGGTGGCATCATCAACGATGCCGATGGTTTCCTGAACCGCTGCCAGAACGCACTGTGGACAGCAACCATAGTCAAGTTCGTAGCGTAGTGCCTTCTCATAGGCCAACTCTGCATTTTTGGCTTTTTCTTCCTGGGACATGGCTTGATTCCTAGAATATTAGACAACGTTAATGTTTATAGCACGATCGACCATGAAATTGGCAAGGTTTTATTTATTAGTTGTAACAAGAATATTCATTGCACGCCAATCCGATTAAAACTGATGCCACGATAGGCCACAAACCTGAACCCCACTTGGTTGGTCTGCTCCTCACTTCTACGCGGACATACAACGAACAGACGTGTCAGGCTGTTCCGGGTCGATCCCGACCTGTCGATATTCCCTAAATCAGAAATATTAAGAGGGGATTCATGCCCCATCAGCCAACCGGGAGGATCGCCCCCGCAGCCCAAGGGACATAAATAAGGTTACCGTTTATGCTCAACGCGCTACCGCTCGAAAGGTGAAAAGATGAATTGGAAAGAAGGGCTACGCCAGCCCGGCGTAGCGGCGGCATTCGGGGCTGCCTTATTGTTTGGCGCGGGGACACCGCTCGCCAAATGGCTGCTTGATGCAGTCAATCCATGGCTGTTGGCGGGATTGCTCTATCTGGGTTCGGGGACCGGGTTGACACTTTATCGTCGTCTGCGCCATGCCCCTGCCGTTCGACTTCCCCGGAATGAGGCGCCCTGGTTTGCCGGAGCGATTTTGGCGGGCGGGATCGTCGCCCCGGTGCTGCTGATGATCGGTCTGACGGGTATGCCCGCATCGGGAGCGTCCCTTCTGCTGAATGCCGAAAGTGTGTTCACCGCGTTGCTGGCGTGGTTCGCATTCAAAGAGAATTTCGACCGGCGCATCGCCCTGGGCATGCTGGCCATCGTGGCAGGCGCAGCTGTGCTGAGCGTGTCGGGAGAGGAGGCGCGCATGGCCGGATTGTGGCCGACGCTGGCCATTCTTGGCGCGTGCTTTGCATGGGGTGTCGACAACAATCTGACCCGCAAGGTATCGCTCACCGATGCCACCTGGATTGCTTCGGTAAAAGGCTGGGTGTCCGGCGCCATCAACCTGGGGCTGGCCTTCTCGCTGGGCGCGCCCATGCCGGCATGGGCAAATTTGGCCGGTGCGATGCTGGTTGGCTTGCTTGCCTATGGGGTGAGTTTGGCGCTGTTCGTAGTGGGTCTGCGCCACCTCGGGACGGCACGCACAGGCGCCTATTTTTCGGTCGCGCCGTTCTTCGGCGCTTTGCTCGCCGTGCTGATGGGCGAGCCGATCACGATGTCGCTACTCCTGGCTGGCGCATTGATGGCACTGGGCACGTGGTTGCATCTAACCGAGCGCCATGAGCACCGACACCTGCACGAAGCGATGGAACACGATCACGAACACGTCCACGACGAACATCACCAGCACGCGCACGATTATTCGGTGCCGCCCGGTGCCAAACATAGCCACCAGCACCGGCATGAACCCCTGATCCACATGCATCCGCACTTCCCGGACGTTCACCACCGGCACGACCATTGAGGGCGGCGAGCCATGTCAAGAATGAAGGATTCGTGGTGGACGCCCGCATGGTGGCGGCTGACGCGAGCTCCAGCGCAGGACGCGGCCATTCGACTGCAACAGCGGTTACGTCAGGAAGCGCGCGGAATCGTATGCGGCAACAACTCCGCTCAGGGCGTGGCGGGAGCTGCTGGTTGCGCGGCGGCGGGTGCGGGCGTGAGAGGGGTGAAGCTCATGCGTCGTGCCTCATCCTGCATCGCCGCGAGTTGTTCCGGTTTCAGCTGCCACACCAGGCTGTCGCGCGCCTTGGCGGCGGCGTCCACGCCCTGCGCGGCAGCGAGGTTGAACCACATATAGGCGCGCGCCTTGTCGAGCGGGGTGCCAGTGCCAAAACGGTAGAGTTCGCCCAGGCTGTATTGCGCCTTGGCATAGCCGCGCTTGGCGGGTTTTTCGATCCAGCTGAAGGCGGCCTTGTAGTCCTGCACCACCCCGCGCCCTTTCAGTAGCGCGAGGCCGTATTGATACTGCGCTTCGGCCCCCCCTTGCTTGGCGGCCAAGGCAAACCACTTGGCGGCTTCCTTGTCATTCTGAATCACGCCATCGCCTTCGGCGTAACGCAGGCCCAGCTGTAATTGCGCCTCGGCATCGCCCTGTGTGGCACGTGTGTGTGGCAGGCTAACTCCGATTTGCGCAGCAGGCATGATGGTTGCGCGCTGGTCAAGTGCAAGCCAGGCAGTGACGCCGCTCAGCGCGCCAACGGCGACCAGCAGCAACAAGGGTTTGAGCGGATTAAATGCCCAGAAGCGATGCCGGCAATCGCGGCAGCGCAGCGGTGTGTGCAGCAGCATGTGACGCACGCCGTCGTGGGCGTGCAGCGCTGCGCTGCGGATTTGATTGCTCCCGCATTGTGGGCAGACGCGCGACATGACGGGGTTTAGTGCGACTGCACGGCCAGGAGCAGGTCGGGTTTGACCCCGGCCTTAAGCGGGGAGCAGCAAGCCGTCCTGCGCCGCATGATCGGGTTCAGGGCTTGCCGCCCGCTCCGACCTTGGCCGCGCTGCTCACCGCAGGAGCGGCTGCGGCCGGGGCGGCTGCTTCGGGGGGGGTGAATTTCGCACCCGCCGCGTTGGCCATGTAGGCCACCGCACGTGCCACTTCGGTATCGGACAAGTCGCCGTCGCCGCCGCGCGGCGGCATTAGACGGATACCTTCGGTCGCGTGTTTGATCAGAGTGTCGTAACCCTGGCTGATACGCGGACCCCAGTCGCCCTTGTTCTCAAACTTGGGCGCACCCAGCGCGCCGGCAGCGTGGCACGAGGTACACACAGCACCATAGACTTCCTGACCGGATTTCTCGACCTTGGGTGCGTTGGCATCGAGCGCAGCCAATTGGGCAACCGGCTTGATGCGTGCGGCGGTGGCTTTCTGCGCGGCTTCGCTGGTGGTGTCCGCTTTATGGTTGCCCTGAATGCCGAGCACCAGCTGAATCACCAGAAAAATGGCCAGCAGCGGAGCGAACAGTCCGGCGACGATGGAGATGATGACTTCCTGCGGGGTGGCTTGGGTCATCTTGGCGTTCAAATCGGCCATGAGAAATTATCCTTGGGGGGTAGCATCGAAAGCCGGGATTATACCCAAAGGGTACAAGTACCCAAGGGTTACGAGAACCTCTTCGAGGTAAGGAAGCGACCCCGACAGGAAAGGGCGGCGCGACGGCGCAACCCGTCTGGCGGATAGACGCTATGCTGCAAACCCGCTATGCTTCGCCGTCCCAAGAGTCCATCCAATTTCAGGCGCCCGTAGCTCAGCTGGATAGAGTACTGCCCTCCGAAGGCAGGGGTCGCGCGTTCGAATCGCGCCGGACGCACCAGTTTTCAGGCTTCATCCCCTTGCCACGCAAGGGTTTAATCTCCGCCCTGCGGGTTTAAACTCCGGGCTGAAGTGACTTCGAGAGTTTCCATCATGGCCATCCCCACCCCCACCGACATCAAGCTGCACCAGGCTTCGCACAAGCTGGAAATCGCATTTACCGACGGTGCGCGTTTCGAGATGCCGTTCGAATTTTTGCGCGTGTATTCGCCGTCCGCCGAAGTGCGTGGCCACGGCCCCGGACAGGAAGTGTTGCAGACGGGCAAGCGCGAAGTGCTGATCAATGCCGCCGAACCGGTAGGGCTGTACGGCATCAACTTCTTCTTTTCTGACGGCCATGACACCGGGATTTATTCCTGGGAATATTTGCATGACCTCGGCGACAATCAGGCCGCGTTGTGGGCCGAATACCTGAAGCGCATGGAAGCCGCCGGCGCCTCGCGCGATCCCGGCATTGCCAAAATGTTCGAGCATCGCCCCAAGGTCAAGTAATGCCGCCGATGCGCATTCGCCCTACCCTGCTCGACGCGCCCTCCGGGGCGCGTTTTGTTTGGGTGTCCCCCACCGTTTCGCGCCCATGACGCTTGGCACCGCAATCGTCGAAGCGATCGCCACCGCCACCGGCAGCCGCTTCGCCGCCGCCCCGCTGAATCCGCTTTGCGGTGGCGACATCAATCAGGCTTTCAGCGTAAGCGACGGGGCGCGCCGTTATTTTGTCAAAACGAATCGCGCCGAGCGCTTGCCGATGTTTGAAGCCGAGGCCGACGCATTGCGTGTCATCACCGCCACGCATAGCGTGCGCGTGCCGCAGCCGCTGTGCCTGGGTGCAGCGGCGGGGCAGGCGTTCCTGGTGCTGGAATATTTGGATCTGCGCGATAGCGGTGATGCCGCGCGGCTGGGCGAACAATTGGCCATGCTGCATCGCGCCCCGCTGGCTAAATCAGATCGAGCCCAGTTTGGCTGGGCGCATGACAACTGGATCGGCAGCACGCCGCAGCCCAATGGCTGGCAGCACGACTGGCTCGCCTTCTGGCGCGATCAGCGGATCGGATTTCAACTGCAACTCGCCGCGCAAAACGGATATGGCGGCGCGCTGCAGCGGGATGGCGATGCCCTGCTCGCCGATCTCGATGCTTTCTTCGACGGCTACGTGCCCTCCCCCTCGCTGCTGCACGGCGATCTGTGGGGTGGCAACCACGGCTTTCTCGATGACGGAACCCCGGTTATTTTCGATCCGGCGGTCTATGTGGGAGACCGCGAATGTGACCTGGCGATGAGCGAGTTATTCGGCGGATTCGCGCCGGATTTTTACGCTGCCTACCGCGCCGCCTGGCCGCTCGATCCGGGTTATGCGGTGCGCAAAACGCTCTACAATTTCTATCACATTCTCAACCACGCCAACCTCTTCGGCGGCGGTTACGCGGCGCAGGCTGCGCGCATGGCCGCGCAGCTGCTGGCGCAGATTAGATAGGGTGTCCACGATGCAACGTTTGCTGATGTTTTTTCTATTGCTGGGGCTGACCGCCTGTTCCGGGTTGCCGCTGAACGCCGTGGCGCCCAAGGTGAGCGTGGCCGGGGTCAAGATCAAAAGCCTCGGCCTGTTCGAACAGCATTTCGACGTGCAACTGCGGGTTGCCAACCCGAACGATTTCGATCTGACCATCGAGGCGCTGGAGTTCGAGCTGGAGGTGAACGGGCGTCCGCTTGCCAACGGGTTGTCGCGCGTATCGACCCTGATCCCGGCGGCATCGAGCGCGGTGCTACGGCTGGACGCGATCATGCAGTCGAATAATTTGATCCAGCAGATCAAGACCCTGCCGCCGGAAACGCTGAAAGACGGCGTGCCTTATCGCGTCAAGGGTCGAGTCAAAACGGACCAATCGTCCCGCTGGCTGCCGTTCGATCATACGGGCGTGTACGGTGGCGACGAGAAAAAGCCTAAGGATTAGGCGGTTTAACTCAGCCCACCAGCGCCGCCGGTTTTGAGCCAGGTGAGTTGGGGGCGGGTAAAAAGATTTATTCCAATCCCTTCGAATGCAGGTATTCATCGTAGCCACCCATGTAGAACTCGACCCCTTCAGGGGTGATTTCGAGGATGCGCGTGGCCAAACTGCTGACGAACTGGCGGTCATGCGAGACGAAAATCAGCGTGCCCTTGTACAGATCGAGCGCGAGGTTGAGCGACTCGATCGACTCCATGTCCATGTGGTTGGTCGGTTCGTCCATCAGCAGCACGTTGTGACGGCCAAGCATCAACTTGCCGTAGAGCATCCGGCCCTTTTCGCCGCCGGACAGCACGC
>Ga0315271_10001174_pt1 | contig 15690 bp, 10 predicted proteins | sample C3_top_MG_FD_204664 | JGI IMG/M metagenome (GOLD analysis project Ga0315271, IMG submission 204664) | Sediment microbial communities from Yellowstone Lake, YNP, Wyoming, USA - C3_top | ecosystem: Environmental > Aquatic > Freshwater > Lake > Sediment | place: USA: Wyoming | collected 2017-08-01 | reverse complement strand
CGGCGCGAGTCTGAGAATACCCCTGCCCTGCTCGAGGGCGCGCTCGGCGAGGCTTCTGGCGCTGGTCATTTCGTGGTCTCCATCGGTTAAGACTCCAGCACTGGCGCGCCTTTCCAGCCAAAAGATCGCCGCAAGGCGCGCCAGTGCTTGTTCTGCGCCTCTTGCTCTATGCTCTGTTCAAGTATTGCGCAAGTGGTTGTGGTGGGTGAATCATGGTTACTACTCGTTTTCGTCGTCACTGAACAAGGGCTCGCCAGGCATCCCGATACGCAACGAGCCCGGCGACTTGCAGTGTCTCGACCGGCTGATCTCGAGCAGGTTGCGCCGGCATGGCATCGCCGAGCACCAGGGCCAGCGCCCCCGCCGCCGCCCCGGAAGCCGGATGGCTGATCGACACTGTTGCCATCGGCCTAAGCGCTTGGAGGATGCCGGCAAAAAGTGGATTCCTGGCGAACGGGCCATCGATGACAATCGTGTCTGATTCTCCCAGCAGGTCCAGCAGGACATCGGTGACCAGCGCGACATACACGCTGGCCAGGGCCGCCATTTCGCCCGGGGAGAGTTGCCGATCGCCCACGATGCGGCCGGTGCGCCCCGGAAAGGGACCGCCGGCCTCGACAAAGCAGGGCAGGGCCATGGTGCCTGCGGTGACGACGCGGCCCAGATCGGCGACGGTGGGAGTGACCGGGTCCAGTCCCGCGATCATGGCGTATTCGCGCCCGCCCATGAACCGCGCCGTCGCCACGGGTGACGAAAAAACATCCACGTTGGCCAGCATGTCCCGGTCTTCGCGCAGCCCGGCCAGATTGTCGCCGCTCGTCATGGCGATGATCCAGGTGCCGCTCGATATCAACGTCAGAGGCGCACTATCCCGTACTTCGCGCAAGTGGGAAAGCCACGAGGCGTTGGAGTCGTGGACGCCGCAGAAGACCTGACAGTTAGCCGAAAGGCCCGCGAGGGAGACGATGTTGGCGTCAAGTGTCCCCAGCATGTCCGTGGCCGCATGCACGGCCGGAAACAACTGGTCCCAACGGTGACGCCGTGCAAGCGCGGAGAACTCACGGCGAACCGGGCACCACAAATCCGTGTGCGCACCGAATGAACTCACTTCGGAGGCCGCCACACCGCAGAAGCGCCACGCCCAGTATTGGGGCAGCAAAAAGATGCGCGTGGCACGGGTGAAGTCCCGGGGATGGCGGGTTTCCAGGAAATGCAACTGGGCACCAAGATTCAGGCCGTCAGGCAATCGCGGCGACAGCGTCTCGGCGAAGGGATCGCGCTCACGATCATAATCGGCGGCGGATTCCCGGAAGCAGGTGTCCTCGTAATCGGGGGCCGCGACCACTTGATCATGGGCATCCACCAGGACGCAGGCGGCGCCATGCGCCACCGGCACTAACGCGGTGATGCGTCCACGTTCAGGGCAATCGCGCAGCTGCTGAAGAAACCACTGCTCCATTCCGGCAACGTCCAGCTGGCGCAGCGGACCTGCATCGACCGGCGAGTTCCTTCTCTGCACCAGGCGTATCGGCGTGCCGGTGGCGGCATCCACCAGGCAAAGCTTGGTATTGGTCTTGCCGACGTCGAGAACCGCGATGAGGTCATGCCGGGTGATATTCACCGGAATATTTTCGTCACTGCCCGCGACTCACTGCTCACGGCTTTGCCGGCCGCATCGGCCATGCCAGGAGGAAGAGCTGCGTGGCCATCGGGACATGGCCGGAGATATTCCGGGCCACGGTCCATTTACCGGCCGCCAACCGGATCGCCGCGCCAGCGAGAATTTCCGGGCATGGTTGCGGCGGGGCGCGATGACTAAACGATGCCACCACCACCGCCACCCTTGGCTGGCCGGGCGGCGGCACAGGCGGCGCGGTAGCCACTGTGCCGGTATGCACCGAGAGGATCGAGCGCGGCGCCGTTCATCTCCCGCGCCCGCGCCACGATGGGTGACACGTCGGTCACGAAGGCGGCCTTCAGGGATTGCGAGGCCATCAGCGCGTCATTGCCGTTCTGCAGCGCGGCGAGTGCGTCACGGTCCACCAGGAGCGCCTGGGCCAGTGCCCGCTGCAATTCGATCGTGCTCGAAATCAGGCTCTCGACGGGGTCGGTGACGTTGTGCGACTGGTCGAGCATATGCGCCAGTCCCGGATTGGCGGCGCCACGCCAATCGGCATCGATCAGCTCGTTGAAAATCAGGAACAGCCGGTAAGGATTGATCGAGGCGGTATCGAGGTCGTCGTCCCCGTAGCGCGAATCGTTGAAGTGGAAGCCGCCGAGACGACCGGCATGGATGAGGCGCGCGACGATCATCTCGATGTTTACGTTGGGCGCATGGTGGCCGAGATCCACCAGGCAACGCGCTTTCGGTCCCAGCGCCTGCGCGGCCATCAGCGAACTGCCCCAGTCCTGAATCACGGTCGCATAGAAAGCCGGCTCGTACATCTTGTGCTCGATTAACATCGTCCAGTCACCGGGCAGGGCGGCATAGATTTCCGCGGCGGAGGCGAGATAGCGTTCGAAAGCGCGGGCGGTGTGCTGTTGACCGGGAAAGTTGGCGCCGTCGCCGATCCAGACGGTGATGGCGTTCGAGCCGAGCGCCTCGCCGAGGCGGATACAGTCGAGGTTGTGCGCAATGGCCTGGGCGCGCACCGCCGCGTCGGTATGGCAGAGGCTGCCGAACTTGTAAGAAAGCTTCTGTCCCGGCTGATCCTGGAAGGTATTGGAGTTGACGGCGGAAAAGCCGAGTCCGAGGTGGCTGGCCCGCGCGCGCAGTGCCACCGGGTCGTCCGGCGTGTCCCAGGGAAAATGCAGCGAGATTTCGTTGGTCGCCCCCGTCAGGCGATGAATCATTGCGCAATCGTCGAGCTTGTCGAAAACGTCGCGCGGTTCGCCCGGGCCGGGGAAACGGGCGAAGCGCGTGCCGCCGGTGCCGACGGCCCACGACGGCAAGGCCACCCGAAAGCACGCCACGCGCTCGGCGATACGCTCGATATCAAATCCGCGGCGGGCGAGTTGCCGCCCGAGGGCGTCGTAGTCATGGGCATGATCGACCGCGCAGGCGGCGTTGTGTTCCGCGACGAAATCCTTGGCGATCATGCGGTTTCCTTGGCGGGTTGGCGGATGAAAGCGCCGGTTAGCGGGTGAAAGCGGCAGCGTGGCCGGCGTCGACGTTGATAATGTTACCCGTTGATTTGGCGGATCGCGGCGATACAAAGAAGGCGATTGCCTCGGCCACATCCTCGGGAAACACGCTGCGTTTGAGCAGGCTCCGTTCCCGGTAGATGGCCTCCAGATCGTCGGTCGTCGTATTGTATTGTTGCGCCCGCTGGTCGGCCCATTCGCCTTGCCAGATGCGCGAGCCGCGCAGCACCGCGTCGGGATTCACGACATTGACACGGATGCCCATGGGAGCGCCCTCGAGGGCCAGACAACGGGCCAGGTGCAATTCGGATGCCTTCGCCGTGCAGTAGGCGGCGGCCCCGGGCGAGGCGGCCAGCGCGTTCTTGGACCCGACGAAAACCAGCGCGCCGCCCATTCCCTGCGCCTTCAGCATTCGCACCGCCTCGCGACTGACGAGGAAATAGCCAGTGGACAAAACCGCCATGTTGCGCTGCCAGAGATCGAGCGTGGTGTCCTCGATCGGCGATGCCGAGGCGATGCCGGCATTGGAGACGCATGCGTCGATACCGCCAAACATCCACGCCGAGTCACGGAAGGCGCTGAGCACGGACTCCTCGTCGGTGACATCCATCGCGAGGGACTTGACGCCGTCATTGCCGTGGCTGGCGCGAAGGTTGTTGCCGGCCGCTTCGAGCGCATCCGCATCATTGTCGCAAAGTACCACGCAGGCACCCTCGTCCATCAACCGGCGGGCCGTCGCCAGGCCGATGCCGCCGGCGGCGCCGGTGATCAGCGCGATTCGCCCCGCCAGCGCCTTCGGCCGGGGCATGCGTTGCAGCTTGGCTTCCTCGAGCAGCCAGTATTCGATGTCATAGGCGTCCTGCTCCGGCAGGCCGCGATACGTCGACACCCGCGAGGACTCGCGCATGACATTGATGGCATTGATGTAGAACTCGGCGGAGATGCGTGCGGTCGCCTTGTCGGCGGCGAAAGTGATCATGCCGACGCCCGGGATCAGATAGACGACCGCGTTGGCGTCGCGCATCGGCGGCGAATCTGCACGCTTGCAGCGCTCATAGTAGGCTTGGTAGCCGGCTCGATAAGATTCGATGGCGTTGGCCAGGCGGGGTATCAGGTCCGCCGCTGACTCCCGGGCCGGGTCGAGGTCCAGGACCAGGGGACGAATCTTGGTCCGCAAAAAATGGTCCGGGCACGAAGTGCCCAGGGCGGCAAGCGGCCGCAGCGCTTCCCGGGAGACGAACTCCAGAACGGCAGGGCTGTCGTCGAAGTGGCCGATCTTCGGCGTGGCGGCCGAAATCAGGCCGCGAATGCACGGCATGACGGCAGCGGCGATTTCACGCCGCTGGTCCGGTAACAGCGGTTGCGCATTCACTTCACCGAAGGGGTGTCGCTCGCCCGGCTGCTCCGCGAGCCACGCAATCGCCTTATTGATGGTGCTGACGGTATTTTCGTAACAGGCCTTTTGCGTGTCGCCCCAGGTAAACAAGCCATGCGCTTCGAGGATGACACCCTTGGCATGAGGATGCGAAAGCAGAAAGTCGCTCAGACGGATACCGAGTTCAAAGCCGGGCCGCACCCAGGGAAGCCAGCCAATATCATTGCCATAAATCCGCCGGGTCAGCTCCTGGCTGTCGGCGGAGGCGGCGATGGCGATGACCGCGTCGGGATGCATGTGATCGACGTGTGCCTTGTGCAGGAGCCCGTGAAGCGGCGTATCGATGCTCGCCGCGCGCGGATTCAGGCCGAACGTGCAATGGGGATACAGTTCCACCATTTCGTCCTCGAATTGCTGGCCGCGATAAAGTGCGCGCAACGAATGCAGCTTATCCAGATCCAGCGTGGCAAATCCATCCAGGCCCATGGTGCCGATATCGCCGCCGGAGCCCTTGACCCAGAGAACGGTCACGTCGCGCCGGGTGAGCGGATCGGTCATGCGAATTTTCGAGGAAGTGTTGCCGCCGCCGTAATTGGTAATCCGCTTGTCCGACCCAAGCAGGTTGGATCGATAGCGCAGCAGTTCCGCATCGCTCAGGCATGACGCTTTGGCCTCGTCCCACTTGTTTTCGAGCAGTAAGGATTTGGTGGCGACGGCAGTCATGGTTTCCATGGAATATCTTCGGTTGCTGCGATGGACGAAAAATGCACAGTTCACAACATAGCAAAAATACCCATAAATAGTCAAGTTCGATCATTTACAATCACATTAAGGCCATAAATTTGTTGGCGAGTACTATCGGTGATTGATTTAGTGCAATAATGCTTCGCACTAAATCTTGGAGACAAGCCATGCTGGAAAGAGAGCGGCATACCATCATTCTCAAGCTTGTTAATGATCGATCCATTGTCAGCGTGACCGAACTGGCCGCACTCCTTAACGCCTCCGAGGCGACGATCCGGCGCGACATAAACGCCATGGCTGAACAGGGCTCGCTGCGGCGCATTCGGGGCGGCGCCGAGGCCGTGCGACCGCGTCACGAGGCCCGCCTGGTCGGTGTTCCATTTGCCATGAGCCAGGAGCATTGCGTGGCCGAGAAGCGCGCCATCGCCCGTGCCGCGGCGCAGCTGATCGAGGGTGACGAGAGCGTCATCATCCAGGGCGGCACCACCACCTATGCGCTCGTCGAGTTTCTCGCCGACACCAATCTCGATATCCTGACCAACAGCTTCCCGATTGCCGCCAAGCTCCTGGAAACCAGCAGGAACCGAATCACCCTGCCGGGCGGTACCCTTTTTCGTGAACAGAACATCATCCTCAGCCCCTTCAACAACGATGCCATCGGCAATTTTCGCGCGGGCATCATGTTTGCCGGCTGCTATGGCATTGGCCGCTACGGCATTATGGAAACGGATCCCTTGATCGCGCAGGCGGAGAGCCGCCTCCTGCAGCGCGCGGAGCGCCTGGTCGTCATGGCGGATAGCCGCAAGCTGCGCAACCGCTCATCGATGATCGTGGCCGGCCTGGAGCGCATTGCCGTGCTGATTACCGACGACGGCGCGCGGCCTGAGGAACTCGAGGTATTTCGCAGCGCCGGCATCGAAGTCATTGTGGTTCCGGTGCCGGATCGGGAAGTCGATTCCGCAACCGGCGAAGGCGTGGTCGCCGCATAGGCTGCAATGGCGGCGACGATCGGATTCGAGTTGGTCGTGGACATGCCGTTGGTCACCCCGGGCCCTCTCGCCCGCGGTCACCGATCGAACAACGGGAAGAAAATCATCGGCGCGAATTGGCTGCGCCTCGACGGGCCGGCCCAGTGAGTGAATCCATCAAGCGCCTTCGCGTCGGCCTGATCGGGGCCGGTCGCCATGGACAGGCCATCATCCAGCCCGCCTTGCGCTTCGCGCCCATCGACGTCGTGGCGACCTGCTCGCGCCACGACACGCCGGTTCTCCCGAATGTGCGTCATTACATGGGTCACGAGAAGATGCTCGACGCCGAGGCGGGAAGACTCGACGCCTGTATCGTCGTGGTCCCGGCGCCGGCGTATCGGCGCGTACTGTCTGATGTCCTTGCGCGAGGCTTGCCGGTGTGGAGCGAGAAGCCGGCAGCCGAAAATGCTGCCGATGCGGCATTCCTTGAAGACGCTGCACGGCGCGCCGCGAAGGCGCTGGTGGTGGGCTTCAACAAGCGATTCGCGACCGCCTACGGCATGGCCGCCGCGGCAATGCGCCGGCAGGAATTCGGCCGGCCAACGTCTTTTTTCGGCAAGTTCATGGTCGGCGGCCGCTACTATGCCGATGAAGACAGCTACCTGGTGGACAATCCGATTCACCTGGTCGATCTTGCCCGGTTTTTCATGGGTGAAGTGACGGCGATGCATGTTGAGCGCGCCGACATTCGCGAAGGCAATTGGAGCTATGCGGTGACGCTGCGCTTTGCCAGTGGCGCCGTCGGCGGGCTGCAGTTCGGCAACACCCAGTCATGGCAACAGCATAACGAATTCGTCGAGATCACCGGCGAGGGCCACTCCGTGAGCGTGGACAACCTGGTGCGTTACCGCTATCGCCCCGAAGCCGGCCCGGAGGAATTCTGGGAGCCCAACTTTACCGTTCCGGCGGATCGCAATCACACACTGGTGCTGGCAGGCTACGCCGGGCAGTTCTCGCACTTCGCGGAAGTTGTACTCGATGGCGTCGCGCCGAAGGCGAGCATTTCGGATGCCCGCCTGGCGCTGGAACTCATCGACGACATCCGGCGCCAGCGCTGACGTAGTAATAAGCGCCGCCCTCGCACGGCGCACACCCGAAGCGGTTACGCAATTTCAGGCGCCGGCGGGGGGCCGGTAGTTCAGGCCGATGCGATAGAAGAGCCGGTCGATCGTCTTCGGCTCGCCGCCGTAGCCGGCATGGACCAGTGGAAACTCGTGGATCTCGGCGGAGAGCTCGGCGAAGTATGCCGACAGCCCGGGTTCGAGCAGATCCTCGCGGTGGCGGGCAACCATGACCAGTGTGCGTCCGCGCAGTTGCGCCGGCGGATTCCAGTAAGCAAACATCAGCCCTTCGCCGCCGAACAGCCGCCCGATCGATGTCACGGGCCAGGATCGCGGGGCCGAGGCGGGGAAGTACGGCGGCACGGAATAGAACGAGAGCTCGCTGGCGATCTGGTAGGCGTCCATGCCGACCACGACGGGAACCGTTCCGGACTTCTTCGTGACCTCCACGCTGATGCGATCAAGCTCACGCGCAGCGCCGGACCAGCCTAAAAGAGGCGCCGTCTGCTTCGGGTAAGGAATACCCGGGAAGCCCAGCACCACGTAGTAGTCGAGCACCGCATAGAAGGCGAGCAGGCCGGCCAGGACCGGCGCGGCGGCGGCATGCATCGCGTTGCCGATGCCTTTCATCCGCAAGGAGCCGGCATGCACAATGGCCCAGCCGAGCAGGGGCAGCGCCACCAGCCAGATCGGCCCCGTCCAGTTCAACCGCGGCAGGTGCCGAAGCGCGCTCCAGGCGAAGACCGCCATGGGAACGAACAAGAAGCAGTTCACGAAGAGCCGGTTGCGGGCCTCCGCGTGCGCGGGCTCGACATCGCCGTCCACAGGCTCGGTCCAGCGCTTGATGAACAGCAGCGGCAGCGCGAGGAATGGCAGCGGCGTCGCCACGACTAGCATGTTCAACAGCAGGCGATGCAGGCTGAACCGCGACTCCGCGCCGAATCGGTCCCCGGCTTGAAACCGGAACGAAGCCCAGTCATGCAGGCTGTTCCAGTAGATGACGGGGGCGAACAACGCCACGGCAGCCAGGACGGCGAGGTACGGCTGCGGGCGCAGGAACCAGCCTCGCGCGCGCCTGTCCACGAGGCAAAAAAGCAGCGCGGCGGGGGCCAGCAGGGCGATGGTGTACTTGGACAGCATGCCCAGGCCCATCGCGACGCCGACGCCCAGCCAGGCAGACGGCTGGCTACCCACGAGCGCCCGGTGGAAGAAATACAGCGCCGCCGCCCATGCCGCGGCAAGCGGCGCATCCGGCGTCATCATCGTGCCCGTCGCGAAAAAAAAGTACGGCAGCGCCGCCGCCAACGCCGCCGCCATCAGCGCCGCGCGGCGATCGACGAGCTGCATGGCCAGACGGTACGCGAAGACAATGACGACGAGCCCGCAAACCAGGGACGCGATGCGAGCGCCCGCGGTACCATGACCCAGCAGGGTCTCGCCGGCCGCGATGAGCCACGCCACCAAGGGAGGGTGGTCGTGGTAACCGAAATCCAGTCGGATGGAATAGTTCCAGTAGTACGCCTCCTGGGGCATCGCCGGCACACCGACCAGGCAGAGCGCACGCAACAGCAGTGTGTACGCGGTGATGCCGATCGCGAGCCTCGTCCATTGCATCGCATCCGGTTGCCCGGCCGAATCAAATCCGTGTAAGCCGCACGTTTTTGCGAGGCCGCGCGCCAGCCAGCCGGCGGCGATGCCGAAGACGAGCGCCAGCCAGGCCGGGGAACCCATGGCCATCGCCGTGGCGATCGCCCCGCCGCGCAAGCCGAGCATCATGGCCGCCACGGCAAGCCCTTGCGCGACCGTCGCCACCGTCGCAAAGGGCCTGGCGTCGGGGTCGGGCGCGCGTTTCCTTGCGAATGCGCGTATGCCGAGCGCAAAGCTGCGCTCGACGAGGAAGCCCGCCAGGCTTGCCATGGCCACGCTGGACCCTGAGGCCAGCAGCGACACAGTCGCCGCCAAGTCGGCCGCGATGCCGCCGAAACGCAATAACGACGGCTTTGCGCTTGCGCCAATACCGCCGCCCCATGCGGTCGCCAGGCCGGACCAAGCCTCCCGTAGCGCCGGCGGGGAATGCCTATCGCGGCCCAAACGACTTCCAGGTAAAGATGGCGGTCGCCACGTAGTTCCAAACCACGCCCACCAGGATGCCGCCAAGCGCGGCCAGCACCCAGGTGGCATCCTGTTTGAAGAGATAAGATGCAATGCCGACGTTGGCGACGGCGCCGATGCCGCACGCCAGCGAGAAGGTGGCCCAGCCGCGCAGCCAGGCCCAGCCGCGCAGCCGCATGTCGCGATAAGTGAGTTCGTTATTGATCGCGTAGTTGCTTGTCATCGCAACAAGCGTCGCGCACGCCTGCGCCACCGTGAACTCGACCTGGACGAGATGCAGCAGCAGGCTGAGCACCGCCAAATGCACGGCGACACCAAAGCCGCCCACCAGCGCGAAGGCTACCAGGCGCACCGGAACGAACCGCCCGACGAGCTTGTCGAGGATCAGCATCAGGTACTGCCATATTGCCTGTCCGTCCAGCTTGCTTTCGCCGGCGTGCCGGATGCGAAACTGGTACGGCATCTCAACGAAGCGGAGGGGCTCCTTCGACGAGGCAAACAGGTCCAGCAGGATCTTGAAGCCGATTCCCGAAAGGTTTCGCACACGCTCGGCGAAGGTCTCCCGCCGCAACATGAAGAACCCGCTCATCGGATCGTGGAGATCGGCATGGAGCACGAGCCGGCTCAGCACCGTCGCGATGCGGCTCATCCGGACCCGGGACTGTTGCCAATCGCCGACGCCGGCACGCTCGACGTAGCGGCTGCCGATGACGATGTCCGCCTCGCCGCGCACGAGGACATCCAGCATTGCGGGAAGAATGGTCTCTTCGTGCTGCAGGTCCGCGTCCATCACCGCCTGGTAGGGCGCGCTGCTCGACAGCAGGCCCTCGATGCACGCCGAGGACAGCCCGCGCCGGCCAATGCGCTGGATGCAACGGACGCGCATGTCGCTGCGGGCGAATTCGCGAACGCGCTCGGCCGTTCCGTCGGGCGAGTCGTCGTCGACGAAGATGACTTCCCATGCGCGGCCCCGCAACGCCACCGCCAGGCGCTCCACCAGCGCCGCGACATTGTCGCGTTCATTGAAGGCGGGAACGATGATCGACAACTCTACCGCGCGGATCGGCTGGATCAGGACGGCGATTTCCGGATTGGCATTGGGACTGGTGGCACGCAGTGCTTGTGCTTGATCTCGCATGATGGGATTTGTCCTGACATGGGCGAGTTGGGATTTTGAATCTCGGGAAGGTCTGATCAGGTCGGAATTTTGATGACCAGACGGGTCGTATCAAATCGTCGTCCAGTTCTTCACCGATGCAAACCAGGAATTCAGTGTCTGGTATGGGGCAATCAGTAAGCATCGTCCTCGCGCCAGTCTGTCTTCTTGTTTGCTTCTTGTGCCGAGACGGCCGCGCGACCGGCAAGCAGTGCGGCGACGGTTGCCATCAGCAGAACCCCCCGGATACGCGGCACTTCATCATCGACTTCTCTTCGCTTTGGGCCAAACATTGATTCAACGCCAAAGGCAGCCGCGTTGGATATTGGACCTTGGTCCCATTGGCGCGCGGTCGGGATCTTGCTTCGGTATGAGATCAAACACCCATGGCCCAGGCGCCGCGGGGTCATGCGGCGAACATTGCCGCAAGAGCAATCAAGCGAAAATTCCATATCAGTTGGAAGCTCCGGTTGAGAGACTGGCGTTGGCCGAAAATCGGCATCTATTTTTCGTCGTGATTTGGCTATGTCGACAGCAACAAGCCTGCAGGCGGCGTCCCCATAAACTGCTGACGATGAATGATGCTGTTTGATGTTCGACGCGAAGAGGAATCTATGCTGCCCGACAAACTTTATGACTGCACTGACTCAGACCTGCACCGAGTAACCGCCGTCCACCGCGATCGCGGCGCCGGTAATGAAATCGGCGGCGGCGCTGGAGAGAAACACCGCGACACCCTCGAAGTCATCGATCTCTCCCCAACGCCCGGCCGGCGTGCGGGCAATGACCCGGTCATTGAGCCCGCCGGCAGTCATTCTGGCGTCGTGGGTCAGTGGCGTATCAATCCAGCCCGGCAATATGGCATTGACCTGGATGCGGTCGGCCGCCCAGGCGGTCGCCAGCGAGCGGGTCAGCTGGAGAACCGCGCCTTTGCTCGCGCTGTAGGCCGCCGCGTGCGCCACGCCGAACACCGAGACCAGCGAGGCCACGTTGATGATCTTGCCGCCTCCGGCCGCGCATAGATGGGGATGAGCCGCGCGCGAGCACAGGAAGGTGCCGGTGGAATTGGTTGCCATCACCGCCTGCCACTCGGCGAGGAGCGTGTCCTGCGGCGCCTTACCCAGGAAGATGGCGGCGTTATTGACGAGGATGTCGAGACGTCCGCAGCGCCGGGCAATCTCGGCAAACAGGGCGGCGACGGAAACTTCATCGCCCACATCGGTGGAAACCGCAAATGCATCGCTGCCGATGGCGCGCAACTCCTCGACCGCATGCGCCGATTTCGCCGCATCGCGCGCCGCGATTACCACCCGTGCGCCTGCGCGCGCCAATCCGCGTGCCATGCCGAGGCCGATGCCGCCGTTGCCGCCGGTCACCACCGCCACCTTGCCCGTCAGGTCGAACATTCCGCTCATGGCTGCTTCACTCCATCGATGAACTTGTGTTCGCCGGCGCCGACGCGCTGAATATCGGATATGCCGGACTCGCTGGGGCAACGGACATCGGCCTCACACCCGGCCGGCACGGTGACCTTCAGCGTGACACTTCCGTCTTGCCGTCGCCATGCCACGTTCACCCCACCGTGCGGCGTTGGATAGACGCCCTGCGCAAATTCAAGGCCAGCGAGCTGTGGCGCAACCAGGAATTGCCTGAAGCCCGGCTCGACGGGAACGACGCCCAGGACGTGTGCCGAAAGCTGATATACCGCGCTGGCAGAGAAGGCATGGCAAAGGCTCGCGGCTGGATCGAAACTTTCCCAGAGCGTCTCGGTGCCGGTATCGAGCATCGGCCGAAAATGGTCTGAGATGGATTGCAGGGCAAGATCGAAGCGCCCGGCCTTGGCCAGCGCACTGTGCAGGAAATGACCGAAGTAGGTATTGGCCTGAACAACGTCCTCCTTGAGATCCAGCGTCTCCCCGGTGGGCACAACCGGCGGCGCCGCCGTCATCTTTGTCCGTGTGGCGTCCATGATGCGGCCGATCATTCGCCCCCACCGGCCAAGTGGCGCGATGTCCCACAGGATCATGGCCGCATTCGCATGCTGCGAAACTTTCGGCTGCTGCCCGCCGGTGGCCGGATCCGCCATATCCACATACACACCGCGACTCTCGTCCCACAGGCGTGCGTTGATCGCCTGGCTCACGCGCTGCGCGAGTGAATCGTAACGTGCGCCTGCGCGAACATATTCCAGGCTTCGCGCCAGCATGGCGGCCGCCCTCAAGGCGCCGACGAACATGGCATTGACAATCGCCGCCTCGCCGTCACGCCCGACATGCGCCCATTCGATAAAGTGCCAGTAGGGCAAGTCCGCCAGCAGGTCATTCGGTCCCATCTGCCGCTCAAACCAGGCGAGCGATCGCTGCATGGCCGGGAATACGCTCTCGACCAGATCCAGGTCACCGGTATGCATGAAATAGTGCTGGACCGCCAATACCCAGTGCAGATTGAAATCGGGAATGATGATGCCGTTGGTATGGTGGTCGCCCGGCGCAAACATCTGCATCAATCCATCGGGACGCTGGCCCTCGGTGGCCTGAATGAGAGACTGGCGGTCAATGGCCTGCGTGCTGGTCCCAAAGGCGGCGGCGTTGATCAGGTAGTGAACGTACGCGTCGCCCAGCCACTGCCGCTTTTCGCGGCTCGGACAATCCTCAAACGCGTCATGCGTGCATTCGAGCGTGGTATAGCGGCCAACCTGCCATAGCCGGTTCAGCAGTTCATCCGAACAATCGAAGGCTCCCCGGTTCTCGACGGGATAATGAAGGTAGGTGGAGCCGACATGCCGGATGCGGATTCCGCCCCGCGCGTTTCGCACCACGAGTTGTGCGTATTTCACCGCCGTCCACTCGAATTTCTGGAACCTTTGCACTCCTGGTCGCGCGACGTAACGAAACAGATGCGCACAATCGAGATACGTCTCGCGCGAAACCCGCGGCTGCGCCGGCGGCGTGGGGCCGTATTCACCCGGTATCGTCTCCGACACGGCCAGTTCGATAACTTCTCCGCCCGATGCCTCCAGTTCAATGAATGGGAAACCGCAGTGACGCTTGTCGAACGCAATCAGCAGCGAGACATCGCACCCCTCGCGCGTGCGGATCGTCGTCATGCGGGCGTCGTCCGCAAGCAATGCCTCGGCATCATCGACCATGCCACCCGGCAGGGCGATCAGTTTTTCGTCAAACAGCCGCCGATCGATGGGCAACTGCGGCTCCGGCAGCACACCGTAGGCGCCGATGACGCTCACCGGCGCGACCGGGCTTTCCAGCATGGCCGGAATCTCTCGCGCAATCAGGGTCGGAAAGGGTTTGACCGGCCCCCAGCCTTTCGAGGCATCGTCCGCGGCGCCTATCGACGTCTGGATAATGCAGTGCTGCCAGGCTGCATCGTCAAATTCAGTATCGGTCCAGCCGGCAGGCATCACATTGGCGTCCACGTCTTCAATGAAGTCCTGCCCCCAGCCGCTGCGCGGCGTGTCGCGTCGCCAGGCATTGCCTTCCCGCCATCGCCAGTCGGTACCCGACCGCACCGTGATATTTTCCGCTTCGGCGCCACAGCGGATTTGCGCATCGAAATAGAGCGCGCCATCGCCGTGAACGGTCTGCCAGATATCCCTGGCGCTTTCATACCAGGCCATGTCCGCGCCATAAACATGGACGAGCATGGCGATTGTATTGGGTCCCGGTACGAGGGCATGTGCGATATCGTAGGTATCGTAGCGTTGAAACGCGGGAGAGGAACGGCATGGTCCGCGGCCGATAAAATTGCCGTTGATGTAGAGAAGATAGCGGCCGTCGACCGTGACACTGACGCGGGCTTCGCTGGTCGCGGATGGCAGCTCGAAACGATGGCGGAACAGCACCCACCGGTTCACGCCGACATCGCGATGCACCGCCCCTTCGCTGATCAGCGAACGAAACGTGACGGTCGCGTCGGCTGCTTGGTCGCTAGTCCAGATGAAAGGGGCGCGCAGGTGCATTCGGGATCCTTTTGTTCATCATCGATGAATTCGACTAATATGCAAAACTCCAGCATTGGCGCGGTACTCAGGGCGAAAATGGCTGGAAAAGCGCGCCAGTGCTAGAGTTTGTCGTCTGCCAGGACAAGTTTTCGAGGCATGGTCAATGCAGGCAGAAACGCAAGCAGCGCGCCGAGCAGGCCAAACAGCGGCGCAGTCCACATCAATCCATGCCGCAGCGCCGCGGCGTCGCCGAGGGAGGCGGTCATCGAATCGCTGATCATGCCGGCGATGACCGGGCCGATGGCTGAACCGATGACGTTGGTGGTGATCAGGAATACGACGGTGGATACGCTGCGCATTTCGCCCGGCATGAGGGTGATTGACAGGCCGAGTATCGGCGGTACGCGCGCGATGGTCAGGCCGAATGCGATGGCACCCGCCGCCAGTGACACCGGCTTCGACACATCCGAGCAGGCGACGATCATTGCCGGCACCGACAGCAGGCAAAACACGGCGGGCAATATCGCCATCCAGCGGTCGTCGCCGGTGCGGCGCACCACGGCCGGACAAAAAAATCCGCTTGCCAGCGAAGTGGCAAACATGATGATGCCCAGGCCGGTGCCGGCGATGAAGCCAAGCTCGGTATAGCTGATGCCGAAGGTGCGAATGATGCTGACCGGGTACCACGCCACGAAGGCAAATATGCCAAACCCGTAGATGCCATGCGCGAACAGCAGGAGGCAGAACGTGCGATTGGCGATCATGGTGCGGAACGTATGCCGGAGGGTAATTTGCCCGTCGCGGACGCTGTCGCCGCCGCGTGCTACTGCCGCACGCACTGCTTCACGCATCGGTTCGCGCAGGGTGAAACGCACCAGCACCGCCAGCAAGAGACCGGCCACGCCGAACACGATGACGGCCACGCGCCAGCCATAGCGATCGATGAGCATGCCCATGATCGGCGAACCGATAATGCCGGCGGCAGGCAGCGCGGAATTGAAAATGCCAATGGCCTGGGTGCGCTTTTCGATCGGAAAATAGTCGCCGATCAGCGAAACCGCGGCAGGAACACAACCCGATTCACCGGCGCCCACCCCGGCGCGGGCCAGCAC
>Ga0315271_10001173_pt1 | contig 15692 bp, 10 predicted proteins | sample C3_top_MG_FD_204664 | JGI IMG/M metagenome (GOLD analysis project Ga0315271, IMG submission 204664) | Sediment microbial communities from Yellowstone Lake, YNP, Wyoming, USA - C3_top | ecosystem: Environmental > Aquatic > Freshwater > Lake > Sediment | place: USA: Wyoming | collected 2017-08-01 | reverse complement strand
CGCGCCGTGTTCGTCACCGCCAACCAGAAGGATGGCTACAACAACCCACGCGTACAGCAGGATATCGACAGTGCGCTGGATCGCTACCAGCTCACCCTGCCCAGGGATATTCGCCTGGAACGCGGCTTCGAGCAGGCGCGCAATATCAGCCATCGCCTCAATCGCCTGTATATCGACTTCGCGATTGCCGTGGCGCTGGTCGCACTGACCCTGTTGCCGCTGGGTCTACGCGCCGCCGGAATTGTCATGATCTCGCTGCCGCTGTCGCTGGCCTTCGGCATCGCGGTGCTGTATTTCATCGGCTATTCGCTCAATCAGATCTCCATCGCCGGCTTTGTGGTCTCGTTGGGACTGCTGGTGGATGACTCGATCGTGGTGGTCGAGAATATCGCCCGGCACCTGCGCGAGGGTGCGACCCGCCTGCAGGCCGCCCTGAGCGGCACGCAGCAGATCTTCAACGCGATCCTCGGCTGCACGGCGACATTGATTTTCGCGTTCCTGCCGCTGCTGGCGCTGCCCGGGAACGCCGGCAAATTCATCCGGGTGCTGCCCTCGGCCGTGGTCGCGACCATCGTCGGCTCACTGCTGATTGCGCTGTTCATCATTCCCTTTCTCGCCAGCCGCCTGCTGCCGCCGGAAGGTACGCAGCAGCACAACCCTTTGCTCGAGCGGGTGATGGGGCTGATTCATCGTTACTATCGCCCGGCTCTGCACTATTGCCTGCAGCGGCCGCGCACTACGGTCATTACAGCTATCGGCGGCTCGCTGCTGCTGTCGCTGGGCATGACGCAGCTGCTGGGCAGCAGCCTGTTTCCCAAGGCTGACACGCCGCAGTTCCTGATCAGCGTCGAGTTGCCCAACGGCAGCAGTTTTGCCGCTACCGATCGTGCCTTGCGTTTTGTCGAAGAGCGCCTGGCAAAGACGTCTGAAGTGAGCGGCTACTTTGCCAACCTCGGGCATGGCAATCCGCAGATCTACTACAACCATATCGTTCGCAACGATTCTGCCAATTACGCCGAGGTGTTCGTACAACTCAAGCACTACGACACGCGCGCCACACCGCGACTGTATGAGCGGTTGCGCGCAGCGTTTGCGCAATACCCGGCGGCACATATCTATGTGAAGGAATTTACCAACGGGCAACCGATCTCGGCGCCGGTCGCGGTGCGCGTGGTCGGCAATGATCTGGCGATTCTCGACCGGCTCGCCCGCCAGGTGCAGAAAGTGATCAGCGCCACCCCAGGCACGCGCGATGTCAGCAACCCCTTGCGCGTGCCACGCACCAACCTGCGCCTGCAGATCGATTCCCGCAAGGCTGGCCTGCTCGGCGTACCGACTGCCGAAATTGATCGAGCCGTGCGCCTGACGGTGGGTGGTGTACCGGCCGGCACTTTCAAATCGCCGGACGGCGAACAATACCCGATCATGGTCCGCTCGCCCGTGGCGGACCGCTCCGACCTGAGCGCGCTTGGGCAGGTGCGGGTGGCCAGTCGCAGTGGCGCCCTGCTGCCACTGGCGCAACTGGCGACGCCGGTGTTCGAGCGCGCGCCAACGGTCATCCAGCGTTTCAACCGCCAACGGGCCATCACCATCAACGCCAGCGTGCAGGCCGGCCTGAACACCGCGCGTGTCACCAAAGCGGTAGTGCGGCGGCTGCAGGGCATGGAGTGGCCGCGGGGCTATCGGTTCATACTGGGCGGCGAAGCCGAATCGAGCGCTGAGTCCTTCGCCGGCATCGGCACGGCGATCATCGTCGCGCTGTTTGGCATCTTCGCCATCCTGGTGCTCGAATTCGGCAGCTTCAAGGCCACCCTCATCGTGCTCACCGTGGTGCCGCTCGGCATCATGGGCGGCCTCGCCATGTTGCTGCTGACCGGCAACGATATCTCCTTTGTCGCCAGCATCGGCTTCGTGGCGCTGATCGGCATCGAGATCAAGAACTCGATCCTGCTGGTCGACTTCACCAATCAGTTGCGCGCCCAGGGCGTGGCGCTGGGCGATGCCATCGAGCGGGCCGGCGAAATACGCTTCCTGCCCATCCTGCTGACCTCGCTCACTGCGATCGGTGGGCTGCTGCCACTGGCGCTGCAGAACAGTGGCATGTATTCACCGATGGCCTGGGTGATCATCGGTGGCCTGATTACTTCAACGCTGCTGGCGCGCCTGGTGACACCGGTGATGTATCGGCTGATGCCGCCGCATATCGAGCCAGGCTAGCTGACAGCACTCACATGCGGGTCAGCACCACCACCGGAATCTGCCGATCGGTCTTGGCCTGGTACTGCTCGTAGGGACCATAGATGCCGACCATCTTCGCCCACAGGCTGGCGCGCTCCTCACCCGCAGCGGTACGCGCGCGCGCCTTGAATTTGTCACCCTTCACCTGCAGCTCGACTTCGGGTTGCGCCTGCAGGTTCAGGTACCAGGCCGGATGCGTCGGCGCCCCGCCCTTGGAGGCCACCACCAGGTAGTCGCTCCCGGACCGGCCAAAAATCAGTGGCATGGTCAGCACGCGGCCGGACTTGTTGCCCACGGTGGTCAGCAGCAATGTCGGCACCATGCCCTTGCCGCCGCCGACGCTGGCATCCCAGAGATAGCCCTCGGCGCCATTGGTGGCGAGGTAGCGGTTCAGGTGCTCCTGGATCCAGTTCGCAGGTGCTTTTGCTTCCGACATGGCGATATCCTCCGTCTCGACGTTGCCTGAATCAACCGGTCTACGCCGCACATGGTACGCCTACCGGGATTTCGGCAACAGCGTCACCGCGCTCCGGGCGGTTGCTTCGAGTCCTGCGCCGCCTGCCTGCAGATGCGCCACGATGGCCGCGCGCATGCGCGGATCCCAGTATTTGCGCAGGTGATCGGCGGTGCGCTCGACCGCCCTGGCCGCCTCCTCATGGGAAAAAAAACCGCCGATCTGATTCGCCATGGTGACCAGTCGTTCAGTATCCATATCAGCCTGCCTCCGCTGCGACACGCCCGGCGTGCGTAAAGATTTCGAAGCCATCATCGCGCGCCACACCGACCAGTGTAATGCCGGCGGCATCGGCGACGCGCACCGCGAGCGCGGTGGGCGCCGACACGGCCACCACAATGGGCGCGCCCATGAGCGCCACCTTCTGTACCAACTCTATGGATACGCGGCTGGTGAGCAGCACCATGCCCTGGGAGCCTGGGATAACGGCTCTGGCCAGTGCGCCGGCGAGCTTGTCGAGTGCGTTGTGACGCCCGACATCCTCGCGCAGCGCGACCAGGCCGGCTTGCGGCTGCCAGAATGCCGCGGCGTGCACGGCGCGAGTCAGCTGGTTGATGGGCTGCGATTGCGGCAGGGCGGCGATGGCCAGCGCAATCATCGCCGGTGTCACCGTGAGCGCGGCAGTTACGCGCGGTGCTGCCCGCATCGCCTGTTCCAGGCTCTCCAGGCCACACAGCCCGCAGCCGCTGGGGCCGGCCACATGGCGGCGCCGCGCATCGAGCGATTCGGCGTGTTCACGGCTGACGTCCATGCGCAGCTCAATGCCCTGATCGACAGTGACAATCTCCAGGCCGGTAATATCTGCTGGCGCGTCGATGATGCGCTCGGCCAGGCTGAAGCCGACGGCAAAATCTTCCAGATCGGCCGGAGTCGCCATCATCACGGCATGCGCGACACGGTTATAGGTGAAGGCAATGGCGCTTTCCTCGGCAAGGTTGCGCGCACCAAGGGTTGCGGTGCCGAGACGATATTGCTTGCGCTCAACCAGGCGCGCGGCGGCGAGTGACTTGACGCTCATAAGGGTTCAGGTACACACGCCGCCATTCAGCAACTATGAAGCCACATGACCCGCTATCACTTGCGCAGCCACCAGTTCACGATGCCGCTGCTGCCAGGCCGAGGGCTTGGCCACCTTGACGACCTGCACTGCCGTCACCTTGTACTCCGGGCAATTGGTGGCCCAGTCGGACAGCTCGGTGGTGACCACATTGGCGCCCGATTCCGGAAAGTGGAAGGTGGTATAGACCACGCTCGGCGGTACGCGCTCGGTCACCGTAGCCCGCAACACCGTTTCACCGGCGCGGCTGGTGATGCCCACCCAGTCGCCATGCACGATGCCGCGCGTCTCGGCATCGTGCGGATTGATCTCCAGCAGATCTTCATCATGCCAGACTACGTTTTCTGTGCGGCGCGTCTGCGCGCCCACATTGTATTGACTGAGTATGCGCCCGGTCGTCAGCAGCAACGGGAAGCGCGCCGACACGCGTTCGCTGGTGGCGACGTAGTCAGTCACAAAAAATCGGCCTTTGCCACGCACGAAATGCTCGATATGCATGGTCGGCGTGCCCTCGGGCGCCGCCTCGTTGCAGGGCCACTGGATGCTGCCCAGGCGATCAATCTTCTCGAAGCTGACGCCATGGAACGTGGGCGTGAGCCGCGCGATCTCCGCCATGATCTCCGACGGGTGGCGGTAGTTCATCGCATAGCCCAGCGCATTCGACAACGCCATTGTGCTCTGCCAGTCGGCCAGGCCTGCCAGCGGCTCCATGACCTTGCGTACGCGCGAGATGCGCCGCTCCGCATTGGTGAAGGTGCCGTCCTTCTCCAGGAATGAGGAGCCTGGCAGAAACACATGCGCGTAGAGCGCGGTTTCGTTCAGGAACAGATCCTGGACCACCACGCATTCCATGGCCGAGAACGCCGCCGCGACGTGCTGGGTGTTCGGGTCAGACTGCGCCATGTCCTCGCCCTGGATGTAGATGCCCTTGAAGGTGCCATCGAGCGCCGCCTCGAACATGTTCGGGATGCGCAGGCCCGGCTCGTCCAGCAGCTTCACGCCCCAGGCGCCATCGAACAGCGCGCGTGTGGCAGGATCGGAAATATGCCGGTAGCCGGCCAGCTCGTGCGGAAACGAGCCGACATCGCAGGAACCCTGCACATTGTTCTGGCCACGCAGCGGATTGACGCCCACGCCTTCGCGGCCAAGGTTGCCGGTGGCCATGGCAAGATTGGCGATGCACATGACGGCGGTCGTGCCCTGGCTGTGCTCGGTCACGCCCAGTCCGTAGTAGATCGCGCCGTTGGGCGCGAGCGCATAGAGACGCGCCGCGGCGCGCACTGCGGCCGCCGGCACACCGGTTACCGCGGCGCTCGCTTCCGGCGAACACTCCGGTCGTGACACCGCCGCCACCCAGCGCTGCCAGGATTCCGGTTCACAGCGCTCGGCGACATAGCCCTGCTGCGCCAGCCCTTCGGTGACGATGACATGCGCCAGTGCATTGAGCAGCGCGACATTGGTGCCGGGCAGGAGCTGCAGATGATGCTCGGCCTCGATGTGCGGCGTGCGCACCAGCGCGATGGCGCGCGGATCGAGGACGATGAGCTTCGCGCCCTCGCGCAAACGACGTTTGAGCTGCGAGGCGAACACCGGGTGTCCTTCGGTCGGGTTGGCGCCGATCAGCATGATGACATCGGCCTTCATCACCGAGCTGAAGGCCTGGGTGCCCGCCGACTCGCCCAGCGTCTGCTTGAGCCCATAGCCGGTCGGTGAATGACAGACGCGCGCGCAGGTGTCGACGTTGTTGTTGCCGAAGGCGGCGCGCACCAGCTTCTGCACCAGGTAGGCCTCTTCGTTGGTGCAGCGTGACGAGGTGATGCCGCCGACTGAGTCGCGGCCGTACTTCGCCTGGATGCGCTTGAACTCAGCAGCGGCGTGATTGATGGCGGTATCCCAGGAAACTTCCTGCCACGGATCGCTGATCTTCGCGCGGATCATGGGCTTGAGAATTCGGTCGCGATGCGTCGCGTAGCCGTAGGCGAAACGCCCCTTGACGCAGGCATGACCCTGATTGGCGTGGCCGTCGCGGTTGGGCACCATGCGTACTACTTTTTCGCTGCTGACTTCCGCCACCAGCGAACAACCGACGCCGCAATAGGCACAGGTCGTGGTGGTCGCACTGGCGGCAGCGAGCGCCGGCGCGGCCGCTACGGCCGGCGCACTGGCGGCGAGCTGCGCTGCAATCAGCGACTTTTCCTGCAGTGCCGTGGTCGGACAGGCTTCGACGCAGGCGCCACAGGACACGCACTCGGAATCGAGAAAGCTCTGGCCCTGGCTCGCCGCCACGCGCGAGGCAAAACCACGCCCCTCGATGGTCAGCGCCAGCGTGCCCTGCACTTCATCGCAGGCGCGCACACAGCGCGAGCAGACGATGCAGGCATTGGGATCAAAGGTGAAATAAGGGTTGCTCTCATCCTTGGGCAAACCGGCATGGCAGGCGGCATCGCTCCCATAGGGCGAAGTCGTGACGCCCAGCGACTGGGCCATGTCACGGATCTCGGTGCGATAGGGCGCGCTCTCGGCAATCAGCGCGGCCGGATGATCGGAGAGATAAAGCTCCATGACACCGCGGCGCAGCTCACTGAGGCGCTGCGACTGGGTGTGAATTTTCATGCCTTCGGCAACCTGGGTGGTGCAGGAGGCCGGAAAGCCCTTGCGACCCTCAATCTCGACCAGGCACAGCCGGCAGGAGCCGAAGGCCTTGAGATTATCGGTAGCGCACAGCTTGGGGATGCGGGTGCTCAAGATCGCCGCGGCACGCATGATGGAGGTGCCCTCGGGCACCGTGGTGGCGACGCCATCGATCTCCAGCGACACGGAGCGCGTCGCCACACTCGCTGGGGTACCGGCATCGACATGATCAAGCGCGTGCATGCTGACTCCCTTGAATTCCTGGTCGCGGTTTAAGAAAATCTTCGCGAAAATATTTTACCGCGCTGCGCACCGGGAAGGGCGTCATACCCCCCAGGCCGCACAGCGAACCTTCGGCCATCGTGTCGCACAGGCTCTCGAGCTGCCGCAACTGCGCCTCACCATCCACACCGCGCAGCAGGCGATCAATGACTTCGACGCCGCGCGTCGAACCGATGCGACAGGGCGTGCACTTGCCGCAGGATTCGACCGCGCAGAATTCCATTGCGTAGCGCGCCATGTGCGCCATGTCGACCGTATCGTCAAAAGCGACGATGCCGCCGTGACCCAGCAGAGCGCCCACGGCGCTCAGGGCTTCGTAATCGATGAGTGTGTCGAATTGCTGTGCCGGCAGATAGGCGCCCAGGGGTCCGCCGATCTGTACGGCGCGCAGCGGCCGACCGGAGGCTGAACCACCACCGTAGTCGTACAGCAATTCGCGCAGGCTGACGCCAAAGGCCAGCTCGACCAGGCCGGGACGCTTGAGATTGCCGGCCAGCTGTATCGGCAGGGTACCGCGCGACCTGCCGATGCCGTAATCGCGATAGTGAGCGGCACCGTGCTGCAGGATGGTGGGCACGGTGGCAAGTGAAATGACATTGTTCACCACGGTCGGTTTGCCAAACAGCCCTTTTACTGCGGGCAACGGTGGCCGCACCCGCACCTCGCCGCGACGGCCTTCGAGACTTTCGAGCATCGAGGTTTCTTCGCCGCAGATATAGGCGCCAGCACCGAGGCGCACTTCCAGATCGAAGCGATGCGCACTGCCCAGCAGCTGCGCCCCCAGATAGTGCTGCTGGTAAGCCAGCGCGATCGCTTCATTCAGAATTTTGTGGGCGTGCGGATATTCGGCGCGCAGATAGATGTAACCCTGGGTGGCGCCGACCGCGAGCGCAGCGATCGTCATGCCCTCGATCAACAGATAAGGGTCACCCTCCATCAGCATGCGGTCGGCGTAGGTGCCTGAGTCGCCTTCATCGGCATTGCAGGTGATGTATTTCTGCGTGGCCGCAGTATCGAGTACCGTGCGCCACTTGATGCCGGTGGGGAAAGCCGCCCCGCCCCGGCCACGCAGCCCGGAATCGGTGACACACTGCACGATCTGCGCGGGCTCCATGCCCAAAGCGCGCTGCAAGCCCTGAAAGCCGCCGTGCGCCAGGTAGTCGCTGATGCTGACCGGATCGATCACACCCACGCGCGCAAACGTCAGGCGGTTCTGCCTGATCAGATAGGGATGCTGCGCCGTCGCGCCCAGGCACAGTGCGTGCGCCTTGCCACTCAGAAAGCCTGCGGTGAACAGGCCGGCAACATCCTTAACGCTCACCGGTCCGTAGGCCACGCGCCCCTGCGGCGTCTCCACCTCGACCAGTGGCTCGAGCCAGTAGAGTCCGCGCGAACCGTTGCGCCTGATGGTGACGTCCAGGCCTGATTTCTGGGCCTGCGCGGCGATCGCCTGCGCGACCTGTTCTGCGCCCAGCGCCAGCGCCGCGGCATCGCGCGGCACATAGACCACCGTGCTCATGTGCGCTCCCGGCATTGGGCCAGCAACTCGTCCAGGCGCGCCGGCGTCACGCGCCCGTGCAACTCATCGTTGATCATCACTGCCGGCGAACAGGCGCAGGCACCGAGGCAATACACGGGTTCGAGGGAGACGGCGCCGTCACTCGTGGTCTCGTTGAAGCCAATGCCCAGATGCCGCTGCGCCTGCTGTTCCAGCGCCGTGCCATTCATTGCCTGACAGGATTCGGCCCGGCAGATGCGCACGGTATGCCGCCCCGGCGGCGAATGACGGAAGTAATGATAAAAACTGACTACGCCGTGCACTTCGGCGCGCGACAGGTTCAGCCCCTGCGCCACCAGCGGTATGGCATCACTGGGAATGAACCCCAACTCGTCCTGGATGGCGTGCAGGACCAGGAGCAATGGGCCGGGTTGCTGGCCCAGGCGCGCGACGATGGTGTTGATGCGATCGTTCATTCCGGTCCAATCCGCAGATATTATGGTGAGTCGCCAGCGCACCCAGAAAGTTGGCGCGCACCCGCAAACCCAGGCATTTTCGCACAGCTGGAAGGCATTGCCGTACCTGACTCATTATCGCTCACCCCCAGGGTGACGTGGCTGCTTTATCGACCAATTTGCTGGCTGACAGGGCAGGCAACGACCGCCAGCTGGTAAAAAACGCTGACGCATCGCCCCGCACTATCCTGGCATCCGCGCCGGGCGCGCACAGCAATGCAGTAATATCGCCGCATCGTGCCAATGAGTCGCCAACAAGGTGGTTGAAGTATCGGCATACGATCAGCTGCGCCTCGATGACGCACAGTTGTGCGCACTGCTGGCCACCGGCCGCGCACGACGCGAATTGCAGGCGGTATTCGGGCGTAGCGACTATGCCCTGCTGGCAGCGCTGGCGCAGCGCGCCGCACGGACCAGAGTCCGCGCCTGTGCCCCGGTTTATCTGCTGCCCGGCATCATGGGTACGCAGCTGGGCCTGGCACGTACCGCCCCGCTGCCGCCGGATCTGCTGTGGATCGACCCGCAGGACATCATCGCCGGTCGACTCACGCAGTTGCGGCTTGGCGATCCCGTGGCTACCTCCGCTGCCGACCAGCTGGTGACGCTCGGCGCCATTCCCTACACCTATCTGGCGCTGCAGCTGCGCCTGCGGGCTGCGGGCTTCACGGTGATCATGCATCAATACGACTGGCGCCGCAGTCTGAGCGATCTCGCCGCGCAATTTGCTGCGCGCGTGCGTGCCGACGGGACGGGGCAAATCATGATTGTCGCGCACAGCATGGGTGGCCTGATTGCGCGCGCCGCCATGGCGCTACCCGGGATGCATCGGGTACAGCGACTGATTGCGCTGGGGGTGCCCCAGTGCGGTTCATTCGGTGCCGTGCAGGCACTGCGCGGCACCTACCCGGTGGTACGCCGGCTGGCAGCGCTTGATCGCGAGCACGATGCCGAGGCGCTGGCGGCGCAGGTTTTCGGCAGCTTTCCAAGCCTGTATCAACTGCTGCCACCACAGCAGCGGCCCGACCTGCTCGACGCGGCAACCTGGCCGCAATTGGGCTTACGCCCGGATGCCACACTGCTACGACAGGCGCGCGGCTTTATCGCCAGTCTGCCGCCGACCGACCCGCGCTATTGCGCCATCATCGGCTATGGGCAACGCACAATAACCGATCTTACTGTCACCACCGAAGATTTTCATTACGGGATCAGCGACGCCGGCGATGGCACCGTGCCACTTGAGTCTGCGTACCTCCAGGGCTGCGCAAATTATCAGCTGCGCTGCGAACACAGTGCACTACCGCGCAGCGCCACTGTGGCACGGGCCCTGGGCGAACTGCTCAGCGGTGGCCACACGCGCGCGCTCGCAACGGCGAGCTTAGCGGCTACGCCTGCAGCGACGGCGCCGCGCCGCAGCGTGGTCAGTGACCAGCAACTGCGCAGCACCTGGATCGGCAAAGTGAACTGGCGGCAACTTAACCCGGCGGCGCGGCGCGAATATCTGAATCGTCTCAATCAATCGCCACCGCAGTACGCGGCGCCCAGGCGCAAAGCGGTTCGTGCTTGAGCGCGCGGACCCCTGCACCGCTGGCTGTCCCCGTCAATGGCGGACCGGTTTCAATTGTCTGGTTTCGCCAGGATTTGCGCCTCGCGGACAACCCGGCGCTGAGCGCCGCACTGCAACGCGGTGGCAGCGTCATCCCGGTGTACATCGACAGCAGCAGCGAAGAAGGCAACTGGGCGCCAGGCGGGGCGAGCCGCTGGTGGCTGCATCGTTCACTCGAGAGTCTCGACGCCGCGTTGCGGGCACGCGGCTCGCGACTGATCGTGCGCCGCGGGACTGCCTTGCATGAACTGCAGTCGCTGTGCCGTGAGTGCGGCGCCGATGCCTGTTATTGGAATCGACGCTACGAACCCGCCGCGCGCGAACGCGATAAGTTGATCAAGCAGACGCTGCGCAGCACTGGCTACATTGCCGAGAGCCACAATGCCACGCTGCTGGCCGAGCCCTGGGAGCTGCTCACCCAGAGTGGCGGTGCCTACCAGGTCTACACTCCATTTCGACGCCGCTTGCTCGCGCATATCAAGCCGGCCGCGCCCACGCCGGCAGCGGCGCAGGTTCCGGCACCACGACAGTGGCCGAAATCGCTCAGCGTGGCACAGCTGCAGTGGCTGCCGGCAATTCCGTGGTACCGGGGCATGGCAGCAGTGTGGCGCCCCGGTGAGGCGGGCGCCGCACAGCGGCTGCAGGATTTCGTCGCCTCCCCGTTGACTCACTATGCACAGCGACGTGACCAACCGGGCATTGAGGGTACTTCGCGACTCTCGCCGCACCTTCATCATGGCGAGCTGTCAGTGCGCCAGGTCTGGCACGGCGTACTGCGCGCCACCGGCGCGGGTGCCGACGCCGCGGACCCGCGCTGCGAAAAATATCTCGCCGAACTCATCTGGCGGGAATTCTCTTATCAGCTGCTGCATCATTTTCCGCATACGCCCGAGGCGCCACTGCGCGCCGGGTTCGCGCGTTTTGCCTGGCTTGAAGATCGCAGCGCCCTGCGTGCCTGGCAGACTGGCATGACCGGCGTGCCGCTCATAGATGCCGGGATGCGCGAATTGTGGACCACCGGCTGGATGCACAATCGGGTGCGCATGGTGGCGGCATCGTTCCTGGTGAAAAATCTTCGTCAATCCTGGCAATCTGGCGCACGCTGGTTCTGGGACACGCTGGTCGATGCCGACCTCGCCGCCAACACCCAGGGCTGGCAATGGGTCGCCGGCTGCGGCGCCGATGCGGCTCCCTATTTTCGCGTTTTCAATCCGGTGACACAAAGTCGAAAGTTTGATCCGCAGGGCCATTACCTGCGCCGCTGGCTGCCAGAGCTGGCGCGGCTGGCCGATGCCCAGCTGCATGCCCCGTGGCTGGCGGACGCGGCGCAGCTGCGAGCCGCCGGCGTCACGCTTGGTACAAGTTATCCCCGACCCATCGTCGACCTGCAGGACTCGCGCGTCGCCGCACTGCAGGCCTACCGGCAAATGCGCGCCTGAGCGTGCCGGCTTTGCGCGCCGGCCACCGCCGGCGTAGCATCGCGCGCAGCAATACCCGGAGGACACAGCCATGAACACACTGCGCCACACCGCCAAAACAACCGGCCTCTCCCGTCGCGATCTGTTGCTGGCCTCAGCCGGTGTTGCGAGCCTCGGCGCATTGGGATGCGCCAGTGTGGCCAGTTCCAAAGGCTCGGCGCCAGCCGCGCCGCCGGCCGCCGCAGCGCCGGCCATGGCGCCTGCCGTGGCCGCAGTTCCAGCGCCCAGCGGTCCCTTCACGCTGCCGCCGCTCCCCTACGCAGAAAACGCGCTCGACCCGCTGATCTCCTCGCAAACGCTCGGCTTCCATCATGGCAAGCATCATCAGACCTACGTCAACAACCTGAACAAGGCCGTGGCCGGGACGCCGCTGGCCGAGATGACGCTCGAGAAGATTATTGCCACCACGGCGGGCGTGGCTGACAAGAGCGCTGTCTACAACAACGCCGCGCAACACTGGAATCACAGCTTCTACTGGCAGAGTCTGCGCGCCCAGGGCGGCGGCGTGCCGCCGTTGCTGCTGCGACAGAAAATCGAAGCGGCGTTCGGCAGCCTGGAAGGCTGTCGCAAGGAAATGCTGGCGGCCGCAACTTCACAGTTTGGCAGCGGCTGGGCCTGGCTGGTGCTCGATGGCGGGCAGCTGGCCGTGACCAAGACCAGCAACGCCGATTCGCCGCTGACGCACGGTCAAAAGCCCCTGCTGACTATCGACGTATGGGAACACGCCTACTATCTCGACTATCAGAATCGCCGCGCCGATTACGTCGCGGCGCTGTTCGATAAATTACTGAACTGGGAGTTCGCCGCCAGCAACCTGGCTGCCGCCTGAACTGGCGGCGCGCGCCAGCACGGCGCCCAGCGTCTCGCCCTCGGCAACGATCGCTGTACCGATCGTAACGCTCACCGACGCGATGCTCTGCTGCGCATCCTGGCGGCGAATGCGGCAATTCTCGACGTCGCGGCGAATGCGCCCGGCAACTTCAGCCGCAGCGGCCGGGGTTGCGCCCGCCAGCAGCAGCAGGAAAGTGCCGCCGCTGTCGCGCGCCGCTAGCGCGTGCTCAGCGCTTGCCGGCTTCAACAGTTGCGCTACCGTGGTCAGCACACGATCGCCGAGCAGGTGCCCGTAGCTGTCGACAATCTGACTGAATTGATTGATTTCTATCCTCAGCAGCGCGCCCAGCGGCAGGCCGCGCGGGTAGCTGCTGGCCACGTGCTGCTCGAGTCCACGTCGATTGAGCAGGCCGGTGAGTGGATCGAGCTGCGCCTGGCCCGCCACGGTCTCGATCTCGGTGTGCAGGCGCTGCGCCTCCTGGACGCTGTGCTGCAGGTTTTGCTGCAGATCACTGGTGCTGCCCAGAACTCTGCTGGTGTCATCCAGCAGGCCATGTACCAGCTCGGCGATGGCGGCAACGCTCGGGTCGCGCTGCAGACGATTCTGGTAGACACCCAGGCCGTCGTTGTAACGACCCACTTCAACGCTGGCGCAGGTCGTGGCCGCGGTCACTTCCTCAACCACTTTCTGGATTCGGGCGCGCAGTCGCATCGAGGATTCAATATCGCGCATCGCCACGTGACGATCGAACAGTTCCTGGATGTCGCTATCGCCCAGCTTGCGCCCGGTGGCGGTGAGCGCATCGACGGCGGCTTTCAGGGCCTGATTGGCACCCGCGACGTATTCGTACCAGACCGCATAACTTAGCGGATGAAAGCCGGCCGTGTGGCGTGACATCATTGGCAGCACCATGCGCAGCAACTCGGCAGTCTGTTCTCGGTTCTCGCTATAACGCATGGGTGGTCGTGGCTTGGGCGCGCCTCAGGCGCGCAGTGCCTGCTCCGCAGCGACGCCGATCAACGCGGCAAACGCCGCTGTGCCGTTTTGCTGGCCCTGCAGCAGGACCAGAAAATCCTGGAGCGCCATCGGCTCGCCAAACAGACGCCCCTGCGCCTGATCGCAGCCCCATTCACGCAGTGGCTGCACCTGTTGCGGCCGTTCGACGCCCTCGGCCACCACTTCCAGCCCCAGGCCATGCCCCATATCGATGATAGTGCGCACCAGGGTGGCGTCGGCCGGATCGTCGGCCAGATCGCGCACAAACGATTTATCAATCTTCAGGGTACCGATCGGAAACTGCTGCAGCACCGAAAGCGAAGAATAGCCGGTGCCGAAATCATCGACCGACAGATGCAGCCCCAGGTCGGCGAGCTGATCGAGCATCTGCACGGTGCGGCGCGGATCGGCCATCAGCGTGGTTTCGGTGATCTCGAGCTCCAGGCTCTGCGGCGGTACGTTGTGGCGTTCGAACACCGCGCGGCAATTGAGTATGAAGCTCGCCTGCCGCAGCTGCTTGAGCGACAGATTGAGCGCAATGCGCCCCGGATCACTGCCCGAAGCGCGTAGCAGATTGAGATCGAGACAGACGCGCTCGAGCACCCACTCACCGATGAGGTTGATGAGATTGTTTTCTTCAGCCAGCGGAATGAACTGCGCCGGCGGAATATCGCCGTGGCCCGGCAGACGCCAGCGCAACAGCGCCTCGGCGCCCACGATGCGGCCATCGCGCAAATCTACCTTGGGCATGTAGCGCACTACAAACTCATTGCGCTCGACCGCGCGGCGCAATTTGCTCTTGAGCATCAGCCGCTCGACCGCCGCGGCGTTCATCTCCTGCGAATAGAACGCAAAAGTGTTGCCGCCATTCTGCTTGGAGTAATACATGGCGGCATCGGCGTTGCGGATCAGGTCGATGACGTTGTCGGCATCACGCGGGCAGAAGGCCACGCCGATACTCACCGTCAGGAATACTTCCTGCTGACTGACATGGAAGGCCGCGCCAGCGCTATCGAGCACGGTGCGCGCCAGCTGCGCCACCTGGGCACCGGCTTCCTCGGCATCGGCGCTGACGCCGTCAACGAACAGCGCGAACTCATCACCGGCCAGCCGCCCGAGCACCGCATCGCTGCTCAACACCTGCGTCAGCCGCTCGGTGAGCACTTCCAGCACGCGATCGCCCGAGGCGTGACCGAAGGTGTCATTGACCTCTTTGAAGCGATCCATATCGATGTACAACAAGGCTACGCCCTGGCCGACGCGCCGCGCGCGGGCGATGGCCTGCTGCAGCAGATGCTGAAACTGCATGCGATTGGGAATCTTGGTGAGCGCATCGTAGCGCGCCAGATAGCGGATGCGCCGTTCGGCGCGCTTGCGCTCGGTGATATCGCGTGCCACGTAGATGTCACCGGCAAACTGCGCGTCGGTGGTGGCAACGGTCGAGACCACGAACGACACCGGGATGGTCTGCCCAGCCTGCGTGCGCAGCACCGTCTCACCTGCCTCGCGTGCGGCCTGCACCGGATCCACACCGCTCTCGGGCGCCCTGGCCAGCAGCTCCCTGACGTTCATGCCGGTCAGTTCGGCGGCGTCCAGGCCGGTGAGACGCTGCGCCGCGTCGTTGACGATGCGAATCGCGCCATCGGGCGCCGCCACGAACACGCTGTCGCTCATGCTGTTGAGCACACTGTGGAGGTAGTCGCGTCGGTAAGTGGTGTCGTTGAGGGCCAGGCGCATACGCTCAAAGGCGCTTTCCAGCAGGCCCAGCCGACTGCCGTGCGCGGCGGACAGGGGGTGCGAGAACTCGCTGCGGCTGATGTGCTCGGCCGCGCCGATGAGCTGCTCGACGCTTTCCTGCAGGCGCTGGCGCTCGCGCCAGAACCACCAGGCCGCCAGTACCGCGGCGCTCACAGTCGCCAGGCCCAGCAGCAACAGCAACGCCGGCGGCAACAGCGGCTGCAGCGCCAGCAAAGCCGTGCCGCCAATCAGCCCCATGCACAGGGCGAAAGCGGCCAGAAAGCGGCTGATCAGCCTGGAACCCTGCACGC
>Ga0315271_10001171_pt1 | contig 15708 bp, 11 predicted proteins | sample C3_top_MG_FD_204664 | JGI IMG/M metagenome (GOLD analysis project Ga0315271, IMG submission 204664) | Sediment microbial communities from Yellowstone Lake, YNP, Wyoming, USA - C3_top | ecosystem: Environmental > Aquatic > Freshwater > Lake > Sediment | place: USA: Wyoming | collected 2017-08-01 | reverse complement strand
AGGAAATACATGCCGATCACTTATTTCACGATGTTGATCGGCGCGCTGGCCAACGCGGGCTTCCCACCGTTTGCCGGCTTCTTCTCCAAGGATTCGATCATCGAAGCGATCCACGCCTCGCATACGCCGGGCCATACGATCGCCTATCTCGCCGCGCTGGGCGGCGTGTTTGTCGGTGCCTTGTACTCGTTCCGCCTGGTGTTCTTCGCGTTCCATGGCAAGGAACGGTTTGCCGATGCCCACGCTCACGAGAAGCACGGCCATCACGCCAAGGCCGCCGATGACAAGCACGATGACCACGCGCATCATGGCCTCGCGCCCGGCGAGAAACCGCACGAAACCGCCTGGGTCGTCACGGTGCCGCTGATCCTGCTGGCCATTCCGTCGGTGGTGATCGGCTGGATGACCATCGAGCCGATGCTGTACGGCGGGTATTTCGGTGATGCCATCAAGGCGACTGAAACCATGGCGGAGCTGAAAAAAGACTTCCATGGTGCGGGCGCCATGGTGATGCACGGTCTGACCTCGCTGCCGTTCTGGTTCGCCCTGGCCGGCGCGGGCACCGCGTGGTACTGCTACATCCTCAAGCCCGACCTGCCGGGAAAGATCCGTGCAGCGCTCGCGCTACCGGTCAGAATTCTCGACGACAAATACGGCTTTGACCGCTTCTACAGCTGGTTTTTCGCCTCGGGCGCACGCAAGCTGGGCCAGGGCCTGTGGAGGTTTGGCGACGTGACGATCATCGACGGCATCATGGTGAACGGCACCGCAAAGCTGATCGGCTGGTTCTCGGGCGTGGCGCGCAAAGTGCAAACCGGTTACGTCTACACCTACGCATTCACCATGATCTTCGGGGTCTTTGTGGCCCTCTCACTCGTTTACCTGAAGCTCCGCTGATCCAAAGTCAGAGACGCGAAAAGCAAAAAAATGCAAAGCAGCTCCAACATTCTTAGCCTGACCATCTGGGTGCCGATTCTGGCGGGTATCGGCCCGCTGGGTGGCGCTGCTGGGCAGCATCCTTGGTCTGGCCGTCGCCATTCCGCTCTGGACCGGCTTCGACAACGCCACATCAGCCATGCAGTTTGTCGAGCGCACGCCGTGGGTGTCGCGCTTCAGCATCAACTATGCGCTCGGCGTCGACGGCATCTCGATGCTGTTCGTGCTGTTGAACAGCTTCGTCACCGTCATTGTCGTGATCGCGGGCTGGGAAGTGATCAAGGAAAAGGTTTCGCAGTATTTTGCCGCGTTCCTGATCATGTCGGGCCTCATGAATGGCGTCTTTGCCGCTACCGACGCCATCCTCTTTTACCTGTTTTTCGAGGCGATGCTGATTCCGATGTTCCTCATCATTGGTGTCTGGGGCGGCCCGAACCGCGTCTATGCGGCGGTCAAGTTTTTCCTCTACACCTTGCTTGGTTCATTGCTGATGCTGGCGGCGTTCATCTACCTTTATAACGTCACCAACGGCAGCTTTGATATCGTCGATTTCCAGCGTGTGCCGCTCGCCAAGGATGTGCAGATCCTGTTGTTCTTCGCGTTCTTTGCCTCATTCGCGGTCAAGGTGCCGATGTGGCCGGTGCATACCTGGTTGCCTGACGCGCACGTCGAAGCACCGACCGGCGGCTCGGTGGTGCTGGCGGCCATCACCCTCAAGATCGGCGCGTACGGCTTCCTGCGTTTCAACCTGCCGATTACCCCTGACGCCAGCCACGCCCTCTCGGGGTTCATGATCACGCTATCGCTGATTGCCGTGGTTTACATCGGGCTGGTGGCGCTTGCCCAAACCGACATGAAGAAGCTGGTGGCGTATTCGTCGATTGCGCACATGGGTTTTGTGACGCTGGGGTTCTTCATCTTCAATGTCCAGGGCATGGAAGGCGGACTGGTGCAGATGATTTCCCATGGCTTTGTCTCCGCCGCCATGTTCCTTTGTATCGGCGTGCTGTATGACCGCGTGCATTCGCGGGAGATTTCCGCCTATGGTGGCGTGGTCAACACCATGCCCAAATACGCCTTCTTCGCGGTGTTCTTCGGCATGGCCAACGCGGGCTTGCCGGCGACATCCGGGTTTGTCGGCGAATTCATGGTGATCCTGGGCGCCATCAAGGTGAACTTCTGGTATGCATTCTTGGCCGCGACGACATTGATCCTCGGCGCCGCTTACACACTGTGGATGGTGAAGCGCGTGATCTTTGGCGAAATCGCCAACGACCATGTGCGCACGCTCACCGATATCAACGGCCGCGAAATGCTGTTCCTCGGCGTGCTGGCGGCGGCGGTGCTGCTCATGGGCATTTATCCGCAGCCGATGACGGAAGTGATGCATACCACGGTTGACGCGCTGTTAAAGCATGTCGCCGCCGGTAAATTGAATTAGCTGAACTAGCTGAAATAGCGGAATTAGGAATAGGACGTCATGACGGTTTCATCCCTCAATCTTGCGCTGGCGGCACCAGAGATTTTCCTGCTGGTCATGACCCTGATCGTGATGATCGTGGATTTGTTCTCTGCCGCCGAAAAGCGCGAAGGCCGGCTGTTCTTCCTGTCGATCTTCACCCTGGTCCTGGTGGCGGCGAGCCTGTACGCCCCGCTGGATGCTCCGCGTTATGCCTTCAACGGCATGTTCGTGGTGGATGGCATGGCAGTGATTCTGAAAGCGGCAATTGTGATCGCCGTCGCGATGGTCATCATCTACAGCCGTGCCTATCTGGTGGCGCGCAAGCTCTTCAGCGGCGAGTTTGTCCTGCTGGTGCTGTTCGCGACACTGGGCATGATGGTCATGGTCTCGGCCAATCACTTCGTCTCGCTCTATCTGGGGCTGGAGTTGTTCGCGTTGTCCACCTACGCGATGGTCGCGCTGAATCGCGATTCAGCCGTCTCGACCGAAGCGGCGATGAAATACTTTATCCTGGGCGCCCTGGCGTCGGGATTGCTGTTGTACGGCCTGTCGATGATTTACGGGGCGACCGGCTCGCTCGACGTGGCCACGGTGGCGAAAATCATCGAAGCCAGCCACGCCAATGATCCGCTGATTACGTTCGGACTCGTGTTCGTGGTGGCGGGGCTCGCATTCAAGTTGGGCGTGGTGCCGTTTCACATGTGGATACCCGACGTCTACGAAGGTGCGCCGACGGCGATGACATTGTTCATCGGCTCCGCGCCGAAAATCGCCGCGTTCGGATTCATCATGCGCATTCTCGCCGACTCGATGGGGGGCGCCGTCGGGGATTGGCAGGGCATGCTGGTGATCATGTCGGTGCTGTCGCTGGCGCTCGGCAACATCGTCGCCATTGCCCAGACCAATTTGAAACGCATGCTGGCGTATTCCACCATCTCGCACATGGGTTTCATGCTGCTGGGTATCCTGGCCGGCACCAAGAACGGTTACTCGGCGAGCATGTTCTACAGCATCAGCTACGCACTGATGACACTGGTTTCCTTCGGCATGATTATGCTGCTCTCCCGCGCCGGGTTCGAAGCCGAGAACCTGGATGATTTCAAGGGGCTGAACCAGCGCTCGCCGTGGTATGCCTTCCTGATGTTGATCGTCATGTTCTCCATGGCCGGCATCCCGCCGTTCCTGGGCTTCTGGGCAAAGCTGACCGTGCTCGAAGGTGCGCTCAATGCCGGCTACACCTGGCTGGTGGTGTTCGCGGTGCTGATGAGCGTGATCGGGGCGTTTTATTACCTGCGTGTCGTCAAGCTGATGTATTTTGACGCTCCCACCGACTCGTCGCCCATCATCGCGGACGCCGGTTTCCGCGGCTTGCTCGCCGTCAACGCCTTCGGCCTGCTGGCATTGGGCCTGTTCCCCGGTGCCTTGATGACGGCATGTCTGAATGCCATCCAGAGGTCGTTCTAGGTTTCCACGGGCACGTGGTATCGCCGCTAGGGAACCTCTGATCAAGTCCTTCGACAGGCCAGAGCCTGCCCCAGCATGCTTGAAGCTGGGAACGAACGGTAACTTATTGATTCCGTTCGTGGTACGTGAGGCAGGGTTTCGTCGCGCATGCGCGACGCTGCCGAGCGCCCGAGCCCGATGCAGCGGGCAAGGGTTGTCGAACCACACTCAAATCAGACGTGATCAGAGCTTCCCTAGAATTGGTCGAAGTCTAGAGCCGTGTGCGCCCCCCTTTGAAAGCGAGGGAGGCGCCGGCCGCCGCATGCACCGCATGCACCGGCAATGCAGTTGCGAGCAGGTTTTGTGTCAGGATAGATACAAATGCCCCCCATGACTGACACGCCCCGGTTCCCCGATCTCACCGAACACACGCTGTCCAGCGAACGTCTGCTGGATGGAAAACTGATTCGCGTGCAACGCGATCGCGTGCGCCTTCCCGATGGCAGCGAATCCTGGCGGGAGTATGTGCTGCATCCCGGCGCCGTCGTTATCGCTGCTTTTGTCGATGAGGACACGCTCATCTTCGAGCATCAGTACCGTTACCCGGTGCGCCGCCATTTCATCGAACTGCCGGCCGGCAAGATCGACCCGCACGAACCGCATGGCGAAACCGCGCGGCGCGAATTGCTGGAGGAAACCGGCTACACGGCGAACGACTGGCGCCATGTCATTACCATGCACGCCGGCATCGGCTATTCCAACGAGGCGATCGAGCTCTATGTCGCGCGCGATTTGAACCACGTCGGGCATCAGCGCGACGAAGGCGAATTCCTGGAGGTGTTCACGATGTCGCTCGACGAGGCCGTCGAAAAAGTCGGCACGGGTGAGATTACCGACACCAAAACCGCGTTCTCGCTGCTGTGGCTGGACAAATTCCGCCATCGCCTCCCCGCAGGCACGCCCGCATGAGCGAGCCTGTTTACGATCTCGCCATCATCGGTGGCGGAATCAACGGCTGCGGGATCGCCCGCGATGCCGCCGGACGCGGGCTCAAGGTATTGCTGGTCGAGCAGGATGATCTGGCCTCCGCCACCAGCTCCTGGAGTTCCAAACTCATTCACGGCGGCCTCAGATACCTCGAGCAATCCGAGTTCGGCCTGGTGCGCGAGGCGCTGCAGGAGCGCGAAGTCATGCTGCGGATCGCGCCGCATATCATTCACCCGCTGGAATTCATCCTGCCCCACGACAAGCACATGCGGCCCGCGTGGATGGTGCGCGTCGGGTTGTTCATGTACGACCACATCGGCGGCAAGATTTCGCTGCCCGGATCGCGCACTGTCATGTTTCCGGATGACACCTACAGTGCCGGATTGAAAGCGGCCATCCGCCGCGGATTTTTCTATTCCGATGCGCGGGTCGACGATGCGCGCCTGACGGTGCTGAATGCCGTGTCCGCACGTGAACATGGCGCCGAGATTCGCGTGCGCACACGGCTGGTGGCGGGCACTCGCAAAAACGGCGCCTGGGAATTGACGCTGCGCGATGTCGATCGCCAGACCGATTCGCAGGTTAAGGCGCGCGGCGTGGTGAACGCCGCCGGACCCTGGGTGAAACACCTGCTCGACGACGCGCTCAACGTGCAGATGAACGCCACCGTCCGGCTGGTGAAGGGCAGCCACATCGTCGTGCCGCGCATTCATGACAAGGGCCACGCCTATATCCTGCAGCACAGCGACAAGCGGGTGGTATTCGTGATTCCCTTTGAGGAAAAATTCAGCCTGATCGGCACCACCGACGTGAGCGTCGAGCGGATTGACGATGCGGCGGAAATCTCTCCCGAAGAAACGCGCTACTTGGTGCAGGCCGTCAACCGCTTCCTTGCCAAGCCGATAAACGAAGCCGACGTGGTGTGGAGTTACGCGGGTGTGCGCCCGCTGTATGACGACGGCAGCGCCAATCCCTCCGAGATCACGCGCGACTATGTGCTCAAGGTCGCCGATGAAGGCGGCAAGCTGCCATTGTTGTCGATCTTCGGCGGCAAGATCACGACTTATCGCCGTCTGGCCGAACATGCGCTTCGCGAGCTGCAGGCCTATTACCCGTCGATGTCCGGCGCGTGGACGGCCTCTGAGGCATTGCCCGGTGGCGACATCGACTCGCTGGATGAGGTCGTGCGTACCGCGATGAAGAAGCATCCCGGGCTGCCGATCGACTACCTGCGGCGTCTCGCTTCGCGCCATGGTTCGCGCACGGAACTATTGCTGGGCGGTTCGCGCTCGATGTCCGACCTGGGTGAACTGTTCGGCGCCGGTGCGACGCTGCTGTCGGAGCGTGAAATCGATTTCTGCATGAACGAAGAATGGGCCAGGATGCCCGACGACATACTCTGGCGACGCACCAAATGCGGCCTGCACATGGATGCCGCGGAGCGCGAACGCGCGGCGAATTTCATTCGTGCGAAAGTGAAGGCCTAGCGTCCATGCGCCTTTCAGGGCATAAATGGTCTGGAAGCCGCGCCAGCGCTGGTGTTTCGTCGGTGAAACATTCTCGAAACAAGAACCCCCTGTCGTCCCGGCGAAGGCCGGGACCCAATTTATTTGGCACACCACATTTTTGCCCAAAATTGGCTACCGGCTCCCGGCTTACTGCCTGCCGGGGCAGGCTCCGCCGGTATGACAGGTTCTTTAGAGGCAACCCAATTTATTGCGCTGCGGCGATATGAAGCCGCTCTCCGAATTTTCACCGAACGACCTGCGCCAGATCCGCGGCGTCCTCTTCGATATCGACGACACCCTCACCACCGACGGGCAACTTACGCCTGAAGCCTATGCCGCCATGGCTTCCCTCAAGACCGCCGGCTTCATCGTCGTGCCCATCACCGGCCGCCCGGCAGGCTGGTGCGATCACATCGCCCGCATGTGGCCGGTCGATGGCGTTGTTGGTGAGAACGGCGCGTTCTATTTCCATTTCGATCAGGCGGCAAGAAAACTCAAGCAGCGCTTCATCAAGGACGACGCCACGCGCCAGCTTGACCGAGAACGCCTGACTGCCGTCGCCCAGCACATTCTGCAAACCGTGCCGGGCACCGCGCTCGCCTCCGATCAACGCTATCGCGAGGCCGACATCGCCATCGATTTTTGCGAGGACGTGGCGGCCCTGCCGCACACGGAAGTGGCACGCATCAAGATGCTGATGGAGTCCGCGGGACTGACGGCGAAGATCAGTTCGATTCACGTCAATGGCTGGCTGGGCGGCTACGACAAACTCTCGACCACGCAGCTGTTCATGAAGGAACGATTCGGCATTGACCTGGACGCGCGCAAGAACGAATTTATGTTTGTGGGCGATTCGCCGAATGATGGACCGATGTTCGGCTACTTCCCGCACTCGGTGGGCGTGGCCAACATCATGGATTTGCTCGACATGATTTCCGCAGAGCCTGCGTACGTTACGAAGGCACGCTGCGGTGCGGGTTTTGCCGAAGTCGCCGGCGTGCTGCTGGCCAGCCGCGGGCGGGACTGATTTTCCGGTTGGCGCTCGCCAGGGCTCGCGCGCGTGCACCAACAATCCTAAGAAACATGCTCGGCTTATTCGATCGTTCAGTATTCGCGATCAACCCAGCGGTCCCAACGGCCATCATGCGAAAGCGGCCTCACATGAGCCATGTCATGGGGACATGACAATCCCTGCGGCCAACTGCGTGCGCAACATCCAACTCTGCTAACCTCACTTAGGCACTCCCTGACAAGCTCTCACTGGATTGCCGAACCCGTCAAGAAAACAAGACAACGTCTTCTTCCGTTGTCACTACGCAGTCATCAACGGAGAATTGTTTGACCTACTTTATCGGGCGCTTTGTGAACAATGGAATCAATCAATGCGGCACAAGCCAAGGGCGCTTTGGTTGGACCGCCACACTTGCGTCGCTGCATATGGCGCTGCTGTTGGTTGTTGCATTCGCTTGCCCCGTTTCCGCGCAAATCATTGAAACAGTCGCGGGTGGCGGCATCGGGGATGGTGGACCGGCGACCGCCGCAATGGTAAATTTACCCAGCGGTGTTGCCGTTGATTCGTCCGGCAACCTTTACTTTGCAGATGCGCAACGCATTCGCAAGGTCACGGTAGCCACCGGGACAATCACAACGGTCGCCGGCACCGGGGCGGCTGCATATAACGGCGACAATATCATCGCCTCCAGTGCCGCGCTGTTTAACCCCAGCGGCGTTGCGGTGGACTCGTCCGGCAATTTGTACATCGCGGACAGGGCCAACCAGCGTATCCGCAAAGTGACGGCAGCCACCGGACTTATCACCACCGTGGCTGGAACCGGGGAGGCGGCCTACAACGGGGATAACATCGCTGCCACCAATGCCACGCTGAACCTCACCAGTGGTTTTATGTATGGCGCTGTCGGATCAGGCATCGCCGTCGACTCCTTCGGCAATCTGTACATCGCCGATGTAGGTAACCAGCGTATCCGCAAGGTGACAGCAACCACGGGGATTATCACGACGGTGGCCGGCACCGGTTCGGGCGGCTTCAACGGCGATAATGTCGCGGCCACCAGTGCCACGCTGAGCGCGCCCGCCGCGGTCGCCGTCGACTCGTCCGGTAATCTGTACATCCTGGATCGGGAAAACCATCGCGTTCGCAAAGTGACGGCGGCGACCGGTGTCATCACCACGGTGGCTGGTACCGGCACGATTGGCGGCTACAACGGGGACAACATCGCCGCCACTAGCGCCACGTGGGACTTTGCCAATGGCATCACCGTTGATTCGTCCGGCAATTTTTACATCGTGGATACAAATGCGCAGCGTATTCGTAAAGTGACCGTGGCCACCGGGGTCATCACCACGGTCGCCGGTGCCGGGCTTGACTTGAGGGGCTATACCTATAACGGAGACAACATTTCTGCCACCAGCGCGTTGCTGTACAACCCCTTTAGCGTTGCCATTGACTCGACCGGCAATCTGTACATCGCGGATACCTATAACAGCCGTATTCGCAAGGTGACGGCGGCCACCGGCGTCATCACCACCGTGGCTGGAACCGGATCGTACTATGGCTACAACGGCGACAACATCGCCGCCACGCGTGCTGCGCTTAATTTTCCCAAGGGTGTCGCCGTCGATTTGTTCGGCAAGCTGTTGATCGCGGATGCAGGCAACAACCGTATCCGCAAAGTAACAGGGGGCTTCGCCGGTCCCGCAGTCATTACCAACGTGGCCGGTGGTTCCTACGGTAGCGATATTGGCGATAACTTTGCTGCTATCAGTGCTTCGCTCAATAACCCTTCCGGTGTTGCCGTCGACTCGTCCGGCAATTTTTTCATCGCAGATACACTCAACAATCGCATCCGCAAAGTAACGGCGGACACCGGGATCATCACGACCGTGGCCGGTGCCGGCCCAAGTTATTCTGGGGGCTACGGCGGTGACAACAACGTCGCCACCAGTGCCCTTCTCAATCGCCCCGTCGGCGTCGCCGTTGACTCGTCCGGCAATCTATACGTCGCCGACACTGGCAACAACCGCGTTCGCAAGGTGTCGGCGGCTACCGGACTCATCACTACCGTGGCAGGCACGGGTTCGTCCGGCTACAACGGCGATAATATCGCGGCCACAAATGCCACGCTGAGCAGTCCTTACGGCATTGCAGTCGATTCTTCCGGCAATCTATATATCGCGGACACCTACAATAACCGCGTACGCAAAGTTGCGGCGGCAACGGGCATTGTCACGACGGCGGCCATAGGCTACTACAAGGAACTATTGATTCCCGCGCCGCTCCAGCGCGACCTGCCGAGCGGCCCCAGTGGCATCGCCGTCGATTCCGCAGGCAATGTGTACTTTGCAGATTTCGGGCGCATCCGCAAACTGGCGACGGACACCGGGATCGTCACCACGCTGGCCGGCGGGGGGCGTGACGACGCCGACAACATCGCCGCCATCAGCGCTTCGCTGAACGGCCCGATTGGCGTCGCCGTCGATTCGTCCGGCAATCTGTACATCGCGGAAGCCGGCAAGGACCGCATACGAAGAGTTGCTGGTGTGGCGAGTGCGACGTCTTCCGCAAACTACCAAGGACTTTGGTGGAATGCCCCGGCCGGATCGGAGTCGGGCTGGGGGATCAACTTCGCGCATCAGGGCGATATCATCTTTGCCACCTGGTTTACATACGACGCGACCGGCAAGGCCTTGTGGCTGACGATGACGGCAAACAAGATCGGCACGGACTATGTCGGCACGCTCTACCAGACGCGCGGGCCGGCGTTCAGCGCGGTACCGTTCGCACCCGCCGCCGTAACGCCAACCGCAGTCGGCTCTGGGACATTGACGTTCAGTGACGCGAGCAACGGCCGCTTTACCTACACCCTCAATGGCGCAACCCAGACCAAGTCGCTCACCCGCCAGGTATTCGGTCCGCTGCCGAGCTGCACGTTCGGCATGCAACCCAATCTTGCGCTCGCCACCAATTACCAGGATCTCTGGTGGGCGGCACCGGGAGGCAACGAGTCGGGGTGGGGCGTGAACTTCACGCATCAGGGCGACACCATATTCGCGACCTGGTTTACCTATGATGTCGACGGCGCGCCACTGTGGCTGTCGGCGACAGCGTCGAAGGCGGGAACGGGGATCTACACGGGAACGTTGTACCGGACGACGGGTCCGCCTTTCAACTCGGTACCGTTTCTTCCCGCCAACATCGGCCTGACGGCGGTGGGAACGCTGACACTGACCTTCGCCAATGGCAATGCCGCAACGTTTGCGTACACGCTGAACGGTGTCACGCAGAGCAAGTCGATTACCCGGCAGGTGTTCAACGCGCCGGGAACGGTGTGTCAGTGATGACGGTTTCGAGGCGCTCAGGCGACATGGGAGACAGATACCGCATTGAGATTGGCCGGTGGTTTTCCCTGCACAGCAGGTTGTAGATCGCCATTTGGTGAGCCTCCCAGCCACAATTCGCCCGGAAAGGCGCGCCAGTGTTAGAGGCTGGATTGCGTGATTCCCACGCAGAAGTTGTCGGCGAGCCTGTCTCGCGACCACGCAACTACAACCGGCTCAGGCCGCCGCCTTCACCGGAATCAGCGCCGCCACCTTTTGCAGCAGCACTTCTTTCTCATACGGCTTTTTCAGCATCCCGCTGAAACCGAACTCGACCGCGGAGATATCTTCCTCGACGGCGAGCAGCACCGGAATCGACGTTGAGGTCAGCGCGAATTTTTCCTGCAGGCGGTCGGAGAGGCCTTCGATGCCCAGTTCCGCAAAACCTTTCGCCGTCGGATCGATGATCAACAGGTCGAACACGTCCTGGCTGAGTTCGGTGTAGGCCTCGTCGGCGGTATCGGTATGCACGACGCGGTAGTCTTTTTTTCGCAGCGCGCCGATGGCGACGATGGCGTGTTCGCGATTCGGGTCGACGATCAATACACTGCCTGCCTTGGCTTCGCGCAGCGAGTGGCGCGTGATCAGTGTCGACGTGGCTTCGGCATCGTCGTCCTGCGTCCCCATGACGGCCGAGATGGCTTCGTTGATCTGGTTAGCGGCGATCGGGTGGCGCAAGTAGGCACTGATGCCGTTCTCGCGGCAGGCAATGGCGTCGCCCGGCTTGCCGGCTTTCGCCAGCATCATGACCGCCGTCTGCTTCAGCCGGGCATGATGCTTGATGCGAAACCCCAGCAGGAACCCGTCCTGGACCGGCAGTTGATTCGACGTGATCACCAGTGGAATCGGGCTGGACTCGGCAGCCATGCGCAAGAGCAACTGCAACGCCACGGCCGCGTTGTCGGCCTCGCGTGGCTGCATGCGCCAGCTGCGCGCGAGTTCCGATAATTCCTTGCGCTGCTCGGGGTCGGCACTGACGATCAGCACCGGCAGACCGGTCAGCGTCACGAAGGTCGGACGACTGCGGGGTTCTTTCGCCTCGCGGTAGGGAAACACCGCGGTGAACTGGTGAATCGTCGTTTCCTTCTTCTCGCGCACATCGATCTTGCCGGCGCCGCCGCTTCCCATGGCGCGCACGATCTGGCGCGCCAGCGATAATTGCATCATGCCGGTCGCCGTGGCGTTCTTCTGACGTTTACCGCCCTTGGGGGGAATGGTTTCGACGCGAAAACTCAAATGAATCTGGTTCTCGGCGGAATACTCGGGCTCCACCACCAGCGCCAGTTCACCACCACCCTGCGCGCTGGCCATGCCACCTTCGAGCAGACTGCGCAGCACCAGCATCAGCCGCGCGCCATCACCGATCAGGTGCTCGGGCACATCTTGCTCCACGGAAAGGCGCAACTGGATGGATCGTTCATCGGCCTGCGGCACCACGCTTTCCAGCATGTTGGCGATACGGTCGCGCAGATGGAACTCCATCGATTCGAGCTTCAGATCTCCGATTTCAATCTGCGGCAAATCCAGCAAGCCGGCAATTTCGGAAAAAGCCGCTTGGGCGGCAGACTCGACGCGACGGAAATGTTCGAGCACCGCGTTAGGCAGCTCCAGTTGCTCCGCGCGGTGGATCGCGTTGCCGGCGCTCTCGAGGGTAATCGCCAGGTTGCGGGCAAGTTTCTCCACCAGTTGCGATTGCGCGGCGATCGTGGCCGAGCCGGCCGATGCGATCGCGTTTTCCCCCAGCGCACGAAAAACATGCAGGCGCCCGGCAATGCCGTCTTCGCCCGTCACCGGCAGCGAGTGTTGCTTGGCGCGTTTGCCGCCCGCTAAGGTGAATTCGAATTCGTCGTTCAGCGTCGAATCCAGCGGGAAGTAAATCGGCGCGACTTTTTTTTCGGTGGCGGCAGAGGCTAGCGCGAAAAGGTCGTTGCAGGAGATTCCCACCAGCGATTGCGGCGCGGCCACCACCCGGAACAATTCGCAGAAAGACGCGTTGACCATCTCGACCGACCCGAGACCGTTCTCGACCACACAGGCATCGGAGATGTTTTCCACGAGGTCCAGCAGGTGCGTGCCCTGCACGTTGGCGGCGGCTTCCTTGGCCTTTTCCATGCTGACGTCGCGAAACCAGCCGGCCACGGTGGTGACCTTGCTGCCCTCGCGCTGACTGGCCGCCAGCTTCAACTCCACCGGCACCTGCGCGCTTTCGGTTGTCAACGTCACCTCGAGCAGGGCGGAGGCGGTGTTGCCCTCGAGGATGCGGGTCAGCGTCTGCTCGAAGCGTGAACGATCACCTGGTGCCAGGATCTCGGCGATCAAATAATCGGTCCCGCGTCCGACCCAGCGGGCGAGTGCGTCCGGGGCGTAAATGACGCGGCCCGCCGCGTCGATTTCGAATACGGGTTCGTCCAGAGCCTTGATGAGCTGTTCGTGGGTCGACATGGTGTTGTTTACGAGGGTGCGTGGATATTACCGGGAGCCGGCAGTGTCGCGCAAACGAGCAATGATCGGCAAGCAGAACGCGGGGACTCGCCGTTTGGAACCGGATGTGGAGTGGCTAGCGTTTGCCACGCAGGCGCATCTGTCGTACGGGTCGGGCGCGGCATGGTGTTGTATCGCCAGATGAATGAATGCCGATTATAGCCCGTGGATATGCATTGGCCTGACATGGGCGCCGCCCGATAAAGAAAGTGAGGGCGCTGAGCCGGCGGCAACAAGCTCGCGGTTGCTGGATACAATGAGCGGACAATGGCGCAAATTTGAAGGAGCATTCAGTGGACAGTGGTTATAAGAGCAAGAGCGGCCTGCAACGTATTTGGCGTGCGGCGTTGTATTCCGCGGCAGGATTTTCCGCGGCACTCAAGCATGAGCAGGCGTTCCGGCAAGAGCTGGTTTTATGTGCAGTGCTGCTGCCGCTCGCGCTGTGGTTGCCGCTGATCCTGCTGGAGCGGACGATTCTGGTCGTCTCGCTGCTGCTGGTGCTGGTGGTGGAGTTGCTCAATTCGGCGATCGAGGCGGTTGTGGATCGTGTCAGCCTGGACACTCACGACCTTTCCAAGCGCGCCAAGGACCTGGGGAGCGCGGCCGTGTTCCTGAGCCTGACGATTGTGGGCGTCTCCTGGGTGTTGATCGCGGGACCGGCGATCGCCAAACTGATCTGACGCGGCAGGCGTAAAATTTGGGCATTCCAGAAGTGAGGCTGCCCATGAACGATCTATCCCGTCCGGCATTTTCCGCCGCCGCGCACGACCCCCGCCACGACGCGTCGCGGGTCATCCGCGCTCCGCGTGGCACGGCCATCACCTGCAAGAACTGGCTGATCGAAGCCGCTTACCGGATGATCCAGAACAACCTCGATCCCGACGTGGCCGAGCGCCCGCAGGATCTGGTGGTGTACGGCGGCATTGGCCGTGCGGCGCGCGACTGGAAATGTTTCGATGCGATCCTGACGGCGTTGAAGAAACTCGAACCCGATGAAACCCTGCTGATTCAATCCGGCAAGCCGGTTGGCGTGTTCCGCACCCACGAGGATGCGCCGCGCGTGCTGCTGGCTAATTCGAACCTGGTGCCGCACTGGGCGACGTGGGAGCATTTCCACGAGCTCGACCGGAAGGGTCTGATGATGTACGGGCAGATGACGGCGGGCTCGTGGATTTACATCGGTTCGCAGGGCATTGTCCAGGGCACGTACGAAACCTTTGTCGAGATCGGGCGTCAGCATTTCGCCGGCGCTCTGCAAGGCAAGTGGATTCTCACCGCTGGCCTCGGCGGCATGGGCGGTGCGCAGCCGCTGGCCGCCACCATGGCGGGCGCATCGATGCTGGCCGTGGAGTGCGACGAGACGCGCATCGATTTCCGGCTGCGCACCTGCTACCTGGATGCCAAGGCCAGGTCGCTGGATGAGGCGCTGCATATCATCGACGTCGCGCACCAAAAAGGCGAGGCGATCTCGGTCGGGTTGCTGGGCAATGCCGCCGATGTGTTTCCCGAAATCGTCAGACGCGTGAAAGCGGGCGATGCCAAAGCCCGCCCGGACGTGGTCACCGATCAGACCTCGGCGCACGATCCTCTCAATGGCTATCTGCCGCGGGGCTGGACCATGGAGAAGGCGGCGGCGCTGCGTGTGTCCGACCCCGATGCCGTCGTGAAGGCTGCGCGCCATTCGATGGCGGTGCAAGTGCGGGCAATGCTCGAGCTGCACCACGCCGGCATCCCCACGCTCGACTACGGCAACAATATTCGCCAGGTCGCCAAGGAGGAAGGCGTCACCGACGCCTTCGATTTTCCCGGTTTCGTTCCCGCCTATATCCGTCCGCTGTTCTGCCGCGGTGTCGGCCCGTTCCGCTGGGCGGCGCTGTCGGGTGACGCCGAGGACATCTACAAGACCGATGCCAAGGTCAAAGAACTGATCCCCGATGACAAGCACTTGCATCACTGGCTGGATATGGCCCGGCAACGCATCGCCTTCCAGGGATTGCCGGCGCGCATCTGCTGGGTGGGACTGGGGCAGCGCCATCGGCTGGGACTGGCGTTCAACGCGATGGTGAAGTCCGGTGAACTGAAAGCGCCGGTGGTGATCGGACGCGATCATCTCGATTCGGGCTCGGTGGCGTCGCCCAATCGCGAGACCGAGGCAATGAAGGATGGGTCGGATGCGGTGTCGGATTGGCCGCTGTTGAACGCGTTGTTGAACACGGCGAGCGGCGCGACGTGGGTGTCGTTCCATCATGGCGGTGGGGTGGGCATGGGGTTTTCGCAGCATGCGGGGGTCGTTATTGTCTGTGATGGCACCGATGCAGCGGCGAAGCGGATTGAGCGGGTGTTGTGGAATGATCCGGCGACGGGAGTGATGCGGCATGCGGATGCGGGGTATGAGGAGGCGGTGAAATGTGCGGGGGAGAACGGGTTGAAGTTGCCGATGGTTGGTGGGTAATTCATGCTGCGACCAACAAGTGTCCGGACGGTCACCGCATACCT
>Ga0315271_10001170_pt1 | contig 15718 bp, 18 predicted proteins | sample C3_top_MG_FD_204664 | JGI IMG/M metagenome (GOLD analysis project Ga0315271, IMG submission 204664) | Sediment microbial communities from Yellowstone Lake, YNP, Wyoming, USA - C3_top | ecosystem: Environmental > Aquatic > Freshwater > Lake > Sediment | place: USA: Wyoming | collected 2017-08-01 | reverse complement strand
GCCACAAAACAACGGATCGCCCACCCCGCCTCCGGGACCGATGCCGGCGATGATGGCGACAACGCTGCCGGCGACGGCGATGTTGCGCCTGCTCCGCGCGCGCCCATGTCGCACTTCCTCCGAACCGATATGGACAGCTTTCGCCACTTCCTCGACGAACCTCCTGAACCAGCTTATATAAGGAAGCGCAGCCCATCCTTTCGCGCGCCTGCGACGTCAACAGAACAACCACGGCCACCCAAGCCACCCGTTTAGCTACCATATCCTCCTGGTCTGCTCGCCGCGTCGCACATTGTCAGGGCGTATCCACGCCTAACCGGCGCCGCCCGCTCCTAACTGGAATCTCCTGGCCACAGTTTGCCGCCATCCCCGGCGTCCCAAACCTTCGAAGTTGGGGAATGCCTTCGCCTTCCCAGTTCACTTCGCCCTCTTCTCGGAATACCCGTCGTATCTTGAGCAAGGGCTGGGACATTGACAGAGGGCGACGCACCTGAAGAGGCTGACGCCAGGCCCACAATTGCGCCGCTAGCTCGAAGACTCTAAAGCGCCGGGTTAGCTAAGGTGCCGCCTTCTTGCGGTGCTCATTTTCACGGATCTTCCGTTCTGTCTTGAGTAGGAATTCGCGGGCCTGCTCTGCGCGGATTCTTTCCCGGATCTTGCCTTCCTCCTTGGCGCGGACGACCGCGTCTTCTACGGCGCGGCGGACGAACTGTGCGCGCTTTACACCCTGCTCGCGGCAGAGCTCAAGCACTTGGCGATTCGTATCTACACCCAGCCACACCGAAACGGATACTTGCTTATCGGGATTGGGACCCATGGGGAAACCTTGCCAGCAAGGCTGCCAGCCGTCAACAAGATTGGTTAGCTTCTCATAGATTCTCTCAGATTCTATTTGACAACAATAGAGCAGTCCATGATGCTGGAGATGCTGGAAATAGAACGTAATCAGCGATTAAGATGAACGAGCATCCTGGCCTTACTGATACGCAACGTGACAACGCCCAAACGGCTCCGTCTATATGCGAAACTGTCCTCCCGCTTGCGGAGATCAAGCTGGACAATGCCATCCAATGCCGCGTTTCGTTAAACCGCAAGACCGTGGCTGCTTACGCAGAGCGCATGGAGAAAGGGGACAATTTCCCGCCCCCCGACGTGTTCGCGGTCGACGGTGTTAACCTTCTCGCCGACGGCGGGCATCGTCTCGCAGCCGCGCGACAGACAGGGCGCACATCAATTTTGGTTCGCATCCGGCAGGGCACCCGGAAAGACTCCGTAAAATTCGCCATTCAAGCCAACCGTGATCACGGGCTGCGCTTTAGCAACAAAGACAAACGCCGCGCGGTCCAAGTGTGTTTGGATGTGCTTGCCGACGACCTCAGCGACGGCGCTATCGCAGAAATGGTCGGGGTTTCGCAGCCGTTTGTCAGCAAGCTGCGCGGCCAACTCATAACGGTTATGAGTTCCAGCACCAGAACAGGGCGGGACGGCAAGAAGCGTAGCGTCCCCAAGAAGAAGAAGAAGAAGACCAAGGAGGCCAAAGCCACGGGCCCGTCCACCGCAGCAACCACGGATGAACAGGCCCACGATACGGACGCTGGCGGCGATTCGGCTCAACCGACAACGGATGACAAAGCGACAGGTGGTCAAAACTCGACTCAGAAGAGCAATTTCAATTTCAGCGACGCTTGGCGTCAGACCAAGGCCTTCCTGCTCGCCCAATTGGAAAAATGCCCGAGGAACCTGCGCAACCAGTTCTGCCGGCGACTCGGCAAATTCGCCGCCGCCGCTTCCCCCGACACACCGGGAGTGGCCTCTGACTCCACGGAGCGCCCCCCAACCATTAGCGCGGAAGTCCACCGCAATCCGTCCGGTGTGGCAGAGCCCCCCACGCAAGTGGACAAGACTCCGGCCATCTTGGAGGCAGGCCCTGAGCCGCGGGAAGCCAATGAACTGGCTTCCCGCCCGCGCCCGGGCCACAAGGACCCCCTCAGCCGCAGGAATTTCGGCCAACCCCGGGAGAAATCGGCAGAACCCGAAGTCACCGTTAACAATCGTCCCAGCAAGGGGAAGAACAATGGCCATCGGGTAAAGACTAAGACCACACCAGTTACTGGCGTCCCGCCGCCGTGCCAGAAGTCTCGCAGGGATTTCGCCAATATGTGGAAGAGGGTGAATTGGCGGCTTAGCAACGTCGACTTGGCGGGCATCTGGGGGATTAAGCCTTTCACCGTCAGGATGATGCGTCATCGCAAACAGCACGGTCCGGCCGGCAAGAGCAACACGGAGGTCTACGCCAAGGCAATCGAGGCGGAAAAGGTCAAGGCCAAGGCGTTCAAGGAATCGTCTCCAACAATCAGCACCTGACAACACTTTGATCCCGGCAGCAACACCACCACCGTATCGGATGCCGTTCCCATCCACCCAGGTTGGGAGCACGAATACTACACCTCCTGCCGATGGCTGCCGCTTGGCCCACGTCCCGAACAGCCTTACCGAAGCCCACTCGCTTATGCTGCCACGTTGCCTACGCCTGCGGATTGATTTCGGATCGGCCTTGCGGACGGCACCCCCAAGCAATAAAGCGCGCGCACGATTATTCTGCCGACCGGCGAGTTTTGCTGTTCTTCCCACAGGAGCCTGTCCCGCGCGTGGCGTGCATGCAGGCGAAGCCAAAAACAAATGAAACGAAAACGCGAAGTTAAAGTGAAACCCGCTCGAAACCTCATTGCCTCTAACGCACCCCAAGAGCAGCGCCGCTGCATGATCCTCTTCGACGATAATGAGGCGGTTGCTACAATGCGCTCCGCTGTGCGCGGCTCCGAACCCGCCGTCATCGTGGTCACTTTCCGCACGCACTGCAAGACGGTGGGTTCAGACCTGCCCAAAGCCGAGGCTGTGGCCAAACTCCGGCGGCTCGTGAGCGCCGGTGGCGTACCGACAGGCATCATCTGCGGCGTCCTGAAGGGCGGAACTCGTGAAGTGGAGATGGGGCCTTTTGGCGGCCTTCCGAACCAAGAGATACCCATAACGGTCCTGCAACAGGTCTGCGCAACAATCCTTGAGGGTTATCGTCGCACCGGCAGGTTGCCGCAGAGAATCCCTTTGAGGTTCTACGACGTCCAAGACAACTAGGGGTGTAGGTTCCGGAGAGCTCCGGACGAGTGCCAACGCAGGAATGACGCTTGCACCCAGCCAGAAAGCCTTCGACCGCGAAGCTGAAGGCGTTCAGGACGCCCTCCCTTTGGGCCGCAAAAAACCCGGGGCCAGAGGCTACCGCCCATGAAGGCTCTCTCTACCGCCTCGGATCAAGTTGCTCGGCACGGCCCGCTAGAGCACGGGCCGAAGACCATTTCTACGCTTTTCGCCCGCATCCCAGCCCCTGGCCATGAATTTACCGTTCTTATTGCTATCGGTGACCGGTCGACCGCTGAGCACCTTGGCGGGCGCAGTGCAACCGAACAGAACAATAACATCGAAATACAAGATTATGCGTATCAAGACGCCCTCGCTAAAACCGGCAGTTCTGCCCTCCAAAGCGGTCCGCAGTGCCGGCGCCAACCAACCAAACCCCAAGACCGAGCGCCCCGCACCTAAGCCCGGCGCTCACACTACAGCTGAGCACTGGGCCGCGCGCATTAACACGCATCTACTCCGGTCCGCATCGTCATTGATCGATGCAGGGCATGAGCTCAATGCGGCTAAGGCCCGACTCGAACATGGAGAGTGGCAGAAGCTGGTTGAGACGGGTCTCCTTTACCTCCATTTGCGCGAAGCGCAGCGTCTGATGAAGATCGCCGAGCACCCCGTGCTCTCAAAAACGAACAACTGTTCGCTTTTGCCTGCTTCCCCGCAAGCACTCTGCGCCCTGGCCAAGGCCGACCCGGCCGCCCTCCAGACTGCGCTCGACGCGCAACAAATCACGCCTCGAACGACCATCAAGGAGGCCAATTCGTTCCGGTCTTTGCACCCAGCCTCGGGCCCTGTCCCCCAAACGACGCCGGCGGCCAACGATTTCGACATGAATCGGAGCGTGAAGCGGTGCAGCGACGTTCTCTGGGCCGAGTTTAAGAAATGGCCCGAGGACCGCCGTGACTTCCTGCTCGACCAGCTCCAGGTCGTTGTCCAGGGCATGGCGAACGCCAACTCCGGAACGACGCCTACTGTAAATGGTCCCACCAAGGACGCCCCACACGTCCACCAGGGCCAGACTGTCTGACATCGCCTGGCTATCGCCGAAGTGGTGCGCAAGGCTCCCCGCAGCAAAAGGACCCGGGAGTCGGAAGTCTCTACCGAAAACGTCGACGCGGCCAGGGGCCGAAGATCCCGGTCTGCGTTGTCATATGGATAAGCGTCTGCTCATACCGATCGCAATGCCGCTTATGGATACTGAACGGCCCGCCGCCCGCCGAATCCGCAACCGGTTCCTCGCCGGTGGACCTGCCGCATCGCCCAGCTCTCTCCCCAGCTTTCTCTTGCCGCGGTCGGCTGCCTGATCTCCTTCGTCAACTGTCAGATTTTGACAGTTGGCGGAATGGACATTGCTGCGGAGACAGAACGGACGCTGCCCGGTTTAACAGTTGGTTAGCTGTGACCATTCCCGCGGTGGTCGGCGGCCAGGACGAAGCTCTGATCCTAGGCTCCTGCGGCACCCCACTAAGAATATGCCGATTATCAACATGCTCGCCCAGAAAACCCGTTCTTCCCATATACGCGCCGCTCATGTCGAGTGGCGTATTTAGATAGACAAAAAACGCATATGAAGAAGAAATTAGTTAAATCGCGAAGCTGCTCCAAGTTGAAGCCTGCTACACCTCCAAGGATCACACCTGTGACTCGCTGCTCCACAGTCAGCGCGGTGGCGCTGAACCCGGCCAAAAACACAGACGTTCCGGGATCGGGTTCAGAGGCTTCGATGTTGACCCCGGTCAGCCCCAAGGAACATGAGAAAATTAAGCAGGCTATAGCCTCGCTGCACGACATCGACACTGATGGGCTTCCTAGTCTCGCCATCGGGGACACCGTCCTTGGTTTAAGGTGGGCCCTGGAAGCTATGATCCGTCCTATGATTCAGCCGCGCAGTCACCATCACGCCCCGTTCAACGTCCACATCAGCAAAGAGGAGTCTGCGCTTGGCCAAGCCGTCATAAACGAAGTCTTTGGAATCAGCTGCTTGGTTCTCGTCGGACTTAATCACTTCAGCCCGCTCGGCTTCGTGAATCCCTGCGGCGCCGAGATCACGGCCGTCTGGTCGCCGGGCGATTTTTGGGAAGTTGTTGCTGAAGCGCAAGCAGCGCTCAAGCGCCTTGAGGCGTTAGCCGGAAAGCTCTGCGAGCTTCGTTATGGCGCGCTCCCGAAGAAGGTACAGGCGACTGGGCAGTGACATGCAGGATGTAGCTAAATCAAATGGCAGCCTGAGCATACCCGCAACTGTCATTCTTGGACAGTTGCGGCGTCTTCGCCGAGATTCGGACGCCGCACAACGGCGTTGCCTCATCGGGAGCCTCTCCGCCGACGCCAGGTTCCGGAAAGATTTCCGTAACCTGGGGGTTGGTGGCCACCCCACTCCGTTTACAGCTGCCCGCTCGGTAATTACTTCTATATGACACCACGCCTGTTTCCACCACGCCGCCGCTGGTGCGGTGGCTCCAGCCGCCCATACCGCAGAAACCGCGAGTCGAGCCTAACCGAACCTGTAACCAACGCAGTGCCGCTCGGCGCCACAATAGACGTCCGGCTCACCGTGACTGTATGCGTTGTGCCGATGCCACAGGGCAGAGCGACCGAGTTGGAGCGCATCTTCACGCCGATGCACAAGCAAATGGCAGATAACCTGCCACCGCCGGAAATCTAAGCCGCTTAGATAAGCCACAGAATTCCGTTACTCATCAAATGCAGAGCTGCACCCCCTCATTCAGCCATACTTCGCAGCAAACTTGTCCACCAGCGTCCTCTGCGTCCTTGGATTTCTTCTGTTCTATGGGATGGAGCGGTCAATGCCGCCCAGGAAACAAAAAACGTAAACGCAATGAAATATTATGAAAACTAAGACAACACAGCACAATGCGGGTGAATGCACCACAAGTTCCATTGTGGAAACTGTAACCCGCCCCGATGGTTCTCGGGCATTGTCCCCACGCACGGAGCAACAGCTACTGCAGGAACTAGCGTCCCGGAATCTGCAAAAGCCAGAAAAACTGAACGGCAAACCAGGTTCTGACCGCAACCGCACGGAACCGAAACAGGGGAACATCACACGCGACAACTACGTCAGCATCGACATGGATTTTTGGGCGCACAGTAGCGTCGATATGGACTTCCTCCGGCGCGTCATCCGCTGCGTGGGAGCCGCCAACGTCGCCGCCGCAGTTGATCACGACAGCGTCCTGCCCCACGCCCGCCGCTATGCCAACGACTGCACGGTTCTGATTAACGTGGACTCCCACAGCGATCTGGGCGGCGTCGTGAACGTCATGTTCGAGAACGGAGATTGTGACGACCGCCGCTTGGAGCTGCACAGCGGAAGTTGGGCTGACTACATCTCGTGGCTGGTCAGGCAGGAGTTTTGCTGGAATTACCCTGACCTTGTAAGCCGAGAGGAGGGCCGTTGCGATGCGTTCTCCGAGGACCTTCCTTTCAGCAAGATTCCCCAGCGGGAGCCGCTGCCCGGTGTGGCCTTGGACTTTAAATGGCGGAGTCTGCGCCGCTGTTTTGCCGAGCCGCCCAACTATGGAATCGACCCGGAGCGGGTCCGCGCCGCTAGCATCGCACTGTCGCCCAGGTTTTGTGGCCTTGACGGTGTGGAAGCATTCAAGACGCTGGTCCGCGAGTTTAACCTCGAACTGCTGGATGTGCTCGCGGCAGACCTGGCGGCAATGAAGCCAAGGGTGGCGCAGGTTGACAAGGAAACGCCCAGTGAGCCAGTGGAGGACTATGGCCCGGTGCCCCTCCAGGCGAATCCGCAAGAGGTTCTGTCGGTCGAATGGGCCGAAGACAAGGAGAGCAGACTTACCCGGGGTAAAGCCCGGCGCGAGATTATTTCTGGCTTCTGTGGGGCTGATGCCCTCCCTACGATTGGGAGCTTGATCCGTGCAGAGGGTGCTTGGTATGACCTCCAGAGCGACGCCCCGGCAGACGGTTGCCAGGACCGCGCTGAGTGCCCGACCAAGCTTTGGAAGGTGATCGAGGCTAGACATATCCCGCAGCAAAGTCACGAGGAGGACCACCCGCCGTATTACGTTTGCGCTGTTGGTCAAGTCGTCGAGGAATACGTCATCCACAACAAGCGCGGCGCTGAGGGTGTAGCCCGCCGTCTGATAGGTGCCGCATGAGCTATCGACCCCCATTACAAATACTTTTATGAACATCAAAGCTATAACTCTCAAGGTCCTCCATGAAAATCGGCTTACCCGCGACATCTGCCCCGGCGTCCGCACCGAGGATTGGGTGCTGTGCTGTGGTTTCCGGCGTGATGTCGCTGATTACATGGCCCGAATTAGGCCCGAGTATATCACCACGCCAACCGGCCAGGCCATCCTGGCTAAGCTGCACAGCGCAGCAGCCCAAGGCACTGTTCCCCCGGCGCTCAAGGCACTGGATCGCGCTTACAAGGCTGAAGCTAAAGCGCACCCCGAGCGTGCCGTGCAAAACGAACTTATTCGCCTCCATATCCTGAAGCTGGAACGTATCCAAAAGCGGCACAGGCGCAGGACTTCCGCGTGCCAGATGCGTCGTATTCTCCGCGTCTGGTGCGAGGAGCGGCACCTAGCCTTACACCCGAACCGCCAGCGCCCAACCGCAGAGTTGGAGCGCCAATTTGGGCAGGTGCAGCAAGAACTGGATTCAATCCAGGCGGAACTCCACGCTATTTACGTGCGGGCGCGTAACGCGGCGACCCGCTCTCGTGATCTCTTCTGCGAACTGCGGCTCCGTCCCGAGTGCAAGATCGAGGCCCGCGAGCTGCGCGATCCGCTCTCGATGCGCGATTGGTTCATACTCCGGGAGCTGGGCGAGGAAGACCCTCCGCTTCAACGCTGAGCCTACGCCAGCGGCTGGCCAATAGACTCCTCGGAATATGACCTGGAAAGAACGGATCGCGAACTACGAACAGGCCACTGGCTTTCCCCAGGGCCTGTTCATCGGTGGCGATGGCCGGGTCGCTGGCATCTGGATTATGGGCAACGACTACAAAGTCCGGTCGCAGTTCTACGGCGGCTACCCTGCTGGTTATCTGAGGCGGGTGAAAGCCCTCTTCCCGGACAAGCAGCACGTGCTCCACCTATTCTCCGGCAAGGTGGACATCGCAGCGTTCCCCGGCGTGACCGTGGACATTAACCCGGATCACCAGCCGGACATCCTGGACGATGCTCATATGCTCGCCAGGGTGCCGCTGGAGAGCTTTGACCTGGTGCTGGCCGACCCGCCCTACTCGGCGGAGGACTGTGAGCACTACGGCACGCCGATGGTCAACAGGAACAAGATCATGCAGACCCTCGGGGCCAGGCTGGCATCCGGCTGCCACATTGCCTGGTTGGATCAAGTCTTGCCGATGTACAGGAAGGCTGAGTTTGCAGTTGAGGCGCATATCGGCATGGTCAAATCAACGAATCACCGATTCCGTGTCCTCACCGTTTTCCGGCGTCGTTAGCGCTGCAGATGAATCCGCGCGCGGAATGATCTTCGCCGATAGCGACGGCATGATCGAGAGTTACTGCTGAACGACCCTCTCCGTCACGCACTCAGCCAGTGCTGTTATATCGTAAGGAATACAAACCTGCGCTTCTGCGTGACAACATCTTTTAGGAAGCAATCCGCTGCGCCCGAAACTGATGATGAGAAGCTAGAATGCCCTTCATCGGGCCTCGCTTGACCGTGCGTCCCGGTTTGAAGCGAGAGGAGGCACCCTGGCCTGCTCGAGATTTGAGCAGGCCGTCAAGCCCTTCTGGTGGGCCGCCTGCGAAAGTTGCTGAGAAGACCGCCAGGGTGCACAAGAACGAGAGGCCAACCCCGTCCAGATTTCCGCGTCCCGCCAGCCTGGCTGGTCAGTGGCCAAGTGGACCGTCGAAGGGTCGCGTTGTCAAAGGCGCGGGAAGTGGTTCTTGGCCCGGTTCGCGAGCCGCAAAATACCTGTAAGGCCCGGGGCCCGCCTGAACACTGGCCTGCGCGATGCTCCGGGCCCCCAAGGCAGCCCAGTGAGTCAGCGGATGATTTTGCAGCCCAATATACCTTGCCAGGGTGGTGAGCATAGACGCTTCCGCACCGAGGCGTGGCTCAAGGCATTGGCCGGTCCGGTTTCTGCGTTCCTCTCCGCGCGCGCGCAGCCGTGTCAAGCTGGGCGGCTGCCCTCCGAAGGGCTGGCGGACCGGTTGCCAATTAGTCGGCCTGCAGAAATGGCAAAGCATCGCAGCGTCAAAACCCGCCATTTGCAGCCCTACCTCGATGCCAAACCTCGTCGGAGGCAACGCGATCTTCCCGTGGTGCCGGCCGCGCAAGTCCCGCTGGCTGCTGGGCATGCGGTAGTGTCGTAGGCAAGGTTTGCAAGGAGCGGGGACGGCCGCGCTGCCGGCCTGGCTTGCAAGCCATCCGGCCGTTCGCCCTGGCGGCCTTCTTTTTGGCTTCGGATTCCCTCTCGCGCACCCCGGCTTTCATTCTGCCTAGCGCGACAGCATGGGGATTCTTCGCGATCCTGACCTGATCCGCATTTACGACGCCCCAAGTCCAACCTTCTTCGCTCAAATCAACGTCCGGGCCTGTTGCGCTGGAGCTCCAGACCGCCTTCTTTCTCAGTGCGCCGTAGAGATAGACCAATTCACCGCCAGGCAAGATGATCCTCTGGTTCCGCCAGCAATGATGCCCCCCAATCCAACCAGTCCACCGGCGCTTTCGCTTGCGCGGCAACCGAGCCAGTAACCGTGCTGCCTCGCGCACCGACTCCAGGTCAGGCGGTCTCGGGGAATTGTCGCTAATGCTCGCTTCCGGCGACTGTTTGACAAGCGGCGCGGCATCAAGCTCAACGCTTTTGGTTTGTGGGCAAGGAAGGGAGCAGGGCGACTGGATTTGCAAGGGCTTGCGGACTGCAGGTTGATCGTGCTTATGCTGCTTAAGTGTACTGCCGGCTATCGACCGGCGATGCCTGTTCACACTTGGTCGCGGCAGTCGGTAGACAGAAACCCAACTTCTAGCCCACCTGAGGACCACACCACGGCTTAAGAGCTGGCGCAGGTTTTGCCAAAGTTTCAGCCGCAGAGCTCTGGTCTCAGCCCGAGTCCCCGGGTTCTGCTCCTCGGCGACTCGATTCAAGAGTTCCCAAATCCGTATGCCATAAATACCGGCCTTCTCGACATTTTTCAGGAGCACCAGGTCAGCCTTGTCCAGGCTGATACCCGGCGGGGTGCAAACTCTCTTGTAACAGGGACCACACGGGATCGGGGGTCGGTAGCCGGGGTCAACGAAGATGCCTATCATATCATTCTACATACGGCGGGGCAGCCCGGCGCGCACGCGTCGCACGCATCTGCGCACCGGATGAGTGACGCCGGGCGGCCCTGTAGTCTCTCGACTTCGCGCGAATTGACGCGCCCGGTGCAGGCGGGATCGGTTCTTCGCGGCGCGTTGAGAACTCACTACCGACGCGCCACGGCCGAGCTGCAGCCTGTACACCTCGCCGCGGCGAACGCCGTGATGCTAATGCGAACGCCCTTTGGTCCTGTGGGCCTTGTTTACGCCAGGGCGTTCAGCCCGCTGAACATAGATATTTATGGCCCGCTGGTGAAACACCGTTCTTACCCCCGTCGGGCATGAAGTTCGACGACGAAGATCATATGCGCCAAAGCAAAGTCTACAGCCGAGCTAACACTGCAAACAGCGTGCAGTCCGCCTGAGGCGGCGACCTCGCGGCCGAACGGAAACGCCCATCCGGGCCCTTCCATGAAGCACTTCGAGCTCGGGAACAACGACAAAGACGAAATCCTTCGGGACTTCGCTCCCCGGGCTTTTTCTTCGCCGCTGACTGACCAGCGAGAAATTCCCGCCTTAGCCAAAGACCTGAGTTTAATGGCGGAAATCCAGAAGGTGTTGCCGAGCCTGCCGACCTTCCATCACTTCCACTTGGGGGACGCGGTTTCGTATCCGTTTCCACCGGATGAAAGCCTGCACCTCGTCGTTACCTCACCGCCGTACTGGATTCTCAAACGATATCCTGAGGCTCAGGGCCAGCTTGGCCACGAATCGGATTACCCCTGCTTCCTCACCAAACTGAACACCGTCTGGGAAAAGTGCTTCCGCTGCCTGGTGCCGGGCGGAAGACTCATCGTGGTTGTCGGAGACGTATGCCTCTCCCGGCGGCAAAACAAGGGTCGGCATGTCGTTATCCCGCTCCATGCCGCGATCCAGGAGGGTTGCCGGAACATCGGCTTCGACAACTTGGCGCCTATCATCTGGCACAAAATTGCCAATGCCCAATACGAGGCCGGCCGAGGCGGCTTCTTCGGGAAGCCCTATGAACCCAATGGCATTATCAAAAACGACATCGAGTTCATTTTGATGTTCCGCAAGCCGGGAGGATACCGTCACCCCACCGATTTAGAGCGCCGCTTTTCGGTTATACCCTCACCGGAACACAAGAAATGGTTTCAACAGATATGGTCGCGTTTACCGGGAGCTTCCACGAAGGCCCACCCGGCGCCCTATCCCGAAGAATTGGCAATGCGTCTGATAAAGATGTTCTCCTTCGTCGGTGATGTCATTCTGGACCCTTTTCTTGGCTCCGGCACCACCATGGTGGCCGCCTGGAGATCAGGCCGAAACAGCTTCGGTATCGAACTGGATCGGGCTTACCTGAAGCAAGCCGTCGCACGTCTCCAACGAGAATCCGCACTCTTCGGGAGCAGCCAAGTACGAGTTCGTTTGGGAGTGCCCTCCTTTTGACAAGCGGGACCGGTCTTGATAGGGTGCGGCTGATGCTTGAGGCTCGAAAGCAATTTACATTCAGCGGCGCAGCGTCATACAGGCGCGGCGCGATTAAAGGTAAACTGTATTGCCAAATAATTGTGCCGAAGCGTAAGGATTGACTTTTCGGCCAAGCCCCATCCTGCTATGCTGCTGCAAGCAGCGAGGAAGCTATGACATTCAACCCAAAGAAATCACAAATCGAATTTGCCAAAATCATGACCGCTGCCTGCGTGCGGCGCGGCTATCTTGAGAAGCTCCATGCCGGCACAACGCCAGTCACCCGCAGCGGCGATTATTCCGACGTCAAGGTAATCGACGCCGAAGGCAGGGAAATACCCTGGAATCACGTATCGCGTATCAGCCAGGACGAGATGAAGTCCCTCATGACGGGCGTGGTGAACCGAATCTACACCTTCCTCGCCCGCACCCTGTTTTCTGCAAGCGAAGACAAAGCATTCATGCAAGCCTTGGACAGTGCCGCCGCACCTTGGGTAAAATCGTGGGATGAACCCAAATATCTAGCCGACTTTCTGATGCCGCATTCAGAAAAAGAGGAATAAAACTGGGTTTGGCCCCTCTCTTTGCGGCCCCGCCAAGATCCTAGCGTGTAGCCCGACGAAATCGAAACCGCCTCGATTTCATTGGGCTTTCGGTTCAGTCCAACTGGAAGTTAAGCTAGGTGGGCAAGACCGCAAACCGGCCTCTGGCGTGCTAGCCTGTTCTTGGCGGCCCCTTTGTTTTCGTACTCAGTCTGACTGCACTCCTGCCCCACCTCCGCCCGCCGCGCTCGCACGCCCCCCCCCGACTCTCTCTTCGCGTTCGCGACAGAGCTCGTGGAGCGGCCTGACGCTCTGACCAAGTCGTGGACAACAGCCACGGCAGGGTACCACGGGGCGACTGTATGGCGGGCCCATCGTTCAGCGGGGAGAGCCACAGGAGCATGGTTTCCAAAGGCGGCCTGTGTCATGCCCTCACAGCAAGCGCTCCACCGGATGTAGCCGCCGCTTCCACTTCGGCAGCCTAAAGCTCAAGCCGCGAATCTCGCGACACGTCTTCATGATCTCCTCATGGTCGTCGATTTCGCCGCGTTCAAGTAACGTAGCGACCAGGCGTCCAACCGTACACCACACTTCCGGCAATGCCAGCATTTCGTCCGTCCACTTCTGCGCCAGCGCAAGGATGCGCCGGGCTGGCATCCGGGGCCGCGCGACGGTCTCGGCAATCCGGTGTATTCGAAGACGATCCGTGCCCCCCGTGTCGTCTTCCATCCACGTAGCATCTTCGTCTAGCATGCCCTTGCGCTCGTCTAGCGCGGCAATTCGCATTTCAGCACCCATTCCCGCAAGTAATTCAAGCAGCAAACAGCGGGCGGCGCACCGCCGCCAAGGTGAATTCTCATCAGATGTCGATGTGTTTAAGAGTGTGAACTCTGTAATATTTCGCTCCGATCGCTCGCGGCCATCAGTGGCCCCTTCCGGAATGATGGACACGCTAACAACGTGACTGGACTCCAAGCCGGTGAACATTCGGGCTGCAACATGTCCCGCTTCGTGGTAGGCGATCCGGCGGATCCTCCGGCGGACGGTGTCTGGGTCCAGAGCTATCACCTCGCCGGCCTTCTTCCGTGCCTCCAAAATCCGACGCTCAACGTCCGTCCAATCGCCCGTTGGCGGTTGCTTCATTGCATCCCCTTGTGCTTGCTCCGGTCTATTGGCCTTCGATTGCTTCTCGTTCGCACTCATATCACTAGCCTTTCCTCAACGTAACTCAAAAATGGATTCCGCAATATCAGTCGCGGATGCTCCATGCCCGACTACCCGGACAGCGGCGTCGAGGAGCTGGGTGACGAGGTCGGCAGCGTTGCCGGCGTCGGCGTTGAGACTGACTGACTGGTTGCTCGCTTCGCGTTCGGACATCAGTGTTGTTTGCATGAGGGCAGCTTCAGGTTTTTCAGGCGAAGATTCCAGAAGCCGGACGTCAGCGGACGTCGGCGGCCGAGGGTGGAACCCGAGCGAGCAGAAAAATTCCCCTGCCGGGCGCCAGGGATGTTGGCTTACGCCGCCACCGGTTCGGCAGCGGGAGCCGGGGTGGCTTCGGCCTGGGCGGCGGGGCGGGCGGGCTTGGTGACGCCGGCAATGAAGCGCTCGGCCATCAAAATCCATAGTGAACACTCAGCGGCGCCTTTCTCCGCGCCGGTGAATGAAGTTGGGCCTGTCGCGCAGAGCTGTCCAGATCGCAATGCGTTGAGTGGCAAACCGTTTGCGGCCAGGATACAATTAGCTATGCCTGAATCGCCGAAAGATTTTATCAAACGCCACGCTCCCCGGACGGAAGCAAAGGCTAATACGCCAAGGGAAAGCCCCAAAGATTTTTTCCGACGACTGAGGCTGCGTCTCGTGGTACCTGCTGAGCAGCAGCAGCAAGCTCCCGGCGGAGTGCCAGAGCACTGAGCCGAACGTAACGCCGAGATCAAAAAGTGCCTGCTACCCGCGAGAATCCAAAGACCGTCTTTCGCCGGCTCCCGCGCAAGAATCTGGCCAACTTCCGAGTGAATGCTCGTGGGGCGTCGGAGTCGATCGCGCAATTTGTGGCGCGAAGCAGGCTTACCAGGGAAGAAGTCGAGTGGGCAGAGCGCCAGCCGGTGGATGGCGCACCTAGCCTCCGACGGCTTCGCACCGGGTTGGCGAACGCGGGTGTTGTTGACATCAAGCTTGAGCTTGGCGCGGACAGGAAGTTGTTACGGTTCGCGGTTCGGCTCACGCCGCAGGCTGCGGCAGAGGACGGTGATGAGCTTTTGAGGTTGTGGGTCAGGGTGTTTCGGGCGGCGGGCTTTCGAATCGGCTTTGAGGAAATTGGCATCGGTGCCGTGGACGGTCCCATCATCTCTGGCGCCACGTTAACGGGGCCGATCAACGAAATCGGCGAGCATGGCGCGCCCGCAATCGAAGTCTGAGCGCCGGGGCAGAAACCGAGGTTATGAGTGAAGACCGACAGGCAACGACGCAGCGGAGTGCTAAACCCAGAATCATCATCGTGGATGATGAGGCTATCATGCTGGACATGATGGAAACGCTGGTTCGAGACTGGCGCCAGGAGGTTACGGTGTTGAGGTTCCAGGACCGCGACGAAGCCTGGCAGGAATTATTGCGTTGCGACCCCGATCTTCTCATCACCGACATGCGCAGCGACAACGTCCCTGGACGATCGGGGGATTACGGCATGAGCGGTTTCGAGCTGCTGAAACTGCTGGCGGAAAGGCTGGTAAAATACCCCGTCCTGGTCGCTTCCGGTTCCTTTTCGATAAGCGGGTGCGAGGGCCTGGCGAAACAATGTGCTGGCCCACATTTGAACGTTTCGTTTTTGACGAAGCCATTCACAAAAGAACTTTTTCTTCAGGCGCTGCGCCAGTGCCTCGGCCCCTCTGGTGAAACTGGGCGCGGGGCTCGACAATGAGCCCGGTCCGGTTTGCGCGCCCAGCTGGGTGAAGAAGGCTCAGCCTCGCTTTGGCAGCGGCTTCATTCGCATCGACTTGGTAATGCTCAGGCCGGAGCTCGGGATTGCGTGGCCGGCGGACGAATATTTTCAACCCAGCGACGCTCCCAACGGCATTGACCACACCGTCCGGGCGGGGTAATCTTCAACCGTGACGCACACGTAACTTCTCGCGGCTTCGCCCGACTCCAGGGTGAAAGCCCCTCTTTGTTCGCAGGAAAAGCTCCTTAAACGGAAGCGCCATGTCCACACCGGGACATGCTTTGTGGCGGCTTTGCGC
>Ga0315271_10001169_pt1 | contig 15720 bp, 11 predicted proteins | sample C3_top_MG_FD_204664 | JGI IMG/M metagenome (GOLD analysis project Ga0315271, IMG submission 204664) | Sediment microbial communities from Yellowstone Lake, YNP, Wyoming, USA - C3_top | ecosystem: Environmental > Aquatic > Freshwater > Lake > Sediment | place: USA: Wyoming | collected 2017-08-01 | reverse complement strand
CGGAGGCGTGGCTCAGGGCAGCGGCGGCCAGCCCGGTGGCTGGATGCAGCGCTACCCGAACGTCACGCTGTTCGAAGGCTCCACGGAAGCGCCCGACGAGACCGCGCATGGCGACTGGCTGAAGCTCGTCGCCACCGCCGGGCTGCAGTGGGACAAGGCGAACTTCGAGTACCTCGCCCAGGGCAATCACAAGGTCGACCGCAAGGCGGATACCTTCTTCGGCGGCGGCGTATCGCTTTCGATGAATCGCACGCGCCCGGCGCGTCCGGCGGAGACGCCGAAGCCGTAGCTCATGCGCCTGCGCTATCGAATCGTCAACGTCTTCACCCACGGCAGCGGCCGCCTGACCGGCAACCCGCTTTGTGTGTTCGAGGACGCCGCCGCCCTCGACACCGTTCAGATGCAGGCTCTGGCCTTGCAGTTCAATCTTTCGGAGACCTGCTTCGTGACGCGGTCGGAGAAGGCCGACGCCCGTCTGCGCATCTTCGCCCCGACCTACGAGATGCCGTTTGCCGGGCATCCCACCCTGGGCGCGGCGCACGTGGTCCGCGACCTCGAGGACCTTCCGGCGCACGTCTCGCTCGAGCTCAACGTGGGCGTCATTCCGGTGAGCGCGGACGGCAGCCTCCTGGAGTTGCGCGCCAACCCCGCCACCCAGCGCACGCCCCGGGCCTCGCCGGCGTCGCTTGCCGCCGCCCTGGGCCTCGATGAGCCGGACATCTCCGGCCCCCCTCTCTGGGTCAACACGGGCACGGAGCAACTCATCGTGCCCCTCGCGAGCGCGGAGGCGGTGCGCCGCGTGCGCATCTCCTACGGCCCGCTGGCCCGGGCGACCTCGGACGGCGCGCGCCCCAACGCCTACGTCTTCGCCGAAACCGGAGCCGGCTCCCTGCTGTCCCGATACTTCTTCAGCAAGTCGGAAGCGATGGTGGAGGACCCGGCCACCGGGAGCGCCACCGCGAATCTGGGCGGGTGGTATCTCGCCCACAACCCGACCCTGCCCCTCTCCCTCGCGATCTCCCAGGGCGAAATGACGGGCCGTCCCTCCACCCTGCGACTGAGGATCGACGAGAGCGGGAACGTCTACGTCGCCGGCGCCGTCATTGAGATCGGCCGCGGCGAGATAGATCTCTAGCCGACGCGGACCGGCCGAAGAGGGGAGCCCAGGGCGCGCGGGTCCGTTCGCCGCGGCCCCCTGGAACGCTGGCTACGGCAGCCAGGCGTAGCCGAACTTCACGAAGAACGTTCGGTCGGTGCGGGTGACGTCGATGGTCTGGCTGCCGCGCGCGTTGTCGGCGTAGCCGATGAGAGCGACCGTCTGCGCGTTGAGCTTGTAGCTGAAGAGAAACTGGGAGAACAGCTGTTTCGTCCTGGCGGGCACGGGGGACGTGTAAAGGGCGGGGTTGCGGTCGATATCGGTGTATTGCGCGATGCCGCGGACGAACATCCGCGAGGAGACGTAGTAGACGGCTCGCACCTCGGTCAGGTTGGCGGTGAACAGGGTTCCTCCGGCCACGGTCAGCTTCTGGTAATTGTGAGAGACGGTGGCGGAAAGGGAGCGGCCGAGCTTCAACCCGAGCATGGGTCCCAGGCGGACCTGATCGCCCTTCTGCGCATTCGCGTAATCGACCACGCCTCCGAATCCTCCGCTGAAGCTCACGGTGAGGGTGCCGGACGGCCGCAGGGTCAGGCCGAAGTTCTGGCGCAGGTTCGAGTAGGTCTTCCCCGCGTAGTAGTCGCGATTCGGCGACAGGTTGTAGTTGACCTGAAGCTGCTTCGGACCCGCGTAGTCCATCAGGAAGTCCTGGCCCGATGACGCCTTCCCGCCCTCGGTCGACTCGGTGTAGTCGCCGTACAGGCCGAGGCCGATGCTGCTGAACCACCTCTGCCTTCCCTCACTGTGAAGAGTGCGGTACAGCCCCCCGCGCCCGGTCTTCCCCCCCACCTGGGTCATGAATCCGCTGTCGGCGCGGAAACCGGAACTGATCCGCTCCGCGGCCGCCTCCCAGACCCAGTCGCGGGTCTGCCGGAAGTAGCGAACGCGCAGGGCCGATCCTCCGAAGGAACCGAGCGTCTGCCCGTGGACGCGGGCAAAGCCGTCCGGGTACCGGGTATCCGATGCCACCGCATGGAAGCGAATCCGGTCGGACTTTCCCAGGCTGATGATCCCGTCGATGCCCCCGACACTGTTGCGGTAGTCGCCGCCCTCCCTGAAGGTGGCCACCGCGCCCACCGACGAGCCCTTCCCCACATCCGCCCGGTAGCGCGCCACCGCCTGCGTCGAGGGCACCGGGAGGCGGTCCTGGGTCGAGGACTCATAGCCCGGGACCAGGATGTTCGTGACCTTGTCGCGCGCCGCGAACACGCCGAACGCGCTTCGCCCTTCCTTCCCCGTCACCTTGGCGCCCCAGTCCGGATCGGCGACGGTGCGAGTGAAGACGAGCGCGAACGGGGTCGAGAAGATGTCGGCGCCCTCCAGGAAGAAGGGCCGCTTCTCCGGGTAATAGAGGGCGAAGGCGTTGTTCACGTCGAGTTGCGCGACATCGGCCTCGACCTGGGAGAAGTCGGGATTCACCGCGGCGTTGAGAGCCACGTTCGGGGTCACGCTCCAGCGAACGGACACCCCGAACTCGGGCTTCGCGTCGCCCGGGACCATGGGGCCGTCCGGGAAGTCGGTGCGGCGATCCGTGCGCACTCCGGTGAGAGTCGGCGTGATCTCGATGTTGCGCCCCGGCTCCATCCCGTCGAAACCCGACAGCTTGTCGAACTGGCAGATGAGACAGCCCCGTTTGTTGTCGAAGTACTGGGAGCGCATGCGGTGGCGCACGGACCGCGGCCAGTCGCGCATGGTCATGAATCCCCAGGTCTGGGGCTCGGAGCTGCGGGGAAAGCGAAGAGACGAAAACGGAATGGCGACCTCCACCACATAACCGTCCGCGGTGATCCGCGCGCGCGACTGCCAGATGGCGTCCCAGCTCCAGTCCTCGTTCCCGGTCACGTCCGAGTTGGACGCGTCCATCTGGACCCCGAGCGGATTGATCCGGAACTGAAAACCGCGACGGCCGTCGTTGAACGTATCCAGGAAGAAGCCGACACTGTCGTCCTGAAACGGGAGGTCGCGATCGTCGAGGTGGGCGCGGATCCTGCCGGGCTCGGGGTCCCTGGCATCGAACGCGATGTAGATGTGTCCGTCGTCGAAGGCCACGTAGGACATCGTCTCCACCGGGGCCTTGATGTTGTCGCCCGGACTCCACTCGTACTCGAGGGGAATCCGCACGGCCGTCTTCCAGATCTCGTCGTCGAGGACACCGTCGATCTTCGCGGGAACGGTCGCGCGGACGATGGAGCGCGTCTGCGGGGCGGTTGGCGGAAGCGCGTCGACCTGGTGGACCCCCGACAGGAGGAGGGCAAATAGCGGGGCTGGATTCACGGGACCTCGGAATGAGCCGAGCACGCCCGCTCAGGGACTCAGTCTATTTGACGGACCGCGCGGCAGTTCGTCCTACCGTCAGTTCTCCCAGAAGAACTTCCCGCGCCTCATCGCGGTCGGGAGGAGTTGGTCGCCGTTGCTTGCGTCGTAGAGGCGGCCGTTGATCATCGTGTGCGTGACCGCTCGCCTGGATGGTCCGGGCCGAACCCGAAGGCGCCATCGCCGGGCCGGCGAACGAAAGGCCTCCAGGCACCAGCCCGGCGGCGAGGATCTCCATAGCCATTTGTAGCACCGGCCGCCGAAGAGTCTCAAAATTGTGGTAAAAGAAATCCACATCGTCTCCTGACGCCTTGTTGGCGACAGGGGCCTTCTAGGAGATTCCATGAATATTTCACGGCTGGGCCTGCGCGTCATTCCTGCGGTCTTCTTTGTCCTCTCCTGCTCCCAGGCGGATCGGGCTCCGGTAGCCGGTCCCAGCGCGCGCATGCAGACTACCTATGATGCGCCCTCCGTAGGCGGCGGCGTGGTCACAGGCTCCGCGGCGGGCGACGTGAAGACGGGTTCCGGAGCCCTGGATCTGGACCGGCTTCGCATGGATCGACAGCTGCCTGCAGGCGTCTCCGTGACCCGTCAGTATGCGCTTCCCGGACAGACCTACCGGGCCGAGGTGGGCGAGACCATCGAACTCTGGGCGGAGTACAGCGGAGCCAGCAACCCTCGACTGATCATCGACTGGGGCGCCGGTGAACCGAACAGTCCCGATTTCTCCGGGTGCGGCTCGTGTCTTCTGACTCACCGGTATGCCAACCCGGGACGCTACACGGTGGTAGTCAAGCTGGATGACCGCGTGTCGACGACCATCACCCGCACGTTCTTCCTCGATTCCACTCCGCCCGCGCCCGTGGGCACCCAGATCACCGTCTTCGGCGAAGCCTACGGTCACCACGGAGCCTGCAGCGGCTTCAACGGTTGCGGCAACGCGGCCACCTGCGCGCTCTGGGCCTGCGAGGTGAAAGGGTTCACCACCCTGGTTTCGTTCGGAGCCGACAAGCCGTGCACGCAGTTCAACGTCTGCCACCTCTTCCACTCTCGCGGTGACGTCCAGTACAACTGGGGCAACTGGTGCCCCGTCCAGGGAGTCACGGACATCGTCTGCCGCTGAACCTGAGGCGAGCTACAGCAGGGTGAAGCCGAACGGCGCGAGCATCTCGCTGGAGATTCTCCACCGTTCGGCCTCGAACTAGCCCTCAAGAGGCGTCGCCAGGCGGGGCCGCGGTGGACCCGGATGGTCTCGCGTACTCGAATCGAAGCGCGAACGAGGCCACGGCCTCGCCCCGGGCCATCGCCCGCTACCTGGCTGCGGCGGGCGAGCTGACCGAGGTGCCGAGAGCGACGGCGGGGGCCACGGCCGCAAAGGCGACGCGGCAGCGTAAAGAAGCCGCGAAACCGGGGGACCCGCCGCCGCGGGCGGCGGGCGTTTGGTTCCCTTGGGAGGTGGTAGTGGTGGGAGGGGGTTGCTTCGTCGCATTGAAGAACGGACTGGCTCCTCGCAATGACGTAGTGCCGTGCGGGACGGACCGCACGAACTTGGTAGCGCACTCCGCGGTACCAGGCTCTGCGGTACCAGACTCCGCGGTGCCAACTACCAAGTTCGTGCTGCCGTCCTGTACCCCACTACGTCATTGCGAGGAGCCAGTCCGTTTGGCGCCGCGACGAAGCAACCCCGTCGAGCCACTACCAACCGGTGCTAGTTCTCCCAGAAGAACTTTCCGCGCTTCATCGGTGTCGGCAGGAGTTGGTCGCCATTGCTGGCGTCGAAGAGGCGGCCGTTGATCATCGTGTGCGTCACCTTCTCCGTGACCCGGATGTCGGTGAGCGGGTTGCCGTCGATCACGATGATGTCCGCGAGTTTGCCGACCTCGAGCGAGCCGATGTCCTTGTCGAGGCCGAGGTAGCGGGCGCCGTTGATGGTGGCCGCCTTGAGGACGTTGAGCGGCGTCATGCCGCCCTGGGCCAGCATCCACATCTCCCAGTGCGCTCCGAGGCCCTCGCGCTGACCGTGCGCGCCCAGGTTCACAAGGACGCCGCGCTTGTTGAGCTCGTTGGCGCTCTTCGCGATGCTGACGTGGTTGAAGTCCCAGTCGCCGGCGGACATGGTCGGCCTCATGGCGCGCGAGTCCACGTTCTCCTGCGGCACGAAGGTCAGCAATCGCTTGTTCTGCCACACGCGCGTCCGCTCGTACCAGTAGTTCTCGCCGGAGAGACCGCCGTAGCCGACGATGAGCGTGGGCGTGTAGCCGGTCTTGCTCTGGCTCCAGAACTGAAGCGCGTCCTCGTAGAGCTTCGCCACCGGGACGGAGTGCTCGATCCCGGTGTGCCCGTCCGCCACCATGGTCATGTTGTGCATGTAGAGGGACCCACCTTCCGGCACCACCATCATGCCGAGCTCGCGAGCCGCCGCGATGATCTGCTGGCGCTGCTCTCGCCGCGGCTGGTTGTAGCTCTTCACGCTGAAAGCACCCACCGCCTTGAGCTTCTTGAGATGGAAACGCGCATCGTCGAGCGAGTCGATCTCGGCCCGGAAGTCGCCGGAAGCGCCGTAGAGGATCGTCCCGGTCGAGAAGATCCGGGGCGCGGTGATGAGCCCGGCCCGCGCCATCTCCGCGGCGGCGAACACGGTGGAGGTGTCGTTCGAGGGATCGTGAACGGTGGTGACACCAAAGCCGAGGCTCGCGTACATGACCCAGTTGCGCTGGGGCACGATGTCGTCGGTCCCGAAGCCGCCGTGCCAGTGCACATCGACGATGCCGGGCATCACGGTCTTGCCGGCCACGTTGACGACCTTCGCGCCGGCGGGGACTGTCGTCGTGCCGCGCGGCCCCACCGCGACGATCCGGTTGTTCTCGACCACCACCACCCCATCCGCGATCACGGTGTCGCCCTTCATGGTAACGACCCGGCCGCCCACGAGCGCGATCTTCGACTTCGGGGTGTCGGCGTCGGCGGTGAAGCCGATGTTCCGTCCGGTCGCGGGCAGTTCGGGGAGCGTCTCGGCGCTCGCGAGGAACTTGAAGCTGTCCTTCACCGACCGCTCGAAGAGCTCCGGGCCCAGGGCCCAGTAGAGCTTCGACGAGTCGCCGGACCAGTGGAGGTACTCGCCTGCTTCCTTGCTGACCTGGGCCACCGGGAAGGCGGATGTCTTCGGACCGAGGTCGATCTTCTGGCCCGACATCGCGAACGCCCCGATGAACGCCTTGAAGCCTTCGCGGAAGGCCACCCATTGGCCATCGGGCGACACCTTGAATTCGGTCGCATCCTTCGACACGAAGTGCGCGCGCTCATCGCGGCCGTCGAGGCCGATGCTGCAGAGGCCGCGCGACTCGCCCTCGGACTTCTGGAAGAACACCCGATCGCTCGTCTTGCCGAAATGAGCGCGGGCGCCCCCCTTCACCACGAGCGACGACGCGCCGCCGGCAGCGGCCACCTTGTACAGCCCCTGGTTCGACGAGTACAACTCGGAGCGCAAATACCCGCCGCCGCCCTTCCGGTAGACGACGGTCGCGCCATCGGGCGAGAAGGCGGGCTCGAAGTAGTGGCCGGGCTCGGTGGTGAGCGCGCGGCCATCGCCGCCCGCGGCCGACACCACGCGCACGGACGACAGCTTGTCATCGTCCCAGGTCGTGTAGACGACGCTCTTCCCGTCCCGCGAGAAGGACGGGGACGATTCCCAATGATCGGTCTGCGTGGCGAGGCGACGCGGCTTGCCCTCGGGAAGATCGCGAATCCACAGACGCCCGAGGGCCTGGAAGACGACCTTGTCGCCGGTCGGCGAGACCTCGACGAAGCGCAGTTCCTTGACCGTGATCGTGTTCGGCGCGACCTCGATGGGGAAACGCACGGCTTCGGTGATCGCGCGCGTGTCCTTCACGTGGAAGGGGATGTCGGCGACCGCCTTCGACGTCACGTCGATCTTCTTCAGCTTGCCGCCGGCCCAGATCACGATCGCGGAATCGTCGGGAGTCCATGCGAACGTTGGATACAGGCCGTGGATCGCCCACGCCTCCTGCAGGTCGCGCTCGAGGCCGTCGCTCACCTGCCGCTCGCGGCCGGAAACGAGGTCGCGCACCATCAGAACCTGCTTGTCGCGAATGCGGCGAGCGAACGCGAGTTTCCGGCCATCGCGGGAGATCACGGGCCGCACCGCGCCGCCGGAGCCGCCGGTCACGGTCTCGCTCTCGCCGGTCTCGATGTTCACCGCGCGGATGGCGTAAATACCCGCGTAGGGATCCTTGTTGTATTCGAAGAAGGCGCCCGGCGTCGCGTCCATCGAGTAGTAGATGGTCTTCCCGTCCTTCGAAAACGCGGGCTCGCCCACGTCCTTCTGGTCGTTGGCCTTCTTCGTGACCTGCAGGCCGTCGCCGCCGGACACGTGGTACAGCCAGATTTCGCCGGCGCCGAGCGAGCGCGCCGCGGTGAAGTGCTTGCGGGCCGCGATGTACTGGCCGTCGGGCGACCAGGCGGGCGAATTCAGGAGGCGGAACGTCTCCTTCGTGACCTGCTTCGGGTTCGAGCCGTCGCGGTTCATGATCCAGATGTTGTCTCCGCCCGCGCGATCGGAGGTGAAAGCGATGAGCTTCCCGTCCGGCGAGAAACGCGGCTGCATGTCCCACATGGCGCCGCTGGTGAGGTTCTTCGCTTCCCCGCCGGCCATCGGCAGGGAGTAGATGTCGCCGAGCAGATCGAAGACGATCTCCTTCCCATCCGGGCTCACGTCGAGGGTCATCCACGTGCCTTCGGTGACGTCGAGGTTCGCCGTGGTCTTGGGGCCGGGGGCGTTGTTCACGTCCCACTTCGCGTCCTTCGCGCCAGCGGCCGGCGACGGCGAAGGGCTCTGGGCGAACACGAAGCCCCCGGCGAGGAGCAGGGCGAGAGTCGGAAGGTTTCGTTTCATGTGCGGGGACTACTCCTCAGAGAAGCGTTGCATTTCGTCGAGAAAGCCGAGAGTTTTCAGGTCGAGCATCCGGTCCAGATACACGTTCCCGTCCAGGTGGTCGCACTCGTGCTGGATGACGCGCGCGTGGAAGCCGGTCGCAACGACCGAGTACGGCTTGCCGTCGCGGCCGAGAGCCTCGAGCCGCACCTTCTCGAACCGGGGCACCACGCCGCGCAGGTCCGGGACGGAGAGACAGCCCTCGATGTCGAGCTGGGCCTTCGGCGAGAGGGGCGTCACCTTCGGATTGATGAGAACGGTGAGAGGCACGCCCTTGCGGCCGCCGCGTCCGTCCCCCCCCGGGACTTCGAGAACCGCGACGCGCAGGCTCACGTGGACCTGGGGTGCGGCGACACCGACGCCGTCGTACTCGTGCATGGTCTCGACCATGTCGTCGAGGAAGCGCTGGAAATCGCGGGTCTTGATCACCGCGGGATCGACTTTCTTCGCCCGGGCGCGCACCACGGGATTCCCTATCCGCGCGATTTTGAGGATGGCCATTGGCCGGCCATTATAGAGACGCGATAAATTCGCGCCGACCCGTCATGAAGAAAGACGACCTCTCACCGGAAGCGCGGGCCGCGTGGATCAACCTCCCCCACGCCCGCACCATCGCCGAACGCATCGAACGGCAGCTCGAGATACTTCGAGTGCTCGACGGCGAGGGCACGAAGCGGCTCAACGCCGTGGTTCTCGCCATGAGAAACAAGCTCGAACCCTGGGTCGAGGACGCGGACCCGGAGAAAGCCGCCGAGGCCGCCGATCCCATCGTCGACCTGGCCCGCGACCTGGTCCAGGCCATCGTGGACGACGAGCGGGCGCGGAGCGACCGGCTCGGCCAGTGCGTGAGGAACCTCTTCGAATGCCTCGGCCTCCCCAACGAAGGCCGGCGCGTCTCCCTCGTCTGCGGAGAGAGCCCCGACTCCCTTATGCGATAGGGGAATTCGGTCAGGGCAGCGGGAGGCCCCGGCCCGCGTAGTACCGCTGGATGCGCGGGTTGGCCCGGAACTGGTCCCGGATTCGCTCGTCCGCGCCCGGAGGGAGGACACGCACCTCGTAGCCCTCGCAGTTCTCCACCGCCAGGGCCGCTCCGAGCGCAGCCACCGCGATCGGCGATACGCCCGGATCCTCAGAACGCCCGGCGCCGAGAATCGCGAACGTGTACATCGGCCGGTCGTGGCGGCGAGCGCCGACCCCACCGAGGAACCACTCGATGTTCGTGAAGTCCACGAAGGGATCCAGCCTCGGCGTCACCGACACGACTCGCAGGTCCGAATGCGAAAGGGCGGTCACGTACTTGGCGAGCCAGTAATTCGCGACCCCGTACTCGACGTGGTGCTTCTTTGCCACAAGGTCGAGACACTGGACGAGGGGCGGGTAGAACGAGGTTGCCGGCGGTACCGACTGCGACAGAACATGAAGACCCGGCAAAATGGCCACGGACAGCCCGAGATTCAGCATGAGACTGCCCCATCGCCCGAGCCCGTTGCGCACGACCATCAGCATGACGGCAAGGCCGATCAGTTCCGGGGCGAGGAGGTAGCGGCTGTAACCCGCCTCGCGGAACGGAGCCGCGGTGGCCGCTACCGCGAGGGGAGTGAGAACGATCAGGGCCGCCGCAAAAGACCCGGCCACTCGCTCGCCAGGCTCCGTCGCGCGGGCCGCCACCACCACCGAAACCGCGCCACCGGCGAGCACCAGGAGGCTCGAGAGAGTGCGCTCCAGGGACGTCTTGAACGCCATGTCCGCGATCCGGTTGACCGCCCCCCACGCCGTATCAAGGTGGATCCCGAGCTTCGAGGCCACCGTAGCCGTGGGCGTCATCGCCCAGAAGATCACCAGGCCAAGACCCACTCCCGCCGCGATGGCAAGAACGCTCTTTCGCGACGGCCCCGAGCCGGAGAGGCGGGCTGTCGTCAATGCGGCGATGATCGCGGGACCCACGAACCAGACCAGGAACAACATGTCCGAGGCCACGCCCGCGCAGACCACTAGCGCCAGGGCGATGGCGATCCGCGCGCGTCCACGCAGCCCCTCGATCAGGAGGCCGAGGCCAAGGACACTCAGGATCGCGGTATAGCCGTGCCGATTGCTCCAGACGAAGGCGGCGTAGTCGAGACCACGGTTCGTCGCGAAAAGGTACAAGATGGCCGCCGCGACCGTGGGCGCCAGGACGGACTGGGCGGCGCCGAGGCGAGAAAACGCCCACCTCAAGGCAAGGGCGAGGAGGATCGGCTGGACCATGGCCTCGAGGACCTGGCCGGAGGTCAGAGTTCCCGCGACGGCCCGAAGGAGGAGCGCCACCACCATCTGGAGGTACTCGGGCGCGTGCGAGATGTTCCAGCCCGCAAGATGAAAGCCGTCCTCGAACAGATCCCGATAGATCAGGCCATACTGGACGGTGTCCGAAGAGAAGAAGCCCCAGAGGCCCGGGGCAGACAGGGCGAGTGTTTCGGAGATGGACACATAGGCACGGTAGAGGGCCGCTCCGAAGAGGAGCCAGGCCCACAATTCCAGCCGGGCCGCCATGAACCGCGGGCGCGACCCGGGCTTCGTCTCCATCAGGCCTCCGCCCGGACCGGGCGGATCTTCTTCATCAACGCCGCCGCCACCATCGAACCCACGACCAGCATGCCGAGGGCGACGAAGGGCTGAGGATCGGGGAGGGCGCCGGTCGGCTCTTCAACGAAGATCACGACCAGGAAGGTGGTGGCGTTGAGGGTCGCGTGGGCGATCATCGGTGGCCAGAGGGACCCGGTGTCGATCCGGAGCTTGGCCAGCAGCATCCCGAGGACGAAGGCGAAAGGCACCCGGTAGTAGACGCTCGTCCCGTCGCGCAGGCCGTCCACGTGGATGACGCCGAAGAGCGCCGCGGAGAGCACGATCGCCAGGGTCGAGCCCATGGCCCGCTGAAAGACCGGCGTCAGCAGGCCGCGAAAGAGCATCTCCTCGCACACCGCCGGCGCCACCGCGATGGCGGCGATCGAGAACACCCAGCCGAGCGCGCGGTGCGGCCGGAGGGTCTCATGCAGGCCCTGGAACTGCTGCAGGTATTCGAGGGGTGGCTTCACGAACACGTACTGCGCCTCGAAGACACCCAGGCTCAGGCCCCAGAACGCGAGGCCGAGCGCCACCGTCTTGAAGGCCCCTCCGGATGACAAGGGCGCGAACCGGTACAGCTCCGGGATCTGATTCGCAAGCAGCAGGGCCACCAGCAGGGCGGGCAGAGCCAGGGCCATCTCCGAAATGATCAGGACCAGGCGCAGCTGGAACGTTCGGATCAGGGCGCCCTGCATGTAGCCCATGGCCAGGAGCCCGACTCCATAGGCGAGGAGCGCCAGGAACAAACTCGCGGCGATGACGGACCTTGGGGACCTCTCCTGACTCATGAGCCAGCGATTATCGCCCACGATCACGTCTCCTCTCCCGGACGATGACGCCAATCTCGAGAGGAGCCCCCTTGTTTCAATCCACCGACGTCGCCACCGCCTGCCCGGAAACCCCTTCCTCCCCGCCGGCCGAACCGCCCTCGCCGCCTCCAGCCGACGGGCCACGCGAGCGCCTGGCCTCGCTCGGAGCGGCCGCCCTGACCGGCGCGGAGCTTCTCGCCGTTCTCCTGGGCTCGGGTTCCACCGGCAAGAGCGTGTTCGACCTCGCTCGCGAGCTGAGCGCGCGCGGCCTTCTCTCCCTCGCGCAGACCCCGACGATGACGCTGGCGCGCCACCCGGGCCTTGGCTTGGCTAAAGCCCTGCGCATCCTCGCCGCATTCGAACTTGGGCGCCGCCTCCACTGCGAAGAGGGGCCGCCGAAGCCGCGACTCGACTCCCCCGAACTCGTGGCCGCCTACCTGACCCCACGGCACGCCGCCCACGCGGGCGAGGTCTTCGGGATCCTGGCTCTCGACTCGAAGCACAAGCTCCTCGGAGAGAAGATCGTGGCCACCGGGGGCCGGCACAGCGTCGCGGTGACGCCTGCCGATGTCTTCCAGGCCGCCCTTCCCTATCGTCCGCGTTCCGTCGTCGCGTTCCACAATCACCCGAGCGGCGACCCGCATCCTTCGGAGGAAGACAAGGCCTTGACGTATCGTCTCGCCCGGTCCGGCGAGGTCCTGGGCATCGCCCTTGTCGATCACATCGTGCTCGGCGGCCAGTCGTTCGCCAGTTTCAGGCAGTTGGGCCTTCTCTAAGTCACTCATAAGAAATAAGATCGCAGATCAGTTGACCAAACGCACTCTCTTTCACACGACACCCATCTACTACGTGAACGACGTGCCCCACGCGGGCCACGCCTATTGCACGATCGCGTCCGACGCCCTCGCCCGCGCCCGCCGTCTGCATGGCGACGACGTCTTCTTCCTCACCGGCACCGACGAGCACGGCCAGAACATCGAGCGGATCGCGAAAGAGAAGGGCATCCAGGAGCAGGACTACTGCGATGAAATCTCGGGCGTCTTCAAGGCGCTCTGGAAGACTCTCGACATCCAGTACGACGGCTACATCCGCACCACCGACGAGATCCACAGGCGCGGCGTCCTGAAGCTGTGGGAGAAGCTGCGGGTCGCGAAGACTCCGGACGGCCGGGACGCGGTCTATCGCGGAAAGTACGCGGGCTGGTACTGCCCGCGCTGCGAGGCCTTCAAGACCGACGACGAGATGAAGCAGCCGGGGAACATCTGCCCCGATCACGAGCGCCCGTGCGAGTGGACCGAGGAGGAGAACTTCTTCTTCCGCCTCTCCGCCTACCAGACCGTCCTCGAGGATCTCATTCGCACCGACAAGATGAAGATCGCGCCGGAGAGCCGCAAGAACGAAGTGCTCGCGGTGGTGAAACAGGGCCTGCAGGACTTCTCCATCTCGCGCGCCCGCGTGAAGTGGGGCATCCCCATTCCCGACGATCCATCGCACGTCTTCTACGTGTGGGTCGATGCGCTCTCGAACTACATCACCGCCCTCGGCTTCGCGGACGACGCGCCTGAGTACCAGAAGTTCTGGGGCAAGGACGCGGAGCGGATGCACATCATCGGCAAGGAGATCATCCGCTTCCATTGCCTGTACTGGCCGGGTCTCCTCCTCGCCGCCGGCCTCAATCCCCCGTCCCGCGTCTTCGCGCACGGCTGGATGACGAAGGACGGCAAGAAACTCTCGAAGAGCACCGGCAACATCATCGACACCAAGGTGCTGGCCGACCAGTACGGTGTCGACGCGGTCAGGTACTACTTCCTGCGCGAGACGTCGTTCGGGCAGGACTGGGATTTCTCCGAATCGGGACTCGCCCAGCGCTACAACTCCGACCTCGCCAACGACTTCGGGAACCTGGTGTCCCGTTCCCTCACCATGATCTCGAAGTACTGCGACGGAAAGATCCCGGCCAAGGTCGAGGAAGGCGCGGAGCTGCGGGTGAATGCCGAGAGTGTGTTCGCGGCCTACGAGGCGTTGAACATCTCGCTCGCGCTCACGGAGATCTGGGGCTACATCAGCGACGCGAACCAGTGGATCGTGCAAACGGCGCCCTGGAATGTCGCGAAAGACCCCGCTCGCGCATCCGAGCTGAACGCGTTCCTTTATCGCCTGGCCGAGCGCGTCCGTGTCCTGGCCCTGCTGGCGTCACCCGTCATCCCGTCATCGGCGAGCAAGGTCCTCGACATGCTCGGAATCCCGAAGGATTCGCCGGCGCGCACGTCGCCCGCCTGGGGCCTTCTCGCCCCCGGCCAGTCCCTCGGCCCCATCACTCCTCTTTTTCCCCGTATCGAACTCAAGAAGGCGCCCGCCGTGAACAACGAGACAAACTCCCCCGCCCCTGCCCCCGACGCCCCAGCCGGCGGCGCGCCAGCTGGCGCCGCCGGTACCGACGGTACCGTCATTGCGAGGCCGCAGGAGGAGGTACCGTCATTGCGAGGCCCCAGCTCCGTTGGCAGTGGGCCGAAGCAATCCCCTCCCCCCACTCCCGATCCCGCAGCCGCAGCACCCGCCGTTCCCACCGCACCCGCCGAACCCGAACTCGTCGGCATCGAAGCCTTCGGCGCCCTCGACCTGCGCGTCGCGAAGGTGACCGCGGCCGAGAAGATCAAGGGTTCGAAGAAGCTCCTCAAGCTCCAACTCGACGTGGGCGGCGTCCCGCGGCAGATCGTCTCGGGCATCGCCGAGGCCTACGAACCCGAACAGCTCGTGGGCCGCACCATCATCGTCATCGCGAATCTCAAACCCGCCAAGCTGATGGGCGTCGAGTCGCACGGCATGCTCCTAGCCGCCACGGTCGACGGCAAAGCCGTCCTGGCGGGCTTCGAGAAGGAAGTCCCGACCGGCACGCGGGTGAAGTAGGCGCACCGCCGGCGGTCCCGCGGGGTAGCGCCACCGCCCGTCATTGCGAGCCGCCCACGTCCTTCGGACGTGACTTATGGGAGAAACCGACCACCGTCATTGCGAGGCCCCGATCCGTTTCGTAGTGGGCCGAAGCAATCTCGCGACCTTGATAGCGGTGGCCCGCGGGGCCGGGCGCTGAGGTGGGGTCGCGCCGCCGCGGACGCCTCGTGCGTCGGCACTGGAATTCCGGAACGAGTGAATCGTGTGCCTCCTTACTCGGCTCGATAATCGCGAACGTTACCGACGGAGTTCGGCGACTCGCGATTAACGCCTCGTCGGCTGCGACCCATCTCAGCGCCGGCCCCGCTCCATCTCTAGGTCCAAGTACCGCCTTCGAAAAACCGCCTGAAATGGGCCGTACTCGCACGGGTTTCTCAACAGCGAATTTACGGACTTCGTCCGTGACTTTGGTGAGAAACACCGCCCCCGTCACCCCGGCGGAAGCCGCGTCTAGGCGGATCCAAAAGTGCCCAATATGGGGCGTTTTGGGGGTTGTTTCTCAACAGGCCCCGCGCTGACTGCCCGCCGTTCAGCGGCCGGGCGGGGTGCGGTGCTCGCCGAAGTACTTTTCGCTGCGGTAGCGGAGCCAGACTCTCAACTCTTGCGGGATCTTTTCGCGGTCGGCGGCGCCGAGGCTCTCGTACAGAGCCATCGCCTTCTCCCGTTCGCCGCGGCAGGCGCGGTTGTTGTGAGCGTCCCAGTAGCTTCTCGCCACCCGGATACGGCGGCACGTCTCCTTGATCAGGAGCGCTCCGACGAGCGGACGGTCGGTTTGTTTCTTCTTCGCGGGCACGCTTCGAGAGACCTCGTTTACGTAGACTAAATCACCATCAAGGAGATCTCGTGAACATTCAGGACCTGCGCACTCTTCTCGACTACCACTACTGGGCCCGCGACCGCATGCTCAAGGCCCTCGAGCCGCTCACCAACGAGCAGTTCAG
>Ga0315271_10001168_pt1 | contig 15721 bp, 10 predicted proteins | sample C3_top_MG_FD_204664 | JGI IMG/M metagenome (GOLD analysis project Ga0315271, IMG submission 204664) | Sediment microbial communities from Yellowstone Lake, YNP, Wyoming, USA - C3_top | ecosystem: Environmental > Aquatic > Freshwater > Lake > Sediment | place: USA: Wyoming | collected 2017-08-01 | reverse complement strand
TCCGGGGGCCAGAGTCATTGGGGGTCCGCGGAGTCTAGGGGCCTGCGCGGCAGAAGGAAACAGCCCTGTCCCAGGGCCGACGGACCATCAACCACGAATGAGCCGAATGGCTCTTTGACCCCGTCCAAGCCCCCTCCTATCCTACTCGGGCAGTTGAAAGGAGACTCCGTGCCCACCCGCATCGTCGTCATGGGAGCCGCCGGACGCGACTTCCATAACTTCAACACCGTTTTCCGCGATGATCCCTCTTGCCGGGTGGTCGCCTTCACCGCGACCCAGATCCCGAACATCGACGGCCGCCGCTACCCGAAGGAACTGGCCGGCCCGCTCTATCCGGAAGGCATTCCCATCCACCCCGAGTCGGACCTCCCGCGGCTGATCCGCGATCTCGAGGCCGACCAGGTCGTCTTCTCCTACAGCGACGTCTCGCACGAGACGGTGATGCACAAGGCCTCGCTCGTGCTCGCCTGTGGCGCGGATTTCCGTTTGATCGGGCCGAACGCCAGCATGCTGAAGGCGAAAGTACCCGTGGTGTCGGTGTGCGCGGTGCGCACCGGGGCGGGCAAGAGCCAGACCTCGCGCCGGGTGGCCGCCATCCTGCGCGCCAAGGGACGACGGGTCGTTTCCATTCGTCATCCCATGCCCTACGGGGATCTGGTCAAGCAGAGGGTGCAGCGCTTCGCGGTGATGGACGATCTCGACCGGCACGAGTGCACGATCGAGGAACGCGAGGAGTACGAGCCTCACATCATGGCGGGCGGCATCATTTATGCAGGAGTGGACTACGGCGCGATCCTGGACCAGGCCCAGGAAGAGGCCGATATCATCCTCTGGGATGGCGGCAACAACGACCTGCCCTTCTACCGATCGGACCTCGAAATCGTGGTGGCCGACCCGCACCGGCCCGGTCACGAGACCACCTACCACCCCGGCGAGACCAACCTGCGCCGGGCTCACGTCGTGGTGATCAACAAGATCGACACCGCCGGACCCGAGGGCATCGACACGGTGCGGCGCTCGATCCGGGAACTGAACCCGGACGCCATGGTCATCGACGCCGCTTCGCCCCTCTTCGTGGACGGAGCCGGGCAGATCCGGGGCAAGCGCGTCCTCGCCGTCGAGGACGGGCCCTCCCTCACCCACGGCGGCATGAAGTACGGCGCGGGCGTCCTCGCCGCCATCCGCCACGGGGCGGCCGAGATCGTCGATCCGCGTCCCTACACGGTCGGGACCATCACCCGAACCTTCGAGAGTTACCCCGGCATCGGCCCCCTCCTGCCCGCGATGGGCTACGGCCCGGAGCAGACGAGGGACCTCGAGGCCACGATCGAGCGGACCCCCTGCGACCTCGTGCTCGTGGCCACCCCCATCGACCTGCGTCGCGTCCTCGAGATCAGGAAGCCCGCCCTGCGGGTCGGCTACGAGCTTCAGGAGATCGGCAAACCCGATCTCGAGGACGCGCTCGCGCGGTTCTGAAGGAGCCTCCGCGGGCGTGGGCCCGTCCAGCCTTTCAGTGAACCCGGGCTTCCTTGATCAGGATGTGGGCGGCGAGTTTCCCATGCTCGATCTTCTGCACCGTCCGCACCCGGCGATCGCGGTTCAGCAGGGTGATGAGAGCGGAGTAGGTGATATCCGGATGCTCCGGGTCCTTCCAGATCGACACGATGTGATGATCTCCGACGTCGAGGCCCTGGCCGACGACGTGAGGATGCTGGTAGTGCAGGACGCCCGACCCGTCGAACGTCCCGAAGAATTCACTCTCGGTGGCGCGGCCGTCAGGCCAGGCGCGCGTGGTGGTCTGGAACCAGCGATCGCCTTCCCGGCGGCAGGTGACGGTGGCCTCGAACCGATCGATTTCTCGCCCCTGGCTGTCGATCACGACGTGCGTGCCGCACCACACCCCGATGTGCTCGTCGAAGAGACTCATAGCGGACCTACCTGTCTTGTGCCCGGGCCAATCCTCCTCCTCCCGCGCGCCGAGCGCAAGTGGGGGAGGCGCCTGGTGCCTCTAGAACAGCGGCTGGAAGCGGGGTTTCCAGAGCCGTTCGTAGGTCAGCCCCACCCGCAGCATGAGGCTGAGGCCGGGCTTGTTCGTTGCGGGTGTCGCGCCCTGGAACAGGAAGGCATCGGCGGCGATCGAGAGCGACAACTCGTCGAAGAGCGGGAACAGGACCTCGTGGACCATGTTGTAGCGCAGGCTGAGCACGCTCTCGTCCGCGTCGCCGGTGTAGGCGAACCAGGTGAGGTCGTTCCGCAGGCGATAGTTGAGACGGCCGCCGCGGCCGGCCTGGAACTCGGCCCGGGCGGAAACCCCGGCGAGCAGGGTATGGCGCGAGAGGTCGGTTTCGACGACGCCGCCTATCTCGAGGGCGCGCCACTTCGGGCTCGGGGCCTTCATGAGGCCGAGCACGCCGGAAAGGGCCGCCTGCCGCGGGTTTGGCCTCGCGGTCTGCGGATTCACGGTAGGCGTGAACTCGGTGTCGAATTTGGCCCGGGTGAACGGGCCGTAGCGACCGGCGCGATCCCCGATCTTCGGCCGAAGCGTGATGTCCACGGCCAGATCGTCGGTGAGTTCCTGGGTGGTGCGCAGGCCCCCGATGGACGTGGTGATCTGTCGGGAGTAGGCGAGCGTCGCGCCATATTCCGTGGTGAAGCTCTGCCGGTCTTGAACCAGGCGGAAGCGGCCGGACGCGCCGAACAGGCCGCTCCTCTGCGCGGTGGCCCGGCTCTCCGGGACCTCGCCATAGGCGTCGTTCTGGAACCCCTGGGTGAGCGAGCCGAAGAGGGTGGGCCGATCGAAGTAGAAGGTCGACAGTCTTTCGAACGGCGGGTCGGGCGCCAGCAGCGCGGCCACGCGCTGAACCTGGGCGTCGCCTTTGTAGGAGGCGCGCACCCGCCGGAGCTCGTCGAGGACGAGCTCTCGAAGCGGCACGGGGCCGCCGGATTCGGTCGCGCGGAGGCCGTCGGGGCCGAGGTGATAGGTCCTGCGCACCCGTCGCCCGCGTTCGAAGGCCCGGAAACGGGCGCCTTCGAAGAGAAGATCGGTGGTGGCCACGCGATAGAGGGCGCCATCGTAGATGGGCCGGCCGTTGATGAGGCCGGTGGTCCGGTCGAGGCCGCTGAGAACGAGCTCGCCGTCCTTGTCCTCGTCAAGGATCTGGCGCAGGTCGTCTCCGCGCAGGTCGAGGGTGACGATGGACTCGTTCGTCCACAACCACTCGCGGACCTCGTTCTCGTGGAGCTTGCCGATCAGCGGAGGGAAGTGGGAGAGCGGGCGGATCACCGCGATTTCGGCGAGGCCGTGCCGGCGCAGCAGGCGGGCCATGAACTCTTCCCACATGCGCTTGGAGATCCGGCCCTGGGCGGTGGTGGCGTCGTAGGTCCGGAGCCCCGGCAGCGCCGCTTCGAGTTCGACGAAGGAAGGCACCAGCATTTCGCCGCGGTCCTCGCGCGCCGCCTCGCGGAGCGCGCGAACCTCGGCGGACAGGATCGCATCGCTGGGCACGCGGTCGGTCACCGAGGCCAGCTCATGGACGAGTGCGGTCAAGTGGACACCCGGGCGGTCGTCCGGGGCGAGCTCGGCATCCATGCGGGCCACCCCGAGGCCGTTCGCGAAGCCGCGGGCCACCAGGGCAGGGGAGCCCGGACGTGACCAGGGCCGGTCGGGAAGGTCGACGCGGATGCGCACGTTCTCGGGGCTCCAGCGCACGTGCAGATCGGCCACGATGGCATCGATGCCGCTCACCCGGCGAGAGATCTCCGCGTTCAGGTGGGGCGGGAGGTTCGAGAGGACGATGACCGCCTCCACGCCGGAAAGGCGCAGCTTCTGAACCTCGCGGGTCGCCGCGATCACCGGGTCTTCGAAGGTCCAGTCGGGAAGGACGTGCTGCGACAACGAGCCCCTGACCCCCGGATCGACCAGGGCGACGAGGCCGAAGCGCGCGCCGTTCGCGGTCACGACCCGCGAGGGCTCGATGAGACCCTCGGTCTTCGTCTTCAGGTTCGAGGCCATGAAGGCGAGGCCGCCGAACTGCTTCTTGAGATCGAGCAGGGCGGCGGCGCCGAGACCGAGTTCGAATTCGAAGGGGACGACGATCTCGTAGCCGAGCCGCCGGAGCGCCCCGAAGTCGATGCGCGCCCGCTCGAGGTCCCCGACTCCCATGTCGCCGTTCTGCGAGCCGAGGTCGACGACGAGAGGCACTGATCCCATGGCCTTCGCCCCCGCCACGAAGCGGCGGACGAGGGTCGCCCGCGGTCCGATCTCCGCGAGGTTCAGGGGAAGCTCGAAGACGCGGGCGTCTCCGATGTCGATCCGGTTCATCTCGCCCTCTTCCCACACCGAAGGATCCGCGGTGAACACCGCTCCTTCCTCCTCGACGAAGTAGGCCACCTTCTTCTTCGTGAGGTTTGCCCGATAGACGGTGGCGTGGCCGGGCCTCAGGTCAGGAAAGTCCGCCGCGGCCCGGGGATTCTCGCGGAGCATGGCCAGCAGGTCGCGGGCGTTTGGCGCCTGGTCGGGGTCCTGGACCAGCAGGGCGTTGGCGGAAACCAGGGTCGCGCTCTCGCCGAGCTTCTCCGCGGCCGCGCGCAGGGTCAGGAGGCGGGAGAGTTCGTCGCCCTCGGGTTCGTCCGAAGGCAGGAAGATCGACAGGCCCGGGGCCCGCCAGCACGCGTGAGAGACGAGCTTGAACGGGATCTTCTGCTGGTTCGCACGCTCGGTCAGGAGTTCGTGCTCGTCCTGGCTTCGCAGGGCGCCCAGCGCGCCGAGACTGCGGCCGGTGTAGATGAGGGAGAGCCCCGGCCCCGCGAGGCTCTGACCGCGCGCTCCCGAAACCGAGCAGAGAACCAGCAGTCCGGCGGCGGCCCGCATCCCGCGACGTTGAAGCTGATTCACGGTAAGGGCGGAGCATTGCCGCGTCGAGGTTGCGAGTCAAGGGCAGGCCGAAGGTGCCGGCGCCGGCGCGGTGGCCGGGCGGCTCTCGTGGCCGGCAGGTTTCGGCGCCTGGCGCTCGGGGCCCCAGCGCTTCGGCTCCGCCCGGCAGGGCAGGCGGTCGTGGCGGAAGAGATCCGCGAGGGAGAGGATTCCGGTGTCGCTTCGTTCGAAACAGGTCGAGTCGTTCATGGCGTCTGATCTCCTTGGTTCCGTGCGGGTGTTCATCACACGGTCAAGCTAGCGATCAGAGGCGCGCCTCGTCCCTAAGGAGCTCCAAAACTCTCCCAAAATAGATGCAAAGAGGCTTTCCCTTCAGCGGCCGCCGGAAGCCCGGTTGATCACGGTGATGGTCACGCTCGACGCGAAACCTCTCGCATGGTGGACCGTGTTGCGCGCGACCACGCCCTTCTCCTCGTCGTAGTTGTTGCCGCCGGTGTTGAGGTTCCGGTCGAACCGCGGGAAGTTGCTGCTGGAAACTTCCAGGCGCAGCCGGTGCCCGGGCTTGAAGTAGTTGCTGGTGTTGAGGGGCTGCAGCGTGACCTTGTAGATCTCGCCCTTCTCCATCCAGGTGAGGGCCTTGTCGTAGCCGGAGCGATAACGCATCCGCTGGATGGATTCGTCGAGGTTGAAGGCGCGGCCCTCGGGATCGACGTCCATGACCTTGACCGTGAAGTCGGTGTCCTTCGCGTCGGAGGACACGTAGAGCGTGGGAGTGATCGGTCCGGAGAGCTCGAGGCCTTCCTTGAACGGTTCCGAGGTGAACACCAGAACGTCGGCGCGGGATTCCATCTTCCGCTGGTCGAAGGATCCGGCCTGGACGGCGTTGCCGGTGCAGCAGACGTTGCCGCCGTAGGAGGGCACGGGGTTTTGCGGGTCGTAGACGAACGTGTCGGGTTTGTCGACGGAGGGGGGCGCCATGACCAGAGCGCCGTCCCCATTGAGCGTGTTGGCGTGGCCCTCGCTCGACAGATAGAACGTCACCGGTGTCGCCCCCGCGGGCGGCCAGGTGTCGGAGGTCTGCCACTTGTTGAGGCCCATGGTGAAGTAGGTAACCTTGGGCTGCTTGTCGATCTTCGTGTCCTTGTCGCCCTTGAGGAACTTGTCGAAGAAGGAATAGACGATCTCGTTGTAGTCGAGCCGGGCGTCGCCCATGCTGCGCTCGCCGACCACGGTGTCCTCGGTCGCCCGGGTATACGAGCAGTGCGCCACCGGCGCGATCACCGCCCACTGCTGATTCGCGAGATCGCCCGGGGCGGCCTTCCGCACGTGGTTGTACATGGCGAGGTTCGGGCCGACCGAGACGTCGTACCAGGACATGAACCAGAGCCCCGGCACTTCGAGTTTCATGTTGTCGTGCCAGAGGCCGCCCTTGTACCAGGCCGGGTCATTGGGAGCGCGCTGGATCATGCGGCCTCCGGTGGCCACGGGCATGGCGTCCGCGAAGATTCCGTGAGGCGCGTCGACGGCCTTGAGAATGTCCTGCGCCGGCAGATGGCGGAGAGCCTTGTCCCAGTCCACGGGGGGCAGCTGCTGAGCCAGGTCGAACGACTTCGAGGCCCGGATCAAATCCTCCTGGGAGGTGCCGGGGGGGAACATCGGGCGCACCTGGTTCTGCTCGCCGTAGAGCCAGGTGATGAAGAGCATCTGGACTGCGCCGCCGCGGTACCAGTTGCCCTGTTCGTAGTAGGGGCCCACGCGGCCGACCCCCGCGCCGAAGCCCTGGACGTTCATCGCCCCGAGGGAGGCGCGCTCGTGGGAGGCGACGGCCATCTGCCACTCCGCGGTCGACGAGCAGCCGGTGGTGCCGACCTTGCCGTTCGACCAGGGCTGATTCCTCATCCACTCCAGCGTCTCGACTCCGTCGGTGACCGGCGCTCCGAGGATGTCGTAGTCGCCCTCGGAGAAGAAATGGCCGCGCTCGTTCTGGACCACGTAGGCGTAGCCGCGCTTCACCGCGGCCAGGGGCGTGCTCAGGTCGGACGGCACGCCGTTCTTCACGTCCCAGAAGTTGAAGTTGTAGGGCGTCCGCGAGAACACGATCGGCACCTTCCCCGTCGCGTTCCTCGGGCGATAGATGTCGGTGGCGAGGCGCACGCCGTCGCGCATCGGGATCATGACCTTCCGCTCCACGATGGCGATGGACTGAAGCTCCTTCTCGGTGTCGATGCGCTTCTGCCGTTCCGCGCCCGAGAGAGTCGCCGGTTGAGCGAAGGCCGAGGGCGTGGCGAGAACCGAAATCAGGCCGAGGGTGATGACGATCCGACGCGAGTTGTGCATAACCGGATCTTAGTCCTGCCCCCCGGACGCATGGCGAGCCTCTCCACCTACGAAGTTCGTGCCGCGGGACGTACCCCACCCACGTCATTGCGAGGCCCCAGTCCGTTTCGTAGCGGGCCGAAGCAATCTCGCCGTGGGATTGCTTCGGCCCACCGCGAAACAGGCCGGGGCCTCGCAATGACGACCTCGGTCGGGGCGGCCAGGCCCCCCGCGCATAAACTCGCTCCATGATCCTGCGAAAGCTGATGGCCGCTTCCGTTCTCGCGCTGAGCGCGCTTCCCTCGAACGCTCAGGCCGGGCCGAAGCATGCCAAGAACGTCATCCTTTTCCTGGCCGATGCCGGCGGCATTCCGACCCTGAGTGCCGCGAGCCTGTACGGTTACAAGGCGCCGCTGGGTCTGCACGTGCAGGGCTGGCCGCACGTCGGGCTCTCCGATACCACGCCGGTGGCCGGCTTCGTGGCGGACTCCGCCAGCGGCATGACCGCGATCATGACCGGACAGAAGACCCATAACGGCGTGATCAGCCAGGGTCCCGACGCGGTGCGCGGGAAGAAGGATGGACGTTCGCTCAAGACCATCCTCGAATACGCGGAGGAGCGCGGTCTCCTGACCGGCGTGGTCACCCAACAGCCCGTCGTGGATGCGACACCCGCGGTCTGCTACGCGCATGCGAACGAGCGAGGCGATGAAGCCGGGATCTTCGTCCAGGCCTTCGCGCCGCGGTTCGGGGACGGGGTCGACGTGCTGATCGGCTCGGGGCGGGCGGAGCTGGAGGCGCAACTCAAGCTTCGGGACAACAGCATCGATGCGGTGGAAGCGCGCGCTCGCCGCAAGATCTACTCGTCGCTGGACGCGGTGCCGGCGTCGGAAAGGCGCCCGGTCGTGGTGGGTGAGGCGATCGACGATCGCGCCGCCGCCCTGCGCGCCCTCGACGAACTGCAGAAATCGAACAAGGGGTACTTTCTGATGGTCGAGTGGGACACGCATACCCCCGACCCCAAGCCGGGGCTCGAACATCTGGTGGCTCTTGACAAGCTCATCAAGGAAATCCAGGCGAAGGTGAACCTCGAGGACACCCTGCTTCTGTTCACCGCCGATCACTCCTTCGCCCTTCGGGTGATCGGGGAGTCCTCCGGCGGCTCGGTTCTCGAAGGCTATGACGAGTGGAAAGCGTCGGGCGACAGAAGCTCGACGGTGCGTCTGAGGTCCCTGGTGGTGGACAACTCGCACAGCGGGGAGGAAGTGGCGGCGATCGCCATCGGCGCGGGTTCCGAGGAGGTCGGCGGCTTCTTCCCGAACACGCGGCTCTTCCACGTGATGCTCGACGCCTGGGGTTGGAAGGCGGATCCGGAAGTTCCGAAAGAGTAGCCATGCTTCTTCTTCCCCTGCTCCTCCTCCTACAGGCCCCGACCGAACACGCGATCCTCGAGGCGGAATACTCGCGTGTCGAGAATGTTTCGATCTTCCTGGACGGACTGAAGAGTCCGGAAGTCCGCATCCAGCGTCTCGCCGTCCGCGCGCTCGGGCGGCTCGAACGCCCGAGCCTCCGCGATTCGGCCGTGCCGCTGCTGCGGTCAGGCGACGCCGAGGTGCGTCGTGAGGCGGTGGCGGCGATTGCGCAAATGGGCGCTCCCTTCGATTTCGCCGCGCTGCTCGGACCGGAGAAGTCCGGCGCGGTGCGCGCGGTCATCTACGAGTCCATGGGCCGGGTGAAGCCTCCGGCGGCGGGCAGCGAGAGTCTCCTGGTCTCGGGGCTGAAAGACGAGGACATCGCCGCGCGAATCGGCGCGGCGCGCGGCCTCGAGACCCTGGTGCGGTTGAATATCAAGACCACGCGGCCCGCTCCGGCCACTATCGAGGCGCTGAGGCTTTCGGTTCGCGACAACCCCGTGTCGCGCCTTCGTCAGTTCGCTCTGCTCGCGCTCAACGCCGCGGGGGATCAGGATGCGGCCACGTTCGATCTCGCCCTCAAGGACGAAGATCCTCAGGTCCGCCGGCTCGCGGTGGTTGGTTCGAAGAGATGGGTCGACGATCCCTCGCCGCTGGTCCGCTTCGAGGCCATCCGCCTGGCCGCGACCTGCGAGCGGGCCCTGGCCGCGGTCGATGACCCGGGCGGTCACGTGGCGCTCGCCGCGGTCGACGCCCTCGGCGCGTTGCAGTGCGATGCCGCGAAGGTCGAGCGGCTGGTGGATCAGGGCCAGTCCTGGCGCATCCGCTCCCGGGCGCTCGTTTCTCTTGCCAAGGTGGCTCCTGATCGCGCCCGCGCGAAGCTGGCTGCGTTTCGCGACGATCCCAGGTGGCAGGTCCGGGCCTACGCCGCCGCGGCCGCGAGGCAGGCGGGCGACGAGGCCACGCTGAAGACCCTGGCGCTGGACGCGAATCCGAGCGTCGCCGCCGCCGCTCTCACCAGCGTGCAGGACGCTGTGCGGGCCCTGGCCCGGGACCACGCCGGGCTTCTTGTCACCGCCGCCGCGAAGCTCAAGGGCGCGCCCGAGTTGAAGGCTGCGGCTCCCCGGATCGCGGAAACGATTCAGCGGCTCTCCCGCAACGGCCGGGTCACCGGGCGCGATCCTCGCGTGCAGCTCATCGAGCTTCTCCGCGAAGCGGGAGACCCGGCGGCGATCGAAAAGCTCCGGACCCTGCTCTCGGACCGGGATCCCGTGGTCGCGGCCCTCGTGGCGAAGGCGCTCACCGTGAGCAGCGGCAAGACGGTGGAGCCCATCACCACTCGCTACGTGCCCGAGCCCTTCCCGACCGCCGCCACGCTGCGCTCCCTGGCGGGGGCGAAGGCGGTCGTGACCCTACAGGGTCTCGGCGCTTTCACCCTTCAGTTGCTGCCCGAGGAAGCGCCCGCGACGGTTGCGACCTTCGCCGCCCTCGCGGAGAAGGGTGCCTTCAACCGGCTCACCTTCCACCGCGTGGTTCCGAACTTCGTGCTCCAGGGCGGCAGTCCGGGCGCCGATGAATACGACGCGCTCACGTCCCAGTTCATGCGCGACGAACTCGGCTTCACCGGTAACGAGCGGGGCACGATCGGCACCTCGACCCGCGGGCACGACACCGGGGACGGTCAGATCTTCGTGAACCTCATCGACAACTGGAGGCTCGACCACACCTACACCGTATTCGCGCGAGTCACCTCCGGCATGGACATCGTCGACCGGATCCTCGAGGGCGACGTGATCGAGAAGATCCAGATCCTGCGGCGGCCCTGAGGAGTCTGGGCTTCTTCGAGCCCATGAAACGGGCGACCGGCGCGACCGGCGGCCGCGGCGGCCGCGTCACTTTCGGAAGATTCTTCGATAGCCGCCCGCGATGAGGGCGGCCACGTCGGCCACGATGCGGGGGAGCGCCAGTCCGCCCGGGTAGGTGAGGTAACGCGGCTCCCAGACCGGCTGGAACTTCGCCTTGTAGGCGCGCAGGCCCTGGAAGTTGTACAGCCCTTCGCCCTTCCGGTAGACGAAGGCGCCGGCCTTGGTCCACAGGGATGCGACCGGCGAAGCGTCGAGGCCGGAGAGCGGCGCCATCCCGAGGCTGAACCACTTGTAGCCATTCGCCTGACCCCACAGCATGAGATGGAGGAAGAGCGCCTCCATGATGTTCTTGGGGGCGGTGTCGCGGAAACGCATGAGATCGACCGAGAGCTCGAAGTTGCGTGCGCCGGGCCAGATGGTGGCGAAGGCTTCGATCCGGCCCGACACCTCGATCACCCCCGCGGGAAACCGGCTCACGTAGGAGCGATCAAAGAAGCCCAGCGAGAAGCCCTTTTCGGCGGTGGCCTTGCTCTTCATCCACTGGTTCGAGACCTCTTCGAGGGCATCGAGGACGCCCGGGATCTCTTCCCGGGGAACCACGCGGAAGGTGCCTCCCTCCTTCTCGAGCCGGCGCAGGGCGGTGCGGTATTCCTTGTTGGCGCTGCCTTGCAGGGAGAAGGTCGCCATCGACACCCGCGCCTCCTCGCCCAGTTTGGCGAATGCGAAACCGAAGTCAGCGTAGAGATGGAGACGTTCCTTGCTGACCTCGTAGAACACCGGCTCGCCGTCGAAATCGTCGCATCGCTCCAGGAATTCACGGATCAGCCCGGGCGCCTTGTCGGGCGGACCCACGGGGTCGCCCAGGGCCACCCAGGTCCGGCCCTGGACGCCGTACATGATGAAGGCGGAGCGGTCCTCGTTGAAGAGCATCGCCTTGTCGCGCAGGTAAACGAGATTCGGCGCGGTCGCGTCCTGGGCGGCGATCGCGCGCTCGGCATCGGCGAGGTCCTGTTCGCTCGCGAGCGTGATCTCCGGGGGTCCCGGCCGCAGGAGCCGCCCGATGCCGAACAGAAGGAGAGCCATGGACGCGCCCACCGACGCGCGCAGGAAGCGCGACGCCTCGTGATCGAACTCGAACTTCCACCACAGCGCGTGCGAGTACTCCACGTGCTGGAACGCGAAGAAGCCCAGCCAGATGGAGGCTCCGAGCACGGCCACCACCGCGCTGACCCAGCCGATGGAGAAGCGGGTCGCGAAGAAGGCGGCCTTGCGGTCGAAATGATCGCGGGCCTTCATGAGGATCGCGAGCAGCACGGCCAGGAACGAGGCCTCCTCGAAGTCGCCGCCCTTGAACAGGGACGCGAAGAAGCCGGTCACGACACTCGCGACCGCGAGAAAATACGCCGCGTCCAGTCGCCGCGCGATGCCTTGCGAGACGAGGAGCAGGACCACGCCCATGATGCTCCCGAGGAAATGCGAGGCCTCGACCACGGGCAGGGGCAGGATGTCGGCGAGCCAGTCGAGCCGTCCCTCGGCCGCGGGTGTCGCTCCCGAGAAGAGCAGGATGGCGCCGGCGAGGAAGGTGAAGATGCCGAGCACCCGTGGGGTCACCTCGGCGGCGAGCGCGCCGAAGACGGCTCGAACGCGCGCTGCCTGATCCTGCCGCTGGCGGATCTCGTCCACGACCAGGACCACGAGGGCCATGGCCAGGGGCAGGAGGTAATAGATGACCCGGTAGAGAACCAGGGCGGGCAGCACCTGTCCGGCGGTGAGATGGGGCCGGAGCAGGAGCACCATGACCGACTCGAACACGCCGAGGCCGCCCGGCACGTGCGAGACCAGCGCGAGGATCTGCGCGGCCAGGAAGGCGCCGAGGAGCGCGCTCCAGGGCAGGTCGCTTGGAGGCAGCAGGGGGAAGAGCACCGCGGCCGCGAGAGCCCAGTCGAGGATGGAGAGAACGAACTGAATGGACACGAGCCGGGTGTTCGGGACCGGAATCGAGAAGCCCCGGAATTCGATGGGCGCCTTTCGCCACAGGGGAAGGAGCGCGTAGGCGGCGCTCAGCAGCAGCAGCGCCACTCCGGTGACGCGCATCAGGTCCTCGCTCACTCCTCCCTCGATGGAAAGGGGAGGCGCCATGGCGAGACTCGCTCCGCCCAGGACGAGCAGCCCCAGCCAGAACGTCGTCGAGTAGAACAAGACGATGCGCGAGAGCTCGGCGGGAGTGAGGCCCCAGCGCGTGTAGAACCGGTATCGGACCGAAGCGCCCGAGAGCATGGCGAAGCCGACGTTGTTCGCGATGGCGTAGGCCACGAACCCGACCAGGCTGATCCTGGCCCGGGAGATCGTCCGGCCGATGTAGGCGAAGGCGAGCTGGTCGTAGCCCGTGAGCACCACGTAGTTGAGGGCGGTGAGGGCCACGGCCAGCAGGAGGCCCGGGAGAGGGACGGCGAGGAGATCGGTCGTGACCTCGTGATAGCTGACCGAATGAAGTTCCCGTCGCAGGACCGCGAGGGCTACGGTGAAGAGGACGATGCCGCCCAGGGGAGCGGCGAACTGGTGCAGGCGCTCCCGAAACGACGTCTCCGGCGTTTCGCCTATCGTGGAGGCGCCTTGATCCATTCGAGAGCCTCGATCAGCACTTTCTGCAGCTCCGGCTGATTGTCGGAGAAGCGATGGTCGGCCGCCTCGATGAGCCACAGCCTCCGAGTGGCGGCCGGCGGACCCAGGACCTTGCGGACGGACTCCACCGGGACGAACTCGTCATGGGTCGAGTGCACGGCCGCGAGCCGCAGCTCGCCGAGCTTCGCCACGTACTCGCCCGCGTGGAACGAGGGCTCGTTCGGGGCCTGCTTGGTGATGTAGATGATCGAGTCCCTCCATCGCCACCCCAGTTCGTTCACGTCGGGAAGGCCGAGGCCCACCACGCCGACGAGGAACTTCTGCAGATCCGGATCGGCCGCGGCCAGAACGGAGAGGCCGGCGCCCTCGGAGACGCCGATCAGGGCGACCTTGACGTCCTTCCCCTGGCGCGCGCGGTCGACGAACACGCGATAGTCGCCGGGGATGTCGGTCGGGGCCAGCGTCTTGCTGCCGCTCGTGAAACTCGACAGGTAAGCCTTGGCATCCACCCCGACCACGAAGAAGCCCTTCGAGGCGAGAAACTCTGCGACCGCGGGCCCGAGGTGTACGAAACCCCCATCCCCGCTCGTGACCACAACCGGGGTTCCGGTTCGCGGCCCATAGAGGCGGAGGACCTGGGCCTTGCCGCGAACCGTCGCGGTCTCCTCGGTCTGCGCGGAAGCACCCCAGGAGAAGATGAGGGTCAGGGCGCCGGCGAGGCCAAGGTTCGTCACCGAGAGCAATCTGCTTTGCACATTCGTCCCCTTTTGCGGTCTACCGCACATCTCCGGATCGGTCGAACCTTAGACCACTCGGCCGGTCCGCCCGAAGGCCGCTACACGCCTCGTCGGATCGCCCGGTACGCGATGCGGTCGACCAACCGCGGGACGAGGAGCCGCCCGAATCGGCCGAGCCTCCCTCGAAGCGAAGTGATCAGAAGTCTTTGCCTTCGCTCCATGGCGCCCACGATCAGCGCCGCGCATTCGTCCGCGGGCATGGCCACGCGTTCGGCGATCGTGCTGTCGCCCACGGGTTTCCCGTGCGGACCATAGGCGCGCCGGTGGATCTCGGACTGAACGAAGTCGGGCGCGATCATGGTCACGGACACGCCGTGCTCGGCGATCTCGATCCGCAAGGACTCGAACAGACCGAAGACCGCGTGCTTGCTTCCGGAGTAGGCGGTGCGCAGGGGCACCCCGGTGAGGCCCGCCATCGACGAGACGACTACGATCTGCCCGCCCGACTTCTTCAAGTGGGGGAGCGCCTCGTGAGTCAGGTACACCGGGCCGAGATAGTTGACGCGCATCAGCTTCTCGAAGACGCTGAGGTCGGTCATCTCGTCGAATCGCGCGTTCATGCCGCCCCCCGCGTTGTGGACGAGGACGTCGACCCCGCCCGCCTCGGCGACGGTGCGGCGGATCAGTTCGCGACATTGTGCCTCGTCGGTGACATCGGTCTGGAACACGAGTGTCGCGGCTCCCCTTGCCTGGCACTGCGAGGCGACAGCCTGGAGCGCGGTCTCGTCCCTCGCCGCAAGAACGAGCTTCGGCTTCTGAGGGGACAGCGCGAGGGCGAGAGCTTTCCCGATGCCCTGGGAGGCGCCGGTGAGGACGATGACTTTTCCCGTGTACGTGGCCATGGCGGAACCTTCCCTACTTTCCCCTGGCCGGATCGGTTCCGGCGGTGAAGTCCTTCGCGCGGTACGTCTCCCTGCCGCCCATCACGGTCAGCAGCACGCGCGTGGTCAGGATGTCCTTCGGTGTTCCCTTCGTGATGTCGCGGGACAGGACGACGAAGTCGGCGAGGAGCCCCGGCGCTAACTTCCCGAAGTCCTTCTCGCTGAAGCCGGCATAGGCGCCGTCCGCGGTGAAGTGCCGGAGCGCGGCCTCGGCGCTGATGCGCGATTGCGGCTGCCATCCCCCCGCGGGCGCGCCCTCGGGAGTCTCCCGCGTGACCGCGCAGTAGATCCCCTTCAGCACCTCCATCGAGAACACCGGCCAGTCGCTGCCGAAGGCCTGCACCGCCCCGGCGTCATCGATGGCCTTGAAGGCCATGGCGCGCGCGGCCCGCTCGGGGCCGAGGGCGCTCGCGTAGGCGCCGAGGGTGTTGTCGTCCGGGTTCGCGAACAGGGCCTGGGTGGAGGCGATCACGCCGAGAGGCTTGAATCGCGCGATCTCCGCGAGCTGGGGCGCCTCGATGTGCTCGACGCGGTGGCGCCGGCCCGATGTCCCGTTCACTCGCGCGGCATTCTCGTAGGCGTCGAGCGTCGTCCTTATGGCGCGGTCGCCGATGGCGTGGATGAAGATCTGAAAGCCCTCGCGGTCGAACGCGGCCACGCCCCGCTTCAGTTCCTCGGCGGTGTAGTTCGGGATTCCCGTTCCCCCGCCGCCCGCGTAGGGCTCGAGCATCCACGCGGTCTTCGACTCGACCACGCCGTCATCGAGCGCCTTGATCGCCCCGAAACGGAACAGAGGTCCGGCATATCTGGCTCGCAGCTCCTTGTATTGGGCCAGAGTCGCGGCATCGGGATCGGCCCGAAAGGGCAGGGCGTTGTAGAAGCGGACCTTGAGACCGCCCTCCTTCATCACGCGTTCGTAGATGGGCAGGTCGGCGACGTCGAAGCCCGCGTTGTG
>Ga0315271_10001167_pt1 | contig 15721 bp, 20 predicted proteins | sample C3_top_MG_FD_204664 | JGI IMG/M metagenome (GOLD analysis project Ga0315271, IMG submission 204664) | Sediment microbial communities from Yellowstone Lake, YNP, Wyoming, USA - C3_top | ecosystem: Environmental > Aquatic > Freshwater > Lake > Sediment | place: USA: Wyoming | collected 2017-08-01 | reverse complement strand
GACCACCCCTTGGTCGACGCCTCGGGCACGTTCGACCTCCTCGAGTACGCGCTTCGCTACGACGGTGACTACTTCGCCGACTTCCCCTATGCGGCGTACGTCCCCAAGACGGTCACCGCCGACGCGCGGATCGGTAACCCCGCGCCGCGCGTCACCGAGACTGCGGCGGGCATGGTCAACGCCATCGGCCTGGAGAACCCGGGCATCCACGCGTGGATCGGCCAGCTGCCCGGATGGGCGACGCTGCGCCGGCCGGTGATCGTGAGCGTTGGAGGCAACGACCCGGCGCAGTACGCGGCCGTGGTCGCGGCGCTCGAGGCGCACCTGGCCGAGGCGCCCGCAGGCACGACCCCCCGCATCGAGGGCTACGAGCTCAACGTCTCGTGCCCCAACGTCTCGAGCGGCCTGCAGATCGGCGCCGACCCGGCCGCCACCGCGGAGGTCGTCGCCGCCTGCCGCGAGGCCACGGACCGGTTCCTGCTCGCCAAGCTCACGCCCAACGTCCGCGACGTCACCGAGGCAGGCGCGGCAGCGCTCGGCGCCGGCGCCGACGGTCTCGCGCTGGTCAACACCTTCAAGGCGCTCGTGCTGGACCGGCAGACCCTGAAACCCTTCCTGGGCAACCGGACCGGCGGCCTGTGCGGCCCTGCGATCAAGCCCATCGCGTTGCGCATGGTCGCCGAGGTGGCGCAAGCGTTCCCGGACACGCCGATCATCGGCATGGGCGGCGTGATGACGGGTCAGGACGCGCTCGAGTTCATCGCCTGCGGCGCCACGGCGGTCGCGGTGGGCGCCGCCAACTTCACCGCCTTCGAAGCGCCACAGCGCATCTTGGCGGAACTCTGCGACGAGCTCGAGGCTCACGGCTTCTCGTCCGTGGCCGAGGCGCGCGGCGCGGCACTGCTCGCTTGACCGCCGCACGCGGCCCGGCCGTCCAGGAAAAGGCCAGCTAGTCTACGATTTTCCTGCCGCGGTCCTGTTGAACTGCGCGCGCGGCATCACATATACTCTCGCGCGATGTCCGCCTCTTCCAAGCAGTTCAATACGGCTCCTGCGCGCTCGCTCGGCCAGCGCATGGACGCCCTGGGCAAGGCCAACGAGGTCCGCAGCCGCCGCGCGGCGCTCAAGTCCGACCTCAAGCACGGCAGCGTGAGCATCAACGAGATCCTCGCCGCGCCGCCGGAGTTCCTGCTCACGGCCAAGGTCGCCGACCTCCTCATGGCCGCGCCCAAGTGCGGCCGCGTCAAGTCGGCGCGCATCATGGAGCAGTGCCGCATCAGCCCGAGCAAGACCATCGGCGGTCTCTCGGAGCGCCAGCGGCACGAACTGCTCGCCTACTTCGGAGGCTGACACATCCCCGCTGTCTTCGTCATCTCGGGGCCCTCGGGCGCCGGGAAGGGGACCGTCATCGCCCTCGTCCGCCAGCGCCTCACGCGCGTCGTGACGTCCGTCTCGGCGACGACGCGCGCGCCGCGGCCGGGCGAAGTGGACGGCCGCGAGTACCACTTTCTCGACGAGACGACGTTCCGGCGCTCGGTCGCGTCGGGCGACTTCCTCGAATGGGTAGAGTACAGTGGGAACCTGTACGGTACGCTCCGCAGCGAGGTCGAGGCAAAGCTGAGGGCCGGCGACGATGTGGTCCTCGAGATCGAGCTCATCGGCGCACGCACAGTACGCAAGACCATGCCCGCGGCGATCTCGGTGTTCATCGCGCCGCCGAGCATGTCCGAACTCGCGGAACGGCTTCGCGGGCGCGGCACAGAGACTGCGGCGGCCATCGCGAAGCGGCTGGACAGGGCGGAGACCGAGGTCGCCGCAGCACAGGAATTCGACCACGTCGTGGTGAACGACGAGGCCGGGAGCGCCGCCGACGAGGTGGCCGCCATCATCGAAGCACAGAGGAGAGAAGACTAGTGGACAAACCCCGCATCGACGAGTTGCTGCCCCACGCGGACGGCTCTCGCTACGCGCTGGTCATGATCGCCGCCAAGCGCGCACGGCAGATCAACAACTACTACCACAGCCTCGGCGAGAACACCCTCGGGCTCGAAGAGCTCACGCCGCCGCTGATCACGACGCGCAGCACCAACCTGCTCACGATCGCCTTCGAGGAGATCGTCGACAACAAGATCGACCACGAGAACCCCGCCGACTGACCCAGCCGTGACGGAGGCGCCCACCATCCATGCCGCCCGCACCGTGCTCGTCGGTGTCACGGGCGGCATCGCCATCTACAAGGCCGTGGAGTTGGTCCGCGGCCTCGTCAAGGACGGGTTTCAGCCGCTGGTCGTCACTACGGAGGCCGCCCAGCGCTTTGTGATGCCGCTGACGTTCGCGGCCGTCTCGCAGGCTCGGGTGCTCGACGACCAGAGCGCCTGGCAGGCGAGCGGCGGCTGGTTCCAGCACATCGAGGCGGCCAGGCAGGCCAGCGTCATGGTCGTCGCCCCGGCGACGGCGAACACGCTGGCCAAGATGGCCGCCGGCATGGCCGACAACCTGCTGACGGCGATCTACCTCGCCTTCCGCGGTCCCGTGATCGTCGCACCCACCATGAACTGGGCGATGAACGAGCACGCGGCCACGCGCGAGAACGTTCGCGTGCTCGCGGAGCGCGGGGTGGAGGTGCTGCCCACCGAAGAGGGAGAGCTCGCCTGCGGCGAAGAGGGCTCCGGCCGCATGGCTTCGCCCGATGCGATCCGGCTCGCCGTGCGCCGGGCGCTCGCCCGCTCCTCGTCGGGCGCGCTCTCCGGCAAGAAGGTCGTGGTCACTTCCGGCGGCACCCGGGAGCGGATCGACGCGGTGCGCTTCATCGGCAACCGCTCCAGCGGCAAGATGGGCCGCGCCGTCGCCGACGAGGCGTACCTGCGCGGCGCGCGCGTCACGCTCGTGACCACGCAGCCGGCCGACGGCGCCTCCTACGACGTGGTCCGCGTCGAGAGCGCGGCCGAGATGGCCGCGGCGGTCGGCGCGCAGGTGCGTGACGCCGACGTGCTCGTCATGGCCGCGGCCGTCGCCGACTTCCGCCCCAGGGACGAGGAGGGCGGCAAGATGGAGCGCGGCGAGCGCGAGTCGCTCACGCTGGAACTCGTGCGCACGGTCGACGTTCTCGCTTCCACGGCCAGACCGGGCCTGTACCGCGTCGGCTTCGCCGCCGAGGCCGGTCCGCGGCTGGACAGAGCACGGGCCAAGAAGGTGGCCAAGGGCGTCGACCTGCTCGTGTTCAACGACATCCTGGCCGAGGGCGTCGGCATCGGCTCAGACGAGAACGAGATCACCATCCTCACGCCGACCGGCGAGGTACACGTGCCGCGCACGACCAAGACAGCCTGCGCGGCCGCCATCGCCGACCAGATCGAGGCGGGGTTGTCCCGATGACGCTCGACCGCGCCCCCGTGCTCGCCGCGGTGCGGGCGCACGTGCAGAACGAGAACCTGCGCCGCCACATGCTCGCGACCGAGGCGGTCATGCGCGCGCTCGCGACTCGACTCGGCGAGGATCCGGACGTGTGGGGCCTCACCGGCCTCGGCCACGACCTCGACGCCGAGGAGACGGAGCACGACATCGCTCGCCACGGCGCCCGGGCCGCTGAGACGCTCGGCGCGCTCGGTCTGCCTGAGGCGGCTACGCACGCCGTCGCGGCCCACAATCCGGACACGGGAGTCGCCGCGACGGAGCGCATCGACGTCGCGCTCATCGCCGCCGATCAGCTGAGCGGCCTGATCACGGCGGCAGCGCTCGTGCGCCCCGACAAGGACCTCGCCGGGGTCAAGGTCAAGTCGGTGCGCAAGCGATACCGCGAAGGCGCCTTCGCGCGCGGCGTGGACAGGGCGTCCATCGCGCGTTGCCACGAACTCGGCCTCGAGCTCGACGAGTTCTTCGCCCTCGGTCTCGAGGCGATGCAGGCCATCGCCCCCGACCTCGGCCTCTGAGGGACTTGCTCGTGGAGCCGTCAGACCGTCCCACCCCCGATTTCTGCGCCGAGAGCGAGGCCTACACGCTGTTCCGCAGCGGGGTCGACTTCCTCGAGGACGGGCATCCCGCGCAGGCCGCCATGTATCTTTCTCGGGCGCTCCGGCTGGAGCCCGGACGGAACTCGATCCGGGAGGCGCTCGGGCGGGCGCAGTTCGCGATCGGCCACTTCCAGAAGGCTGCCGAGCTGTTCGGCGCCGTCGTCGACGACGTGCCGGACTGCGACTACGCGCACTACGCGCTCGCCAGATGCCTGAAGGCCATAGGGCGCGGGGGAGAGGCGCGGGGGCACCTGCGGCTGGCCCGCGCCCTGCATCCCCAGAGTGAGACCTACCGGCAGTTCCTCGACGGGGTCGACTGAGCGATCAGCCGGGCGGTGCGGGAGGATGCGGCCCCGGCGGCGGTTCGGGCGAGCCTGACGCGGGTGTCGGGGTGACCGGCTGGCGCGTCTGGGCGGCCGCACCGCTCGCGGCCACTCCCGGGATCTGAGGCGCCGGCGGGCCTGCAGCGGCCGGCGCCGCCGCCAGCGCTTCCGGCCCGACGTGGGCCATCTCCAGCAGGACGGCGATGCGCTGCTGGATGGGCGGGTGCGTGTCGAAGACGCCGGTGACTTCCTTGGTCTTCTTGAGCGGGTTGGCGATGTAGAGGTGCGCCGTCGCCCGGTTGGCGTGGCGCAGCGGAGCCGGATCCGAGGCGATGCGGGTCAGCGCCCGAGCCAGGCCGAGCGGGTTGCGCGTGAGCTCGACAGCCGACGCGTCTGCCAGGTACTCGCGCCGTCGCGACACCGCGAACTGCACCGCGTAGGCGGCCAGCGGCGCGAGGATCGCGAGCACGATGGCGACGATGGCGAGGATCGCTCCCGCCTGATCGTTCCCCGAGCTGCCTCCGCGGCGGCGCCCCATGCCGCCCCAGAAGCTCCAGCGCAGGAAGAAGTCGGCGATCAGCGCGATCATCCCGACGAGGATCCCGACGAGCGTCTCGAAGCGGATGTCGTAGTTGCGGATGTGCGACATCTCGTGGGCGACGACGCCTTGGAGTTCCTCGCGGTCGAGGCGCTCGAGCAGGCCCCGCGTCACCGCGATGGACGCGTGCTGAGGGTCGCGCCCCGTGGCGAGCGCGTTGGGGGAGGCCTCGTCCAGGATGTACACGGCCGGCACCTGCGGCAGGCCGGCCGCGATCGTCATCTCCTCGACGACGTTGTAGAGCTGCGGCGCCTCGGCGTGGGTGACCTTGTGGGCGCCGCTCGCGGTGAGCACGATCTTGTCGCCCGTGTAGTAGCCGATGATGCTCCAGGCGATGGCGACGACGCCGAACACGCCGAGCAGCCCCACGCCGCCGGCCGTGCCGCCCATGGTGGCGTAGCCGATGGCGAAGCCGAGCATGGCCAGCAGGGCCACCACGAGTCCCGCCAGCAGCCAGGAGGCGCGGCGGTTCTTGGCGATCTGTTCGTACATGCCAGACGGCGGCCGGTGGGCCGCCTGCCTACCTCAGGTCGACGGTCGGGACGGCCTTGTCGGTCTCCGGGACCTCGAAGAACTGCCGCGTCGTGAAGTTGAACATCCCGGCGATGAGGTTGGAGGGGAACATCTGGATCTTGTTGTTATAGGTGAGCACGCTGTCGTTGTAGAACTGCCGCGCGAAGGCGATCTTGTTCTCCGTCGAGGTGAGCTCTTCCTGAAGCTGCATGACGTTCTGGTTGGCCTTGAGATCCGGGTAGTTCTCGGTCACGGCGAACAGACTCTTGAGGGTGCCGGTGAGCGCGTTCTCGGCCTCAGCCACGGCCTGAGGGCCCTTGGCGCCGGCGTCGATGGCCAAGGCGCGCGCCTTGGTGACGTTGGTGAGCGTCTCCTGCTCGAAGGACATGTAGTCCTTGACGGCCTCGACCAGGTTGGGGATGAGGTCGTGGCGGCGCTTGAGTTGGACGTCGATCTGGCTCCACGAGTTGTCTACCTGGTTACGGCGCCTGACGAGGCTGTTGTACATCCCCGCCAGCACGGCCACGATCACGACCACGATGACGATGAGGACGATGACGGCGATCAACCGGCGCTCCTTTCGTTGCTACCTCGATATGCGTAGTAGTGTACGCCACTGCAGGGAATCGACCACATGCTCGTTTGTACCTGTTGGAGCGGCTCACTATCCTTGGACCGATGAACTCACGCGTGCGCGACATCGTGCTCCTGGTGGCCGGCCTCGCCGTCGTGCTCGCGGCGGCCTTCGGCGGGTACGCCGCCGTCCGCGCCCGGGCCCAGGGGTCGGGCACCAGCCAGGCGCTGGCGCCGGTGGCCAAGCCGACGCCGGCCGCGCCCGGTACGGCCGCGCCGCAGTACGACCGCTGGACGGTCGGCGTGGCGCAGCGCCCCCTCACCGTGTACAGGCGCGCCGACGCGAGCTCCCCGGTCCGCACCAAACTGCCCATGCACACTGCGGCCGACTACCCCATGGTGCTCCTGGTCGACACGGTCAAGGACGTCGGCGGAGCCACCTGGTACAGGGTCTCACTCCCGGTGCCGCCCAACGAGTCCTTCGGGTGGGTGCGCGAAGGGCAGCTGGCGCTCTACACCACCACCGCCAAGATCGTCGTCGACCTCTCGGCGCGCGAGCTCTCCGTCTATCGCAGGGGCAGCCTGGTCAAGACCTTCCCGGTGGCCGTCGGCCAGCCGAGCCTTTCCACGCCCACCGGGCACTTCTACCTCACCCAGAAGCTCCGGCCGCCGGACCCGGGCGGCGCTTACGGCGTCCTGCAACTGGGCACGAGCGCCTTCCAGCCCAAGCTGAACGACTGGCCGGACGGCGGGCAGGTGGGTATCCACGGCACCAACGAACCGTGGCTGATCGGCAAAGCCATCAGCCACGGGTGCGTGCGCATGAAGAACGCAGACGTGAAGGTCGTCAGCCGGCTCGTCCCGACCGGCAGCCCGGTCGAGATCGTCAAGTAGCGCCGGCCGCCGCTTCTACCAGTACTCTCCCTGGTGCAGCTTCATGTCGTGCGCCTTGCACTTGGGGCACGTGTAGGAGGCGGCCTTCTCGAGGAAGAAGAGCTCGCTGCCGCAGACCACGCAGCGGAACTCGTCCACGTGGATGTCGGCTCCGGTCATGTCGACCTCGACAATCGTCCCGCACTCCACGCAGTAGCCAGGCATGAACCGTTTGCGAGGGTCATACACGCTCACGCCCCAGCGGATGCGCTCGGCCTTGTAGCTACACTGGGTGCATTCGAACGTGGTGTACTCGCCCATCGCCTGCCTCTCGCCCGGTCTGACTGTCAGTCTCCCTATCGGCAGAAACGGGCACGGCCTGAGCGTGGGCTGCCTTGTACGCCTCTCGAAGCCGGTGCTATACTCTTACGGCTGTACAACACACCACGAGGCGGACTCTTGCGTCAAAAGTCGGTGGCAACCGACTTTTCTCGTGTTAGGGGTCGGTATGAGGGAGAAGAGAGAAGAACTGGACGCCGTCATCGAAGCTGCGCTCACCGAGCGGCACCCCGACGTCGAGCTCGTTGACTTCGAGGTGCGCGGTCAGCCGCCGATCCTGACGCTCTTCATCGACCGGCCGGGCGGGGTGGACCTCGACCTGTTGGCGGCGGTGAGTCAGTCGCTCGAGGAGTTGCGTGAGCGCTACGCGCTCGAGGTGTCGTCGCCTGGCCTTGACCGGCGGCTGCGCAAGCCGAAGCACTTCGCCGCGCAGCTCGGACGCGAGGTGGCAGTGACCATGGCACGACCCATCGAGGGCCGCCGTAACTTCCGCGGCATCCTCGCCGGGGCCGACGACCAGTCCATCACCCTTACCCTCGAGGGCGGGAGCAGCGCTACGCTGCCTCTCGATGCCCTCGGAAAGGCCCACGTGGTCTACAACTTTGAAACCGACGGAGGCCAACGTGAGTAGAGAGATCATCGAGGCTCTGCGCCAGATCGAGAGCGAGAAGGGCATCGCCTTCGAGGCTCTTGTCGAGGCTCTCGAGGACGCGCTGCTGTCCGCCTACAAGAAGTCGCCCGACGCGGCGGAGTACGCCGCGGTGGAGATCGACACGGAGACCGGCGACATGCGGGTCTTCGAGCTCATCTTCCCGGATCACATCGACACCGAGTCCCTCAAGGTACTCGACGAGGAGACCGGCGAAGAGGTGGGTCTCGACCTCAGCGGCGTCGACATGAGCGAGGTCGAGCGCATCGAGGTCACCCCGGACGACTTCGGGCGTATCGCCGCGATGACCGCCAAGCAGGTCATCCTCCAGCGCATCCGCGAGGCCGAGCGGGACCTCATGTACGACGAGTACATCGACCGTGTCGGCGAGCTCGTCACCGGCATCGTGCAGCAGAGCGACCCGCGCCACAACACCCTGGTCGAGCTCGGCCGCGTCGAGGCCGAGTTGCCGCGCGGCGAGCAGATCGAGACCGAGCACTACGAGCACGGCGCCCGGATCAAGGCCGTGATCATGCGTGTGGAGGAGTCGGCCAAGGGGCCGCAGGTCAAGCTCTCGCGCCGCAGCGAGGAGCTCGTGCGCAAGCTGTTCGAGCTCGAGGTCCCCGAGATCGCCGATGGCCTGGTCGAGATCCGCCAGGTGGCCCGCGAGACCGGCTACCGCGGCCGCGACGGCAAGCCCGTCCCCGGCCGCTGCAAGATCGCCGTCATCTCCCATGCCGACGGGGTCGACCCGGTCGGCGCCTGCGTGGGCCCTCGCGGTTCGCGCGTGCGCATGGTGGTCAGCGAGCTGCGCGGCGAGCGTATCGACATCATCCCTTACAACGAAGACGCGGCCAGGTTCGTCGCCAAGGCTCTCTCGCCCGCTCGCGTGCGTGAGGTCATCGTCGACGACGAGGAGAAGACGGCCACGATCATCGTCCCCGACGACCAGCTGTCGCTGGCCATCGGCAAAGAAGGCCAGAACGCCCGGCTGGCGAGCAAGCTCACCGGCTGGCGCATCGACATCAAGAGCCAGCAGCAGATGGCCGAGGCCGAGAACAGCCTCGAGTTCAGCGAGGAAGAAGGCGTGGACGGCCAGTGCATGGCGATCATGCGCACCGGCAAGCGCTGCCCCAACCAGGCCGAGCCGGGCTCTCGCTACTGCAGCATCCACGCCGACTACGTGCCGGCCGAGGCGGCTGCTGCGGCGGCCCCAGAGGCCGTCAAGACGCCGGCAGACGCCGGTGAGCCGGCCGAGGCCACGGAGGCGAACGAGGAGTGATCGCCGTGGCGACGCCGGAGAGGACGTGCGTCGGCTGTCGCCGCAAGCGCGGGCAGGACGAGCTCGTACGGCTCGTGGCGTCGCATGGGCGAGTCGTCAAGGCCCGGCCCGGCGCTCCCGGCAGGAGCGCCTATTTGTGTCCAGAAGAGACTTGTCTCGAGGCCGCGGAGAAGAAGCGCGCGTTCGCGCGCGCCTTCCGCGGCCCGGTGACTCTCGATCCCGCGGTGCGTGCGGTCTTCGCACGACCGGGGACGACGAAAGGCGGTGAGGTGAATGGCGAAACGTAAAGTGTCGGACATCGCGACTCAGAGAAAGACCAGCGTCGACGATGTGCTCGCCCACCTCAAGAAGGCGGGCATCGAGGTAGTCGACGGAGAGGTCAGCGTCGACGACGAAGCGATCGAGAAGGCCTACACCACGGCCGCGGGCGGAGCAGTCCGCCGGCGTTCCGGTGGTGGGGCCCCGGCGGGCAAGAAGCGCCGCGTCATCATCGACGCCGGCGCCTCCCGGCGCGGAGGCGGCCCGGGCGACCGGCGCCGTGGCCGTGGCCGCGGACGCGGCCGTGACCGCGAGGAGCAGCAGACCGCGCCCGTCGTCCCGACCGGCCTGGTCAAAGTCCCCTCCGGCTCCTCCGTGAAGGACATCTCCCAGCTGCTGGGCATCACCACGTCTGACATGATCAAGGCCCTCATGGGCTACGGCGAGATGGTCACCATCACGCAGACCCTGAGTGACGAGGCCATCGAGGTCCTGGCCACCGACTTCAACCGCGAGGTGGAGATCACCCACGCGGCCGACGAGGAGGCCGAGCTCGAGAAGGAGGCCGTGGACGATCCCAAGGACCTCCAGGCGAGGGCTCCGGTCATCACGGTCATGGGCCACGTCGACCACGGCAAGACCAGCCTCCTCGACGCCATCCGCGACACCGCGGTGGCGGCCGGCGAGGCCGGCGGCATCACGCAGCACATCGGCGCCTACCAGGTGCGGCACAACGGCCACCCGATCACGTTCATCGACACGCCGGGCCACGCCGCGTTCACCGCCATGCGGGCGCGCGGCGCCAAGGTCACCGACATCGCCGCCATCGTGGTGGCCGCGGACGACGGCGTCATGCCGCAGAGCGTCGAGGCCATCGACCACGCCAAGGCGGCGCAGGTCCCCGTGGTGATCGTCATCAACAAGATCGACAAGCCCGACGCCAACATCGAGCGCATCAAGCAGCAGCTCGCCGAGCAAGGCATCGTGCCCGAGGAGTGGGGCGGGGACAACATCTTCGTCGAGGCCAGCGCGAAGCAGCGCATCGGGCTCGACAACTTCCTCGATACGCTCCTGCTCGTGGCTGAGGTCAGCGACCTCAAGGCCAACCCCGATGCGCCCGCGAGCGGGTTCATCATCGAGTCAAAGGTGGACCCGGGCCGCGGCGTCGTCGCGACCATGCTCGTCAGCCGCGGCACCATCCGTGTCGGCGACGCCATCGTCGCCGGCGAGGCGAGCGGCAAGGTGCGCGCCATGCGCGACTTCCGCGCCGAACCGCTCAAGGAGGGTGGTCCTTCGACGCCGGTCGAGATCATCGGCTTCGACGAACTGCCGGTCGCCGGCGAGTTCTGCCGCGTCGTCAAGGACGAGCGCGCCGCGCGTACGCTCGGCCAGAAGCGCGCCAACCGGATCAAGACGGAGGCGCTCGCCAAGCAGCACGCGCTCACGCTCGATGACGTCTTCGCGCGCATCGCCGCCGGCAAGGTCCTCGACCTCAACCTCGTGGTCAAGGCCGACGTCCAGGGCAGCCTCGAGGCGCTCAGCGACGCGCTGCTCAAGATCCAGCACCCTGAGGTCAAGGTGCGGATCATCCACTCCGGCGTCGGCGGCGTGAACGAGTCCGACATCATGCTCGCCGCGGCTTCAACGGCGATCATCATCGGCTTCAACGTGCGCCCGAGCCCGCAGGCGACGACGCTTGCCGAGACCGAAGGCGTCGACATCCGTACCTACCGGGTGATCTACAAGGTCACCGAGGACATCACCGCCGCCCTGGTCGGCATGCTCAAGCCGACCATCGAGGAGGTCGTGCTCGGCCAGGCCGAGGTGCGCACCACGTTCAAGGCTTCCAAGCTCGGCACCATCGCGGGCTGCATGGTCACGCACGGGAAGATCGTGCGCAACGCCAATGTGCGTGTGCTGCGCAACGACGTGGTGGCATACGACGGCAAGATGGGCTCGCTCAAGCGCTTCGCCGAAGACGTGCGCGAGGTGCTCGAAGGCTTCGAATGCGGCATCCTGGTCGACGGCTTCAACGACCTCAAAGAAGGGGACGTGCTGGAGGCGTACGAGACCAGAGAAGTCGCCCGTGAAGCATGACGCCTGCCTCGGCGTCTATCTCGCGGAGCTGCACTTCCCTGAAGCACGGGCGCTGAAGGACAAGCGCGCGCCGCTGGCCTCGCTGCGCGATGTGCTGCAGTCCCGGTTTCGCGCCTCGTTCAGCGAGGTAGGACTGCAGGATGCGTGGCAGCGGGCGAGGGTGCTCGTGGTGATCGCCGCTTCTTCGCTCCAGCAGACCCGCGAGCGCCTCGACGATATCGATCGCTATCTTCACGCGCAGGCCTTCGAGGTCGCGCGCGTGCTGCTCAAGACAGCCGACACGGTGGACACGGTATGGGACATCGACTACTGAAGATCAACGAAAGCATCAAGGAAACACTCTCCTCGGTCATCACTGTGGAGGGACTCAAGGACCCCCGCATCGGGTTCGTGACCGTGACCGGCGTCGAGACGTCGTCGGACCTGCGGCACGCCAAGGTCTTCGTGAGCGTGCTGGGGAGCGCCACGGAGCGCGACCTGACCATGACCGCGCTGGAGAAGTCGCGTGGCTTCCTCCAGGGCAAGATCAACGCCTCGGTCCACATGAAGCGCACGCCGCAGCTGCACTTCTTCTACGACGACACGCTCGACAACGCCCTGCGCATCGAGCGCGCGCTGCAGCGCGAAGCGGAGGTGCTGGGTGCGGAGGCGCACGAGATCCTCGTCCCCGGTGTGGACGACCCGGATGCACCTGCGCCGGCTGGGGCAGATGCGGAGGCCGGCGACACCTCCGGTGAGGACGAGGCATGAAGGCGCTGGCCGCCGACCTCGACGAACTGTGCCGGCGCATGCGCGGCGAGGGCCGTGTGGCGCTCGCCGTCCACGAGAAGCCCGACTCCGACGCGCTCGGCGCGGCGGCGGGCATGCTCGACCTGTTCGCGCAGCTCGGCGCCGAGGCCGAATTGTACGTCTCCGAGGACGAACTGCTGCCGCTCGGCGACGCCCTGCTCCCGGCCGGACGCGTCCGACGCGGCGCCCCGCCGGCCGACGCCGCACTCTACGCGCTCGACTCCGGGAGCCCGGATCGCCTGGCGCTTCCCAGTTGGGGCGACGTCGCCGTCAACATCGACCACCACCACGACAACCCGCGCTACGGCGAGCTCGCCTTCGTACGCGGCGACGCCAGCAGCACGAGCGAGCTCGTGTGCGACATCGCCCGCGCGCTCGGGCTGCGGCCCTCCCCGGAGGCCGCCGCCGCCCTGTACGCGGGCATCTCGTTCGACACGGGTCACTTCCACCACGACAGCACGTCGCCGTCCACGTTCCGGACGGTGGCCTGGCTCGTCGAGCTGGGCGTGGACGTCACCGGCATGTACGCGCTGCTCTACGAGAGCCGCTCGGAGGCGTCGCTGCGCCTCTGGGCGCGTTCCGTCGCCGGCGCCAGGTCCGTGGCCGGCGGCCGCGCGCTGCTCGCCGCAGTCACGCGCGAGGACTTCTCCGAGACGGGCGCCGGACCCGAGGAGACCGACGGCATCGTCGACAGCCTGCGCGGCGTCGACGGGGTCGAGGTCGCCGCCCTCGTCAAAGAACAGACGGGCGGCGCGCCCGTGCGCGTCAGCCTGCGCTCGGAGACCATCGACGTCAGCGCCATCGCCGCCCTCCAGGGCGGGGGCGGCCACAAGCTGGCCTCCGGGTTCTCCAGCGACGACAGCACCGAGGAGGTGATCGCGTGGCTCAGTTCCGAACTCGAAAGACGCCTCTCGACGGCGTCCTCCTGATCGACAAGCCGGAAGGCTTCACGTCCCATGACGTCGTCGCCCGCGTCCGGCGGAACCTGCGCCCGAACGTCCAGAAGGTGGGCCATGCGGGGACGCTCGATCCGTTCGCGACCGGCCTGCTGGTCGTGCTCGCCGGCCGCGCCACCAAGCTCGCGCGGTTCTTCGTCGACCTGCCCAAGGAGTACGAGTGCACGGTCAGGTTCGGCGTCCGTTCGGACACCGGCGACCTCACCGGAGACCTCACGGAGACGGGCGTGGTAACGACCCGCGCCGCCGTCGACGCTGCCATCCCGGAGTTCCTCGGGCACATCATGCAGAGCGTGCCCATGACCTCGGCGGTCAAGGTCGACGGCGAGAGGCTCTACAAGAAGGCGCACCGCGGCGAGGTCGTGGAGACGCCGGTCAAGGAAGTGGAGATCGAGACCATCGACGTGCTCGACTTCGATGAGGTCGCGCAGACCATGCGCTGCCGCATCGCCTGTTCCAAGGGCACCTACGTGCGGCAACTGGCCATCGACCTGGGCGAGGCCGTCGGCGCCGGCGCCCACCTCGAGCAGCTCTCGCGCACCGCGGTCGGCGACCTGCTGCTGGACGAGGCGCGGACACTGGCGGAGTTCGAAGCGGCGATCGAGGAGCGAGAGGCCGGCGACGAGCACATCCCCGGCCTCATCCCGCCGGCTGTGGCGCTGCAGTTCATGCCCGGCATCGAGCTTTCCGCCGCCCAGGTGACCGCCGTGCGCAACGGCGCCCGGCTCCCCGGCGGCCCACAGGAGCCGGTGCGCCTCACCTTCCGCGGCGAGCTCATCGCCATCTACGGGCCGGCCGAGGAGGGCAACGCCCTGAAGCTGCTCGTCAAGGTGTGATGCAGGTCGTCTCCGACATCGCGTCGCTGCCGTCGCGCTCTCGTGGGCTCGCCCTGGGGACGTTCGACGGCGTGCACGCCGGGCACCGCGCCGTGATCGGCCGCGCCGTCCAGCTTGCCGGCGAGGGCGGCCTGACGTCCGCAGTGGTCACGTTCGACCGGCACCCGCTCTCGGTGGTCGATCCCACCCGGGTGCCGCGCCTCCTCACCTCCAACGAGGAGAAGGTGCGGCTGATCGCGGAGCTCGGCCCGGACGAGCTCATCATGCTGCCGTTCGACGAGAAGATGGCCGCGCTCACACCGGCCGAGTTCTGCGCCGGACTGCTGGCCGACGGACTCGGCGCCAAGGTGGTCGTCGTCGGCGAGAACTTCAACTTCGGCGCCCACGGAGCGGGCGACGCGGCGCAGCTGCGTGCCTGCGGCGCGGCCAACGGCTACGCCGTCGAGGTCTGCCCGCTGGTCACCGAACACGGCGAGCCCATCAGCTCCACCCGCATCCGACGGCTGCTGCACGACGGCGAGCTCGAGGAGGTGCGGGAGATCCTCGGCCGGCCACCGTCGGCCGCCGGCCTCGTCGCCCACGGAGACCAGCGCGGCCGCACACTTGGCGTGCCGACCGCCAACGTCGACGTCGAGGCGGGCACGATCTTCCCGGGCCGCGGCGTCTACGCCGCCCGCGCCCACGTGGCGGGGTCCTGGTACCGCGCCGCGGTCAACATCGGCCACAACCCGACCTTCCAGAGCCGCGACGAGCCGACGACTCACGTGACCGTCGAGGCGTTTCTTCTGGACTTCTCGGGGGATATCTACGAGCGTGAGATCCGGCTCGACTTCCTCCACAAGATCCGCGACGAGCGGCGCTTCGACAGCGTCGACGCGCTCGTCGTCCAGATGCGCCTCGATATCGAGGCAGCCGCCTCGCTGACGGACCCGTCGCTCGACGCCGTGGGCCTGGGCGCCGGCGCCTGACCGCGCTTCTGGCGCGCCGGGCGCGGTTTCTCGCCGGCCGGCCGCTGTGCTACCCTAGCGCGACCGCTTTCTCGGTCACGGGTCGCCATCCCGTGACTGGGTTCCCGGATACTCCCCCGAGGGAGGTGAACTACATGGCAACCACCAAGGACGTCAAAGAGACCATCATCGCCAAGCACGCCAAGCACGAAGGCGACACTGGCTCCCCCGAGGTGCAGATCGCGCTCCTCACCGAGCGCATCTCGACTCTCACCGAGCACCTCAAAACCCACAAGAAGGACCATCACAGCAGGCGCGGCCTGCTCAAGATGGTCGGTCAGCGTCGTCGCCTGCTCAACTACCTGCAGGCGCGTGACCTGGAGCGCTACCGCGCGCTCGTCAAGGAGCTCGAGCTCCGCAAGTAACCACCACTTCGGCGCCAGACGCGTCGATGACAATCGTCCCCGTGCCAATCCCACGCCGACGACAGAGTACCCGAGCGCAATGGGGCGCCGGGTCGAGACAGACGAAGGAACAGATGAACACGATTCAAGTAGAAGTCGGGGGCCATACCATCACCCTCGAGACCGGTCGCCTCGCCAAGCAGGCCAATGGGTCCGTGCTGGTGACGTGTGGCGACACGGTGGTCCTCGTCGCCGCGACGGCGCGCGAGACAGC
>Ga0315271_10001166_pt1 | contig 15728 bp, 13 predicted proteins | sample C3_top_MG_FD_204664 | JGI IMG/M metagenome (GOLD analysis project Ga0315271, IMG submission 204664) | Sediment microbial communities from Yellowstone Lake, YNP, Wyoming, USA - C3_top | ecosystem: Environmental > Aquatic > Freshwater > Lake > Sediment | place: USA: Wyoming | collected 2017-08-01 | reverse complement strand
CAACTCCCGTTCAACTACGGATTCTTCGGTATCTGCGCAAGGCTGAAGAGGGAGGCCGTGCGCCCAGTTACCGGGAACTGGCTGATGTCTTCGGGTGGAATGCGGTGGCCACGGTCCGGGAACATGTGGTGGCGCTGAAGGCCAAGGGCTTCGTTGCATTTACGCCATACGAAGCCCGTTCCCTTCGTTTGACCGAAACCGGGCGCGCCGCCGCGGTGGCTGAAGGTCGGAAACGAGACGCGGCGTATGCAACTCAAGAGGCGTCAATCTCCACTGCCGCTCAGGAAGTGATGGATCTGCTGGCCCCTTGGTTGCAGCCCCGGAGCTACGCCAAGGGGGCGATTTTATGGCGCGAAGGGGATCGCGCGGATCGTCTGGTGATCGTGGACGCGGGCCGTCTGCGCGCCTTCCGCCAGCTTGCGGATGGGCGCACTGCCACGGTGCTCCAGCTAGCGGCAGGGGAAGTTCTCGGGTTCGCCCCCTTCTTCGATGAAGGCGGCTACCCGGCCACGGTGGAAACCATGGAGGCCGTGAAGATCCGCTTTGTGGTGCGCACCGATCTGGTCCGGGCCATGCGGGAACCCCGGGTGGCCATGGCGCTGCTCGGCTTTCTCGCAAGGCGGCTGCGCAAGGCGTTCGACACCATCGAACAGCTTTCGCTGCACCGCGCCCTGCCAAGGGTGGCGGCGGCTCTCCTGGCTCTGGTGAGGGGAGAGGACTTTCACTTTGTCACCTTGCCTCAGTCCTCGAAAGTTTTTGCGGAGGCGTTGGGGTTGGCTCCGGCCACGCTCTCTAGAACCCTCGCCCAGCTTGTCCGTGAAGGCGTCATCCACCGCCTGGGACCCAGGCGGTACCAAGTTCTTCTTGACGGAGAATTGACGCGGCTTGCGGAGGGAGAAGTGGAGCAAAACACACTTCGTTGACTTGGATCAACACTATCGAGGGCCATAGGACGGATCTTCAGGAGGTCGGACGCAAGTGGTCCGCTTCTCGGAGAACCCCATGATCGATCCCAAAGAATTCCTGGCGGCGGGCCAACTACTGCACGGCCACAAATGCCCAGCGATGCCGCTGGGTCTGCGCGCCGGGGCCGCCGCGCTCAATGCGCTCGGCGTCGGGCGTGCCAAGGATGGACAGCTCGAAGCCATCCTGGAACTGGGTGACACCCACTGTGCCCATTGCTTTGCAGACGGGGTGCAGATGATCACCGGTTGCACGTTTGGCAAGGGCAACATCCGCAAGCTTGGCTATGGCAAGTTCGGCCTGACGCTCGTGGATCGCGCCACGGGCCGCCGGGTACGCGTGGTGCCAAAGGCCGAAGCCCAGGCTGCGAGCCGCCAGACGCCCTTCTTCATGGACTATCGGATGAAGGGTATCCCGGCCTCCCAGGTACCTGCGGATGTCGTCGAACCACTGATCGAGAATGTCATGAACGTCCTTACGGAAAGGATCCTCATGGTGGGCGAGGTGAAGCAGGGCCCTGTGGTCCCGAAGCAAGCGGAACAGTTCGCCTCTATCGTATGTGAGCGCTGTGGCGACATGGTCATCGAGTCCTACGGCAGGAAAGAAGGAAAACAAATAATCTGCATTCCCTGCGCTGAATCCAAAGCCAGGGTGGCCAGGGCCAGGCGCAGTCCACGGAATGGTCTTCGGGAAAATCTATGACAATCAGAGAATTCGCCGCCATGCTGGACGACTACACGGGAAGCCTCGTGCAGGAGGTCGAGAAGCTCGAAATCGAGCGTACTCGCGGGATACTCAACCTCAATGAGCAGATGGATTTGGTGGGCGATCTCCGCGAGGCCGTGAAGGCCCGTCGCATCCGCCCCTGGCGCAAAAAGGCCCTGCTGGCGCTCATCCCTGGAGCAGTGCTTGTGGCGGTCTCAGCCATGCCTTTCGGTCCGCTCTGGAACGGTCTACTGCGCCTCGTCGCAGGAATCCTCGGGGGACTGCTGATTCTCTGGGGAATCTACGGCTTCTGGATGGTTCTGAAATTCAAAAAGCTGGAATGCAAGTGGCTCAGGCGGGTAGAGGAAAACCTCCGGCAGGGCGGCACCGTATTCGACTTCCACGAGAGGTAACAACTTTGGCCCACGATCACCCTCATTCCCCCGAACCGCTGTCCATGAACCGGGCTTTCCTCGCAGGCATCCTGCTGAACACAGGATTCCTGTTGGTGGAAGTCTTTTATGGGCTGCGCAGCCATTCGCTATCCCTGGTGGCCGACGCGGCTCACAATTTCGGTGACGTGCTTGGCCTGGCACTGGCTTGGCTGGCCGCGTGGCTGGTCGTTCGGCAGGCCACGGCCCGTCGGACCTATGGGTACCGCCGCGCTGGAATCCTGGCTGCGCTGGTGAACGGAATGCTGCTGTTGGCGGCGACGGGAGGCATCCTCTGGGAGGCCCTGCGGCGCTTCTGGCACCCCGAGCCCGCCCAGGGCATGACCATGATCGTGGTGGCGGCCATCGGCACGGCGATCAATCTCGGCTCTGCCCTGTTCTTCCTCAAGGGCAGCCATGGGGACCTTAATGTTCGCGGGGCTTTCCTGCACCTCATGGCAGATGCAGGCGTTTCCCTGGGCGTCGTTGCCGCAGGCGTGGGCCTGCTTCTCACCGGCTGGAACTGGTTGGATCCCGCCATCAGCCTGGTGGTGGGCGTGGTCGTCTTGGTAGGAGCTTGGCCCCTGTTCAAGAGCGCCTTGGATCTGGTCCTGGACGCGGTTCCCGCCCATGTGGATCCAGACATCGTTCGCGACTTTCTATTGGCTTCGCCGGGCGTTGGTGGTCTTCACGATCTGCATGTGTGGGCGCTTTCCACCACCTCCACGGCCCTGAGCGTCCATCTGGTCGTGGATCCTGGCACCGATGCGTTCAGGCTGGTCGCCGAGCTGGCCCATGAGATCGAAGATCGGTTCCAAATCGACCACGCCACGCTCCAGGCGGAGACCGCAGAACAGCAGGATTGCTGCCCGCTCCAGACCCCATCCCATGACCATCCCGCTGCGGAGTGAAGCATGAAGCCACAGTCCCTATTTTATTTATCACTGGGTTTGGCCCTGGTTGCGGGGGAGCCCTTGAGCATCCAAACCGCGACGGAGAAGGCCCTGGCCGGGAATCCCCGCCTGCTGGCCGCCAAGCTGGATTCCGTGGCAGCCCAGCACCGCACCCAGCAGTCTGTCGCCCGGCGTTTCGGCGACCTGGATCTGGTGGGGCAGTACAACCACTTCAACGACAGCCGGACCCTTCGCCCCATCGCGAAGGAATTGCTACCCATCACGGTTTTACCCTTTGATCGGAACCAGACCCACTACGGGATCACCTGGCAAATTCCCCTCCTGGCGGGGGGTGCCCTGCGGGAAGGCGATCGCATTGCACGCCTTTCCCAGGAGGCCACGGAAAAGATGGCCCTCTTCACCCAAGAAGAGATCCGCTACAACGTGCGAGCGGCCTATCGGAATGTGTTGGTTCTACGACACGCGGTAAGCGCCGCTGAAGGCTTCGAGAAGGCGCTGGAGGAAGACCATAAACAGGCCCAACTCCTGGTGGAGACCGGGCGATGGGCGAGCGTGGACGCCGCCAAGGTGGACTACTCCCTCCAGGATGCCCACGCCCGCCGGGCGGGGCTCCAGGGTCAGGCGGACAGCGCCCAGGCACTGCTAGCTGCCCTGATGGGCTTGGATCCGCCCTCCGAACCCTTCCTTCTCCAGGATGTGGAGGAACAACCCCAACCACTTTCCCAGACCGGAGCCGCCTTGAGGGAGGAGGCCACCCGCGAACGTCAGGACCTTCTGGCCACCCAAGCCTCCACGGCGATCGCAGAGCGGAAGAAGGCTCAAGCGCAGTGGTCCTTCGGTCCCAGCCTGGGCCTTTCGGGCAGTTATCTGAAGAACGAGGCTCCCTCGGTTCAGGGTTCCTTTGACACCCATGAACTGACGCTTTCCCTCAAGATTCCTGTTTTCGATGGAGGGCGCCGCATTCGCGCCCTGTCGGAAGCCCGCGCCAATCTGGAGGCATCCAGACAGCGGGAGCGCGCCAAGACCCTGGAAGTGGAAACACAGGTAGAGGATGCCTTGGGACGACTGCAAGCATCTCAGGCCCAGTTCGAGGCCGGGCGGGCCCAACGCAAGCTCGGAGCCGAAGTGGCGAGGGTGGAACGACTGAAACTCGAACAAGGTTCGGGCCGCGTGGAGGACTACCTGGCGGCTCGAGCCCAGGAGCTGGCCGGGGAAACGGCCTATTGGCAGGGCCTGTACGCCCTTCAAAGCGCCTCCGATTACCGCAACTTCGTGACAGGAAAAGGAGTGAACCATGACTAAGCGAACCCTCGGCCTTTGGGTCACGGTAGGCGTCATCGTGCTGGGTGGTGGACTCATCGCCCGGCGCAAGCTGCAACTTCAGCACCTGGAGGCTCCCGGCGCGGAGGTTCAATCCGTGCGCACAGTCCACATCCAGGACGGCACGGTGGCGCGCGGTCTGGAGACCGTGGCCCTCATCCAATCGGATCTTTCCGCCACCCTTTCAGCGCAGATCCCCGGACTGGTTCTGGAGGTGCGTGTGCGAGAGGGCGACCGGGTCCAAAAGGGCCAGGTTCTGGCTTTGATTGACGCCCGGACGTTGGAGGATGCCTCCCAGACAGCCCAGGCCCGCGCCCAGGCCGCCCGGCAGGACCTCGCCAAGCAGCAGGCCATCTTCGATCGCGACAAAGTGCTCTTCGAAGGCGGGGCCGTTTCGAAGCAGGCCTTGGAGATCAGCGCCGCGCAATTGGAAGCGGTGAAGGCGGGGCAAATTGCTGCGGATCGGGCGACCCAGTCGGCCCGCACGACTCTGGGCTACGCCCACGTGGTAGCACCCTTCTCAGGCCTGGTGCGAAGCCGCATGGTGGAACCTGGGGATCTCGCAACTCCCGGCAAGCCGCTCTTCGCGATTCAAGGGCCAGGGCAAGTGAGGCTCATTTCCAAGGTCAGCCAGGACGATCTCCCGCGCCTCCAAGTGGGCGGTGAAGCGACCTTTTCCAACGGCGCGGAAACTGTTCAGGCCAAGATCACTCGCATCTTTCCCGCCATGGACAGCTCCCGCCTGGGCAGCGTGGAGACGGCGCTGAATGCATCCCCCTTCGGCCTCATGCCCGGCGCGACGGTCCATGCCCGCTATCAGGCCAGCTCGGTCAAGGGCCTGGTGGTACCCACGGGCACCCTGTTGCAGGGGCTCTCCGAGACGCTGGTGATCCGGGTGCGGGAGGGCAAGGCTGATCCGGTGCCCGTCACAGTGCTCAGCCGCGGCGATCAACAAGCCACGATTTCAGGATCTCTTGCCGCAGGTGACGAGGTTGTGGTCGCGCTGCCCAGCGAACTCATGGCCCTGACGAAGGGGATACCTTTGCGTCCCGTGGAGCGTGCGCGATGAGTCTGGTTGAATCCTATTTTCGCAAGCCCCACCTGCTGCTGTCGCTGGTGCTGCTGCTAGCCATTGTGGGGGTGGTGGGCTTTTTCAAACTGCCCCTCACACTTTTCCCCGATAGCGAACGGCCCCAAATCGCCGTGGTCACGGTGTGGCCCGGCGCTTCCGCCGACGATGTTTCCGGGGATGTGTCCCGTGTCATTGAAAAGGAACTCAGCACCATCGAGCGCGTCCGCCGGGTGACTTCCACCTCCAACGACGAGGTCTCAGTCGTCACCGCGGAATTTGAATATCAGAAGGGCTTGGATTCCGCCGCCACGGATGTGAGCAACAGCCTGAGCAAGATCCGTCCGTCGCTGCCGCAGGATCTCCAGCCCTTCCAGGTCTTCAAGCTATCCAGCGCAACGCCCGCCGTGCTGACGTTGGCCTTGCGCCCCAAGGAGGGCAGCCATCTGGATTTATCCATGATCCGGCAGCTCGCGGACAACGCCATCAAGGAGCGGCTTCTCCGCACCAAGGAAGTCTCCAATGTGGAAGTATTCGGCGGCTACCAGCCGGTGGTGACAGTCACCCTGGACCCAGATCGCCTCCAGTCCTTCGGCTTGACGCCCCAGGATGTGGCCAAGGCTCTGGGCACCTGGAACCGCAACACGCCGGAAGGCCTGATCATTTCAGACGCCTCACACATCCTGCTCAAGAATCAGGGACAGTTCGGGAGCATCGAGGCCATCGGCGGCCTTTCGGTCTCCTCCCGTCCCGGGCCGCCGGTGTACCTGCGCGACGTGGCCAAGGTGGAGCGCGGCGTGAAGGAGCGCCTGTCGGCCTTTTACGGCAACCAGCAGCCTGCCATCGGCATCAACATCCAGCGTGCGCTCTCGGGCTATTCCATGCCCACCATCCAGGCCGTGATGGCGGAACTGCCCAAGCTTCAGCGGGACTATCCAGGCATCGCCTTCGAGGTCGCGGATACCCAGGGCGAGCTGATCCACAACTCCATTGCAAACATGGTGGACGCCCTGCGGGACGCCGTCATCATGACGGTCCTGATCATCTTCCTGTTCCTGGCGGATCTGAAGGGCACGCTGCTGGCGGGGATCTCCATCCCCTTCACCTATCTCCTGACCTTCGCCTTCATGTGGCTGTTCGGGTTTGAATTCAACATGGTCACGCTCACGGGCGTGATCCTGGGCGTGGGCATGCTGCTGGATGACGCCATCGTGGTGCTGGAGAACATCGAGCGCCACTATCACAAGATCGGCAAGGACCTGGAAACCTCCATCATTGGCGGCACCGAGGAGGTGATGCTGGCCATCCTGTCGGGCACCTATGCGACGGTGGTGGTGCTGCTGCCCCTGATCTTCATCGGCGGTTATGTCCAGACCGTGCTGAGGCCGCTCACCCTCACCCTTTCTATCGCCCTGCTGGCGTCCTACCTGGTGAGCGTCACCATCATTCCCATCTTCGCGCCCGTCATTCTTCGGTTGGGCGGCCGCATCGGCCGCACCCGCTTTGAGCTGGCCATGGATCGGCGCGTCACCCGCGTGATGGACCAGGTGCAGAGCTTCTTCGTAGGCATCCTGGGGATCGCCCTGCGCCATAAAGCGGCTTTCATCGCCGTGGCCCTGGTCATGCTGGCTTTCACCGGGCGGGTGCTCATGCCGCTCATTGGGCGGGATCTGATGCCGCCCATGGACACGGGAATTTTCAAAATTTCCGCCGAGGCCTATCCCAATGCCTCCCTTGCGGCCAGCGAAGGCTTGCTCAAGCAGGCGGAAGGCATCGTGTGGGCCAACCCGGACGTGATCCGCAGCGCCTCCACCCTTGGCTCGGAACCAGGCGTGCTCTCCTTCGGCTCGGGTCGCAACCCGCAGCAGATGCTGCTCACCGTCCACCTCAAGGACCGCTTCCACCGCAAACAGACCATGTGGGAGATCGAGCACGATCTGCAAGCCCGCATCCGGGCCCTGCCGGGCATCCGTCAAGTGGCCGCTTTCGACTACGGAGCCACGCCCCTTTCGACGGTGCGCTCCACGGTGGACATCATGATCTCGGGACCGGATCCGGTCGTCTTGGACAAGCTGGCCAGCGACGTCAAGGCGCGGCTGGAGAAGGTGGGCGGTCTCACGGCGGTAACCCGCACCTGGACCCTTGACCGTCTGGAATACCGCTTCATTCCGGATGGTGATCGCATGGCCCAATACGGCATTGATGCGGCTTCCGTCGCTGCGCAGGTGAGTGCCCAGGTGAAGGGCATGCCGGCCACCCTGTTCCGGGTGCCCCAACAGGATTCCTTCGCCATCTGGACCCAGGCCAAAGGCGACCGCCGAGGTAGCGATCAAGACCTGTCCACCCTGCCGGTGGCGACGCCCTCGGGCATCGTTCCACTGTCGGCTCTTGGCCGGATCACCCAGGCCACCGTGCCCACGCTGCACACCCGGCAGGGACTTCAGGAAACGGTGGATGTGTTGGCCTACCGGAACACCGTGGCCGTCACCCACCTGAACGATCGCGTGACCGAAGCACTGAAGGGTCTTCAGCTCCCGCCGGGCTATAGCCTGAACGACGAGGGCGAGCGCAAGGCCATGGACGAGTCCTTCGCCCTCCTGATGGCCGCCCTGGTCCTGGGTCTGGTGCTGCTCTACTTCTCGCTGGTGCCCGCCTTCAATTCCTGGATCCATCCGCTGACCATCATGGTGGCCATTCCCCTGGGCATCATCGGCGCGTCCTGGGCCTTGCTGGCCACGGGCAAGCACTCCTGCATGCCGAGCTTCATGGGCATGATCCTGCTGGCGGGCATTGTGGTGAAGAACAGCATTCTGCTCATTGACTTCATCGAGGAGTCTCGCGCCAAGGGCATGAGCCTGCGCGACGCGTTGGAGGGCAGTGTGCGGGTCCGCACCCGGCCCATCCTGATGACGGCCTTCGGCACGGCCGTGGGAATGCTTCCCATCGCGCTGGAATGGGCCATCGGCCTTGAGCGCTTGAGCCCGCTGGCCATCGTGGCCATCGGTGGTCTGATGGTCTCCACCTTCCTTACCCTGGTCTATGTGCCCATGTTCTACGAGCTTTTTGAACAGGGCGGGGACGCGCTGCTTCGCTGGAAGGCGCGCCGGATGGCTGTATCGAACGACGCGCCGACGGCCCACTGAACCGTCCGGACCGATTTTCTATGGAGGTGAATCATGGCTGAAACGACTCAATCCCTTTGGCATGGGATTCCTCGAAAGGAGATCCCCTGGTTCCCCACTGTGGATGCGGATGCCTGCATCGGGTGCGAGCTTTGTTTTGTCACCTGCGGTCGGGGCGTTTACGAGCTGCGGGACCGCAAGGCCGAAGCCGTCAAACCCTACGAGTGCATGGTGGGATGCAGCACCTGCGGCATGGTATGTCCCACCAACGCGATCCGTTTCCCAGAGAAGGCCGTGGTGCAGCGCGTGGAGCGCGAGCACAAGATCTTCAGAATCGTCCGGGAAGAGGCCAAGACCAAAAAGGGCAAGCAGGACGCCCTCAAGGCCCGAGCCGCCGCCGAACAAGCCGTGGCGAAGTTGAGCACCCGCTCCCGGATCGAGATTGCCGGGGACTTCGGCGAGAAGCGCTTTCTGGTTCAACTGGAGGAACTGATCGCGGAACATCCCGTGGACATCGTGAACCTGCAGATGCAGGTTCCCACCATGAAAGGCCTGCGGGAAGGCGCTCCAGCTTTCATGAGCTTTGAAGTCACATCAACCAGCCAGGAGGATATCCAAGCCTTCCTACCGCCCATCCGTGACCTGGTCCAACGGAACGGTTTCATCCTGGTGAACGAGGTGAATGTTTGATCTCCGTCGGACGCGCGGCACTCGCCGTATTTCTCTTTCTACTGGTGGCGCAGGCCGCAGCCCAGACGCCCCAGAAACCGCTGACCTACGACGATATCCTGGTCAAAGCCCGCCCCACCACGGAGCAGTGGCGCATGGACTCCCGGTTCGCTGAATGGCGGGGCCAGCTCCAGGAGACCCGGGGCTTCCTTCGGGAGGGGCCAACGGTGTCCCTGGATGCAGGCGCACGACGATCACCCGGATTGACCCGATCAACGGACAAGGGTGTCGAACTGGAGTTGCCGCTCTTTCTGTCCCCCAAGATCAGGTCTGACATGGAACGAAGCCTGGGAGTGGCCGATCCGTTGATGGTGGAGTCGGCACGCCGGGAAGCAGCATTGCGCATCAAGATCGGCTATCTGGAGGCTTGGCTGGCCCAGCGTCTGCTTGCCCTGCGGGAGACAGATCTCTCCACGGTGGAGCACTGGCTGCAGGCGACCCAAGCCCGCGCAAAGACCGATACCGAGCCTAGCTACCAGGTGTCCCTGGTGGAAGGCGAACGCTTGAAGGCCCAGCAGGAACTTGATGAGGCGCGCAACCAGGTGGCACGGGCCTGGGCTGGCCTCATCTTCCTGGCTGACCTTCCGGCGATGCCGGTGCCCTTGGCAGATCCAGGCCCCATCCGGCCTATTTCCGAGGAGAACATCGAGCAGAACCTGCGCCAGTGCCCCCTGCGAAAGGCCCTGCTTGCGCAGGTGAACCTGGAGGAGCGCAGCCTGCGTTTGAAACAGGCCCAGACCCTTAGTCGTTGGAGCCTGCGGGGCAGCTATTCCACCGAAGGCGAGGATCGGATCAGTCGCCTCGGAGTGGCCGTGCGCCTGCCTCGGCCAGGTGAAGCCATGACCGTCCATCAGAGCACGGAGACTCAGATCCGAGTCCTCCAGGGGGAATACCGGCAGGCTCTGGCTGAACTGGATGCCCGGATTCTTGGTGTCGTGTACAGATTTCAGAAGGCCTCCGCCGTTTCACCCGTACCGGACTTCACCCGCGCCATCGAGGAGCTGGGCTTGCGCTTGGAGGAAGGACGGGAGCAGCCTTCCGAGGCCTTCCCCGTACGCCGTCAACTACTGGAGGCGCAGATGGCCGCCCTGCGGCGCATCCAGGCCCGGCATATGATCACCGCAGAGATTCAATTCCTGCTCCCTTAGCGAGATCCCTTGCCCTTCATGACACCAGCTGCCGATCCTGTCGCCAAGACTGCCCTCCGCCTTCGGGATCTGGTGTTGATGTTTTTCCGTCTTGGCGCCATTGGTTTCGGCGGCGGGATGGCCGTGATCGCGCTGTTGGAGCATGAGCTGGTCCAGCGACGGAAGTTGATGGACCACGAGGAATTTCTTCATGGGGTGGCCTTGGGTCAGATCCTGGGGCCGTTCGCCGTGAACACATCGTTCTTCGTGGGTTATCGGCTCTTTGGTAGCTTGGGCGGGCTGGCCTGTGCCGCAGCATTCCTGGCTCCCTCCGTGGCTTTGGTTATCCTGCTCTCCTGGCTCTACTTCAGCTTCCACACGATTCCAGCCCTCCGGACGGCACTGCTGGGATTGGGACCTGTGGTCATCGCGCTCATCCTCAACGCGGCCTGGTCCATGGGTCGCAAGGCTGTGCGCTCTTGGACCGCGGGGCTATTGGTGGTGCTCGCCTTGGGCCTGACGTTCTTCAAGGTGAACAGCCTCGTGGCGCTGCTGGTCGGCGCCGCGGTGGGCCTGTGGGTCGGCAAGGACGTGCTTTCAGGAAAGTCCTCTCTACCGCCGAAAGAGGGACAATTTCCGGCCCTGTTGGTCCTTGGCGCTGCCCCGGTCGCGGCGGCACCGGTTGCATCTTCACTGGTGGGCACGGCCTGGATCTTTCTGAAGGTTGGCTTTCTGTTCTTCGGCGGCGGTTTTGTGTTGGTGCCTATCCTTCACCAGAAACTGGTGGTGGCCCTGGGCTGGCTTAGCCCCCAGGAATTCCTGGACGGCGTGGCCATCAGCAACCTCACCCCCGGCCCCATCTCCGTACTGGCCACCTTTGCGGGCTACCGGGTTCATGGCGTGTTGGGAGCCCTTGTGGCTACCTTGGCTCTTTTCGCCCCAGCCCTGGTACTGATGGGCCTGCTGTCGCACTTCTATGGCCGCCTGAAGGACCTGGACCATGCCCAGAATTTGCTGGCCGGACTCACCCCGACTGTCGTGGGCCTGATCCTCGGTGCAGCCTTGCTGCTGGCCCCGGGAGCCCTGCGCGGCCTGCCGGGTTTCGCCCTCTTCGGTGTGGCCCTGCTTCTCCTGCTCCGCTTCCACTGGCATCCGGCTTTCGTGCTGGGGTTGGGCGCCTTGGTGGGTGTGGCAGGATGGATTAAATGAACTTGCGGCATCCAAGGTTTTGAGGAGGCTCCATGTCGGGGACCGAACATTTTGATCAGGCCGCGGCGACCTGGGATCTCGCGGACCGGCGCGTGGCGCTGGCCCATGCGGTGGCGCAGGCCATCGCGGCGCGAGTGCCGCTGACGAAGGAACAATCTGTCCTGGATTTCGGCTGCGGTACAGGGCTCGTGACCCTGGAGCTGGCACCGCAGGTCGGATCCATCACTGGGGCTGACACCTCGCCCGGCATGCTGAAGACCCTGGCGGAAAAGGCCGAAGCCCACGGGATTCCCATGCACTTACTATCGCTGGACACCACGGAGATAGGGGATCTTGGCGAACCCTACGACCTCATCGTGAGCAGCATGACATTGCATCACGTTGCCGACGTGCCCGCCCTGTTCCTCCAGTTCAGGCAGCACCTCCACCCCGGCGGACAGGTGGCCCTGGCCGATTTGGATGAGGAGGATGGCAGCTTCCATGAAGCCACCGTGAGCATCCATCATCGCGGCTTCCTACGGGAACAAATCCAGTCCTGGCTGGAGGTCGCAGGCTTCCAGGAGATCCATCTGGAGACCGCCACCGTGACACCCAAGGAAGGGAAGGACTATTCCGTGTTTCTGGCTACTGCTCGAAGGGGCTGAATGGTGAACAATATCCACGCATGCTGCAGTACGCCCACGGCCAGCCAGGACGAGAAGGCCATTTGCCCGACCTGCGGGGAGCACGGAAAACCTGTTGAACCGGAAACCCTCCGGGCGCTGCTCCAGCCAAACCTCCAGAGCCAGGTGCGGGACGAGACTTATCGCTTCTGTAAAAGCACTACCTGCCCGGTGGTCTATTTTCTTCCCGGCACCTCCCAGACCTTCGTTCGCGTGGACCTCACCGTGCGGGTGGGAGTGAAGGAGGTGAGCGCGCCGAGGCCACTCTGTTACTGCTTTGGGCACAGCGAAGAGAGCCTCCACGAAGAGTGGATCCGTACCGGGAAGAGCACGGCGGTCGTTGCCATCCAAGCCGCTGTGAAGGCTGGGACCTGTCGCTGCGAGGTCATGAACCCTCAGGGGAATTGCTGTCTTGGAGACGTGGTGAAGGCTTTGAAAGCTGTCCACGCCTAATTCCTCGTCTTGTTGTTGGGCAATCGGCAGTGCTGAGAACACAACTTAAGACGAGACTCAGGGCTCTCCCTGGTTGCGGCACTCGCAGCTGGCCGTGGGCTGATCGTTTTCCGTTCCTCTGTGGATGGCGTGGCATCGCTGGGCGTTGAAATCATGTTTCATAGCCAAGTCGGCCAGGGTGAGCATACGCATCCGCGACAAAATCGTTTCCCTGGTGGTTGTCCATAATTCGTGAAGTTCGCAGGGGTGCTCGTCCGAGCAATCCTTCAGCCCCATGACGCAGTGGTCCCTCCATGTGGCACCGTCCACAGCCTCGGCAAGGTCAAACAATGTGATTTCGCGGGAAAACCGTGCGAGAACCACTCCGCCATTCTTGCCTCGTCGCGCGACGATCAGGCCTTTCTGCGCCAACCGCGGCATCAGTTTCGATAGATAGCTGGGAGATATCCCGCAGCACTGGGCCACCACCTGCACGAGGTAGGGCTGGCCGCCTGGCTCTTCCAGGCAACTCAAGGCCTGGATCGCATAACCAGCGGATTGGGACAAGGGAAACATGGGACTCCTCGGGATCAGTATAGGCGAGACCCTCGGCACCGTTGGATCTTCGAGTTCAAGCATCGGGAAGGCGGATGGTTCACCACGAGAAGAAAAATTATTGATGACTATATGGACATTAAGAATCACGGTGATGGCGGTCACAACACGTTTGTTTTAATAAAACCCCAAGGCATCCTCTAATGTATGACTCCCCGTCGGAGCCTCTGGCAAACCCAGGAGGAACTTCAATGGCACCCACTCTTCTCTTCCATGAAAGGAGAACCTCATGGCGCTGAATGAGGTCTTGCGAATGCACGAGGATTTGGACAAGGCCCTCGCGAAGCCCATGGGCAAACGCGCCTGGGCCATGGTGATTGATGTGCGCAAGTGCGTGGGCTGCCATGCCTGCGCCGTGTCCTGCATGGCGGAGAATGTGTGCCCCCCGGGCACCTCCTACCGCAAGGTGTTCGAGACCGAGCAGGGCGAATTTCCCACTCTGAACCGCTGGTTCATGCCCGCCAATTGCCAGCAGTGCGATAACGCCCCCTGCATCAAGGCGGCGAACAAGCTCGCCAAGGGCGCCATCACCAAGCGCAAGGATGGCATCGTCGAGTTCCACTACGGGATCCTGGCCAAGAATCCCAAGGCCGCCGAGGCCGCCAAGAAGGCGTGTCCCTACTATGCCATCGTGGAAGACAAGGGGGGCCACTACACCGACGCCACGCCGGTGCTGGAACCCTATGAAACCCGCGTTTTCTTCGAGAATGGCAAGCAGCTCACCCGTAAGCATGACGAGCTGAAGGGCACCTTGCGCAAATGCACGTTCTGCAACCACCGCCTGGACGAGGGCATGTTGCCGGCCTGCGTGTCCACTTGCATTGGCCGGGCCATGTATTTCGGCGATGCCAACGATCCCGACAGTCTGGTGTCCGAGTTGCTCCGCAAGGAAAAGCCCTTCGACCTGCTGGCCAACCAGGGCACCAAGCCCCGCGTCCACTACCTGGGCGCCCAGGACCGCACCAGCCTTGGGGTCGCCACGCCCGCTAACTGCTTCGAATGCCATGAAGGAAGGTGAGCCCATGACCAAAAAAGAGATGCCGCTTGAACCGGAAACTTCCTTCTTCAATCAGGGCCTTTCCCGCCGCACGGTGCTGCAGTCCGGTGCCTTCCTGGGCGGTTCGGGCCTGCTGATGTCGCATATCAATGGCGCCTTTTCGTTGCTCGCTGGAGATCGCAAAGAAGGCGCCACCTATCCTCTTGGCAAGGAGACCAGTGTCATCTATTCGGCCTGCCTCCAGTGCCATACGGCTTGTCCCATCAAGGTGAAGATCCTCAACGGCGTGGCCGTGAAGATTGACGGCAACCCCTACAGCGAAAACCTCATTCCCAACCTGCCCTACAACACGGCCCTTGCTAAGGCCGCCAAGGTGGACGCCCTCCTGTGTCCCAAGGGCCAGGCTGGCGTGCAGTCCCTGTACGATCCCTACCGCATCGTTAAGGTCCTGAAACGCAAGGGGCCCCGGGGCTCCAACAAATGGGAAGTGATTCCCTTCGAGACGGCGGTCACGGAGATCGTCAACGGGGGACAAATCTTCAAGGGCATTGGCGAGAATCGCCATGTGCCCGGCCTGCGCGAGATCCGTTCCATGACGGATGCGAAGCTCCAGGGGGCCATGGGCAAGGATGCCAAGGAAGTGGCGGAAGGCAAGATGAAGGTTGCCGATTTCAAGGCCAAGCATGCCGCGCACCTCGATACGCTGCTTGATCCGGAGCACCCAGACCTGGGCCCCAAGAACAACCAGTTGGTGGCCATGTGGGGGCGCATCGAACACGGCCGCATTGAGTTTGGCAAACGCTGGATGTACGGCGGTTTCGGCTCCCAGAACATCATCGAGCACACCACCATCTGCGAGCAGTCCCACCACATTGCCTACCAGCAGGCCACCCATCAGTACGCTGGTGGGAAGTGGGCCGGTGGTATCACCCACCTGAAGCCCGATTCCTTCAATGCCGAGTTCATCATGTACTTTGGTACTGGCTTTGTGGAGGCTAACTTCGGGCCTCCCGCCATGGCCCCCAAGGTCACAGATGGCCTGGCCAGCGGCAAGCTGAAGGTGGTGGTGGTGGATCCCCGCATGAGCAAGTCCGCCGCCAAGGCCTGGAAGTGGTTGCCCATCAAGCCTGGTGAAGACGCGGCCCTGGCCCTGGCCATGATCCGCTGGATCATCGAGCACCAGCGCTATGACGCCAAATACCTGATGGCCGCCAACAAGGGTGCGGCCAAGGCCGCCGGGGAGACCACCTGGTCCAACACCTGCCACCTCGTCAAGATTGAAGCGGATGGACCGGGCGCTCTGCTGCGCGCGGCGGACCTGAACCTGGGAGACAAGGATCATTTCGTGGTCGTGTCCGGGGGCAAGCCCCTGGCCGTCAAGGCCGACGATGACAAGAGCGCAGTGGTAGGCGATCTGGACTATGCGGGCACCC
>Ga0315271_10001165_pt1 | contig 15734 bp, 15 predicted proteins | sample C3_top_MG_FD_204664 | JGI IMG/M metagenome (GOLD analysis project Ga0315271, IMG submission 204664) | Sediment microbial communities from Yellowstone Lake, YNP, Wyoming, USA - C3_top | ecosystem: Environmental > Aquatic > Freshwater > Lake > Sediment | place: USA: Wyoming | collected 2017-08-01 | reverse complement strand
GCGCGCGGCGTGAAGATCACCACGATCGCGGCCGACCTGGCTGACTTCGAGATCGCCCCGGACTCGTGGGAGGGAATCGTCTCCATCTTCTGTCACCTGCCGCCCGCACTGCGGCGGCAGGTGCACAAAAAAGTCGTGCGCGGACTCAAGCCGGGTGGGCTGTACGTGCTGGAGTCGTACTCGCAGCAGCAACTCGGCCGCGGCACCGGTGGGCCTTCGTCAGTGGAACTGCTGCCGACGCTCGCCGCCCTCCGCACCGAACTTGCCGGGCTCGAGTTCCTGCACGCCGTGGAGATCGAGCGCGACGTCCACGAAGGCGTCCATCACAATGGCCCGAGCGCCGTGGTGCAGGTCATCGCGCGCCGGCCCTCGTAGGTCGTTACGCCAGCTCGTCGTACGCCGCCGTCAGGACGCGCGGAATCAGCGGGCCGTGCTCCGGGAAGCCCTTCAGCGGCTCCGTGATCTTGATGACGTCGTCGCGGGACTTGCCGGCCTTCATCTCGCCGCGCACGAAGTCGAGCAGCGCCGCCAGATAGTCGCGCATGTACAGCAAGTCGGCCTGGCCGCCGGTCACCGGAAACGCGGCGGCCGTGTGCCCAAAGATGTAGATGGTGTCGCCGTCGTGATCGGCCACCACGCCCTCGAGGACCGTCATCCAGTTCGCTATTGACGCGCCGCCCGGGCGGTCAATCACGGGGTGCCGGCGATTGAACACCAGGTCGCCGACGTGGGCCACATTTGCCTTGCCGAAGGTGATCACCGAGTCGCCGCCCGTGTGCGCAGGCCCGTAGTGACTCAGGGACATCACCTCGTCGCCCACGCGAAGCTGCCACCACCGGTCGAAGGTGGTGTCGGCATAGACCTGCTCGGGTAGCGGCGGCTGGCCCGGCTGCGCCGCCTGCGCGGCGCGCGCGGCGGCTTCACGCTGCAGGCGCGGCACGTTGGCCTGCGCGAGAATCTTCCTGGCGACCGGACGGAACACGCCGTTGCCGCCGGTGTGATCGCCATGGTGGTGCGTGTTCACCAGGAAGTCGAGCGTACGCCCGTTGGTGCGTTCGTTGACGCCATCCAGGCAGGTCTTGGCCGAGGCCGGGAATTGCGAGTCAATGACCACCGCGCACGTGCGGTCGATGTGCCAGCCAATGGTGCCGCCCTGGCCGGTGAATGTCCCGACGGAGCCGCGCACCAGCGTGAACGCATCGGCTGGGGCGTGGTGAGCCCCAGGAATGCTGCTCGCCAGCAGGGTGCGCCAGTCCAGCGCTGTCGCGGCGAAGGCGAGGGACGACGACGCGAGAAATTGGCGGCGGTTCACGGACATCTGCGGGCCTCCGGTGAGAACACGAAATGAACCTCGCCGCACCGTGCGGCACCTGTAAGCTAGGGAATTCGTGCGGCCGGCGCGCTGCGCGCCGGCCGCACGATCACTTCCTACTGCTTCAGTCCCAACTCCTTTGCTGTCCACGCACCCACCTTGTCCTTGACGGCGGCACGCTCCGTGGCCACCTGCTCCGGCGTGACGGCCGCACCCGTGTTGCCCCACTGCGAGCGCACCCACGTGAGAACCGTCGCAATCTCGGAATCCGACATTTCCACGCCGACGCCATACGCCGGCATCACGCCGTCGAACTTCGCCCCATGCACCGTGATCGGACCCTGGAGGCCCTTCAGCACGATACGAATGGGAATCTCGGCCGGGCCGTTTGCAATCTCCGAGCCGGCCAGCGGCGGGAACGTGCCGGGTGTGCCAAGGCCGGTCGGCTGGTGACAGGTGGCGCAACGCGCGTAGATGGCGGCGCCGTCAGGCGCCGCCGAGGCCACCGCCGCGCCGGCAGCGGGCGTGCTGCTGGCGGCCTGGTCCTTCGCGCCGCCACAGGCTGCGGCGGTGAGCATGAGTGCGGCGACCGTGAGGGCGACTGCCCGACGTGCGCCATCCAATGAAATGTATGACATGAGAGAGACTTCCCGTCGAAGTGAGACCGTGCGCCGTCACCGGGAGCGGTGACCGCGCGGCCACGCATTCCGCCCGCGCCGAATTGACGCGGACCAGCCGGTGGCCAAGAGGCTTCAGCCAGCGGTCACGACGGGAGGGCCATTGGCAAACGGCAGCAGTCGCGCGCTCGACGAGATGCGGCGCGTGACAGGCGGGAGCGTCGCGCGTTCCACGACGCGTAACGGCGCAAGGTCCAGTTGCAGCGGCCGATGAAGAAGTGCGACGGACGGAACGAAGCAGCAACTCGGCGGACAGTCACAAGGATGCGGCGCCATCGGCGCGCGTGTCGGCGCGGGCGCGGCAGGCGACGCGGGCCGCGCGTGCTCGCACTGCATCCCCGCCGTGGGAACCGCGTTGGCATCCATCGGCACAGCGGAATGCGCGGAACCGTGCTCGGCCGCTTCCCCGGGGCCGTGCATCGGGCACGGACGCCACGACTGTGGCGCCACGCTGAACAGCACGAACCACGCGCCGAGCAGCGTTGACGACAGGCGGTGCGCACGGGAACGGCGGGGCATGATTCCTAAGCTAGTACCCACGGACGGTCGGGCAATACCAGCCGGTCGCCGCGGACGCTCAGAGATCCGGCGGCTGTCAGGTCACCAGCGTCCCAAATGCGACCGCTCCCTTGAACACGATGAACAGGCCGAGCGCCATGAGCAGCGCGCCGCTGACGGCGCCGACGAGCCGCTGCTGCCCGGCCAGGACGCGGAACCGGCTCCGGATCGCCTGCGACGCGTACGCCACCAGGAGCATCGGGATGGAGAACCCGAAGGAGTAAATGAGCAGGTACGCCACGCCGGCCGTCACGCGCTGCTCGGTGGCGACGAGGGCCAGCACGCCCGAGAGCATCGGGCCGATGCAGGGAATCCAGATGATCCCGAGCATGATGCCCAGCGCAAACCCGTTCATGCGACCGCCCACGTGCTCCCCAAGGCGGGCGAGGGCGCCAAGATGCTTGAACACATTCACGTCGAAGATCAGCAGCAGCCCGAAGAGGGCGATGAGCGCGCCCACGACCTTTTCGACCTTGTACATCCACGGCCCGATGACGGCGCCAAACAGTGACGACACCACGCCCATCGCCACGAACGCGATCGCCAGCCCCGCCACGATGAGTACGGGACGAAGCCTGTGATCCCTGGCGGTGCCGGTCACGATCAACGGCACCACGGGGATCACGCACGGCGAAAGCACGCTGGCGATGCCGGCGCCGAAGACGAGGGCCGCGTTCAGGTTGTTGACCATGCGCCTACTTGGTCAGGGCGGCCAGTACGGCATCGCCGCTCTGGATGCCCGGCGAGAACCGCGATACCTCGCGCCCGTTCATGTCGGCAATCACGAGGCTGGGCAGCCCGCGGATTCCGTATTCCTCGAACTTCTGCAGGTCCGCCGGTTCCGTGGTCTTGATGTAGACCACCTCTGCCACCTTGGACAGCGAGTCGGCTACGCCATTGAGAATCCCCAGCTGTGTCTGGCAGGGATACCCGTCCGGATTCATGAAGAAGAGCAGCTTCTTGCGCGGCGCCGTCGCGCTGGCCGCCGTGCTCACCGCACCGTTCCCCGGCGCCGCACTCTGCGCCGCGGCGACGCCATCGGCCTGCGCCGCGCTCGGCGGCCCCGCGAGCATCCGCCCCGCCGCAATGCCAATGGCAATCACAGCCACCACGCCAACCACGGCAATGCCCTTCGGCCACGCCGGCTTCTGCCTGCTCTGTCGCGCCTGCTCCCTCGATTTCTTCGACATGGAATCCTCGTTATGGAATCACGGTGTGGACAACGGTTGCCGGCCGGACGAGCCCCGCCATCCACCGGCTGTAAAGCGACGACAGCGGCACCTGGATGAAGAACGACAACGCGATCACGAACACCACCTGGCTGCTGTTGGTACCGCTGCCGAGCAGCGGCACTGCGATACCAAGCGCCAGCGCGAGGTAGCGCACCGAGGTGCCGTACGTCAGGGCGATGCCCACCTTGTGGGGAAAGAGCCGCCCCACCAGCGTGCTCAGCGCGAACAGGCCCACGTAGTAGATCGACAGCGGCGCCAGCGCCTTTACGGCGGCCAGCGGCTGCGACAGCAGCAGCTGGTTCGAGTCGAGCGACATGATCAGGAACAGCACCACCAGCAGCCCGGCGGAGCTCAGGCCCGAGAAGACCGGCTTGTACGCCTTGAAGGCGGGCAGGCCCTTGCGGGCGATGATGACGCGCCGCGTGATGTCGCCAAGCACGAGCGGAATGACAATCACCAGCAGGATGCGCTGGAAGATGAAGAACGGGGTCACCGTCAGCTGGTCGCCGGCGGCCAGCGGGAGCGCGAACGGCAGGCCGACGATGATCAGGATCAGGCTGACCGCGATGATCGACAACGCTGCCTTCAGCTCGCCCTTCGCCAGCTCCGTCCATGTGGCGGTCATGCCGCTCGTGGGCAGCAGCGCAATGAGCATCAGGCCGAGCGCCATGTACGGCGCGTCGGCAAAGAAGACCCGCCCCAGCCCGTACGCGATGAGGGGCGAGACGAGGAAGTTGAGGATGACGCTCGCCGCCACGACACCCTTGTAGCGGCCCACCTCCGCCACGTCCTCGATCTTCAGGTTGATGAACATGGGGTAGATCATCAGGAACGACGCCGACGCGCAGATGGCGATGTTGAACGGAATGCCGCCGAACAGCTTGGTGTTGAGCAGGCCCAGCGCCATGACGATGAAGATGAGCAGGGTCAGGTGGCGGCTCACGAAGCCGGTGATGCGGGTGACCATGGACATGAAGGCTTCCTTATTGGGAGATCACCACCGCGGCGATCGTCCCGTCGCCCACGGCCGTAGTGAGTTGCCGAATGCGCTTTGAGCGCACGTCGCCCACCGCATACACGTCGGGCAGGCTGGTCTGCATGTTCTCGTCGGTCTTGATGTAGCCCCAGGCGTCGCGCAGGAGCTCGCCGCCGAACCCCTCGGTGTTCGGGACCATCCCCACGAACACGAAGATGCCGTCCGCCTCGAGCGTCGTGCGCTCATTCGATTGCAGGTCCTCGATCTCCACGCCCATGCGCCCGTTCTCGAGCCGCATGAAGACCCGCGGCTCCGCGAGGTACCGAACGGCGATCTTCGGGTCGGCCTTGGCGTGCGCTACCGCGACCTTGTTGGCGGTGAGCTCCGCCATCTGGTGCACCATCGTCAGGCGCGACGCGAACTTCGTGATGAACAGGCTTTCCTCGACGGCAGAGTTGCCGCCGCCGATCACGATCACGTCCTTGTCCTGGTAATACTTGGCGTCGCAGGTGGCGCAATAGGAGATGCCGCGACCGGCATAGTCCTTCTCGCCCGGGATGCCGAGCGCCCGGGGCGCCGCGCCGGTGGCGAGGATCATCGTTCGCGCGTGCAGCGTCTCGATGCCGTCCACCACCAGGCGCCGGTTTCGCAGGTCGATGCCTGTCACGTCGGCCGCCGAGCGGAACTGCACCCCCTGCGCTTCGGCCTGCATGTGCATCTCGTGCGCCAGCATGTACCCGTTCATCGGCTTGGCGAAGCCCGGGTAATTGGACACCATGTGCGTGGTCTTCACCTGCCCGCCAGGCAGCGCGACGTCCACGACCACCACGCGCATCTTCGCCTGCGCGGTGTAAATCGCCGAGGTCAGGCCCGCGGGCCCGCCGCCCAGCACGATCACGTCCCAGTCGCTCTCCGTGGGCACGGCCTGCCGCCGGATCTCGCCGGCGCGCTGCGGCGTGATGAGCGTCTCCAGCCCCGTGACGAGGTCGGCACGCTTCACGCCGCCGGTCAGGCGCGGCGCGGTCTCTACACCATCCAGATAGAACTGCACGGTCGGCGAGCTCTTCACGCCCAGCGCGTCCGCCAGTGCACGGTTCTCCTGGCGAAAGATCTTGAGGAACTTCACGTCTTCGCCGTACAGCTCCGCCAGCGGCTCGAACTTCATGGCGAGCGCCTCGCAGGGCGGGCACTCCGAGGAGTACCAGTCCACGATGACCTTGCCGCCCTTGAGCACCTGCGCGTCGAACTCCGTCGCGCCGATGTAGGAGATCGCCTCGGCGTACGTCAGTGTCTCAGGCATGGATCGCCCCGTGCTCCGTTTCGGTTTGGTAGAGATCGAAGCCCAGTTCCATGAGCGCCCGCGGCGTGCGGCAGTCGGGGCTCAGGATGGACCCCGCGTTGTTCTTGGCCACCGCCCCGCAGCCGCCGCCGCAGGCGAGCTGCAGCGCACACGTCGTGCAGTGGGGGATGGTCGTCACGTCGCGCGATGACCAGAGCGCGGCGGCCTCGTTCAGCGGCGTCTCCTCCGGCCAGAAACGACCCAGCTCCTCGCCTTCCTTGCCTACCGTTGCGGTGCACGAGTAGATGCGACCGGTGTAGTCGAACGCCCATTCGCTCTTGGTCGCCGGGCAGGAATCGAAGAGGCCGCTGGGCAGCGCGCCGTTCTCAGAGAGGTACCGCGAGATGGAGAGCGCGGGCCGGTGGTACTCGAGCACCTCGGGATGCCGCTTCCCCAGTTCCACGACGGCCTCCCACATGGAGAGGCGGTCGAACAGGCGGCCGGCATTCCCCTGGCAGTAGTGCAGTTCGTAGTTGCGGCCGAACTGCGTCTTGAAATTCGGGTGGCCCACCCAGCCGCGTGCCTTCGCAATGCGCGCCAGTTCGGGAAGTCCCGCGATGTTCTCGCGATCCAGGACGGTGCGCAGGTTCACCGGGATGCCGGCGGCCAGGAGGCCGTCAATCCCCTCGGCGATGCGGTCGAACGTCGGCCGGCCGCCGCTGAACGGGCGCCGCTTGTCGTGCAGCGCGGGCGGGCCGTCGAGCGTCACCTGCACCTCACGCACCGCTGCGGTCTGCAGGAGCGGCAGGTAGTCGACGAGCGTGTAGCCGTTGGTGACGATGGCCAGGCCGAGTGCGCGCGCATTGAGCTTCGAGATGATGTCGGCGACGTGCTCGTGGTTGCCCGGGAGCAGCGGTTCGCCGCCGAACAGCGTCACGTACTTGCGGCGACCGCGGAAATGCCGGTCGACATAGCGGAAGAACGCGTCCGTGGCGGCCGGTCGGTCCACGGCCCCCTCGGGATCATAGCCGCTCTGGTAGCAATAGTCGCACGTGAAGTTGCAGGCGTAGCTGAGCAGGTAGAACAGCTGCACCTCTTCCTTGGCCGCCGCCGCCTTGAAGCCCGCGTAGGCGCCGTCGAACCGCTGCTGCTCGTCGGCCGGTTCGACCCAGTAGCCCTTCTCGGCGAACGCATCGGCAAACGCGGGCGGCGGCGGCGATCCCGAGGCCACGGCGTCCGCCACGTCCTTCTCGAGCAAGTCGGCCTGGCCGCTGAGCAGGTTCACCAGGAACCACTGCTCGCGGTTCCTCACCTGGCTGAAGATGTTGTGTTTCGAGTATTGCATGACCCTCTGTCCACCTCGTCGGGCGTGCGCCCCGCCGGAAGCCGCGGAGTGGCCGCGGCTCCCGGTGGGAACGCCCGGTTCAGTCGTGGCAGCCGGCTACGTTCGTCGACAGCTTGGCGCAGCACTGCGCTTCCGTGGAACAGCACGCGTCCTTCTGCTTGATCAGGCTCGTCATTCGTCCTTCCTCTCAGGTAAGGGCGGGCTTGCGCCCGCGGATGGTGAAGCTGCACACCTCGATGGCGCCCTTGGCGTACGGCTCGCTTTCCTCGAGCACTTCAAGGGCCTGGAATCCGGCCGCGACCAGCGTCGCCAGGTACGCGTCGCGCGTCACGGCCCCGCCCCAGCACTCGGCGACCGCATCGGGATCGCAGGCGAACTGCTCGGGGACGTCGTCCGTGGCGTAGATGTCGCTGACCACGAACCGGCCGCCCGGTTTCAGGAACCGGAAGGCCTCGCGGTACACCGCGTCCTTGTCGGGCGCGTGATTGATGGCGCAGTTGGATATCATGAAGTCGGCGCTCGCGTCGTCGAGCCCGGTGTCGTGCAGGTGCCGCTGGCGGAACTCCACGATCGTGAGCCCCTGCTCGCGCACCGACGCCGTGGCCGCGCCCACCATGCCGTCGGCGATGTCGATGCCCACTAGCCGGCCCTGCGGTCCGACACTGTCCACCAGGCTGAAGAGTTCGCGGCCGCGGCCGGCGCCCAAATCCACGCCAAACTCGCCCGGCTTGGCCTCCACGCGGTCGGCCGCCCCGCCGCACGAGAGCGTGCCGGTCGAGCAGCAGAGGCCGCTGTAGCGCTCGATGATCTTCAACTCAATCGCCCGCTCGCTCATGGGTCAGCCCTGACCGGCGGTGGCCGGCGCGCCGATCTCCAGCTGCATCAGCACCTCGGCGGCGTGCGTGAGCGTGCCGTGCGCCGGGCAGCTGCGCGCCACGCGCTCGAGCAGCGCCACATGCTCCTCGGGAACGCCGGCGGGGAGCACCACGCGCACGTCGAACTGGCCGATCCGGCTGGGATTTTGCGCGCCCCGCTGCTGCACCTCCACGCGCATCCCGTCGTGCGAGAGACCGCGCGAGTGGCAGTACTGCTGGACGTACAGCGCCACGCAGGTGCCAAGCGAGACGCCGAGCAGCTCGAGCGGGGCAGGGCCCGCGTCGGCGCCGCCCCCCTTCACCGGCTGGTCGACGAGGATGCGGTGCGAGCGCACCTGGGCGGCAAACTGCACGCCCCCTTCGTGGGTGACGACGATCGGTTGGCGTTGATTAGGGGCCGACATATAGACTCCATGGACAGGACGGACGGAAAGATTACTGAATGTATATATGTCTATATCTTCATATAATAGTGCAGTGCCGCGCAAGGGGGGGGCCGGAACCCGCCGGCCCATGCCCCCGCGCCAAACGACCAGGGAGCGCCATGTCCGTGCTTGAACTCGCCGCCATCCAGGACCACTATCCCGACGAATTCGCCGTCTGCTACGGCTGTGGCCGGCTGAACGCGCATGGGCTGCACGTGCGCTCCGTGCAGGACGGCAGCGAGAGCGTGGCGCGCATTACGCCGCGCCCCGAGCACACGGGCATTGCCGGCTTTGTCTACGGCGGGCTCATTGCCTCGCTCATCGACTGCCACGCCATTGGCGCTGCCGCCACGGCCGCCGAGCGGGCCGACGGCCGCGAGATCGGCGATGCCCCCGTGCCGCGCTTCGTCACCGCGGCGCTGCAGGTCGACTTTGTCGCGCCGACGCCGCTCGGGCCGGAACTGGAGCTGCGCGCCCGCGTGGTCGAAGCAACCGTGCGAAAGTCGGTCGTTGAGGTATCCGTCGTCGCGGCGGGCTTTACGACGGCGACGGGACGGGTCGTTGCCGTGCGGATTCCCGCGTCGATGATGAACGGCTGACGCGGGAACTTGCGCCGTCAGTGCGGCGCCGGCGGCGTGACCGCCGGCTTGTGGCTCTCGGGCGTGGCGATGGTGGCGTCCGGCCCGACGATGATCTGTGCGATGTCGCTCGGCGTGCGTCCGGAGCCCAGCGCCAGCTCCTTCAACGCCGTGCTCGCCGACGCGGTGAAGCCGGCCGCCTTCAGCCGCTCGATCCCGCTGTCGACCGGCACGCCATACTGCGTGCAGATGTCGGTCACCGTCTTGCGTCCCCATCCGCCACTCTGGCCCGGGGCCATGATCGGCTTCACGCCATCGCCCGACATCCGCTGGTAGACCTGCTCGGGTGTCAGCTGGTTCGCCACCGCAATCTGCTTGACCGTCATGTCCGCCCGCTCGACCGTCACGCCGTGCTTCGCGAGGTTGTCGCGGGCTTCCGCAACCGGCACCTTGGCCGTCTCGGCGAGCTTCTGCACCGTCAGCTCCTCAGCGTGCGGAATCGGCGGCTCCTGCGCCGGCCCGGCCCACGAATTCTTGATGTCGTCGCCGGTCTCCATCACGCTGCTGAACGGCGGAACGCCGCCAATGGTCAGCGCGAGCAGCAAGATGCCGGTCGCCGATGCCGCGCCGACTTCGCGCTTCATGTGGAATCCCGCGTCGAGCTTCGACCGCAGGTACGCCATCAAGACCTTCCAGTTGAAGTACAGGTGGAAGGACGCGGCCACGATGAACGCGAGCGCGAAGATCGTGTGCACGGCTTGCCACTGCGCCTTGCTCAGCAGCACCAGGCGCCAGATGGACCAGTTCGCGATCCGTCCCGGCGGTGCGACATACAGCACGAGGCCCGAGAGGCCCAGCACGAGGAACGAGAACACGATGTACAGGCTGATGAACGCTTTCCAGCGGAATGGCTTCGGGGACGACATTGTATGCCTCTTATCAGTACGCGACCGAGATGCCGGCGCTCAGCGCGTGGGATGTGTAGTTGTAGTAGGCGTCCATGGAACGGTGGCGGATGAACCGGTATCCGAACTCGGCGGAGAGCGCGACGGCGCCGGTCATCGTCGACAGCAGCGGCGTCGTCCAGGTGACCGTGCCCATCGTCACCCGGTCCGAGCGCAGCGCCGAGCCGGCGGCCGAGACTCCAGATGCGTCGAACGCCGACGCGCTGGAATAGTCCTTGTTGGCCCACCATCCCGAGGCTGCGACCTCGGCAGCGCTTGCGAAGACGTGCTTGATGCCAGCCTCGAGGAACAGGCCGTCGCTCGCGAAGGGGTCGTCGTACACGCCGTCCTCGAAGAAACCCGCCGGCGTCGTGACCAGCAGCGGGGGCACCGAGCCGAAGGTCCGCCGCACCGTCGCCTCCAGCGTCACGCCGGTCCGGTCGGTGAGCGACTGCGCAATGCGCCCCCTCACGCTGCCCATGCCCGCGGTGCCGCGCTGGCTCGACCACGACACCCCGGGAAGGGTCGTGTAGCGGACGCCCGGCCCCATGCCCGCACCGTACCCCCGGCCGTGCAACGTCGACGAAACGCTGTCGGCCACGATCACTGGCGCGACCTCGGTGTACACCACGCCATCGTACGTCTTGGCGCCCAGCTGTCCTTCCAGGATCACGGAGGTCCGCGTCCTGAAGCTCGAGAGCACGCTCGCAAACACGCGATGCTCGGCCTGGGTGAGCGCCGCGAGGTCGCCGAACCGGCGAAGGTCGGCGCGATAGCCGCTGCGAAGGGTCGTGGCGGTGCGCGGATGCAGTTCCATGTTGATGCCGGCGCCCATGGCCGTGTAGTCGGCGCTCGTCCACGCGTCGCCGTTCCGGCGGCTGGCCAGCGAGCCCGTGAGGGTCACGCGTCGTCCGCTCGAGTCCGAGCCGCCCAGCCGGTAGCTGGCCCCCGCAGCATGCAGGCGGTACGACCAGTCGCCCGGCGAGTCGTAGTTGCCGGCGCCGAAATCGTAGAACACGCGCCCGCGACCCGCCGAGAAGACGTGGTCGGCACTCAGCGTGCCGACGAAGTTGCGTCGCGACTCCGAGGCGCCGGCGAGCGGTCGATATGAATCGAACGCGCCGCCGAGCGTCGCGGCGAGCGACGCCTGGGCGGCTAGCGGCGCCGCCGTTGCGAGCAGCAGCGCCATCGCGGGAATCGTCTGGTGGTGCGTCATGGTCTGCCCCGGTCGGATCTTCAGAGGGGGAACTCCTCTCGATCGTTGCTGCGCGAGGACCTGCCCGCCGAGGCGGCGCCGGCGACAGTCACCGGCGCCGCCTCGGCCCGTCGCCGATTACGGGCGACCGCGGCGTCCGCGCTGCATGCCGGTGCCGGTTCCGGCGCCCGCACCCTGCGCGGCCCCGTAGCCCGTGCCGTCCTGCGGCCCCACGTGCGTGCCGTTGCCGCGGCCCCGGCCGTACGCCTTCCCCTGCGGCGTGCCATTCTGGAAGTTGTCGCAGATGCCGTCGCCGTTGGCGTCGACGAACGCCGCGCGGGGCGTCGGCGCGGTCTGCGGCGCGGTCTGCGCCTTGGGCGCCGTCTTGGTCTGCGTGGCCTGCGCCGACGCGGTGCCGGCGATGGCGAGAACGAGCCCGGCTGCCACTACGAATGCGCGCTTCATAACTACCTCCTTGGTGAAACCAACTCGCTTGTTGATGCCGGCCATCCGGCTGGCTGGCCTATTGAGGAAGCAAGGACCGGGCCACACCGGTGCGCACTCGCGTGGACGCGCGCAAGCTGGTGTGCAACAGGCGCTTATACGCAAAGCCGCCCGCGAAGTGAATTTCGCGGACGGCTGTTCTCTCGACGGTATCGTCGACCGAATCGACCATTTGGTCGACGTCTATTCGTCGTCCATCTTCTTCAGCTTGTACCGCAGGTGCCGTTCGCTGATACCCAGCGCGCGCGCCGCGTGCGTCTGCACGCCGTTCGCATGCTCGAGTGCCGCGACAATGAGGGCGCGCTCGAACTCGGCCACTTGCTCCGTGAGGCCAGTCGGCGTCGCGCGTTCCTCCGCTTTGAGCCGGCCCAGGTGCAGCGGAAAGTCGGAGGTCGAGAGCGTCGAACCGCGAGAGAGGACAACAGCGCGATGCACGAGGTTCTCCAGCTCCCGCACGTTGCCCGGGTAGTCATGCTTGACCAGCAGGTCCATGGCCTCGCGCGACACGCCTTCCACCGGCGTCGACGCATCGGGCCCGAAGCGCCGAACGAACAGGTCAACCAGCAGCGGAATGTCTTCGCGTCGCTCGCGCAGCGGAGGTAGTTCCACTTGGACCACGTTGAGCCGGTAGTACAGGTCTTCACGGAACTCGCCGGCCTCGATCATCGCACCCAGGTCACGGTTCGTGGCCGCAATCACGCGCACGTCGACGTTGATGGTGCGTGTGCCGCCGATCCGTTCGAACGACTGCTCCTGCAGCACGCGGAGCAGCTTCACCTGCGCGCTGCGTGGCAGGTCGCCGATCTCGTCCAGGAACAGCGTGCCGCCGTCTGCCAGCTCGAACCGGCCGCGGCGCTCCTTGTCCGCACCCGTGAATGCGCCCTTCTCGTGGCCGAACAACTCCGACTCGATCAGCGAGTCTGGCAGCGCGGCGACGTTGACCGGCACGAGCGAGTGCTTGGCACGCGGGCTGGCGAAGTGAATCGCCCGGGCGAGCACTTCCTTGCCGGTGCCGCTCTCCCCTCGGATCAGGATCGTGGCACGGCTCGCGGCCGCCCTCGCGGCCGTGTTCACCGCCTCCGCCATGCGCGCGTTGGCAGTCTCGAGTCCGGACAGGCGATACCGGGACTCCACCAATTCGCGAAGCGCCTCGTTCTCCGAGACGAGCGCGCGGTGCTCGAGCGTGCGCGCCACGAGGACCTCGAGCTCATCGAGGTCGATCGGCTTGGTCAGGTAATCGGCCGCCCCGCGCTTCATGGCGTCCACGGCCGTGGCAATCGTGCCGAACGCTGTCATCACGATCACCGGCACGCCGGGGTTGATGCTCCGCAGGCCGTCCAGCAGGGTCAAACCGTCCTTGCCGGGCATCCGGAGGTCGGTTAGGACCAGGTCGAGCGTCCGTGATGCCGCAAGCTGCAGCGCCTCGTCGGCACTGCCGGCGGCGAGCACGTCCATGCCCTGCTTGCGGAGAAACCCCGCCAGCACCGTCCGCTGCGCCGCTTCGTCGTCGACGACCAGGATGACGCGATTGGCCATTGAACTCAGCCCCTGCCGGTGGCCGGGAGGTGAATGATCATGCGTGTGCCACGACCCAGCGCGGTATCCACTTCGAGCGTCCCGCCATGCGCCTCGATCACCTGGTGCGTCACTGCGAGTCCCACCCCCGTGCCCTCGGCCTTCGTCGTGAAATAGAGATCGAAAATGCGTGGCACCTGGTCGGCGGGAATGCCCGGCCCGTGATCTTCGACGACAATGCGATACCCGTCGTCGCTGCGTCCGGCCCGGAGGGCGACCGTCGATCCCTCCGGCGACGCCTCGATGGCGTTGCGCAGCAGGTTGTCGAGCGCCTGCCTGAACTGGTCGGCGTCGAGATTGGTCTCGCCGACCCGATCAATCTGGGTGTCGAGCGCAATCCTGCGCTCAGCGGCCATCGCCGTGGCACTGGCGGCCGCCTCGGTGAGAAAGGCGGCCAGGTCCACCGGCACCGGCGCGAGGCGCGGCGGTCGCGCGAACTCCAGGAACTGCTGCACGATCCGGTTGATGCGCGACGTCTCCGACGACAGCACGTCCAGCAACTCCGTCTGCTCCGCCTTCGCCGCCGCGCCCTCGTCCGGCGCGGCGTTCACGAACTCGCGGCGCAGCCGCTGCACGCTCATCCCGATGGCGTTGAGCGGATTGCGCACCTCGTGCGCCACGGTCGACGCGAGTTCGCCCATGGCGGCCAGGCGATCCCGGCGCCGCAGGGCTTCCTGCGCGCGCGCATGCTGCTCCTGCAGCACGCCGTGCTCCTCGCGCAGTCCGACGAACGCAATGAGCAGCCCGCTGAGGCCGAGCACCGTCAGCAGCGAGATCACGAGGCGGCTCAGCGAGCGTCGCTCCGCGGCGCGCAGGCCGTCGAGCGAAAGCCCGAGGCGAAGGGAGGCGCCGCCGGGCCGGTCCTGCGCGAGCGGGCCTTCGAAGTCGAGGACCGGATGACCGTCGACCAGAAGTTCATGGGCGGTGAGATTCGCCAATTCGCGCGCCAGCGGAATCGCCTCGCCCGAATCCTCGGGCGCAACGCGCGGCGCGAGCGCCGACTCCGCCAGCCGGCCGTGCGCCGAGCGCGCGCTGTCGTCCACGACAATGACGTAGGCAATCTCCCCGGCGCGCGAGGCGATGTCGGCGAGAAGACGATCGAGCGAGGCCTGCCGCTGCAGGTCGGCGATGTCGGCGGCGTCGGCATTCAGCACGAGGGCCCCGCCCCCGGTACGCCGTATGCCTGCCGAGAGGCGCCACCCGGTGCCCCATCGCGATCCGTGTACTTCGCTGACGGTCTCGGTCTCCGACCCGGCGAGCAGCCGCTTCACGATCGTCTGGCCAGCCCCGGCTCCGCTGCCGCCCTCGAGTGCTCCCTGGCCCTGCCCGCGTCCCGCCCACGGTGGTGGGCCGCCAAGGCCAGCGCTCAATTCGCGTGCGCCCGTCGCGGCAAACACGGTGACGCGCAGCAGGCGATGATCGCGCACGACGTCGTCGAGGTACTTCTGCGTCAGGCCGCCGCGCCGGTCCATCTGGGCGAGGAAGCGGGCGTTGTCGAGCAGGCGCGCCGCAAGCGTCGCCTGAACCTGCCCGGTGGCCAGGTCGGCCGAGCGGGCCGCCGCTGCAACGGCCTGTCGCAGCGAGGCGGCCTGATCGATCATCAGCGTCAGCAGGTCCTTCCTCGTGGCCCGGTAGTCGAGCCAGCCGACCAGGACAATGCCTGCGGCCAGCAGCAGAGTGGCTGCGACAAGGCGTGATGGGACTCGGATGATGGACGGCGTCAACGGGAAGTCAGGTTCGGGGCTGATGTAACCTACGCGCAGCGACGGAATCGGTGGATACCATCCTCGGCCGGCTGGCCGGCGCCCTAGAACTCCGTGTGCTCTGTGCGCTGGATGATCTCGTCCTGCAGCGCCTCGGACAAATCGCAGAAATAGTCGCTGTAGCCGGCCACGCGCACAATCAGGTCGCGATGCGCCGCCGGCTCGGACTGCGCCTCGCGCAGCAGCTCCGCCGTCACGACGTTGAACTGCATGTGATGGCCGTCGAGCTTGAAGTAGCCCCGCACCAGGCCGTGCAGGTTGTCTATGCCGCGGTCGCCCGCCAGCAGCGATGGCGAGAACTTCATGTTCAGCAGCGTGCCGCCGGTCTTGATGTGGTCCATCTTGGCGGCCGACTTGAGCACCGCCGTGGGGCCGTGACGATCGGCCCCCTGCACGGGACTGATGCCCTCCGACACGGGCTGTCCCGCCCGGCGCCCGTCGGCCGAGGCCAGGCAGACCTCGCCGAAGTAGACGTGACAGGTGGTGGGCAGCATCT
>Ga0315271_10001164_pt1 | contig 15737 bp, 15 predicted proteins | sample C3_top_MG_FD_204664 | JGI IMG/M metagenome (GOLD analysis project Ga0315271, IMG submission 204664) | Sediment microbial communities from Yellowstone Lake, YNP, Wyoming, USA - C3_top | ecosystem: Environmental > Aquatic > Freshwater > Lake > Sediment | place: USA: Wyoming | collected 2017-08-01 | reverse complement strand
GCACCCATCGATCGACACCATTGCACGGGATGGTCGCTGATGACTGACGACCGCGTGGCACTATGGAGCGAGCAGGATCGCCGGGACGTGTTCGAGCAGACTGCCGCGCAGCGTGGCCTCACGGCCGTGATCGTCGAGAAGGACTACTGGGTCTATTGGACGCTCGGCCTGCTCTTCATGGGTCCCCTTGGCAAGAACGTCGTGTTCAAGGGTGGCACGAGCCTGTCCAAGGTGCACCAGCTCATAAGCCGCTTCTCGGAAGACATCGACCTGTGCATCGAGCGACAGGCGATTGCGCTGGGAGACGATTCGGATCCGTATGAGGCCAAGTCCAACGGAGAACGCACGCGGCGTGTCGACCGCGTGCTGCAGGCCTGTCATGCGTGGGTCGGTGGCACGTTGCGCCCTCAGCTGCTCGCCGACGCGGACGCCATGCTTGGTGCGGGGGTCGTGCGGATCATCGCGGACGCGAATGATCCGAGCACGCTGTTTCTGCATTACCCCCGCGCCCTGACGTCCGCGACGTATGGCGCGACGGGTTACCTTGACCCGGCCATCCGTCTTGAGCTTGGCGCACGCGGCGATCCGTCACCGGCCGCTCCCGGCACCGTGCGCGCGCTCTGCGCCGAGTCGTTCCCGGACTCCGTCCGTGACCTCGACGCCCCGGTAGTGGCCTTGGCTGCGACCAGGACCTTTTGGGAGAAGGTGGTGCTGGCGCACGGCGAGCATCATCGCCCGCTGGCGAAACCGATGGCCCCGCATCTCGCGCGACACTACTACGACCTGGCCATGCTGCGTCAGTACGGCACGGCCGCTGCCGCGCTCGGAGATGCGGGATTGCTCGCCGAAGTTGTCAGGAACACCTCGACGTTCTTCAGGACCGGTTGGGGGAACTACGAGACAGTTACCCGAGGGCACCTCCGGATCACGCCTGCTCCCGGGCGCATCTCGGCTCTCAAGGCGGACTACACGGCAATGGAACCAATGTTCTTCGACACGCCCCCGAAATTCGAGACGCTTCTCGAGGAACTGGCGACACTGGAGACGGAGCTGAACGCGGTGTAGCGAGGGGGCGGCGAAAGGCCGCCATCAGCGTGGTCATCGTCATCGTCGTCATCATCGTCATCATCTTCATCATCGTACTGTCAGTGCCCACACCGAAGTTGAAGCCCGCGATCATCAACCAGACGTTGACTCGCGCTTTCATCTTTCAGGAGGTGGCACGTGCACATCATCAGGCGCGGCCTGGCCATGGCCGCGGTATTCACGCTCATCGCGTGCAAGGGTGCGGAGGGACCCGTGGGGCCGCAGGGCACACAGGGTGCGACGGGCGCACAGGGCCCGGCCGGTCCGCCGGGGCCGCAGGGCGCTGCGGGCGCGGTGAACCGCGCGGATGGATCGGGCGTCTTTGGCTCGAGCGGTTCGGTGACGCTCGCGCTCCCCGTCGCAGCGACGGCCGGCGGCAAGGTTCCGGCCATTGCCTGCTACATCAGCAGCACCACGCAGACCTGGCTGGCGGTCGCGCAGGTTCCCGCGACGGCCAGCGGCACCTATTGCGGCCTCACCGGCATCGGCACCTCGACGCCGAGCATCACGTTCGTGAACGGTCCGGTGGGGTGGTACTACTACGCGATTGCGGTGTGGTAGCAGGGGCATACCGGGCGCCGGAGGGGGCACGAGCTGCGGCCCTCCCCGGCGTGCGGGCTACCCGGCGATGCGCTCGATCTCAGCAGTCATCCGGGTGAGCACGAGCCGCTCCAGCTGGACCTTTCGGCTGGCGGTGTCAATGTCGATTCCCACCAAGTCACCGGCCGCGTCGTAGTCCAGAACGACGCCCGCGGACACCTCACGACTCTCGACGCTCGCGTGCTCGGAGAGGTCGATGTACAGCGAGTCGGTGTCGGGATAGTAGTTGATCTTCATGCGAGCACTCCCACGTGGGTCGATGCGTCAGAGTCCAGCGTGGCGCAGCCAAGTGTCCGGATGGCGATGGCCGTGAATGACGCCGACTACGCTGATCACTGTGGGATAGAGCTTGTAGTAGACGCCATACGGAAAGGTCGGCAAGAGTCGGCGCCGCAAGTTCCCGCGTACGACCGGACTGGCTTCTGGGTTTGCCAGGATCTCCCCGATGGCCGCGTCCACCACATCCAGAAATCGCGCAGCCGCCTCAGGCGAGCGAGCCAGATACCAATCGAATGCGTCCTGAATCTCGGCCCGGGCAACCTGCCTGACCACGAGGCGCCGCACCTACCGCAGCTTCCTCTGGAGTTCGCTCCGAATGTCGGCCCATGCAGTGCCAGCCGAGGGGTCGGCGTCGGCTTCCGCCTCACGTCGATCGAGCTCGGCGACAAGCGCCGGTGTCAGCGGGGCCGCGGTGGCGGGGTCGAGGCTGTCCCAGATGTCCGAGATCAGCTGCATCCGCTGGTCGGGCGGCAGCTGCAGTATCTGGGCGAGGAGGGCGCTCGAGGTCATGAAGAGAAGCTGACCAGAACCCATCGGCCGGACAAGTCCCTCTGGGTGTGAACTCACGGTGCTCTCTCCATGAATGGCAGGTTGCACTCCATGATACGCAGAGGTTAGCCGGAATCCGTCATCAAAACAACGCAGGCCTCATCATCAGATCGGTCGAGCTGGCTAAGGTTGTAGCCAGCTGGCTAACTACTTATCCAGATGGCTCGGAGATCTCAGTTTCCGGCTGCGTCGGCCATCGAAGGCGGTTTAGAGATCAGCACGAGATTCGCACGCCAGAGGTTCATTTTGGCAAATACCTTCCGCGCCTCCTCGCGCAGCGCCGGCCATGACGGCGGGATCTCGCTCTGCCCGCTGTCAAAGTCGAGCTGCTCCAGGTCGCCGAGTTCCTTGCGCACCTTCTTCAGCGATGGGCACTTGGTGAAGTACCCGGGCGCAAACGCGATGCAGGCGTCCAGGATGGAATCCGGAAAGTCCGGCCCCTCAGGGACGATCGTCTTGAGCTGACCCAGCGGTTTGATGGAGACGTCGTGGTAGAAGGGCTCCAGCCACTGCCGGCTGGAATCGCCTACGAGGATCATGAACTCGATGGGGTTCACGCCGTCGGCGCCCATGAAGCCGCCCTGACCGCCGACGACGTACAGCTTGCCTATGCCTGCCATGCTCGCTCCGTAATTGAGGAAGGGTCGCATCAATAGGATGCGACCCCCCTCTGACAGTCGGGCGAGCAGAACGCATCCGCCCTCAGGTGCCGTTGCTCTCCCCCCACTCGAACCCCATCGCCGCGACCTGCTTCACCAGCGCGCGCGTCTCCATCTGCAGCGCGGGCAAGTCGCGCCTGATGCGGCGCATGGCCTCATCCAGCGGTGCTCGGCCCGCCGAGCTGACCGTGTGGAACACCAGGCGCTGTACGCCGGCCAGCTCGGCCGCAATCAGCTGCAGCATGCTCATGAGCACGCGGTTGCCACCGAACGCGCCGCACCCCCAGAACCCGGTGTGCACCACCACGGGCGCGCCGTCCGATTCGCACACCGCTGCGTAGAACCCGGTGTACGCCGTGGTCAGGATCTGCTCGATCTGCCTGGCGGTGTAACGGCCGGCCGCACCGTACGGCGCGGCAATGGCAATGAGATTGGTGATGGTCGGCGGCTCAATGGGCACCGTCGCCCGGCGAACGACATCCACCGGCGACGACGAAAAGGCACCGCCGTACAGGCCGTTCGCGCGCCCCTCGGCGACGTTCCTGTCAATCGCCACGCGGCATCGGCGCTCCACGCCCTTCACCAGCACGGGGGTTGAACGTCCCTTCTCGGCGGTTTTCGCAGGCCACTTCCTCGCGCGCAGCCCCTCGCGAAGCGCACCGAGCGCGGGGTGTTCGGCCACCTGCATTTCATCCTGCGCAAAGAGGCCGCTGCCGTACGCCACAAACAGGCTTGGGTCGGCGAAGTTCACGTGCCACTCCACGGCGCCGTCCGCGCCGATGGCGTAGTCGTAGATGTCCTCGCGCACGTCCACGCGCGGCACAGCCTCGGCTGGCGACACGAAGGTGGGCAGCTCCATGGCCGCCCATCGGGTGTAGGCCAGCTCGCCGCGGTGCGTGCATCCTGCCGGGCAGGCGATGTCGAACACCGCGCGCTTGTTGCGGTCGTACAGCACCGGCGGGTGGTCGGTCATGAGGCGCTGGGTGTCGAACTCCGTGCGCTCCATTGGCGCGAGGTAGCCCGGCATGTCGCCGATGCCGATGTCGAGAATGAACTCCGGGCGCTCGCCGGTCTCGCGTTCGATGACGTCCTTGTGGTGCTCGATCATCGCCAGGAACTCGGGACTGCCGGGGCGGGGCGGTTTGGGCGTCGCTTCTTCCATGGTCATCAGTTGTTTGCTCAGGTCGGTGGGACGCTGAGGAAATTGCGGGATGGGTCTGACAGTCAGCGTGAACCGGCGCTGCTTCGGCGCTTCGCGACCTTTCGGCGCGGCCGGGTCTCGCTCACCCGCTTCACCTTGGGCGAGCGGGCCTCCTCCTCGGAGAGGATCGGCGGCACCGGTAGCGGCTTGATGCGGGCCAGTTCGCCCTTGATGGCCTGCTCGGCGTCCCAGAGGTCCACGTCGCGCTGCAGGTCGAGCCAGAAGTCCGCGGACTGCGTGAACAGGCGGCCGAGCCGGAGGGCCATGTCGGCGCTCACGCCGCGACGCTCGTTCACCAGTTCGTTGATGGACTGCCTTGAAACGCCGAGTGCGGTAGCGAAGGAAGCCACAGTGAATCCGAAGTCCGGCAGGTAGTCTTCACGGAGGTGCTCGCCCGGGTGGGCGGGGCGATACGTGCGTCGGCCGTCGTTGGGAATGCTCATACAGTGTTCCTCGTTCAGTGATAGTCGCAGAACTCAACGTCGAAGGCGTGCCCATCTTCGAAGCGGAAGCAAATGCGCCATTGTCGATTGACGGCTATGGAATACTGGCCAGCGCGATCCGCACGAAGAGCGTGCAGCCGATGCCCCGGCGGATCGCGCAAGTCGCCCAGCGTACGTGCGAGGTCGACGCTTTGCAGGCGTTTGGCCGCTCGCCAGGCCAGGTCCGAAGGCACACCGTCTGCTGTGCGATGCTCGAACAGCCCGCGAGTACGGCGATCACGAAAGCTCTTGATCATGAAATGTACCGTGTCACGTGACACGTGACAAGAGGATGGGCGGGCCGATAGTCCTGCACGGTATCTCGACCGGTGTCCGCACGCGGTACCATTTCATTGCACGAGCCACCCGCTCGACGCACACCCCGGATGGCGACTGTCAGTCCCGGGCGCTACAATCGGCACATGCCAAGTGCCAAGCGCCCCGCCAAGGTCCAGCGGTGGATAGACCTCATCGCCGCGCTGTTCCGCAACCACTTCCCGGTCTCCTTCGACGAACTCAGGAAGGACGTGCCGGCGTACGCCAATCGCGACCAGGCCGACGACGCGCGCATGCGGATGTTCGAGCGCGACAAGGACGAGTTGCGGGAACTTGGGGTGCCGCTTGAGTCGGTAAACGTCGGCGATGGCGTCACGATGTACCGGCTGCGGTCGCGGGAGTTCTACCTGCCGTACCTGACGGTGGTGGAGCACGGCGTCCGTTCCAAGCCGCCGGTGCATCCGGAGGGGCTCGGATATAAGTCGCTCCCCACGCTGGCGTTCGAACCCGACGAACTGGCGATGATCGCCCGCGCAGCGCACCGCGTGCAGCAGATGCAGCATCCGGCGCTCGCCGCCGATGCCGCCACCGCCATGCGCAAGCTGGCGTTCGACGTGCCGCTGGTGGAGGGCGGGGTGCGCGAGATCATGCTTTCCCCGTTTCGCCCGCAGGATCCGGCCGTGCTCGACGTGCTCGACGATGCCGTGCGCCGGCGGAAGCGGGTGGAGTTCAGCTACCGCTCCATGGAGCGCGACGTCACGTCGCAGCGCACGGTGGAGCCCTACGGACTGGTCTTTCTCTCCGGTCTCTGGTACCTGGTGGGGCGCGACACGGATGCCGACGCGCTGCGCCACTTTCGCGCGAGCCGCATCAGCGAGCCCAAGGTGAATCACCTCAAGGTGCAGAGCACTGATTTCGCACTGCCCGACGACTTCAATCTCTGGATCCACGCCGAGTCGCATCAGGCCTGGGAGCTGGGCGACGGCGACGCCACGGTGGTGACGGTGCGCTTCGACACGGCCACACCGAGCGGCGCATCGGGTGCTGCGCTCGGCGCGCCTTCCAAGAAACACAGGCACTGCCGCGAGTTCATCGTGCGGCGTCCTGAGTCATTCGTGCGGTGGCTGCTCTCGTTCGGCGGGGCGGCGGTGCCAGTCTCACCCGGTGCCGTCACGGATGCGTGGCGCGCACTCGCGCGCAGCACCGCGGCGCTCTACGCGGCGGAGGCCAAATGACCCAGCGCATGGTGGATGACGCCGCGGCGCAGCTGCGCCGGCTGCTGATTGCCATACCGGAACTGGCCGACGACAGCCCGCACCGCATTGCCGACGTCGCCGAGGTGGTGGGGGTGAGCGAAGACGTTCTGCTGCGCGACCTGCGCACGCTCGTGACCCGTTTCGACGATGAACCCGGCGGCTTCACGGCCGGTGTTCGCCTGGCGTTCGGCAGTGACACCGTGCAACTGGAGTCCACGCTCTTTCGCCGGCCCATGGGCCTGACGCCCAGTGAACTGGGCGCAATCGAGGTCGGGCTGGCGGCGCTGGAGCAGGAGTTGCCGCCGCACGAGGCGGCGGTGGCCACGCGGGCGCGCGGACGGGTGGCCGACGCGGCCACGGCAATTGCCGCTGATCCGGATCCCGCGTCGGCCTACGCCACCAAGCTGGTCGGCAACGGGAAGGACGCCGCGCACCTGAGCGTGGTGCGTTCGGCGATAGCCGCGCGGAAGAAGGCGAAGCTCACGTATCGCTCGGGCGGCGCGGTAACGGGTAGCGAGCGGACGGTGCACCCGTATGGCGTGGTGTATGCGCGCGGGCAGTGGTACCTGATTGCCCACTGCGACGTGGCCAGCAGCCTGCGCATCTTCCGTCTCGACCGCATGCTCGAGGTGGTGGTGCTCGACGAGCCGGCGGTGATACCCAGCGACCTCGACATCGAGAAGACGCTGCACGACGGCCGGGCGATCATCAGCCACTCGGAGGAGACCATGCGCGTGCGCTACAGTGCGAAGATCGCGCGCTGGATCGCCGAGCATGGCAAGGTGGAGGAGCAGGCCGACGGCAGCGTGATTGTGGAGCACTCGCTGTTGGACGACGAATGGGCCGTGCGGCACGTGCTGCAGTACGGGCCGGATGCGGAGGTGCTGGGGCCGGGGAGGATACGGGAGATGATTGCGACGCGGCTCCGTACGATACTGGGTGATCAGTAGCACTCAGACCATCGCACGCTGCCCAATGTGAGGCAGCCTGCAGGAGGGGGAGATGGCACAGCAGGGCAACACGCCGAGTTTTGCTGGCGAACCGCTTCACCTCAGCGTCCGGCACTACGCGGAGCAGTGGGAGGGCTTTGACCGAGAAGCCTGGAGCGATCTTAGCGCTGGAAACTCAGAGGACCGACAGCTTGATGCGGTCAGTCGCATCATGGGCAAGTATCGCGTGGCGCGCAGCCTCAAGCGAGAACATGACATCGACGCTGGCCTTAGGCGCTTCGGCCCACTGCTCGAGGCCGTCAGCGAAGTAAGGGAGGGCGCAACGGAGACGTCGACGGCCCCGCAGTTGGTTCACCGCTTGTTCCTGGCTGTCCGGGAGCGCTATGCCGTGCAGGCGGTGTCCCTGTGTTCGAAGGTGCTGTGGTTCGCCATGCGAAGTCCCGTTGTGATCTACGATGACAATGCGCTGCAAGCCCTGCGAGTCGCACCAGGTAGCTACGGCACGTTCTACAGCGAGTGGCAGAGGCAGTACACGCGGATTCACGCGAGTATCGACGAGGCACTCGCTGTGACGTCGTTCAAGGGTCTTAGCGTCGAAACGAAGGCCCTGGCGCAAGAAGAGTGGTTCAAGGAGCGCGTGTTCGATATCGCGTGCTGGCGCGCCGGGGATCGCCTGAGGTAGGAGACCGATACCGTGGCTGTACTGGCCACCAGCAGTTGGTCGGCGTGCCAGTCGGGCTACTCCGGCGACTCCTTGCTCCCGGAGGGTGCCGGCCAGTAAAGCGCTGCGAACTCCTGCATCAGGCTATGCTCCTCGAGAAGCGTGATGGCCAGCGGTCGATGATATGCCGACGCGCTGCCGCCGAATGTCGCTGGAACAGGGGTATTCTCTATGGCCAGCGCCTCGCGTGACAAGTGGTTCTCCCTGGCAAACGAATAGAACTTCTTCAGGGGAAACTTGCCCCGGTGTGCGCCGACAGCCCGGCGCGAGGCCCTGCGGCTGGTCCAATCGAACTCGGATGGATCTACGAGGTCAACGAGGTCGATTGCCGATCGCCGGTAGCGAATGAGGAGATTCGCCGCGCTGTTCTCCGTGGGCGACCAGCCTTCCGGCATGTCATCCCTCAGATCCTTTGGCATCGACGTGTGCTGCTTCTTCGTCAGTGTCACCTGGAACAACAGCGGAGCGAGAATCTGCTGCGCCATCGCGATAGTCAGTGAGGGCTGTTTGATGAGGTGATGCGCCAGCCACTTGACCGGAACGATATGATCGTCTTCGACCTTTTCCGTCACTCCGTCTGCTTTCTGAGCCTCGACGGTCGTGGCGATTACCGGCGCATCCAGGATCCGGAAGGCACGGCGGAGAATGCGCTCCGTGGTGCCGCTTCGGGTGACACCACGTTCATGGAAGCCGCGAATCTGATCCACGATGCTCTCCATGGCGTGGAGCTCGCCGTCCTTCCAGGGCCGATTCATCTATGACTCTCCCGTACTGATGCCAAGCGGTAGAAAGCAATGAAGCGTTACGCCACGCGGACAAGAGAGCCAATCACCACAGTCCCGACGGCATTGCGAAGAAGTGCGGAATAGAGCTCGAGTTGTCTCGAGTACGCGACCGCGCGTTCGAGCCATACGGGCTCCGCCACATCATCCGTCTTCCAGTCCACAATCTTCCAGCCGTCCGCCGTCTGCCACGCGGCGTCAATGACGCCCTCGAGGTATGTCGGCGTTCCTTCGCTGTCCACCCATCCCGCGATGGACCATTCGAACCGCCGGATCGGCGCGGCCATCAGCTCGCGCCACACTGGGCCGGCAAGCACTCGCTGCACGGCCGCGAGAACATCTGCCGCGCGCGGTGCAATGCCTTCCTCCGCGGCGATGCGTCGTACCGTCGCCGCCAGGTCGCCGCCATCACTGCGGCCCGCCGCCTCGAGCGACTGATGAATGGCGCGTCCCCACGCCGCGCCGGCGCCGCGAACCGCCACCGAAACATCTTCCAACGACTGACGCGCCAGTGACTCGGCCTTCGCCGACGCGGTCACGGTCTTCCACGCCCAGCTGGGCGCAGCCGCCAGCGCGCGCCGCTGGTCAACATCCTTCACCACGGCATCCACGTCGGTTGCCGCTTCAGCCAGCTCCGCGCGCCCCGTCGCCGGCGTGAGCTCGATGGGAATCACATCAATCTCGAGTGCCTCGAACGTGGGCAGGAACGCCGACCACTCGCGATTCTCCGGCCGCTTGAGCTCGTTCTTGAGCTCCTTCAGGAACTCGGAGATCAGCAGCCGCCCCTTGGCTCGCGTGGCCGCCACATAACGGAGGCGCTCATTCTCTGCGTCCACAAACAACGCCTCGGTGGCCTGCATCAGCGCCCAGCCCGGCGGTTGCGCGATCACGGTGGTGTGGAAACTGCTCCGCGAACCGATCTGCACCCCACCGGTCGCCTTGCTCCCCTCGCGTCGCACGGCCACATCGGGCGCGCGCGGCTTGTTCTCGGTCGGGGCCGCGAGGATCACGATGGTGGCCTCGAGCCCCTTGGCCTTGTGCAGGTTCATCACACGCACGGCATCGGAGCGCCCGGGAAGCAATGGGGTGTCGGGCACTTCGTCGCTGAGCAGGCGCGCCAGCGCGTCCTGCGCCGCGTGCCCCGACGTCTCGGGCTCGAGCGCGGCGGCGCGCACATCCTCTATCAAGCGCACCAGCAGCCCGGCCCGCACGTCGCCCAGGTCCGACGCGGCTGTGTGTGCAAGCAGTCCGGTCTCCGACAGCACACGCGAGAGGAACACGTCGGGCGCGTCGGCATGCGAGCGCAGCAGCCAGCCGTGCAGCTTCGCCAGTCCGGCGACAACGCGCGTGGTACGATCATCAGCCGGAATGACCGTCGGCGCCGTGGCAACGCTGAAACGCACGCCCGCCTGGCGCGCCGCCCACAGGTCAGCCGGAGTGACGCCGAGGAAGCGTCCCTCGAGTACCGCCGCCACGAGCACAGGATTGGCGGGGTCGCGCATGAGATCCAGCAGCAGCTGCAGCTCGTGCAGTTCGTCCTCAAATGCCACGGCCGCGCCGGTGACCGCCACCGGAATGCCGCGCGCCGCCAGCTGCCGGGCATGCTCGGCCAGCGCTTCCTTCTTGCGCGTCAGCACCAGCACGTCGCTGGGCTTGGCGCGCCCAGACGCGATCTCCTCGGCGATCCACGACGCCACCAGCTCAGCGTCCTTGACCATCACCACATCCTTGTTGCTCTCGCCGCGGAGCCCCACCACTTCGTAGCGCGCCACGAGTCCACCCGGCGGTGATCCTTCCTTGGCGTTCCGCATGGGAACGAGCTCTGCAAACGCGGCCTGATGCGGACTGGGCCTCGCGGGAAATACGGCGGGATTGCCGAAGTGCGCATTCACGAATTCAGCAATCGCCGGAAGACTGCGGAAGTTGGCGGTGAGCAGCAGGTGCGCGCCGGTGCGCTCAATGGCTGTGCGCGCCTGCTCGTACGTCTCCACATCGGCCCGGCGGAACCGGTAGATGCTCTGCTTGGGATCGCCGACCACAAACAGCGCGCCGGCGCGCAGCATGGCCTCCGACCAGTGGTCATCGGCTGCGCCAGGCGCCGGCGGGGTGCTTCCCAGCAGAAAAAGCACCTCGGCCTGAATGGGGTCGGTGTCCTGAAACTCGTCCACCAGCACATACCGCCACCGCTCGCCGAGGGCGGCGCGCGCGCCGCGATCGCTGCGAAGCAGCTCGGCGGCCCTCAGCAACAGGTCCTCGAAGCTCAGGCGTCCCGTGGACAGCCGGTACTGCTGAAACTCGTCCGCCGCCAGGCGCAACAGCGCGACGCACGGAGCGTACCGGTGCTCGTACCACGCGGTCAACGCCGCGTCTGCAGGTCCGTTTCGCCAGGCCATCAGCTCTTCACCGAACGCCTTCGCGTCCGCCTTATCGTCCTTGGCGGTCAGCTCACTGCGTACCCACTTCTTTTGTATGACCTCTGCCCCGCTCGGCAGCAGGGTCAGGCTGTCGAAGAACTCCACCGGGCGTGACCAGTCACGCGATCGCTGCTCGAAACGGAGCTGCTGCAAGGCGCTCTGCACCTTGTCCCAGTCGCCGTCGGGCTGCGCGCGCGGCATCAGCTCGAAGCCCCGCTCGAGCAGTGCACTCAACTTCCTAACCAGCGGTGCGATCACGGGAAGCGGCGCGGCAGGCGCTGCAAAGTCCACGTCGGGATACCGCACGAAAATGCGGAACGCCTCCGCGAGCATGGCCGGCGCGACGCCGAGTTCGCGCAACTGCACCAGGAGCGCGTTCTCCGCGAGATGCATGCGCTCCACCCATGAGTCCCACCACTGCCGGCCAAGCAGGTCCGCCTCACTCTGGTCGAGTTCGCGGAAGCGCGGGTCGAGACCGGCTTCCACCGGCCGCTCACGCAGCAGTCGGGCGCAGAACGAGTGAATGGTGCCAATGAAGACGTCGTTGGCCAGCTCCGGCCGCTGCTGGGCCTTCTCGAGCTCCAGCTGCACGCGCTCGCGCAGCTCCGACGCCGCCTTGCGGGTGAAGGTGACGGCGGCAATGTGATCGGCCGGGCGACCGGCAGCGATGAGGGCCACCACGCGGCCCGCCATGAGCGTCGTCTTGCCCGAGCCGGCGCCTGCCTCCACCAGGAAGTTGGTGTCGAGGTCGGTGAGCGCACGGTCGCGCGCCGCCTGATCGGGAGGGATGCGGTCAGTCATTCGGCACGCTCCCCGTCGCGCCGGCGTCGCAGTTGCAGGTATTCCTGCGCGCCTCCACCGAACTCGGCCCCCCACGTGGCGCGTGGCGACACGGCGTCGTCGTGTTCACCAGAAGCGCGGCAGATGGGCCGAAAGTCGCAATAGCCGCAGTCGCTAACCTTATCGGTGGGAATGAAGTCGCCGGTGCGAAGGTGCGTGAGCAGCGAGGTGACGATGGCCGGCGCCGGCGCGAGCGCCGCAATGTCCATGACCACGCGATCGTTCGGCTCCCGCTCCTTGGGAAACCGGTATTCGAAGCTCGTCACCTCGCCGCTCAGCGTCTGGCTCGCACCCTGCGCGTAGATGGCGGGCTGCAGGATACGCCCACCCTTGAGCACGGCGTCCTTGCGTGTGATGCGAAAACGCCCGCTGCGGCCAGACTTGTAGTCAATGATGCGCAGTGTGCCGTCGGCGTTGCGGTCCACGCGGTCAATGCGCCCGCCGATGAGCAGCTCCGTGCCGTCGGACGCGGTGAACGTGGCCGTGGCGCCCGGGGCCGGAAAGCGCGCCTCGACGGCGAGCCACTCGGCCTCGCGATGCCCACGCTCCTGCGCCAGGAACTGCCGGACGCTGCGCAGCAACAGCTCGCGCTCCTGCATGAAGACGAGCTCGCTGGGCGGCGGAATCTCTGCGCGCTGCCTCGCAATCTCCTCGTCGGCGATGGCGAACAGTGCCCGGCTCGCCTCGTCGCTCGCGAGCTCTTTCTGCTTAGGCATCCACGCCCTCACGAAGCGCTCGAGGATCGTGTGCAGCAGCACGCCATGCTGACGCGCGTCAATCCACTGCTGCGCGTCGAACTCGATGTCGTCGGGGAGGCGAAGGCCAAGCCCATACGCGTAAAACCACGCCAGGGGGCACTTGGCCAGCTGTTCGAGCGACGATGGCGACGTCCAGCGTCCGGGGGCCGCAAACGGACCGGTCTTGTTGGCCGCGTCGGACACGATGCCATGCCACTCGGTGACTTCGGCACCCGACGCGGCGGCGTGCAGCGTGAGGCCGCGCGCCAATTCGGGCCACGCGTCCATGATTTGCTCGCGACCATCGGTCAGGTCGCCGCCGGCGGCGAGCGCCTGCAGCCAGACGTCGCTGCGGTCGAGCGGGGCGCAGCCACGCGCCGCACCTGCCGGCTCGCCGAGCGCAACGCGCAGCTCGTCGTACGACATGGTGGGCTTGCCGAACTGCCGGCGTGCGGCGTCGAGCAAGAACGGTGCGGGCGAGGCCTCGCGTCCGGCGCCGTTGCCCACCGCGGCGTACGAGAGACGGACACTGCCGCTCAATCCGTTCAGCGCGCGGAAGAGCGTGCGCTCGCGCCGGGCCACGCGCTCGCGGAATGGAGGCAACGCACCGGCGAGTCCGCTGCGCGTATCCTCGTCGAGTATGGGATCGGTGCCGGCCATCACCGAGGTGCGGTCGGCATCGAGGCCCAGCAAGTACAGCTGACGACGTCCGGTCGCTCCGGCCTGCGAAAGGTCGGTGAGGTGCACGGCGCCTGGCGCCGAGGTGCGGCGTGCGCGCGTGCCGTCGGCGCTGGGGAATGCACGCAGGTCGGCCACGCCCTGGCGCAGTTCGGCCACGGCAAGCCCAAAGGAAACCTCAGGGCGCTGATGCTCCGACAGCTGCACCAGCCGTCCCATCAGGCGCTCGAACGCATGCTGATCGCCGGTGGACGTGATGGACGGACCGACCAGCTGCAACCACCCAATGGTCAGTGATGCCAGCGTGCTGACGGTCAGGCGCTCGGCGTCAGGATCGCCAATAGACTGCCCCGGCACGTTGGGCATCAGCGGTACGAGCCGCTCAAGCAGCGCAGCGGCCGCGACGGCGATGCGCTCGAGACGCTGTTGCCTGTCCTCCGGGGTCTCGTCGTCATCGCGTTCGTCACGGTCGCCCAGCCGGTCGGCAACCCACAACCCGTTGCGGAAGCGCTCCAGCGCCTCGAGCCAGCGCGCGCGTCCCCAGCCGATCTGCGCCGAGCGTACCGCGCGCGCCACGTCGGCACCAGAGACCTGTGCGTCGTCTATTGGCAGTTCACCTTGTTCGAGCGCTTCACGAATGGCTGCGGCCGGAAGCCCCTGCTCGAGCCACTGCAGGTAGCGCTCGACGGCGCGCCCCGCGCGACTGCGAATCATCGGCACGCCTTCCTTGAGCGTGTACGCGATGGCCAGCTCGTCACCGAGCGATGCGAGCGCGGCGCCGTAGGCGTCCAGGTCGCTGCAGGCGAACTCCACTTCGTCCCACTTGAGGCCATTGGCCAGCGCGTGGCGCAGGGCGTCGCGCACTTCGAGCGCCGGTGATGCCGCGCGCGAGAACTCGAGCGACGCGCCAATGGCGGACCAGTCGGGGCGCGAATCGTTGAGCGTGAGCACCTTGGCGTCGTGAAGGCACAGGGCCTCGATGAGTGCCAGCGGAAGGCCGGTGGCATCAGCGGCTCCCGGCTCAATGACAATCACGTCGTCGAGCGTGGCGTCACCGTTCAGCAGTTCGATGGCCGCACGAAAGGCGTCGGCGGCGTCGCTCAGCTTTCGCTCGGCGAGCAGGGCGCAGTAGCGTTCGTACGCCGGCGCCAGCGCCTCGGCTGGACTGCCGACGCGCGCGGCCGCGCGCAGTTGTGCGGGGGTCACACCCGCAATGCGCAGCTGCGCAAAGGTGTCGAACGCGGCCGTGCGAAAGCCGAGTGACGTCACCTGGCGACGCAGTGGCGTCGGGAGCGAGCTGGCCGTCGCGTCGAGCGCGTCGTCGGCCGCAGCCTGCAGTGCGAGGTCGTCGGCTGGTTGCAGTCCCCTGGCGTCGAGCGTCGGCGCCGAGAGTGCGCCGGCCAGCTGCCGAAGGGTGGTTCCCTCCCAGCCCACGAGCGCGCCGCGCTCGCGAGCCAGCTCGCGCAGAAGTTCACGCGCAAACGGAAGTTCGCGGGCGACGAATCGCACGCTCGCTCCAGAGAATGCTGTGGCGAGCTGGGAAAGCGCAGGAACCAGGGAATGCATCAGGGAATTGTCGGAAAGGGAACAGCGGCGCACCAGACCGCGCGGTGCGCCACTGGGGAGCGCTGGACTACCGCTCGTCCACGCTCAGGATGGTGACGTTCTCGAACTCCGGGTACTGCCGCTCGATCTCTGCCTGGATGGCGAACTCGGATTCGCCGTACACCGTCACGACGGTGCGCGTGAGCTTGCGCTGGTCGCTGCCCGGACTGCTGTACTCGAAGCTCACGCTGAAGCTGTGGTACTTGGGCATCAGAACCTCGACCAAGCCTGGGTTTCTTCCGCGAGCTCGGCGGCCACCGCGGTGAAGTCATCGAGCACCCTCTGCAGCTGCAGCGCCACCAGCGGCGTGGCCATGAGATCGGCACGCAGCAGAATGTGCTCCTCTTCCCACAACGCCCGAAAGACGACGAGCGCGTTGTTGAGCTCCCGCAGCTTCTCATCAATATGCGGCCCCGGCGCGATCTCGTTGGCCACCGGAGCAAAGACGGAGAGCGTCGGCGGTTCGTCGTAGACGCGAACCCAGCACAGCCGCTCGCCAAGATCCACCTTGAAGTCGCCGTCGCAGTCCTCCGACACGCCGGTGCCCTCGTACAACGCATTCAACATCACCAGCACCTCGTCTCGCAGCGCCATGGTATGCCCCTCCTTTTCCCGAACGCTA